>Ga0070698_100001068_pt1 | contig 30101 bp, 30 predicted proteins | sample KBSK1502metaG_FD_65477 | JGI IMG/M metagenome (GOLD analysis project Ga0070698, IMG submission 65477) | Corn, switchgrass and miscanthus rhizosphere microbial communities from Kellogg Biological Station, Michigan, USA - KBS K1-50-2 metaG | ecosystem: Host-associated > Plants > Roots >...
GGCGTGGCCGGGATCGACCACGTCGCCCTGGGCTCCGACTTCGACGGCGCCGTGGCCGAGCCCTTCGACACGACCGGCCTCGTGGAGATCACGGATGCGCTGCTCGCCGAGGGATTCACCGAAGCGCAGGTCGGGCAGGTGATGGGCGGGAACGTGTTCAGGCTGTTGTCGGAGGCGTTGCCCTAGCTTTACGGGTACGCGTGCGCTAGCGCGACATCTCGAACGAGGTCGTGAACGCGATGTCCGGCCGCAGGGAGTGCCAGACCGAACAGTACTTCTCGCGTGACAGCGTGATCGCCCGCTCCACCTTGTCCGCCGGCAGGTCGCCGCGCAGGGCGAAGCGCAGGTCCACCTTGACCAGGCGTCGCGGCTCCTCGGGGGCGCGCTCGGCCACCAGGCGGGCGGTCAGGCCCTTCGGCTCCGCGCGTCCCTTGACCAGGATGTGCACGACGTCGCTCGCCATGCACGCGGCGAGGGCGAGCGCCAGCGCCTCCACCGGCGATACGGCGGAGGCCGAGTCGCCGTCGAGCTTCAGCTCCCGCTCGCCGGTCCGGCCGCGGAAGCGCAGACCGCCCTCCCACTCCAGCTCGACTCTCACCGGCGGCCGCGGGCTCGCCATGGGTGGCTAGCCCCGGTAGGACATCAGGCGCTCGATGCGCTTCTCCAGCGGCGGGTGGGTGCTGAACAGGCCGGCCAGCGAGCGGCCCGACAGCGGGTTCACGATGAAGAGGTGCGCGGTGGCGGGATCGGCGCTCCGCATCGGGATGCGCTCCGCCGCCGCCTGCAGCTTGCGCAAGGCATTGGCGAGGCCGTCCGGATGGCCCACGAGGCGCGCGCCCGACGCGTCGGCTTCGTACTCCCGTGACCGGCTCACCGCGAGCTGGATGAGCATGGCCGCGAAGGGCGCGAGCAGGATCGTGAGCAGCGCGACCAGCGGGTTGGACCCGTGATCGTCGCGGTCGCGCCCGACGGGCATGAAGTACGCCATGTGCGCGAGCCACGAGATCGCCCCGGCCAGGGTGGCCGCGACGGTGGAGGTGAGGGTGTCGCGGTTCAGCACGTGGGACAGCTCGTGGGCGAGCACGCCCTCCAGCTCGTCGCGGTTGAGCGCGCGGAGGATGCCCTCCGTCGCCGCCACCGCCGCATGGGAGGGGCTGCGCCCCGTGGCGAACGCGTTGAGGGCGGGGTCGGGGATGACATAGAGGCGCGGCATGGGGATGCCGGCGCGACTCGCCAGCCCCTCGACGATCGAGTACAGCTCCGGCGCCTCCTGCGGTCCCACCGGCTGCGCCCGGTAGGAGGCGAGGACGATCTTGTCGCTCCAGAACCAGGCGGCGAAGTTCATCACCGCCGCGACGAGCAGGGCGATCGTCATCCCCGAGCGGCCACCCACGGCATCGCCGACGAGAAGCATGAGCCCGGTCATGGTGGCGAGGAGAAACGTGGTCTTCATGGTGTTCATGGTTCGAACTTACGCCGCCGACGCCTCCGCGGCAAGCGGTCTATTTGCCGGGGGCCGTCCAGCCGCACACGTCGCAGCGGGTGGAGGCGGCGGGGATGACGCTTCCACAGGCCGGGCATTGCATGTTGGCGGCGGGGGCGCCGCCGTCCTCCGCCGCCGGGGCGGGGGCGGGACCGCGGGGCGCCGACCGCGTCTGGGCGAGGTAGAGGTCGAGGGCGTTCTCGGCGTGCAGCTCGGTGAAGCCGCAGTCGGCGCACACGCGCGCCCGCAGCTGGGAGAGGAGGCCCGGCGCGCCCGGTGCGGCCACCGGCACCGCGGGCGAGATGCGCTCCGAGCCGCACTCCTGGCACCTGTGCTCCATGTCCCGGGGGTCCTCCGCGGCCAGACTAGCACGGCTTGACACCCCGGCGGCGGCTCTTCTAGAATCCGCTTTTGGCGCTGGAAGTCGACATGGATTCACGCACGCAGATCGCGAGGACGGACCGACGGGCGGTCGCCGTGCGTCGCTGGCGTCCGATCTTTCACCGCTACCACCACACCTAGCGGCGGGCCGGGAGGCCCGGCCGCGAGGCGGAGCGGGTTTCCTGGAGAGATCGGACCAGCAGTGAGCCTCTTCAGGGAACCCTGAAGAGGCCTTTTCATTTTGGGGCGTCGGAACTCGAGCGCATGACACAGATCTGCGTCAGCCTCACCGAGGAGACCACCGCGGGCGTGGTCGAGCGCATGCAGGAGCTGGCCGGCATCGCCGACCTGTTCGAGGTGCGCGCCGACATGGTGCTCGACCTGGACCTGCTCACCATCCTGCGCGCGCGCACGCGGCCGATCATGCTCACGTGCCGGGCGGCGTCGGAGGGCGGCCGCGTCGACGACGACGATCCCCGCCGCCGGATGACGCTGCTGGAGGCGGTCAAGCGCGGCTTCGACTACGTCGACGTCGAGTATCGCAGCGCCTTCACGGACGTGATGGTGGAGAAGGCCGGCCGCGGCCTCATCGTCTCCTACCACGACCTGAAGGGCACGCCGGAGGACCTCGACGGCTTCTACGCGGCGATGCGCGAGCGCGGGGCCGACGTGGTCAAGATCGCCGTCACGCCGCACTCGATCAAGGACGTGGGGCGGCTGCTCGACTTCGCCGCCCGCACCGCCGCCGGCAGCGGCCCGCCCCTGGTCCCGATCGCCCTCGGCCCCCTCGGCATCCTCACCCGCATCGCCGCCGGCCGCTGGGGCGCGCCGTTCACCTTCGCCTCGGCCGGGCGCGGCGCCGAGACGGCGCCCGGCCAGATCCCCGCCGCGGAGATGGCGGACCTCTACCGCGCCCGCGACATCAACCCGTTGACGAAGCTCTACGGCGTCCTGGGCACCGACGTGGTGTGGAGCCTCTCGCCGGTGCTGCACAACCGCGCCTTCGAGGCGCGCGGCCTCGACGCCGTCTACGTTCCTCTCCAGGTCGAGTCCCTGGACGGGTTCCTGGCCGCGCTCCCCGCCTTCGCCCTGTCCGGCTTCAGCATCACCCGGCCGTTCAAGGTCGACATCGTGCCCCACCTGCAGGAGGTGGAGGAGCAGGCGGCCCTGAGCGGAAGCGTCAACACCGTCGTCGTGCACGACGGCTCGCTGAGCGGGTCGACCACCGACGGCATCGGTGTCCTCGCCCCTCTCAAGAGGCGGCTCGACGTGAAGGGCCGCGCGGTGGTGATCATCGGCGCGGGGGGCGCCGCCCGCGCCGCCGCCGTCGCCCTCCAGCGCAAGGGGGCGCGGGTCACGCTGGCCGCGCGCCGGCCCGAGCGGGCGGCGGCGGTGGCGACCGCCCTTGGCTGCGGCCGCGCGAGCATCGCCGACCTGGCCCACCTCTCCTGGGACGTGCTCATCAACGCGACCCCGGTGGGGTCCGTCGCGCTCCCGGACCAGAGCCCGCTGCCGGCGAAGCTGCACCGGCCGGACACGGTGGTGCTGGACATGGTCTACGAGCCCCTCGACACGCGCTTCCTGCGCGACGCCCAGCAGGCGGGCTGCACGATCATCGACGGCCTCGAGATGCTCCTCGCCCAGGCGGTCGCGCAGTTCGAGACGTGGACCGGCCTCGAGGCCCCCCTCGACGTGATGAAGTCGGCGGCGCTGTTCCTGGCCCAGGAGCAGGAGGCATGAGCGCCGGCCGCTACTCGCGTCAGGAGCTGTTCGCCCCCATCGGCCCCGAAGGCCAGGCCCGCCTGCGCCGGGCGCGCGTCGTGGTGGTCGGGTGCGGGGCCCTCGGCTCCACGCTCGCGGAGATGATGGCCCGCGCCGGCGTCGGCGCGCTCAGCGTGATCGACCGCGACTACGTCGAGGAATCGAACCTTCAGCGGCAGTCGCTCTTCGACGAAGACGACGCGGCGCGCGGCCTGCCCAAGGCGGCGGCGGCGGAGGCCAGGCTGAAGGCGATCAACTCCGAGGTGGCGGTGCGCGGCGTGGTGGCCGATCTTGCCGCCGACAACGCGGCCGATCTGCTCGAGGGCGCCGACCTCGTCCTCGACGGCACGGACAACTTCGAGACGCGCTTCCTGCTCAACGACGTGTGCGTGCGCGGCGGCATCCCGTGGGTCTACGGCGCCTGCGTCGGCTCGTACGGCCTCGCCCTCCTCGTGCGGCCGCGCGTGACGCCGTGCCTGCGCTGCGTGCTGGAGGAGATGCCGGGGCCGGGCGGGCCCACCTGCGACACCGTGGGAGTCGTCGCCCCCGTCGTCCACGTCGTGGCGGGGCTGCAGGCGGCCGAGGCCCTCAAGCTCCTGGCCGGCCGCACGGAGGACCTGCGGTCCGGTGTCGTCACCGTCGACGTGTGGAAGGGCCGCTTCGAGGTGATGGACCTCGCCGGGCGCGCGCCGTGGTGCCCGGCCTGCACCGAGGGCCGGTACGACTATCTGGCGGCGGGGACGGGCACCGGATCGGCGGTGCTGTGCGGGCGCGACGCCGTGCAGGTGCGCCCGCCGCGGGGAACGCACGTGGACCTGCCCGCGCTCGCGGGGCGTCTTTCCGCCTCGGGCGACGTCGCCGCCAACGATCACCTCGTCCGCTTCCGGGCGCCGGGGACGGAGATGGTCGTGTTCGGCGACGGGCGGGCGATCGTCAAGGGCGTCAAGGACGCCGCGCAGGCGCGGTCGATCTACGCCCGCTACGTGGGGAGCTGAGGCCGTGAACGGCGCATCGCACCGGCTCGTGCAGGTCCCGCCCGGCGTGCAGTGCTTCCTGGGCGACGAAGCGCGCCGCCGGCGCAGCATCGAGGAGCGCGTCATCGCGGTCTTCGAGGGCTGGGACTACGAGGAGATCATCCCACCCCTCTTCGACTACGCGGACGTGTTCGCGAGCCAGGCCCTGCTGCCCAAGACCTACTCCTTCGTCGGCCGCGACGGGAGCCTCCTCGCGCTGCGGCCGGACTTCACGAGCCTGCTCGCCAAGATCGCGGCCGGCCGGCTCGCGGGCCGGCCGGCGCCGATGCGCCTCTACTACTCGGGCGAGGTGCTCCGCTACGAGCCGCCGCGCGCCGGCCGGCAGAGCGAGCTGTACCAGATGGGGCTCGAGCATCTGGGAGGCGATCCCCGGGCCGCCGACGCCGAGGTGCTCGCGATCGCCGCCGAGTGCCTGGACGTCCTCGGCGTGCGGGGCTTCGTCCTCGCCCTCGGCCACGTCGGCGTCTTCGGCGGCCTCCTCGCGGGCGCGGCGCTCGACGCCGCGACGCTGGAGCGGCTGCGTGAGCGCGTGGAGGCCAAGGATCCCGCGGGCGTGCGCGACGCGCTGCCGGCCGGAGCCGTGGCGGTGCCGGTGGCCGAGGCGCTCGTGCGTCTCACGACGCTGGCGGGCGACGCGCCGGTGCTGGCCGAGGCCGAACGGGCCCTCGCCTTCTGCCCGCCGGCCCTCGCCGCGGTCACCGAGCTGCGGCAGGTGGCCGAGGCGCTCCGCTCGGCGGGGCTCGGCGGCGGCCTCGCCATCGACCTCGGCGAGGTGCGGGGCCTCGACTACTACACCGGTCTCGTCTTCCGCGCCTACGCGCCGGGCCTCGGCTTCGAGGTGGGAGGGGGCGGACGATACGACACGCTGCTCGCTCGCTTCGGCCGGCCCATGCCCGCGGTGGGCTTCATGCTCGGCCTCGACCGGCTCGCGCTCCTCCTCGACCGGCAGGGAGCGCGGCCCGCTTCCGTGGCCGCGGCCGCCGAGGTGGTGGGCGGGAACGGCCTCGGCCCCGGGCTGCAGCGCGCACGAGAGAAGCGAGCGGCGGGAGTGCGCGTGCGATTCGAGGAGCGCTCGTGAGCCTCACGATCGCCCTCTCCAAGGGCAAGCTGCTCGCGGGCACAGAGGACCTCTTCCGGAAGGCGGGGATGCCGTTCCCGGCGAGCGAGGGCCGGCGGCTCGTCGTGCCCGTCGACGGCCTGCGCTTCCTCCTCGTGAAGGACATGGACGTGCCGACCTACGTGGAGCACGGCGTGGCCGACTGCGGCATCGCCGGCCGCGACGTCCTGCTGGAGATGGAGCCCGACGTCTACGAGCCGGTGGACCTCGGCTTCGGCCGCTGCCGGCTGGTGGTGGCCCGGCCGCGGGGAGCATCCGCCGCGGCCGGCACCTCCACCGTACGCGTGGCGACGAAGTATCCGCGCGTGGCCTCCGCGCACTTCCTCGAGCGCGGCCGCTCGGTGGAGGTGGTGAGGCTGGCCGGCTCCGTGGAGCTGGCCCCGGGCCTGGGGCTGGCCGACTGCATCGTCGACGTCGTGGAGACCGGGCGGACGCTGGAGGAGAACGGCCTGGAGGTCGTGGAGGACGTGGCCGCTTCTTCGGCGCGCCTCATCGTCAATCGCGCCAGCTACCACGCGCGTCGGGAAGAGATCTCCCGCCTCGTGGGCGCGCTCGAGAAGGCGAGGACGGCGTGAGGGTGGTGCGCTACGGCACGGCGGGATGGCGGCGCTACCGGGAGGGTTTGCCCCGGACGTCCACTCCCCGCCCCGCCGTGGAGCGTGCGGTGGCCGCGATCCTGCGCGAGGTCCGCCGGGACGGCGATGCGGCGCTCGTCCGCCTCTCCGCGCGCTTCGACGGCGTGCGGCTTCGCGCCGGTGACCTGCGGGTCCCCGCCGAGCGGATCCGCGCCCGGGCCCGGCGGGCCGACCCGGCCGTGGTCGCATCGCTGAAGGCCATGGCCGCGCGGATCGAGGCCTATCACCGCCGCCAGCGCGACCGCGGCTTCCGCCTCGTCCTTCGCGACGGCTCGCGGCTCGAGGAGCAGGTTCGCGCGCTCGATTCGGTCGGCCTCTACGTGCCGGGCGGCGCGGGCGCGTACCCGTCCTCGGTCCTCATGGGCGCGATCCCGGCCCGGGTCGCGGGCGTGCCGCGCATCCAGGTGGCGACGCCGCCGCGCACGCTGGAGTCGAGCCCGGCGGTCGCGGCCGCGCTCGTCCTCGTGGGGCTCGAGGGCGCGGTGTTCCGCGTCGGGGGCGCGCAGGCGGTGGCCGCCCTCGCCTTCGGCACCGCGACCGTCCCCGCGGTGTCGAAGATCGTCGGTCCGGGCAACGCGTTCGTCGCCGCCGCCAAGCGCCAGGTGCGGGGAATCGTCGAGATCGACCAGGAGGCGGGGCCGAGCGAGGTCGTCGTCCTCGCCGACGAGAGCGCCGACGCCGCGTGGGTGGCGGCCGATCTTCTCGCCCAGGCCGAGCACGGCAGCGGCGACGAGACGGCCGTCCTCGTCACGCCTTCGGCGGCGCTGGCCGCGGCCGTGCGGCGGGCGATGGTCCCCGGTCTCGGCTCGGTGTCGAACGCGGCCGCGGCGAGGCGCGCCCTGGGACGCCACGGCGCGGTCGTCCTCGTGCGCGACCTCGACGAGGGCGTCGCCGCCGTGAACGAGCTCGCGCCCGAGCACGCCGAGGTCATCGCGCGCGGCGCCGCCGAGCTGGCGCGGAGGGTCGTCGCGGGGGCGGTGTTCGTCGGAGCGTGGGCGCCGGTGGCGGTGGGGGACTACGGCATCGGCCCCAACCACGTGCTGCCGACCGGAGGCGCGGCGCGACGGTCGTCGCCGCTGTCGGTGCGCGACTTCCAGCGGCGGCAGAGCGTCGTGCGCATGACGCCGGCGGGATTGCGCCGGGTCGCCCGCGGGATGGCGCGCGTCGCGGCCGCGGAGGGATTTCGTGGACACGCGCAAAGCCTGCTCCTGAGGATCGAGGGATGAAGGGCGCCGATCCCCTGCGTCACATCAAGCCGTCCGTCCGCTCGATCGCCGCGTATACGCTCGCCGCGCGCGAGGCCGCGGTGAAGCTGAACCAGAACGAGAACCCCTACGACCTGCCCGAGGCGGTCAAGCGCCGCGTGCTCGACCACGCCCGCGCCCGCCCGTGGTCGCGGTATCCCGAGTTCGATCCCAAGGAGCTCGTCGGGCGCCTGGCGGAGTTCTCCGGCTGGAAGCCCGACGGCATCCTGGCCGGCAACGGCTCCAACGAGCTGATCGAGGCGCTGCTGCTGGTGACGGTGGGTCCCGGCACGCGGGTCGTGATCCCCGAGCCGACGTTCACGCTCTACGCGCTGCTCACGAAGGTCCTCGGCGGCGAGGCCATCCGCGTCGCGCTCGGCCCCGAGCTGGAGTACCAGGCGGACGAGCTGCGGCGCGTCCGCCACGAGCTGGCGGCGCCGCTCACCATCGTCTGCTCGCCCAACAACCCGACCGGCGGGCTCCTTCCGGCCGAGGAGGTGTCACGCCTCTGCGAGGACGGCGACGGGCTGGTGGTCGTGGACGAGGCGTACCACGAGTTCTCCGGGCAAACGGTGGTGCCGCTCCTCGCCCGGCATCCGAACCTCGTGGTCCTCCGCACGTTCTCGAAGGCGATGGGGCTCGCCGGCCTGCGGGCCGGCTACCTGCTGGCGTCGCCCGAGATCGTCCGCGAGGTGAACAAGGCGCGCCTGCCCTACAACGTCAACTTCTTCACGCAGGCGGCCGCGCTGGCCGCCCTCGACGAGTGGGAAGCCCTGAGCGCCAACGTCGAGAAGATCGTCGCCGCGCGAGAGGACCTGCTCTATCGCCTCTATCGAGTGCCCGGGGTGCGGCCCTATCCGTCGAAGGCGAACTTCATCCTTCTCGAGCTGGCCGAGGCCGACCCGCGGACGGTCTTCGAGTCCGTGTACCGACGGGGCGTCCTCGTCCGCGACGTGACCTCCTACCCGCGGCTGCAGCGCTGCCTCCGCGTGAGCGTGGGCTCGGAGCCGGAGAACGAGGCGTTCCTCTCCGCCCTCCGCCATGCCCTGGAAGAGCGGCGCTTCGGGAGGGCGTGATGGCGCGCCGCCAGGGCTCGGTCGAGCGCAAGACGCGGGAGACGGACATCCGCCTGCGCCTCGACCTCGACGGCGAGGGCCAGAGCAGGATCGCGACCGGCATCGGCTTCTTCGACCACATGCTCACCGCCTTCTCCACGCACGGCCGCTTCGACGTGGAGCTGCGATGCAAGGGCGACCTTCACGTCGACGCCCACCACAGCGTCGAGGACGTGGGCATCGCGCTCGGCCAGGCGCTGCGCGAGGCGCTCGGGGACAAGAGGGGGATCGTGCGGTTCGGCCACGCGTACGTGCCGCTCGACGAGGCGCTGTCCCGGTGCGTGATCGACCTGTCGGGCCGCCCCTACCTCCACTACGACGTGACGTTCAAGGCCCGGCAGATCGGGGAGATGCCGACCGAGCTGTTCGAGGATTTCTTCTGGGCCCTCGCCGACCACGGCCGGTTGAACATCCACCTGGAGGCGATCCGGGGCCGCAACGCCCACCACATCGCGGAGACGCTGTTCAAGTCCGCCGCGCGCGCGCTGTCCATGGCGGTGGCCCGCGACCCAAGGGTGAAGGGAATACCCAGCACGAAGGGAAGCCTTTGATCGCCATCGTCGATTACGGCATCGGCAACCTGGGGAGCGTGACTAAGGGCTTCCGCCACGCGGGCGCGGAGACGATCCTCACCGGCGATCCCGACGTGCTGCGCACCGCCTCGGCCCTCGTCCTCCCCGGCGACGGCGCGTTCGGGGCCACGATGGAGGAGATCCGGCGGCGGAGCCTCGTCGCTCCCATCGAGGAGGCCGCCGCGCGCGGCGTGCCGGTTCTCGGGATCTGCATCGGGATGCAGGTCCTCTTCGAGGAGAGCGAAGAGCACGGCCGGCACCTCGGCCTCGGCCTCCTCCCGGGACGCGTGCGCCGCCTCCCCGGCGGCCTGCCCGTCCCCCACATGGGCTGGAACGTGCTGCGCCCGCGGCGGACGCACCCCCTGCTCGAAGGCATCGCGCCCGGCGACTACGTGTACTTCGTCCACTCGTACTACTGCGACGCCGCGCCGGACGTGGTGCTGGCCCAGACGGACTACGGCCTCGATTTCGCGGCCGTCGTCGGCCGCGGCCCCGTGCTCGGCATGCAGTTCCATCCGGAGAAGAGCCAGGCGGTCGGGCTGCGCCTCGTCGCCAACTTCGTCCGCCTCTGCGCGAGCGAGAGGGCCATCGCATGATCGTGGTGCCCGCCATCGACGTGCGCGGAGGCAAGGTGGTCCGCCTCAAGCAGGGCCGGCTCCAGGAGGAGCAGGTCTACGGCTCCGACCCCGCCGAGGTCGCGCGGCGCTGGGAGGCCGAGGGCGCGGCGCGCCTCCACCTCGTGGACCTCGACGCCGCGATCTCGAACCGGCCGCAGTTCGACGCGATGGAGAAGGTGATCGCGGCGGTGAAGGTTCCGGTGGAGGTGGGGGGCGGGCTGCGCGTGCTCGAGAACGCGATGCGGTACCGCGACCGCGGAGTGGACCGCGTGATCTTCGGCACCGCCGCGGTGGCCGACCCCGGCGTGGTGCAGCAGGCGGCCCGACTGTGGCCGCAGGCGGTGGCGGTGGCGCTCGACGCGCGCGAAGGCAAGGTGGCGGTGGCGGGGTGGAAGGAGATCACGACGATGGACGCGGTCGAGCTGGCGCGCCGGGTGAAGGCCTGGAGCGTGCCCCGCATCCAGTACACGGACGTCGTGCGGGACGGGACGCTCGTGGGCCCCAACCTCGCCGGCATCGAGGAGCTGGCGAAGGCGAGCGGGCTGCGCGTCACCGCCGCCGGCGGCTTCTCTTCGCTCGAGGACCTGCGCCGGTTGAAGCCGCTAGAGGCGCTGGGCGTCGACGAGGTGGTGCTCGGCAAGGCGCTGTACGAGAAGCGGCTCACCCTCGCGCAAGCGATGGAGGCGGTGGCCTGATGCTCGCCAAGCGCCTCGTCCCGTGCCTCGACGTCGACCGCGGCCGCGTCGTCAAGGGCGTGCGCTTCGTGTCGCTGCGCGATGCCGGCGATCCGGTGGAGTGCGCCGCCCGTTACGACGCGGAGGGCGCCGACGAGCTGGTCTTCCTCGACATCACCGCCTCCGCCGACGCGCGGCCCATCGTCATCGACATGGTGCGGCGGGTCGCCGACGCCGTCTTCCTCCCCTTCACGGTCGGCGGGGGCGTGCGCTCGGTCGACGACGCCGACGGGCTGCTGCGCGCGGGAGCGGACAAGGTGGCCGTCAACACGGCCGCCGTCGACGACCCGGCCCTCGTGGAGCGCCTGGCCCTCCGCTTCGGCTCGCAGGCGGTCGTCCTGGCCATCGACGCGCGAAAGCGGGGCGATCATTGGTGGGAGGTGTACGTCCACGGCGGGCGCACGCTCGTCGGCCGCGACGCCGTCGCGTGGGCGCGCGAGGGAGCCGAGCGCGGCGCGGGAGAGATCCTGCTGACCAGCATGGACCGCGACGGGACGAAGGACGGGTTCGACCTCGCCCTCACCCGCGCGGTGGCGGACGCCGTGCCGGTGCCGGTGGTGGCCTCGGGCGGATGCGGCACCGTGGAGCACATGGCGGCCGCCCTCACCGAGGGGCGGGCGAGCGCGGCCCTGGCCGCCTCCGTCTTCCACTTCGGCGAGATCCGGATTCCCGACGCCAAGACGCGCCTGCGGGCGGCGGGCGTGGAGGTGCGGCCGTGAGCCTGACCGTTCCCGACGCGCTCGCCTACGACCCGGCCGGCCTCATCCCGGTGGTCGTGCAGGACGCCGCCAGCGGCGACGTGCTCATGGTGGCCTACGCCAACCGCGAGGCGCTGGACCGCACGGCGCAGACGGGCCTCGCGCACTTCTGGAGCCGGAGCCGCGGCGCGCTGTGGCGCAAGGGGGAGACGTCGGGCAACGAGATGCGCGTGCGCGAGGTGAGGGCCGACTGCGACCGCGACGCGCTGCTCATGGTCGTCGATCCCGCAGGGCGGGCATGCCACACGGGGACGCGCACCTGCTTCGGCGACGAGACCGCCACGTCGGCAGGAATGCTGGAGGAGCTGGGGCGCGTGATCGCCTCCCGCGCCGCCGCCTCCCCGGACAGCTCGTACACCGCGCGCCTCCTCGCCAAGGGCCCCGACCACGTCCTCAAGAAGATCGGGGAAGAAGCGACGGAGGTGGTGCTCGCCGCCAAGTCCGAGAGCGACGAGCGTCTGGCCGAGGAAGCCGGCGACCTGCTCTATCACCTCATGGTCGCCATGGCCCAGCGCCGCGTGCCGTTCACCCGCGCGCTGGAGGTCCTGCGCGCGCGGCGGAGGACGCCCCGATGAAGTCCCTTTCCTTCGAAGGGTACGAGCGGCTCTCCGGCGGCGGCGGCCTCGTGCCCGTGTACCGCGAGGTTCCCGGCGACCTCCGCACGCCCGTCTCCGCCTTCCTCGCGCTCTCCCCCCGCTCGTCGCGAGCGTTCCTGCTCGAGAGCGTCGTGGGGGGAGACCGCATCGCCCGCTATTCCTTCATCGGGCGCGACCCGGTGGAGACGGTGGAGGCGCGGGGTCCCGGCGACGACCTGCTCGGCGCCCTGCGCGCCCGCATGGGAGCGCCCGCGGCCGAGGTGCCGGGCCTTCCGCGTCTGACCGGTGGCGCCGTCGGCTACCTGGGCTACGACGCGGTGCGCCTCTTCGAGCGCATTCCCGATCGCCACCCGCCCGACGGGCTCCCGCTGGCCTCGTTCTCCTTCTATCGCTCGCTGGTCGCCTTCGACCACGCGCGCCAGCGGATCGTGCTCGTGGCGGACGCCGAGCCCGGGAGCCGCACCGCCTTCGAACGCGCCCAGGACGTGCTCGACGGCTTCGAGGCCGACCTGCGCGGGCCGCGTCCGTCGGCGGCCGCCGCGCCCCGGCCGGGGGGGGCTCTCGATGCCGGCGGCGATTTCTTCCCCGACGGCGCGGGCTTCCGCCAGTCGGTCCGCCAGGCCCAGGACTACATCGCGGCGGGCGACATCTTCCAGGTCGTCCTCTCGCGGCGCCGCCGCGTCGAGTGTCCCTGCGATCCCTTCACGGTCTACCGCGCCCTGCGCATGGTGAACCCGTCGCCCTACATGTATTTCCTCAAGGACGGCGAGCGCGCGGTGGCGGGGGCGTCGCCGGAGATGCTCGTGCGCGTGGAGGGCCGGCGGACCGAGACGCGGCCGATCGCGGGCACGCGCCCGCGGGGCGCCACCGCGGAGGAGGACGAGCGGCTCGGCCAGGAGCTGCTGGGGGACGCGAAGGAGCGGGCCGAGCACGTCATGCTCGTGGACCTCGGCCGCAACGACCTGGGCCGCGTGTGCCGGTTCCGCAGCGTCACCGTCCCCGAGTTCATGGCCGTCGAGCACTACAGCCACGTCATGCATCTCGTCAGCTCGGTGACCGGCGAGCTGGCCGAGGGGAAGGACGCCCTCGACGCGCTGGCGGCCACGTTCCCCGCGGGGACGCTTTCGGGCGCGCCCAAGATCCGGGCCATGGAGATCATCGACGAGCTGGAGCCCGACCGCCGCGGGCTCTACGGCGGCGCGGTGGGCTATCTGGACCTGCGCGGCAACCTCGACTTCTGCATCACGATCCGCACCGTGGTCCTGGAGGGAGGTCAGGCGGTCGTGCAGGCGGGAGCGGGGATCGTGGCCGACTCCGACCCCGAGTCGGAGCGGCGGGAGATGGAGGCGAAGGCGGCGGCGATGCGCGAAGCGCTGCGCCTGGCGGGGAAGCTGTGAGGGGCGTGTTGCTCATCGACAATTACGACTCTTTCACCTACAACCTCTATCAGTACCTGGGGGAGCTCGGAGTGGAGACCGCGGTGGTGCGCAACGACCAGATCACCGTCGACGAGGCGCTCGCGCGGCGTCCCTTCGCGATCGTGATCTCGCCCGGTCCCGGCACGCCCGACCAGGCCGGGATCACCCTCGACCTGATCAAGGCGGCCGCCGGCCGCACCGCCGTCCTCGGCGTCTGCCTCGGCCACCAGGCCCTGGGCCAGGCGTTCGGCGGCAAGGTCGTGCGCGCGCCCCGCCTCATGCACGGCAAGGTGTCGGAGGTCCATCACGACGGGCGGACGATCTTCGCCGGCCTGCCCGCCCCGTTCACGGCCACGCGCTACCACTCCCTGGTCGTGGCGCGCGAGGGGCTGCCGGAGTGCCTCGAAATCTCGGCGTGGACCGACGACGGGATCGTGATGGGCCTGCGCCATCGCGAGCTGCCGCTCGAAGGCGTGCAGTTCCATCCCGAGAGCATCCTCACCCGCGCCGGCAAGCAGCTCCTGCAGAACTTCCTGCAACGCGTATGAAGCTCTATCTGGCCAAGGTCATCGGAGGCGAGCGCCTGACCGAGGAGGAAGCCGGCGCGGCCATGGCCACGATCATGGAAGGCGAGGCGACTCCCGCGCAGATCGGAGGCTTGCTGGCCGCCCTCGCCGTGCGGGGAGAGACCGAGGACGAGGTGGTGGGCTTCGCCCGGACGATGCGGGCGCGGGCGGTGCCGCTGTCGGCGCCGGGCGCCGTGGACACCTGCGGCACTGGCGGCGACGGGGCCGGCACGTTCAACATCTCCACCGTCGCTTCGCTGGTCGTGGCCGCGTGCGGGGTGCCGGTGGCCAAGCACGGGAACCGCTCGGCCAGCGGCCGCTGTGGCAGCGCCGACCTGCTCGAGGCGCTCGGGCTCCGCATCGACGCGCCCCCGGCGGTCGTGCAGCGCTCGCTCGACGAGGCCGGCTGGGCGTTCCTCTTCGCCCCCGGCTTCCACGCCGCGACGCGCCACGCGGTGGGCCCGCGCAAGGAGCTGGGCGTGCGCACCGCCTTCAACCTTCTCGGCCCCCTCACCAACCCCGCCTTGCCGGAGGCGCAGGTGGTGGGGGTGCCGCGCCCGGAGCTGACCGGCTTCATCGCCCGCTGCCTGCAGAGGCTCGGCGTGCGGCGGGCGTGGGTCGTCCATGGCTCCGGCCTCGACGAGCTGTCGCCGTGCGGTCCCACGACCGTGGCGGCCTTTGGTGAACACGAAGACGAAGGCCACGGCGCGGTGCGAATGTTCACGGTCACGCCGGAGGATGCGGGCCTCGCCCCGTGCGGACCCGAGGCGCTGCGGGGAGGCGATGCCGCGGCCAGCGCGACGATCGCGGGCGAGGTCCTGCGCGGCGGGCGGGGACCGCGGCGGGACGTCGTCGTGCTCAACGCGGCGGCGGCCCTGGTCGTGTCCGGGCGGGCCGCGGGATTGAAGGACGGCGCGGCCCAGGCCGCGAAGGCGATCGACGAGGGCCGGGCGGCGCATCTGCTCGACCGCGTCCGGGAGCTGTCCCGGTCATGAGCGGCGGCAGCGACGTCCTCGCCCGCATCGTCGCCCGCACGCGCGAATGCGTCCAGGAGCGCCGCCGGAAGCTGCCGGTCGAGAAGATGCGCTTCTCGAGCGCGACCCCCGGCATTCCCCGCTCCTTCGTGGCCGCGGTATCCCGGCCGGGCCAGGTCAACGTGATCGCCGAGTTCAAGCGGCGCTCCCCGTCGCGGGGGGTGATCCGGGAAGACCTGCACCCGGTGAAGGCGGCCCAGGCCTACGAGGTGGCGGGCGCGGCCGCCCTCTCCGTCCTGACCGAAGAGCAGTTCTTCGGCGGGAGCCTCGAGGACCTGAAGGAGGCGCGCGGGGCGACCCTGTTGCCCACGCTGCGCAAGGACTTCATCGTCGACCCCTACCAGGTGTGGGAGACGTGGCACGCGGGGGCGGACGCGCTGCTGCTGATCGTGGCCGCGCTCGAGGACCGCGCGCTCGGCGAGCTGCTCGCCACGGCCCGCGAGGTCGGCCTGCCCGCGCTGGTGGAGGTGCACGATGCGGAGGAGCTGGACCGGGCGCGGCGCGCGGGCGCGCGCCTCGTCGGCGTCAACAGCCGCAACCTGCGGACGATGGAGGTGAACCTCCAGACCGCCCTCGACCTCGCCCCGCTCGTTCCCGACGACGTGGTCGCGGTGGCGGAGAGCGGCATCCGCGGCGCCGGCGACCTGCGCCGGTTGCGCGAAGCCGGCTACGACGCGTTCCTCGTGGGCGAGCACCTCATGCAGGAGGCCGATCCCGGGGCGGCCCTCGAGGACCTGATCCGGCAATCCTCGATCCCGCGCTGGGAGGGCCGCGCGGCCCGGCGCGGACGCGTGGCCGTGAAGGTCTGCGGGATCACGAGCGTGGAGGACGGCCTCGTGGCCGCGCAGGCGGGCGCGGACGCCGTCGGCTTCGTGTTCTGGCCGGGCAGCCCGCGCCGGGTGGACCTCGCCGCGGCGCGCCGCATCGCGCGCGCGCTGCCGCCGTTCGTCCTGCGCGTGGGCGTGTTCGTGGACGCCCGGCGGGAAGAGATCGCGCGGGCGGCCGACGAGGTCGGCCTCGACCTCATCCAGCTCCACGGCCACGAGCCGCCCGAGGCGCTCGCCTACCTCCCGCGGCGCGCGCTGAAGGCGGTGGGCGTGGGCGAGGGCTTCGCACCGGAGGACGCGTTGCGTTACGAGGGGCGGGCGGCGGGCATCCTCCTCGACACGCGCACCGACGGCGGCCGGCCCGGCGGCACCGGGCAGAGCTTCGACTGGACCCGCGTGCGCGCGGTGCGCGAGAAGGCTTCCTTCCTGATGCTGGCCGGTGGCCTGAACGCCGGCAACGTGCACCTGGCGCTCACGGCCGTCCGGCCCGACGGCGTGGACGTCTCGAGCGGGGTCGAGGCCGCGCCGGGCCGCAAGGATCCGGAGAAGGTGCGGGCGTTCGTGGCGGCGGTGCGGGAGGGCGAGAGATGACGGCGGCGCGTCCCGACGAGCACGGTCACTTCGGCCCCTACGGCGGCCGGTACGTGCCGGAGACGCTGATGGAGCCCTTGCGCGAGCTGGAGGCGGCGTACGCGGACGCGCGCCGCGATCCCGCCTTCCGCGACGAGTTCGCCCGCCTGCTCCGCGACTACGTCGGCCGCCCCACGCCGCTCACCTTCGCCGGGCGCCTCTCGCCGCGCCTGGGCTGCCGGGTGTGGCTCAAGCGCGAGGACCTGTGCCATACGGGCGCCCACAAGATCAACAACGCCCTCGGCCAGGGTCTGCTCGTCAAGCGCATGGGCAAGACGCGCGTGGTGGCCGAGACCGGCGCCGGCCAGCACGGCGTCGCGAGCGCGACCGTGTGCGCGCTGCTCGGCCTGGAGTGCGTCGTGTACATGGGCACCGAGGACATGGCCCGCCAGGCCCCGAACGTCCGGCGCATGCGGCTTCTGGGCGCCGAGGTCCGGCCCGTCAGCTCGGGCTCCCGCACGCTGAAGGACGCCATCAACGAGGCGATGCGGGACTGGGTCACGAACGTGCGCACGACCCATTACCTGCTCGGCTCGGTGCTCGGCGCGCACCCGTACCCGGCGATGGTCCGCGACTTCCACGCCGCGATCGGCGAGGAGGCGCGGGGACAGGTCCGCGCGCAGGCCGGCTCCCTGCCCGACGTCCTCGTCGCCTGCGTGGGCGGCGGCTCGAACGCGCTCGGCCTCTTCGCCGCGTTCTTCGACGATCCGGTGGAGATGGTGGGGGTCGAGGCCGGCGGCCGCTCGTCGCGGCCCGGGGACCATGCGGCCCGGTTCCTCGATGAGCGGGGGGGCGCGGCGGCGCGCCCCCCCGAGCCCCCCGCGGCGGGCCGCCGGAGTGAATCCGTCGTCCCGCCGAGCCTTGGCTCCGGTAGCGCCGTTGGCGTCCTGCATGGCACGTGTACGTATCTGTTGCAGGACGACGCGGGGAACGTGCTTCCCACCCACTCCATTTCGGCGGGGCTCGACTACCCCGCGGTCGGGCCCGAGCACGCGCTGCTGCGCGACGAGGGACGCGTCCGCTATACGGCCGTCGGAGACGACGAGGCCCTCGCCGCGTTCCATCTGCTCTCCGAGCTGGAGGGGATCATCCCGGCGCTGGAGTCGGCCCACGCCGTCGCATGGGTGGTGAAGGAAGCGGCTACGCTGGCGGACAAGCTCGTCCTCGTCAACCTCAGCGGGAGGGGCGACAAGGACCTCGGGATACTGGAGGCGCATGAGCCGGATCGGTGAGCGGTTCCGGCGGCTGCGCGAGGAGCGGCGCCGGGGCTTCGTCGGCTTCGTCACGGCCGGGGACCCCTCGCTCGAGCGCACGGTGGAGGTGGCGGGCGAGATGGAACAGGCGGGCGTCGACGTGCTCGAGCTGGGCGTGCCGTTCTCCGACCCGCTCGCCGACGGCCCGATCATCCAGCGGGCCAGCGAGCGCGCCCTCGCCCGCCGCACGACGCTCGCCCGCGTGCTGGACGCCGTGCGCCGGATCCGCAAGACGAGCGAGCTGCCGCTGCTCCTCTTCAGCTATTTCAACCCGCTCCTCCGCTTCGGCCTGCCCGCCCTCGCCCGGGAGGCGGCCGCGGCCGGGGTCGACGGGGTGCTCGTGACCGACCTGCCGCCGGAAGAGGCCGGTGGCTGGCTGGAGGTCGCCCGCGACGCTCGCCTCGACACGGTGTTCCTCGCCGCGCCCACCAGCCCCGACGAGAGGCTCCGCCGGGTGGCCGACGCCTCGCGCGGGTTCGTGTACGCGATCAGCCGCACGGGAGTCACCGGCGAGCGCGATGCGCTCTCGGACGACGCGCGCCCCTTGCTCTCTCGGATCAAGGCGCTGACCCGCGAGCCGGTGGCCCTCGGCTTCGGCATCTCCACTCCCGAGCAGGTGGCCGCGGCGGCCTCGGTGGCGGACGCCGTCGTGGTGGGCAGCGCGCTCGTCCGGTTCCTGGAGGAGCATCCCGACGGCGACGTCGCGGGACAGGTGAGATGGCTGAGAAGCGCGATCTGAAGGCGCCGGCGGTGTCGCCGGCGACGTCGGGCGATGGCGCCATCGAGGGGCCGAGTCGGCCTACGGCCACCGCGCCCGAAGGGAGGACCTCCGCTCCGCCCCGCGGGGATCTACTCCCCGCGGGGGAGGACATCAAAGACGCGTCCGACCGAGGGCGCGAGCGTCCGGCGACGCCAAGCGACACGTCGGATATCGAAGCTTGGCGTCGCCGCATAGACATGATCGACGAGCAATTGATGAGGTTGCTCAACAGCCGCTCGGCGTGCGCGGTGGAGATCGGCAAGGTGAAGCGCGCGCTCGGCCTTCCCGTCTACTCCCCCGAGCGCGAGGCGTGGATCCTGGAGCGGGTGATGCGCGAGAACCCCGGGCCGCTGGATCCCACCGCCGTCCGGCGCGTCTTCGAGAGGATCATCGACGAGAGCCGCCGGCTCGAGCGGCTGGCCGTGGACAAGGAAGAGACCACGAAGAAGGAGTGAGGACCTCATGGTCATCGTGATGGAGCAGAGCGCGCTGAGCGCCCGCAGGCGGGGCTCCATTGCCGCCCGAGCGGGATTCATTGCCGCGAGGGCGGAATCTTGATCGACGCGCCCCGCCGAGGACGCGTGTGTATCCCGATGCTTCCGTCGACACCGGGCATCGGGATGAATTGATGAAGGCGAAGCCAGGAGCTAGAGGCAATTCATGGTCATCGTGATGGAGCAGAGCGCGACCGAAGAGCAGATCCAGAAGATCATCGAGACCCTCGTCGAGGTGGGCTACGACGTTCATCGCTCCACCGGGGTCACCCACACCGTCCTCGGCGCGGTGGGATCGCCGCGCCAGGTGGTGGATCCCACGGCCCTCGAGCTGCTGCCGGGCGTGAGGGAGGTCGTGAAGATCTCCGAGCCCTACAAGCTCGTCGGCCGGACCTTCAAGTCCGCCGACACCGTGGTCGACGTCGGGGGAGTGAAGGTCGGCGGGCCGGAAGTGATCGTGATGGCCGGGCCCTGCTCGGTGGAGACGCGCGAGCAGGTGGGCACGGTGGCGCGCGCCGTCCTGTCGGCCGGAGCGCGGGTGCTGCGCGGAGGCGCCTTCAAGCCCCGCACGTCGCCCTACTCCTTCCAGGGCCACGGCGAAGAAGCGCTGCGCTGGATGCGCGAGGCCGCCGACGAGCTGGGCCTGGCCATCGTGAGCGAGGTCATGGACCTCCGCACCATCGAGATGATGCTGAAGTACGTGGACTGCCTGCAGGTCGGCGCCCGCAACATGCAGAACTTCGACCTCCTGAAGGAGCTGGGCCGCGTGCGGCGGCCCGTGCTGCTCAAGCGCGGGATGTCGGCCACGATCGAGGAGTGGCTCCTGTCCGCCGAGTACCTCCTCGCGGGAGGAAACAACCAGGTGATCCTCTGTGAGCGCGGCATCCGGACCTTCGAGAACGCCACCCGCAACACGCTGGACATCTCCGCGATCCCGGTGGTGAAGAAGCGCAGCCACCTGCCGATCCTCGTCGACCCCAGCCATGGCACGGGCCGGCGGGACAAGGTGATCCCCATGGCCCGGGCCGCGATCGCGGCCGGGGCCGACGGCCTGCTCATCGAGGTGCACGACAACCCCGAGAAGGCGCTGTCCGACGGCGCGCAGAGCCTCTACCCGCACCAGTTCGAGACGCTGATGGGCGAGCTGCGCGTGATCGCGCCGGTGGTGGGGCGCAGCCTGCCCATGGCCCGCATCCCCGCCGCGGGACGGAGGTAGCACGGAGCCGTCGGGAGCGGGCGACGCCATCGTCGTCCGCAACCTGACCAAGGTCTTTCGGGGCCGGCCGGCCGTGGACCACATCTCGTTCCGGGTGGCCCGGGGCCGCTTCTTCGGCTTCCTGGGCCCGAACGGCGCGGGCAAGAGCACTACCATCAAGATGCTGACCGGCCTGCTCCGACCGACCGAAGGCGAGGCGACGATCGAGGGCCATCCTCTCGAGCAGGAGCTCCTCGCGGTGAAGCGCGTGATCGGGATCCTGCCGGAGGAGCTGCCGCTGTACGAGCGGCTGACCGGCGAGGAGTACCTCCACTTCGCGGGGCGCATGTACGGCCTGTCGCCCCCGGAGACGCGCCGGCGGACCGACGAGCTGCTCGCTTTCCTGTCCCTGGAGGAGGAGCGGGGGAAGCTGATCGTGGATTACTCCCAGGGCATGCGCAAGAAGACAGCGCTCGCCGCCGCCCTCATCCACAGCCCCCGCGTGCTCTTCCTCGACGAGCCCCTCAACGGGATCGACCCCGTCTCGGGCCGCGTGGTGACCGACCTCTTGCGGCGCCTGGCCCAGAAAGGGGTGACGATGTTCTTCACCTCCCACGTCCTCGACGTCGCCGAGCGGCTGTGCGACGAGGTGGCGATCATCGACCGGGGCCGCCTGGTCGCCCAGGGCACGCTGGAGCAGATACGGGCCCAGCGCGAGGTGGGGCAGGACGCGACGCTGGAGGACGTGTTCCTCAAGCTGGTCGCGGCCGACGTGCGGCGGGAGGACCTGTCCTGGATCGGCTGATCGTCCTCGTGCGCACGCGCTGGCGGATGGAGCTGAGGGCGATGCTGCGCGCCCGGGAGCGCGCGGTGGGCCTGGCCCTCCTGCTGCCCGGGCTCTTCTTCTCCTCCCTCATCGGGTCGTTCATGGCCTACGCCGGCGTGCGCGGCGCCGAGGCCCACGATCCCGAGATGGTGATGCCCCTGCTGAGCCTGATCGCGACCGGCGTGGGCGTGTCGTGGATGCTCTCGCCGCTGCTGGCGGGCGTCGCGCTCTCCGAGAGCCACGACGTGTCGCGGCTGCTCCACTTCCCGCTGCCCCTGCTCACGCTGGTCGCCGCGTCCCTCGTCGGCAACCTGCTCCAGCCCATGGTGCTCGCGGCCCTGCCCGTGCTCGCCTCGCTGTCGCTCGCTCTGTCGCGAAGCCCGGCCGCGATCCCCTTCGCCCTCGCGGGCAGCTTGTCGAGCCTGCTCTTCCTCCTCGCGGCGGCGCAGGTGAGCGGGCTCGTGCTGCACGGCTTGACCCGCCGCCGCCGCTTCCAGGACCTGGCGGTGTTCCTGGTCATCGGCCTCGGCTTCCTGATGAGCATGGCGCCGATCGTGTTCCTCTCCGGCGGCGCGCGGTTCTTGGGCCGAGCGATGCGCGGGCTCGTCGCGAGCGACCTCGTCGCCCTCTCGCCCTTCGCGTGGGGCGTCCGGGCCGCCGTGCACGCGGGCCGCGGCGAGGCCCTCGCGTTCGTCGGGTGGGCGGCGGCCCAGGCCGCGGCCATCGCCGCCGCGGCCGCGGTGTCGGCCGCGCTCATCGAGCGCATCCACCGCGGCGAGCTGGACCTGGGCGGGGGAAGCGGGGAGGGGACCGGGCGCGCGGTGATGCGGCTGCCGGGGCGTATCGGCGCCCTCCTCGAGAAGGACCTGCGCGTCGCGTGGCGCGACCCCGCCACGAAGGCGACGCTCTTCCTGAGCTGCGCCACGCCGCTCTTCTGGCTCTTCGTCTTCACCCGCGCGCGCGGCGGCCTGTCGACCTCGGGCCTGCTGATGCTGGCCATGCTCGTGGGGGCGTCCGCGTTCGGCAACGCCTTCGGCCTCGAGGGGCGGGGCATCACGCTGCTCTTCAGCTTTCCCGTGGAGCGCTGGCGCGTGCTGGTGGCGAAGAACCTGTCGGGCTTCGCCCTGCGCCTGCCCGGCCTGGCGACGCTGCTCGCGATGGGCGCCCTGCTCGCGCCCTCCGCCCTGCTGCCCGCCGCGGCCACCGTCGCCCTCTGCACGTTCCTCGTCGCCGCCGGCGCCGACAATTACGCTTCGATCCTCTTTCCCATGGTCGCGGCCCGCCCCGGCCACAATCCCTACGGGGGCTCGGCCGCGGGGGGCCGTGGTCTGGGGGCGGCCGCGCTGGGCGCGCTGTTCTTCGCGGCGACGCTGGTCGTGGCCTCGCCGTTCGTCTTCCTGGCCTGGCTCCCGATGCTGCTCGGGCGCCCGTTCCTCTGGCTCTTCAGCCTGCCCCTCGCGCTCGCCGGGGCCGCGGCCGTGTACGCGATGCTGGTGGCGGGCGCGGCGCGCGTCCTCGAGCGCCGCGAGCCGGACCTCCTCCAGCGCGTGCTGGGTGAGGTGTGAGCGTATCCCGCCGCCGGCCCACGGTCGCGATCGTCGGCCTCGGCCTCATCGGCGGATCGCTGGCGCGCGGCCTCTCGCGGGCAGGATACACGGTGATCGGAGTGGACCGGCCGGACGTGGCGCGGCGGGCCCGGGCGGCGCGCGCGGTGGCGCGGGTCGCGGCCAGCCCCGAGGAGGCGGCCGATCTCTGCGACGTCGTGGTGCTGGCGGCCCCCCCCGCGGTCAACCTGCGACTGCTGCGCCGGGTCGCGCCCCGGGCCCGGCCGGGCCTCGTCATCACCGACGTCGGCAGCGTCAAGGGGCCCATCTGCCGCGAGGCCGCCCGCCGGGGACTGGCCTTCGTCGGCGGGCATCCGATGGCCGGCACCGAGCGATCGGGCTTCGGCGCGTCTTCGGCCGGCCTGTTTCGCGGCCGGTCCTGGATCCTCTGCCCGGCCCGGCGCACTCCCCGCGATGCCGTCGCCGCCGTCCGCCGCGTCGCGCGCGCCGTGGGCGCGCGGCCGGTGCGCATGAGCCCCGCCGAGCACGACCGCACGGTCGCGTTCCTGAGCCACGCGCCGCAGCTCGTCTCGTGGGCGCTCGTCGACGCGGCCCGGGCCGACCCGGTGGCGCGGCGGCGCCTGGCGGTGGCCGGACCCGGCTTCGCCGGGATGACCCGTCTCGCGGCCAGCCCTCCCGGCCTCTGGCGGGACATCCTCGCCCAGAACCGTCGCGAGACCGCCCGCGCCGTCAGAGCGCTCATGCGAGCGCTCCGACGGCGCTGATTGCTCACAATCCCCCGTCATCCCGGCGGCCCTTGTCGTCGGGGTCCGACCGGCCCGCGGGCTCGCGCGTCGAGTCGTACTCCGAGGACGGGACCGAGCCCTTCGTCGGCGCGGTGTCGGGCAGGGTGGAGGGCGGAGGCGTGCGTGAGTCGCGGGGCGAGGCCGGAGCTCCGGGCTTCTGCGGGTCGCGCGTGGGATCCAGATCGGGCAGCCTGCGCTCTCCGCGTCCGGTCCTGCGCGCCATGAGACCTCCTTTTCCCTTCTGCTATCATCGCCTCCCGGGCGTTTTCCCGGGCCACGGAGAGCTTTTTCCTTGAACAAGGTCGTCAAGGACGCGGCGGAGGCGGTGCGCGACGTCCCCGACGGCGCGTCCATCATGGTCTCGGGCTTCGGCCTGTGCGGGATTCCCGAGAACCTGATCGCCGCCCTGCGCCAGCAGGGAGCGAAGAACCTGACCATCATGAGCAACAACGCGGGCACCAACGACTTCGGCATCACGTTCCTGCTGCAGAACCGGCAGGTGAGGAAGATGGTGTCGACCTACGTCGGCGAGAACAAGGTCTTCGAGAAGATGTTCCTCGCCGGCGAGATCGAGGTGGAGCTCAACCCCCAGGGGACCTTCGCGGAGAGGATCCGCGCCGGCGGCGCGGGTGTCCCGGCCTTCTTCACCCCCACCGGCTACGGCACGGTCATCGCGGAGGGCAAGGAGGTGCGCTGGTTCGGCGGGCGCCCCCACGTGATGGAGACCGCGCTCACCGCGGACTACGCGTTCGTCAAGGCCTGGAAGGGCGACCCGATGGGAAACCTGCTCTTCCGCCGCACGACCCGGAACTTCGCGCCGATGATGGCCATGGCCGCGCGCACGACCATCGCCGAGGTGGAGGAGCTCGTCCCCGCCGGGGGCATCGATCCCAACGCCGTCACCACTCCCGGCATCTTCGTCCAGCGGCTCTTCCCGGGGAAGAGCTACGAGAAGCGGATCGAGAAGCGAACGCTCCGCGGCGAGGCCGGTGTCGAGACCGATCCCAGGCGCGAGCGCATCGTCCGCCGGGCGGCGAAGGAGATGCGGGACGGAGACTACGTGAACCTCGGCATCGGGATGCCGACGCTGGCCTCGAACTACGTTCCCGAGGGCGTGTCCATCGTGCTGCACTCCGAGAACGGCATGCTCGGCGTGGGACCCTACCCCGAGCCGGGCCAGGAAGACCCCGACCTGATCAACGCCGGCAAGGAGACGGTGACCGAGCTGCCGGGAACGTCCTACTTCTCCAGCGCCGACTCATTCGCGATGGTGCGCGGGGGCCACGTGGACCTCACGATCCTCGGCGCCCTCCAGGTCGACCGCGAGGGGAACCTCGCGAACTGGATGATCCCCGGCAAGATGGTCAAGGGCATGGGCGGGGCCATGGACCTCGTCTCGGGCGCGAAGCGGGTCGTGGTCACGATGGAGCACACCGCGCGGGACGGCAGCCCGAAGATCCTCGAGCGCTGCACGCTACCCCTGACCGGCCAGCGATGCGTGGACCTGATCGTCACCGACATGGCCGTCATCGAGGTGACGAAGGACGGCCTCGTCCTGCGGGAGATCGCGCCCGACACCGCGGTCGACACCGTGCGCAAGGCCACGGGGACGGGGCTGACCCTTCCCGAGTCCGGCGTGAAGAAGATGGAGTCCTGAGGCCATGAGCACGGGCGAGGTCGTCATCCTTTCCGGGTGCCGGACGCCGATCGGCAGCTTCGGCGGCGCGTTCAAGGACGTCTCCGCGGTCGAGCTGGGGACGGTGGCGGTCAAGGAGGCCGTGCGGCGCGCGGGCGTGCGCCCGGACCAGGTCGACGAGGTGATCCTGGGCTGCATCCTCCAGGCCGGTCTCGGCATGAACCCCGCGCGGCAGTGCGCGATCAGGGCCGGGCTGCCCGACTCGGTGCCCGCCCACACCGTGAACAAGGTCTGCGGCTCCGGGCTGAAGGCGGTGATGCTCGCGGCGCAGGCGATCCGATGCGGCGATGCGGAAGTGGTGGTCGCGGGCGGCACGGAGAGCATGAGCGGTGCGCCGTTCCTCCTTCCCGGAGCGCGGTGGGGCGAGCGCCTCGGCCACGGCAAGGTCGTCGACCACATGATCCACGAGGGGCTGACCGACGCCTTCCACGACATCCACATGGGCATCACGGCCGAGAACCTGGTCGAGCGCTACGGCATCAGCCGCGCGGACCAGGACGCCTTCGCCGCCGAGAGCCAGGCCCGCGCCGAGGCGGCCCTCCGCGAGGGGCGCTTCGAGGAGGAGATCGTCCCCGTCCCGGTTGCACAGAAGAAGGGCGAGGCGAAGGCCGTCGACACCGACGAGTACCCGCGGCCGGGCACGACGGCGGAGACGCTGGCCAAGCTCAAGCCCGCCTTCAAGAAGGACGGCACCGTGACCGCGGGCAACTCGAGCGGGATCAACGATGGCGCCGCGGCGCTGGTCGTGGCCGGGGCGGAGCGGGCCAGGGGCCTCGGACTGAAGCCGGTGGCGCGAATCGTCTCCTACGCCTCGGCCGCGGTCGATCCCAGGGTGATGGGCATCGGCCCCGTGCCCGCGGTGCGCAAGGCGCTCGAGAAGGCCGGCCTCGCCGCCGACCGCATCGAGCTGTGGGAGCTGAACGAGGCCTTCGCGGCGCAGAGCCTGGCCGTGCTGCGCGAGCTGAAGATCGATCCCACGAAGGTCAACGTGAACGGCGGCGCCATCGCGCTCGGCCATCCCATCGGCGCATCCGGCGCCCGCATCCTCGTCACGCTTCTGCACGCCCTGAAGGCGCGGGGACGGCGCCGGGGCCTGGCCGGCCTGTGCATCGGCGGTGGGCAGGGGGTGGCCATGGTGGTCGAGCGAGCCGAGTGAACGCAGAGCCAGGCATGGCCTGATCGATGCGGCGGGTCGCCGAAGCCGTCTTCCTCGTCCTCGCGGCGATGTGCTGGGCGGTCAAGGTGGCCGTGGACTCCGGCGCCCCTCCCGCGATCCTGACCGTGATCCTGGTGATGGCCGCCGTCGCCGCCGTGGCGGCGGTGGTTGCCGGCGGCCCTCCGGCCCGCTGGCTCGACGCCTGGCGGCTGCCGCTCGTGCTGATCGGCCTCGCCCAGCTCCCCGCCGTCTACGGCCGGTTGGGGGGTGACGGGTTCGAGTACTACGTCCTGGCGCGTTCGCCGCTCTTCGACCACGACTTCGATCTCGCCAACGATTTTGAGGGCCTGGGCGCCCGGCCCGTGGTCTCGCCGCAGGGGGAAGTCACCAGCCGCGTCCCCATCGGGGTGTCGCTCGTGTGGCTGCCCCCGCTGCTGCTCGTCCACGCGGGGGTCAGGCTCGCCGGGTTGCTGGGGGCGCCGCTGCGCCCCGACGGGTTCTCCGCGCCCTATCAAGCGGCCGTCACCACGGCCACCTACTTCTACACCTGGCTCGGGCTCGCGGTCCTCGAAGGCATGCTGCGCCGGTATTACGGCGCCGCCATCGCGCTGCTGGTGACGGTGGCGATCTGGTGGGCGACGCCTTTGTTCTTCTACGCGCTGGCGAACCCCTCCATGTCCCACGGCGCCTCGGCCTGCCTGGCCACGCTGTTCGTGGCCGCCTGGCTGCGGTTCCGGAGCAGCGACCGGCCGCTTCCCTGGGCGCTCATCGGCGCCACCGGGGCCCTCTCGAGCCTGGTGCGGATCCAGGATGCCGTTCTGCTGCTCCTCCCCGTGCTCGATCTGGCGTGGACACACCGCCGGGGCGCCGCGCGCCTGGCGGCGGCGTTCGCGGCCGGCCCCGTGGCGGGGGCGCTGCTGCAGGCTCTGGTGTGGGCCCGTCTCTGGGGCGGAGGCGCGTTCGTGAGTGAGCTCACCCGTCAGGGGCCGGGCTTCACGCCGCACCTGGCCTGGCTGGAGGTGTTGCTGTCGCCTCGCCATGGGCTGTTCCCGTGGACGCCCTTGTACCTGATCGCGTGCGCCGGCTGGCTGCTCTGGCTCGGACGCGACGCCCGACTGGCCGGGTATTTCGTTCTGGCCTTCGGCCTGGCCGTCGCCGTCAACGCTTCGATGGGGGACTGGTGGGGCTCGGAGGCGTTCGGCCAGCGCCGGCTGCTGGGGCTGACGCCGCTCTTTGCCCTGGGGCTCGGCGAGGTCCTGGCCTCCGCGCGCCGCCACCCGCTCGTGCCGGCGGCGGCCCTCCTCGCTCTCCTCGTCTGGTGGAATCAAGGGCTCGCGTACATCTACAACAGCGAGCTGGTGGCGCCCCGCAGCCAGGCCCTCAGCCTGGAGCAGCTCGCGCCCGCCCAGGTGGACGTGCTGTACCGGGGCCTGCTCGAGACGCGTCTGCTCCCCGCTCCGCTCTGGACGCTCGCGTACGACAACCTGAAAGGGGTCTGGCTCGACGAGGGCGCCCGCTCGCTGGCGGGCACGATCGACCTCGGAAGCGAGCCGGCCGAGCTGCCCATCGTCGTGGGCCACAACTGGTACCCTCCGACGGTGGAGGGAGACACGACCTTTCGTCGCTCGAAGGGACGGCGCTCCTGGCTCCGTGTCCCCATCCGCACCGTGGGCGATTTCGAGGCGGTGATGCGCCTGCGTGCGGAGCAGCCTCGGCTCCCCGTGACGGTGAGGATCGAGGTGAACGGCGTCGAGGTGGGGGAGACGGCGGCCCCGCCGGCGTGGGGCGAGTACACCTTCGCCATCCCCGCCTCTGCGCTCCATCCCGGCCTGAACGACCTCGCGCTCGTGTACTCCGCGAGCCCGCGTCAGGATCTCCCGGGGTATCAGGGCAAGGACGCGGCGGTGGCGGTGGACTGGCTGCACTTCCGCCGCACGTCGGCCCGTCCCCGGTGATGCGGGGGTGGCTCGCCGCCCTCGTCTACGTCGCGCTCACCGCGCTGTTCACGTGGCCGCTGCCCTACTTCTTCTTCACGCACCACGTCGGCGAGAGCGGCGGCGACGCGCGCATCTACCTGTGGAACCTCTGGTGGGTGCGCAAGGCCCTGGTCGACCTGCATGCGAATCCCCTGCGGACGGACTACATCTTCTATCCGGTGGGGATCGGCCTCGCCCTGCACACGCTGGCCCTCCTCCACGGCGTCTTGTTCGTCCCCCTCAGCGCGCTTCTCGGCGGCGTGGCGGCGGCGAACTCCATCGTGTGCGCGACCTTCGTCGCCTCCGCGGTCGCCGCCTACGCGCTGTGCCGTCGGCTGGGCGCGGGCCCCGAGGGGGCCTTCCTGGCCGGCGTCGCGTTCGGCTTCTGTCCCTACCGGCTGGCGCGCCTCGCCGGCCATTACGACCTGCTGAGCACGGAGTGGTTGCCCCTCTATGCGCTCGTCTTCCTCGCGCTCATGGAGGCGGGATCGACCCGCGCCGGGCTCGCGCTCCTCGCGGGAGGGGCCGCCGCCGCCTGCGGCTACACGAACCTCAGCTACCTGATATTCCTCGCGCTGCTCTCTCTGATCTACGCGGCGTGGGCGGTCGCGACGGGCCGCCCGCGCCTCGGCCCGGTCGCCGCGCGCCTGAGCCTCGTGGGGCTGATCGCGGCGGCGTTGCTCCTCCCGCTGGCGATCGAGGCCGCGCGTGACCTCGCGTCCTGGCGCTATCTTCCCTATCCCGGGACCGGACGCTACGTCGCCGACCTCGCGGCCTACGTGAGGCCTGGCCCCGCCCAGACCCTTCTCGGCCCCCGCATCGGGCGCGCCTTCGACCGCGACCTCACCGACACCACCGTCTTTCCGGGTTACGTCCTGCTCGTCGCCGGCATCGGCGCGCTGGCGACCCGTCACGCGCGGCGCAGCCTCGGGTTCTGGATCCTCCTGGGCGGGTGCGCCTTCGTCCTCAGCCTGGGCCCGTCGCTGCGGGTGGCGGGGCGTGACCTGGGCCTGCCCCTTCCTTTCGCGGTGCTCCCGCACGTCCCCCTGCTGCGGCACATGCGGGCCCCGTCCCGCTTCTCGATCCTCGTCGTGCTCGCGCTGGCCGTGCTCCTGGCGGCGGGCTGGACCGCATGGCTCGCGCGCGTGCGCCGGCCTTCCGCCCGCCTGGCCCTCACCGCGGCCGTGGCCTCGCTGATGGTCGCCGAGTACCTGGCGGTGCCGGTCCCGCTCTTCCAGGCCGGTGCGCCCGACGTGTTCGCCCGCGTGGCGCGGGAGCCGGGGGACTTCACGGTCGTGGAGATCCCCGGGATCGACCAGGTGCCGGGCCGCATCATGTACGACCAGACCATCCACGGTAAGCGGATCTTCATCGGCACCGCCGCCCGCGTGCCGGTGGAGAAGATGAGCTACTACTTCGGCCTCCCGCTCGTGCGGCCGCTCGTGGACCTGCGCAAAGGCCGGCGGGAGCTGGACGCCGGCCTCCTCGCGCGCGAGAGGGAGGCGGCGCCGCGGGTCGCGCGCTTCCTCGCCCTGCGCTACGTCGTCGTCGAGCACGCCTTCGCCGACCGCGGCGTCGTGGACTTTCTCGAGCAGGTGCTGCCGGTGACGCGGGTCGACGACGACGGCGAGCGAATGCTGTTGCGCGTGGCGCCGGAGACCTTGCCGCCGCTCCCGTGGAGGATCGAGGCGGGAGCGCCGGAGTCGCGGATGCATTTCGAGACCGGCTGGTCTCCGCCGGAGGAGACCGAAGGCAGGCCGACGCGCTCGCCGAGCGGGCCGCGCTCGACGGTCCTCTACCGCCGGCCGTCGGCAGACGTGCGGCGCCTCGTCCTCGAGATCGCCGGCGGGAGCGAGCTCTCGTGGCCCCTGCC
>Ga0070698_100001070_pt1 | contig 30073 bp, 40 predicted proteins | sample KBSK1502metaG_FD_65477 | JGI IMG/M metagenome (GOLD analysis project Ga0070698, IMG submission 65477) | Corn, switchgrass and miscanthus rhizosphere microbial communities from Kellogg Biological Station, Michigan, USA - KBS K1-50-2 metaG | ecosystem: Host-associated > Plants > Roots >...
CAATAAGCCAACCGACGCATCGCGACTGGTGATTGATGCTAAGGAGGTACCGCGCTTTCCGGAGGACATCGTTGTTGCGATTCACCATCAGCTCAAACAAACGCGGACGGATGAATATGAGGCTAAGAAAAAGCCGAAGATTGTGAAGCGGGCAGCAGCTTCCAAAGCATCGACTGCCAAAAAATCGACGAAGAAAAAGTCGTCAAAGAAAGCCCCGAAGCGCGGAGGGAAAAAATAATGGGCGTCGTGCGTGTTGAGGGCAAACCGGTGACTGTTCCGGACGCCATTATCGAAGCGGGAACCGAAGCAATCAGAGCAGCGTTGTCGGTCGACTTTCCTGATCTCGAAAACGCAAAGATCACGATCGATACGGCAGGCCGAGCGCCGGCGATCGTTACCTCGCGAAGCGCGACCGTTGTTAAGAGCGCAATGCCCAAAGGGTGAGACGGTTCTGACGGGCGCCCCGGCGGGAAGCGCAACCGAGGACGGAATGTTCACGGGGTCTATGTTTGGGGGTTGCGGCGTGAACGCGCAAAAGTTGGTGACGGGATCAAATTGGAAATCATTCTTGTGTGCGATCCGGTAGATCAGCAATGGCGAGGAGCCTTCAAGTTGGATTACTGGACCACTGGCATGCGGGGCGGCTGTGGCTCGTTACCGTCAGAGCGAGACACGTCGTACCCAACTGAGCGCGATGTTCGACAAGCCATGTACCTGGCAAGTCGTGGACGGTTGATTGAGGCTGCAAAGCTGCACCACACGGAGCCTTTAGTGAATCGATGTGTGAGGCGGCTCGATGATTGGGCGAGAAGAAGAGCATGCGAGATCTCTTAGAAGCACTACTCAATGCGCCAGACTACGTCAACCCAGCGATTGCTTTAGCTCAGGAGTTGATGGAGGCAGAAACGCGCGACGACAAAGAAACGATCGCGAGGCTCAGTCGCTCAGTCCGGATCGAGCACGCGATGATCGACGGCGAGGCGGAAGGCATGCGAGTCATAGCTGCATTGGCGTCATGCGGTCACTCACCGCCGACAGCTTCAAAGACGGTGCCAGTCGGATTCTAACGATGCCCAGCTATCAAATCACTACTGCTCGCGCAGCATTTACCAAAGCGATCGCTGACCAGAGTTACGCGTGCGCCGGTCAATGCGGCCGCGCTATCGAAAAGGGTTCGGAGTATTTCACCAAGCCATTTCTCCGAAAAGGAAAAGTGGCGGGAGCTACGCGGCTGCACAACCTTGAAGGCTGTTGGGAATCGTACGACGACAAAGCCACTGATTCTTTGGCAACCCGAAGAGAGCTACGACGAGAGGGGCGATGATCAAAGCAACTCTTGAAGCATCTCGGATGTATCTCGCCACCCGCGCGCGTGCGCGAACGCCGCTCGGCGCCGCGGAGTTCCTGGATTACCACGCGACCCGCGAGCGCGAGAGTTTTGATAAGCGGCTGAGAATCACCTTGGAGTGCATGAAGATCTATCGGTTCGCTTTTCCACGCGAATATGCGCGCTCGGCCTCACCGTATTTTTCCGTTCAGCGCGAGCAGGAGCTCTATCGACTAATCAACACGAAACTGTTTCCTTTGATGTGGGGTGCAGGCTTTGACCTCGATGCGCACATCAATCGTGACCCACGTTTCTTTTTGCCAGTAATACCAGTCCGAGGATTGCAGCGTTACGTTTGGGAGCCAGGCTGTGTCGAGCTCGCGAAGGTTGGACCAGCATTCGGACTCGCGCTGGCCCTCCGTCAGTTTCCCGGAGCGTGGGAATTCATGGTTCAAGAATACGGCCTCACGGATTGTCCCGATCCAGCGCCACCGCTGGCCGCGGTTGGTTGGACTCTTTACATGTACTCCTGTGCCGTTGAAGACAGCCCGCTTCGCTGGTTCCCGCGTGTGTTCGAAATGACGTCGTACAAAACCGGCAACACGTGGCTGGACTTACCTCCGATCGGATCCGTCGGCATGGAGTGGTCACTCGAGCAGGTAATGAAACTACACCTCATGAAGTCGGCCGCGGTTGATCTGTCGATTGCCGTGACCGCGATCGCTGGCTATCTGGCGTTGGATCCAAAGCCACGAATCAAACGAGCAGTGGAGATCTGGAATACGGCAGCGCTGAAAGAACTGCAATCAGGTTTCCAGGGCATGTGCATCGACGAAGAAACAAGGGAGTGGCATCCACAACATGAGCACTAATGAACGGCTGTTATCGACAGCCTTCGGACTAGACCAGAATCCGGCACTCGAGTTCATGGACGGACAGTTTCGTTTTCGAATGGTGAACTTAGAGGGCGCCGTTATCGAGCGCTGCATTTCCAGCGAGGCGGTGCGCGAAGCGTTTAGTGGCATCCCGGTCGATTCCGGCTGGTTGCCGCCCGGAATTGTGCGCTGGGGCAATGGCAAGTTAGGCGAGTGGTGCGTTGCCTTCATCCCATCCGCGGTTCACGAGATTGAAATGACGCGCGAGCTGACTGCTGAAGACCGTGAGCGTGACACGGAACGCGGCCGAATGGCGGCTGATAATGCTGCCGCAATTAGTCGGGTCCGTGTAGCGTTGCCCGGCCTGGTGTTTTTCGGTCTCAGCAATCAGTACTACATCTGGGCGGTCAAAACGGAGACGTTAAAACCTCACAACGAGATCTATCGCTGCCCGCTGCCAAACGTCGAAGAGACCGGGCTGATCTGCTGGGGTCCTTATAACCCGCCGCGCTGCACAACGAAGTCGATCTCGGAAGCTTTCAAGCTCTTCATCAACAGCACCTTCAACAATCACCGTGCTGACGGAAAATCGAAACGCTTTCGTGAGGACGTGCGGTTGATGTTGACCGAGCTGGCTGCCGCCGGCGGGCCTTATCCAGTGGACGATCTCATGCGGCAGGTGCCACGAGTAGGTATCGCTCTCGACACGGCAATTCGCGAGTACTTTGAAACGGGGTGCATACGGACACATGAGCAGGCGCAGTAGGAGAAACAAGCACAAATCAACGCATCTGGCGCAGCAGCAAAAACCTGCGCCGCTTCCAACAGCAGAGCCGACTCTGAACCTCGGATACGCGCAGGCCTCAAGAGTTGTGGCGCGAGATTTCCGGCGAGTGCAGATCGTCGTTGCCGGTTGCGGCGGGACAGGCGCGTACGTGGTCCAACACATCGGCCGCTTAATGCGAGTGCTGTACGACGATCAGCGCGGCGTCAATCTCGTGCTCGCGGATCCGGATGTTGTTGAGGAAAAGAACGTCGGCCGGCAGTTGTTCTGTGATGCCGAAGTCGGAGTGCCGAAGGCCATCGCGCTGGCGCGACGTTACGGCCAGGCGTGGGGTCTCAACACGATGGCTTATCACGGCCAGTACACCGAGAACCTGTTACTCGATGAGATGGACCTCGCGATACTGGTGGGCTGTGTCGACAATGCTGCCGCGCGCGTGGCTCTTCACGAAACTCTACAACGTAATCCTAACCGCGTGACTCCGAACACGATGCCGCACCTCTGGTGGCTCGACTGTGGCAACGCAAAAGATACCGGCCGCGTGTGTCTTGGATCGGCATACACGGACCACCAGGTGGAAGGCGCGTTTTACGGCAAGCACTGCATGGCCCTGCCATCGCCCGCGCTGCAGTATCCGGATCTGCTCATCCCCCAACGCGACGAACAGCCGGGCGCCGACATGAGCTGCGCCGAATTGCAGATGGCGAATCTCCAGTCGCTGAATATCAACGCAGCGATCGCGGTGCAGGCTGCCGACATGCTCACGCGTCTACTCGTGACGCACGACTTAAAACGTTATCAGTGCGCGGTGAATCTCGCGTCGGGATCGGTGAAGTCGTTCTATTGCACTCCTGACGACGTGGCGCGTGAGATCGACCGCAGTGTTGAGTTTGTTACGTGTCAACCGGACGCGGTGCCAAGCATCGACGTCGCAAACAATGTAGTGCTGCAACACCTTTCGGAACTGAGGGAGGCAACAGCGTGAGCAATTACGGAGTATGCAAGGCCCTCGATGGTCAGCCGGTGGAGGGCACAACCGAAACGTTGGTCGCGCAACCGGGCTGTGTCTGTGACAACCCGATGGCCGCAATGTTCTGTCCCTTTGGACACATGCTCGAGTGTCATTATCCGATGAACTGTGTGGACGCCAATTGTTCACATCTACAGCGATACAGATCGGAGGAGGAATAGTGAAGAAGGTCGGAAGCCGAAAGCCAGGAAATCGCAAAAATGTACAAGTCTGCGATTAGTGCGGCTCCTGCGTCGTTTAGCAGCGGCGTGGCTGATGAGGCAATGCTCGATCGTCGAAATCAGAAAACTTTAAAGAAGGGTATGAAGGCGATTTTTGTAGGGTTATTTTGGCGCGAGGGGCACGCCGGACGACATGGGCCAGTTGAGAGCTAGTTCTTATGTTGTCCGGCAGCCCTCGTTAGTTCCCTTCATTCAAATGCTCAAGTCAGAAATAAAACGCCGGCAGTTACAGTTCGTGGTCCAACTATGGATATACCACTGTAGTTGTCCGGGAAAAGAGTGGCAACCGGCGTACGACAATTACAAGCTCGACCGACACACCGAAGTCTGTAAGTTCCGCGTACAGGTCGAGAGGGAGTTCCAGTCGCGATGACTGCTGCGCTCGAGCGAGATCATCAGAACAGTTTCTTTGAGTGGCTCCGTGTGAATGAGTCTCAACACCCGATTCTCAAACGAGTCTTTGCGATCCCGAACGGCGGCAAGCGCGATCGCGCCACCGCGATCGGGATGTACAAGGAAGGTCTCAGAAAGGGAGTGCTCGATATTCACCTGCCGGCGCCGCGTAATGGCAAGAGTGGATTGTGGATTGAATTCAAAGCCGGCTCGAACACGTTGAGCGATGAGCAGACAGAATGGAAAGCGTTTCTCGAGTTGGAAGGCTACGAAGTGCACGTGGTGCGGGATTGGACCGACGCGGCTCGCCTGATTGCAACTTACCTAAATCTTGCGCTGCCGATGCCGTATGCCAGCCCGACTGTTGATGAGTTTCGACGGAGACGAACTAGATGACGACTTTGCTTGAAGCAGTTGCAAATCACTGCGACACGTCGTACCTGGCTGGGCTGGCGCAGCAAGTGGCGCAGCAGTTCGTCAGGTCAATGCCGGCGATGGCAATAACGGACCTCACGCGTCACGTGATGGTCGCGGGACCATCGACGATCCCATATCTGCAACGTTCCGCCGGCGACGCGCTGATTGCGGCGATTAAAGACCGAGGCGAAAAACCGGCTTTGATTCACGCGCTACGAACGTTGCCGCAGCAGTTTGCATTTTGGAAGTGGTACGTCGACGGCCGCTGCGGAAACGTCGCGCAGTCAATGCCAGGCTCGAGTGTTTTCGAGAGTGGAGTGGCAATCGAAATCGACGACGCAAACGAGTGGGTCGATGTGTTGAGGTTACACGACTGGCACTGGTGTGGACCACAGGACTCGGCCCACTTCAATTACCACGGCCCGCAGGATCCAGCGTTTCACTGCAACTCGATCTGGACGTTTCAGCTTGTCTGGAATCGTCATCACCCAGACGACACGTTGCAACCGCTGGGCGTGTTGTCACTGGATACGCTGGCAAAGCTCGAGCAGTCGCCGGCAGCAGGATTCTGAAGATGCGAGTTGCAACCTGTCAGAAGTGCAACGCTCAAATCATCATGGCGCGACATAAGCGCACACATAAACCTGCGCCGATCGAGGTTGAGCCAAGCGACGACGGCAACATTCTGGTGACCGGCGACGAGTACGAAATCGTGCCGGCGGATGAACGACAGAAGGCAAAGGATCGCGGCTTTGTGCTTCGCAAGAACCACTTCGCCACGTGTGCGTTTGCAAAATCATTTTCTCGAGCGGAGCAGGAGAAACCTCTACCGAAAAATGTAGTTCGCTTTCCACTGCGACAGGTACGACGCTGAATGACGATGGCAGCACTTTCCCCCTTGTACCCTGCACCCAGCGAGGCGCGCGCCAAACGCAGCGGTGGCCGCGGCTTCTACCGAGACAGGAACCTCCCCTACGCCGAAAGAAAAATTCAACGCACACCGAACTCGGAACAAGAACTGGGACACGAGCTAGCGATGCTCGCCGACCGCTTTCCTCAGTTTCGACACTCCCTGAATCAACTGCGTAATCATGTGCTGGTGCAGATGAAGCCGCGCTCCTGGAAGTATCAGAGAGTTTTCAGATGTTTGGGTGGGGAGCCGCTCTCGGTGGAAGAAATCATGGAGGAGACTGCGCGGGCGGGAAATCCGCGCCATCAATACGAGTCGGCCGGTGTCGAGCGAGCGGCTGTGCGGGAGATACTCCAGAGCCTTTGCGCCGAAGGCAAGGTAGAACAGTGTAACCATGATGGCGGCAAGCTCAGCGTTCGTCGCAATGGCAGACCTGTAGGAAGAGTTTACTGGCGGCTGGTGACCGAGAAATGTTGAGCGCGAAAGTCACGGTCAAAGTTCAAGGCAATAAAAACCTCGACAAGCAGACCAGATTTGCTATGGCGTCGAGTCTCACACTCACTGCGAAGGAGATCCAGGCCGCGACGATCAAAAAGATCGAGGGCTCGTTTACGATTCGCAACAACTGGAATAAGCCGTCGAACGCCCTCGGCGTGCGCATTAAGCCAGCCACGAAAGAAAAGCTGGAAACCTGGATTGGTACGGCTGCCGAGTTTCTCCAGAAGTTTGTGCGTGAACCTGAAGGCTCGATTGTGCTGAAGCTTCCGCGCGGCGAGTTCATTGCCATTCCCACCAGCAACGTCCGTCGAACAAAGCGCGACATCATCCGTGCGACACAGCGGCCGCAGCGATTACGCGGCAAGCGAGACATCGTGTTGCCGATGAAGTCGGGAAGAGGCCTCGTGTTGTTTCAGGAGCAGGGCCGCGGTGTCAACGCGAAGCGTGTGGCGCTCTATCTGCTCGTGCCGCGCGCAAAGATTCGCGAGAAGGACGTGCTCTTTGGACCGGCCAAAACAGTGTTCCTGAATCGCTTCACGAAAATCTATGAAAACCAGTTGAGAAAGGCGTTTGCACCGCGATGATGAAACACCCAGACCGAGTGAAGTCCGAGTCACTGTTGAAACTGGCTGCTGAGCACGAAGAGTTAGCCAACAGATGGGCTGAAGAATCACATAAATGGAGGGGTGCGGTTAGTGACGCATATTCCAGCTTATCTGAGGCCAACATGGAGCTAGCCACTGCATTGACCAGAGAGTCGCGATCCTTTGAGTCGAGCGCTCAGATGGCTCGCGGATGAGAAGAATCGATGAGCGAAATCAGTAGACAGCGTCGCTTCGAGATTCTGGGGGAGCTCAAGGGCACGCTGTGTGTCTGCGGGACGCCCAAACGGCCCGATGACATCCCACTGCCGGAATTGCTATTACGCGTTGCCACCAGCAATGCGGGGAGCACTTTATCGTAAATTCGGCGCCGGCTATGAAGAGGCGTACGAAGAGTCAGTGAGGTTTTTACAGGAGCGCAAAGCATCGTGAAGAACAACGGGAAACACGTCGGATGGAAAAACAGAATTGTCGGCCACGGTGAAAAGCCGGCAGTCGACTTCAGATTCAACCCACTCAACTATCGTCGTCATCCGGAAGAGCAGCGAGAGGCGGTGCGCAAGATGCTCGGTCTGGTTGGCTGGGTGACTGAGGTTATCGTCAATCGTCGCACCGGCAATTTGATTGATGGCCAGGCACGCATTGAAGAGGCGCTGCGTCAGGACGATCAACAACACATCCCGTTCACGGAAGTCGATCTTTCCCTCGAGGAAGAGAAGGCCGTGCTCGCCACACTCGACCCGATGACCGGTATGGCGGAGACGGACCAGGCGGTATTGGACCAGTTGTTGGCTGATACGCGAATTGAGATTCCCGAACTCGATGATCTGCTAATGGAGCTGCATGAAGCGGCGCCGGCGCCGAAGAGTCGCACGGTTGAGTTCAAAGAACATCCACCACGAATCGTGATCGAGTGCAGGAGTAAACGCCAGCAGAAAGAGTTGCTGAAACGATTCGAAAACGAGGGGCTGCAAGCTACAGCTAAGTGAATAGGAGAGACGAACAGTGAAGTATCTGCAACGCTGGACCGCGCGACAATCGCGAGATGAACAGGCGTGGGGTCTTATCATCGAAGGCACCGAAGGGAAGCCGGTCTGGGTAATCATGCCAAGCAAGGAGCTGGACGATCAGGACGCCGCGCTCATCATGGCCGCTCACAATGCGGCGGTCGAGAATCGCCCTGAGCGAAGCATTTATCTGAACTCCATCGTAAACACAAGGTTAGAGCCAATAGTTGAAATTGCTATCGGCCCAGAAGTCGCACACCTTCATGTGAGAGAAGCTCGACAACATTTGATCCAACTCGCGGAAGCAATTGAGGCATCAACGAGCGACTCGCTGCTTTGTCGTTTCGTCCGCGACTACATCTACCACGGCAAAGATGATGACCAGTGCAAGCAAGCCGTTGGCCATTTGCTGGTGATGTTCCGAGACTTCCGTAAAGCCCTTAACGAGCCTGTAGTCGAAGCACCGGAGAGTTAAGGCCCAGTGGCGCAGACACCGAATAAAACACCAACTCAAAATCCGTTAGGCGACTGGGCCAACAACCAGGCGCGGCAAGCAAACATCTCCGAGCTGCATCGTCTGTCAGGACGTGACCGTGCAACAATCGTGAAGTTGCTGGGTGCTGCGGGTGTGAAGCCGCTGCGAGTCTTCAAAAAGGAAACGTTCTACGATCAGAATGAGGCGATGGCGGTCCTTTCAAGTCCGAGCGGCGCAGTGGCGGATCCGGTTGGCATCCATAAAGCGCGCGCACAAAAACTCAATGTCTCCACCGCGCGCGAGTTGCTGAAGCTGCAGCAGGAACGCGGCGAGCTTGTACCGATCGCCGACGTGCGCGAACACGTCTACAACTTCGTTAAGGCGATGCACGATCGCTTCAGGCGTTATGGCAAAGACGCCAGACGGACCCTCAAACTAACAGCCCAACAGGCAAGGCAGCACGAAACCGATATCGCCATAATCTTCGATGATCTCAAGCGAGACTACCCCGAAATTAACTGACGGCAATCCGGTCGTCATCAACATCTTCAAAGAGGCGATTCGCACCGCCATTCCTGACACGCTGCTCACGGTCAGCGAATGGGCGGATACCTATCGCTACGTTTCGCAGGGGCCGCGGCGCGGGCAGCGGTGGAAGATGTCAACCGTTCCGTACTTCATCGAGCCTCTCAACTGCATTACCGATCCAGGTGTTCGCCGAATCGTTCTTTGGTCCAGCTCGCGCGTCGGCAAGACGGAAGGCTTCCTGCTCAACGCATGCGGCTACTTCATGCACATCGACCCACTTCCAATAATGCAGCTCCGGCCGACGCTCGACGATGCAAAGCTATTTAGCCGCGAGCGCTTCAGCGCCTTCATTGAAGAATCGCCGGTGTTGCGGGACCTGGTCGATGACCCGCGCGCGCGCGACAGCGGGAACACGATGCTCTACAAAGACTTCCTGGGCGGGTACATATTTTTCGTTGGTTCGAACTCGTCGACGGGCTTGCGCGCTCAGGACTTCCGGCTGCTGCAGGCAGATGAAATTGATGACATGGCGGTGAATGCCGGCGGCCTTGGAGATCCGCTGGATGCCGCTGAAGTGCGCCTGCGCAACTTTGAAATGGAAGGCCTCGCGCTTTCGATGTACGCCTCGAGTCCGACAATCAAGGGCGAGTCGCGTATTGAAAAAGCATTTGCGGAGTCGGACCAGCGCCACTTCTACGTGCCATGTCTCGGCTGCGGTGAATACCAGGAACTGCTCTGGGAAAACATCGTGTGGACTGAGCTCGGCTTGCCCCCAAAGGAAGCTTGCTTCCTGTGCCCGATCTGCAAACACGTTGGCCACGAAGATGAGAAGGAAGAGATGGTGAGGCTCGGTGAATGGCGCGCGCACGCTAAGTCCGACGACACGCCGGGTTTCAAGCTGCTCGGAACTTACTCACCGTTCATCACATGGGGCGGGATGGCTGAGGCCTTCGTCAAAGCCAGACAATCGAAGTCCGACGAAAAGATGCAGGTGTGGGTTAACTCCACGCTGGGTGAGCTGTGGGAGCCTGGTGAGTATCTCGAGGAGCAGGAGTACACCTTTCACACGGAAGACTATGGCGGACCAGATAGCCCGTTTGATGTTCCCGCCAGCGCTACGTTCCTCACCTTTGGTGCCGACGTTCATCCCGATCGCATTGAAGTTGAAACACTCGCATGGGGTAGCCAGGAAGAAAACTGGTCGATCGATTACACAGTGCTACTCGGCAATCCGGAAGAATACCCGTCAGCGGTGTGGACCGAGTTCGAAGACTATCTCGAGAAGGATTGGCGCCACGAACTTGGCGTTCCGATGAACGTGAGCGCAGGAGCGATCGACACGCGTGGTCATTGTACGGACGCCAGCTATAAGTTCGCGTACAAGCATCGTCACAAGAAGTGGTTTCCGATCGCCGGCGCTAACGTGGCCGGCAAGCCGATTGCTCCTCGCAAACCGTCGCTCGTTGGAAAGCCACGGATCAAGTTGCGCATCGTCGGAACTGAAGCCGCGAAGGATAGGGTCTCCGCAATGCTTCGTGTTGAGAATGAAGGACCTCGCTATTGCCACGTGCCCACACGGTATGACGAAGAGTGGTTCAAGCAGATGGATTCCGAGCGCCGCATCCGGACACGAAACAAGCGCGGCTTTTCCGTGTGGGTGTGGGAAAAGAAAAAGCCTGGCGCGCGCAATGAGGCGTGGGACTGCCGCGTGTATAACATCGTCGCCAAAGAGATCTGGAATCCTAATGTGCCGGCTCTGCGCGAGCGTCTGCTCAAGTTAGTTGAGAGTCTGAAGACAGAGCGTGTCAAAATTGTAAAGCCGGACCCAGACCCCGATCCGACAGATGACGGCGAGACCGGCGGCAATCGCCCGCCGCTGCGCTCGCCCGCAAACTTTAGAAAGCCTCAGAGACGCGGTGGATTCATTAAGAACTGGTGAGTCGTCTCAAAACATTTTAAGTCGCGTCTTCCGCTACCCTCAACATAACCTGTTCGCGAGCTTCATTACACTGCACAGGTCGTGCGGTACAAGGAGCCTCGCAAACTTGAAACCAAACGCGGACGGAAAAAGGCAGAGCAGAACGCCTGGTGTTTTACTTGCCGTCGTCCGATGGCGAAGCATGGACCCAGCTTCCACTGTTCCGATTGTCATATTTCGACTCGCATTGAATTAAGCGGAGAGAACACTAGTTCGGTGACGCGGATCCCGAAAGCCTCTCGGCTGCCGGAGTACCGGCCCTGGTGTGTGCAGTGTCGCGTCCAGATGGCCCGGTTTGCTCGAGAGTCGACAAGGCCAGACTCGTATCGCTGTCGCCGGTGTAGGGCAATGGCCGCTTCTCACATAGATTCATCCGCTGCCGTCGACAAACAAGAGAAAATTCTGGAGATGATCAAGGCGGGGCACCTCGACAAACAGATTGTCAGGAAGCTGCACTGTCACCACCGAACGGTGGCGAGGTTGCGGCTTCAGGTGAGCGACCCGCGCAAGTGTGAGTGTGGCCAACTCCTTCACCACACTAAGAAGTGCCACAAGCGGCCTGGCTGGCAAACTCTCGCGCGCGACCAAAGGTCTGTGTTTGAAGACTTAATTGTCCGCATTAACCGACGTGTTCCTTTAGCCCTTCCGGAAGAGATGCGTGCAGATATTTGTCAGGAGATGTTGTTGGAGGTGGTGAAGGCGACGGATGCCGTTCTTGCCAGGGCGCCGCAGTTCATACGTGATTACAAGAAAAAATATCCGTTTCAGTACCACTCCTTTGACGCTAATCCGAGACTCGTAGACCGCATCGCGGGCTGAAACTTCCGCTACCCTCAACACAACCTTTCATCAACAACAGCTAGAATCCCGACCGCATGCAACTCTTCACCAAGGACGTGGAAGCGACGCTCAAAGTCTCGTTCGACTGGTCCGAGGACTTGGCCGAGGGCGAGACCATCGAGACGTCCGAATGGACGATATCCGAAGAGCTCACTGTGATTGACGAACCCGACCCCGCGGGCGCTGTAACGACGATCAAGCTGGGCGGCGGCGTCCTCAATAGCAACTACAAGTGCTACAGCAAAATCACGACGTCGGACGAAAACGTGTTTCGGCGAGCCTTCGGAGTACAAGTCCGCGACGCGGCAACGTTTGATCAGCCGGGCGATGCTGAAGCGGCACTGGCCGCGGTGCGCGCAGTTATGCGAGGTACGGCGACCAAAAACCAGAAGGAGTACACCATCGCAAATCGCCACGTTGTTCGCTACGACATGACCGAACTGATTGCGCTCGAGAAACGGCTAATTGAGCAAGTCAATCAAGATCGAATCGCCAAGGCAATGCGCCGCGGAGTCCCGATTGTGAAGAGCGTACATAGTCGGTTCAGGTAAAATGGCAATTCAATCTCTCAATCTCGATCTTCCGACGTTCGCCGAGATCCGCCGCGCAAAGAAACCGGCCGCTCCGCCGGCGCGATCGATGGCGATGCCCCGTCGTTACGCGCGCACATATCAGGCGGCCCAATCTACAAACCAGAACGCCAGCTGGTCCATGGCGCAAACTTCTGCGAACCAGGAGTTGAGGCGCGGTCTGCGGCCCATGAGGGCGCGATCGCGCGAGTCGCGTCGCAACGATGCTCTCTTCAAGCGTTTCATCTGGATGATGGGCCAGGGAGTAGCGGGTGTTGAAGGCCTGACCCTGAGCGATGTCATCGAAGGTGACAACGAGAACGAACTCGACGCCACGTTCAACGAGGAGTTCATTAAGGGCTTCACCGAGTGGTCTAAGCCGGAGAACGCTTCGAGCTCAGGAAAGATGTCGTTTGCCGATCAACAGAAGCTTGCCATAGAGATTGTGTGCTGCGACGGCGAGGTTCTGATTCGCAAACGCCTCGATGTTCCCAATAAGTTCGGATTTGCGCTGCAGTTCCTGGATGTCGCATGGCTCGACGAAACGTTCAACACGGTCCTCTCGAACGGGCACCGCGTGTTGATGAGTGTGGAACTCAACGACTTTGACCGGCCGGTTGCCTACTGGCTCACGCGCCCAGCCTCGGACTTGCTTTATCCGGAATACGGGACAATTGGTCAACGGACGCGAGTGCCAGCGGAAGAGATCTATCACCGCTTCATCGTCGGCGAACATGAAACGCAGGCGCGCGGCGAGCCACACGGTCACGCGGTGTTAGAGATGCTGCACACTATTCACGGTTATGTCGATGGTGAGCTGTACAAGAATCGCGCGGCAGCATGCATCACCGACTACCTCATCCCGCCAAAGAACGATGAATGGAATGAGTTTTACGAGGAGAAAGGGGCGGCTGAAACTCAGGCTGTCGATGGTTTCGTTCCCGGCGCCACGCGAGAGCTCGAGTCTGCAATGCAGCAAATTCTCCCGCCGGGCTGGGAGATCAAAACAAACGATGTGAACTTGCCATCCGGAAACTTCGCACCGTTTGTGGAAGGCACGCAACGCTATGTGGCCACTGGTTTGAACGTCCCGTACTTCCGTTTGGCCTCCGATCTGAAAGGTGTCAACTTTACCTCGAGCCGCGCCGGTGACCAGGAAGCAAAACAGATGTACCGCTACTTTCAACGCTGGTTGAAAGAGCAGATTTGTATTCCAGTAGTCTTCGACTGGGCCAAAGAACAAATGCTCCGGAAGGTGGTTCCAATTCGGCAGATTGACTATGAGCGATTGGCGCCAACCTTCGATACGCCTGGCTGGGAGTCAGTCGATCCGGAGACAGATGCCAACGCCGCGGCGAGCGACATCAATAACTTCATCGACACGCGCACGCGCATCGCAGCCGAAAAGGGCCGCGACTTCCGCAAGGTTGTGCGGAAGCTCGCTGAAGAACAAAAGCTCCTGAAACAATACGGCCTCGAACTATCTGCCTCGAAGAAGAATTCGTCGGACGCACCTGAAGAGCGAGCGATGTACCGGGCCTTTCGGCGCTGGCTGAAAGAGCAAGGATCGGTCGAGTCCACATCCGAATGAATTTCTGGACGCCCAGACGCCCAGACTTCCGCCACCCTCAACATAACCTCAGTTTTCGCTTGTGTTAATTTCCAGCGCCGATGGGAGAAACCGCGCAAATCGACCTTAGCGTTCTGATCAACAAGCCTCTTGAGCGGGCAATCAAGCTGTCGAAGGATGTCGTCGACGTCGAGTCTCGCACGGCTAAGTCGGTGGCAATTACATCTGATGAGCCGATCCTGCACTGGGTTGGGGGCCGCGGATACGCTTATGTAATTTTGGACCACAGTCCAAAGTCGATCAACTTTGAGCGATTGAAGGCGAGCGCCCCATTTCTTGAGAACCACGATTACAGATTGCGGCTGGGCCGGCTGCGCCACTCAGCCAGCGATGGGCATGTGCTGCGAACTGACATCCGCTTTAACAGCAGGCCCTACACCGACGAAGTCTTTGCTGAAATCAATGAAGATCTTGCAAACGGAGATTCACCCGGAGTATCGACGGGCTTCGAAATCACCTACATCGAAGACAAGATCGAAAATTACATTGACGGCATTCCGGTTGTGCGAGCAACAAAGTGGACGCCTTATGAGGCTTCGCTCGCGACGATGGAACGGGACTTGAGATGCGGCTTCGGCCGTTGCATCGGTGAAGAGTGGGGTACGGGCCGCCCATCATCAATCCAGTCAACTAAGCCGACCAACGAAGGGCCAGAAGCAGCTGACCCGCCAACAACTCCTGAAGTGAGGACCAATACCATGCCTGATCCCATAGCTCCGCCGGTAACTCCGCCGCCGCCCGCACAGAGTCCACTCGTGATGCTTGAGCAGCGCACGACTGACTATGTGAAGTTTGCCGTGATCTACGGCAACACCGACGAACAAAAAGCCGCACTGACAGAAATGGCACGCGAGCATGCGTTGGCCGGCAAGTCAGAAGATGAGCTGAAGGCAACCATCATAGATACGCGCAAGCAGTGGCAGACCAAGGTGCCGGTCGCGATGCCTCAGCTCAATGAAGCGGAGAAAAAGAAGTACTCCATCTCGCGAGCTATCCTCGCTGACGCGAGTATGCGTGACCGCGAGCTCCGTGGTGACACGCAGTGTTTTGAGCTCGACGTCTCGCAGGAGATCGAAAAGCGCATCGCTGACAGCGTGCCTGGCTACAAGCCCCACGGCGGATTTTACATGCCTACCGGCTTGGCGCTGCGAGGCTTGCAACCCATTGACCAGGCGGAGCGATCTGATTTCTACCGGTTCATGCAGCGGTTCATGACAATCATGACCCAGCGTGCAGACCTTCTCACGCGTGCCGGTCTGGACACGGCCACCGACACAAAGGGCCAAGAGCTCGTCTTCACCGAGCCCGGGTCATTCATCGACCTGCTTCGCAAGAAGGCCATGGTGATCAATCTGGGCGCCACCGTGCTTCCTGGTCTCCAGGGCAATGTGGCGTTCCCAAAACAGATTGGAGCGGGCTCTTTCACGTGGGTTGGTGAGAATTCCGGCGCCGATGTTGCCGATTCCAACCTCACGTTGGACCAGGTAACACTGTCGCCTAAGACCGGTATGTCGAGCACCAGCTATTCACGGCAACTCTTACGACAGAGCGTTGTTGATATCGATGGCTTGGTGATGACGGACCTGGTCAAGATTAACGCGCTGGGACTTGACGTGGCAGCGCTTCACGGATCCGGTGTCGCGCCGATACCGCGTGGCATTTACAACACGTCGGGCATCGGCAGCGTCGCATTTGGTGGCGCAATAACGTTTGCAAAGGTCGTCGACATGGAGACGGCAGTGGCCGTTGCTGATGCTGATATCGGCACGATGGCTTACCTAACCACGCCAAACGTCCGGGGTACTGCCAAGAAGACTCTGGAAGCTGCTGCTGCAGGTTCAAAGATGATCTGGCAGAACGGCGAAATGAATGGTTATCGCGCTGAGGCGACAAATCAGATTTCGAAAACGCTTGGAGGGGGCGGTGCTGAACACGGCATCGTGCTCGGTGTGTGGGAAGCCTTATTGATTGGCGAGTGGGGAGCGCTGGAGATCATCACGGATCCGTATTCCCTCAAGAAACAGGGAATGATTGAGCTCACCAGCTTCATGATGGCCGACATTGCCGCGCGTTACGCGGAAGCGTTCTGCAAGGGCACCGGACTCACGCCGTAATCGGAATCCCTTTTGTTGTTTTTTTACTTTTGGTTCGGGAGGAAAGAAATGCCACCAGTCGAGTTCGCAAACAAAAAGCGCCAGGTCCGCATCAGGTTCGTGACCGGCGTACACCATGACGGCGTCGATTACGGTCCTGATTATCCAAAACAGGCCGCCACTGTTGATGAAGCTTCCGCGGCGAGCTATGTGTCGCAGGGACGTGCGGTCTACGCCGAAGAGGCACCGCTGAAGGACAAAGGCGGAAAGTAGATCTGTGCCGGTCGAGACTGCAGAGGACCTGGCTGCCTTCTTTGATGAAGACGATTTTGCCGTCCAGGCAAACATAACTGATGGCGATGATTTCGATATCGACATCTTGGTGATTTTTGATAACGAAACCGAGGGAGTCGACCTGTACGAGTCGACAGCCGTTGAGGCGGCGGCGCCGAGCTTTCTGGCTGTCACGTCAGAGATTGTCGGCGTAAAGCGAGGCATGGTCGCGACGATCGCGAGCAAGGCCTACAAGGTCGAACGGATCCGGAAGGTCGCAGACGGAGCCACCAGTCGAGTTGAACTGAGCGAGTGATATGCCCGAGCCGATTCGCCAGAAAGTTGTTGACATCTTGAAGGCCAGGTATGCCGCGATCAGGATTGATAACGGCTATCAAACGGACTTGGGCTTGGGGCCGATCGATGAATGGCCCATCGCTTATCAACAAGACGAGATGCCGGCGACTGGAATCTTCGACCTAATCAACAAGACGTTGCAGGCGTTCCCCCTAGAAAAGCGCTCAAACAACGCGCTGTCTTTTCAGACTCGGATCTTTCTCAGGCGCAACACCGCGCCGGCATTAGCCCGCATGTACGTCGCGGACGTGATGAAGGCGACGATCACGGATCCGGTCACCGGCGAACGTGACCCTACGTTTGGCGGGCTGGCGATCGACACGAAGCCGGATGAAGACGGTTTCATTGTTCCCGAGGACACGTTTCAGATCGACGGAGCTGCGGTCAGCTACATAGTCGAATTTTTGAGTGAGCCCTTTAACGCTTACCAGTAGGAGTCAAACGCCATGGCAGAATTCCCAGAGTATTTCATCGGCACCGGTGATGTGCACTTCTCTCCACTCGATGCGGACGGCGAGCCAACCAAATGGTTTGGCGTGAAGGAAGTCCCGATGGTTGAGTTCAACGGAAAGGTCGACTTTGCCGATAACTTCAGCACAGGGAAGGCCGGCCCCAACCTGCAAGACCTGCACGTCGCGATCAAACGCACGGCAACGTTGGCGCTGCAACTAAAGGAGCGTTTGCCGGAGAACCTCGAGTTCATGCTTCACGGCGAGAGCAGCTCAGAGAACGCCGGTAACGTGAACGTGGCGTTCGATCTGCCAGCGGGTATAGCGGACGGAGACAAGATCATGTTGCCCGGCGATCATGTGGGCATTACCAACCTCGTGTTGCATGACTCAGCGGTCGTCGAAGCCGTCCTCGATGCCGACAACTATTCCTTTGACGGCGACTCGAGGCTCATCACCTTCATCAGTGTTGCCGGACTCACTCAACCAATTCAGGTCATCAGCTATGCCTACAAGGCAAGTAAAACCACGAAGCTGATGTCGAAAACACCGCCGGATGTGGCGGTGTTATTCGACGGCATCAATCTGGCCAAACCGGGACAGAAGGTCCGAGCATTCTTCAAGCGCGTCACTTTCGACGCGGCCGCAAAATTTGCTCTCAAGTCGGGCGGCGATCAGGGGACAGCAACCACAGCCGACAGCAATGACCTGACAGGCGTGGTCCAGTTAAAGCCGGGCGACGATCAGTCGGACGGTTACGGCACTTACCAAACTTACTGAAAGGACGATTAACCAGTATGGAATGGGTATTAGCGTTTCTGCCGGTGGGACTTCAAATTCTAGCAGGAAGATTGATAGCTCGAGACAAAGACTCGGTTGGTGCGGATGACGCACTCGGCCAGGTTCTTATAAACATTTCTCCGATCGTGCCGGAGTTGATCCAGGGCCGCACGCCAAATCAAAACGCTTCCGATCGCGTATTCGTGGCAATCCATGCCGCGTCGGAGAGCTACCTACTTCAACGCGGGCTCATTAAAGGTGATATCGATATCAACGTCTCGTCAACCAAGTGAATACCCCGCTGTGTTAGCGAGCCATGAACCAAACCGCGAAACTTGGAAGGTTCCCGATGGATGGCCAGCAACTCCTGCACATAGCCGCCTCAAAACTTTTCTCACATAGCTGGCCCATCACCATCGGCAGCGGCGTTGCCTTTCTGGTGACCGAAGCTGCCGCCTGGACACACCCTGCAGTTGTGGCCGTCCTGACGGGAGCCCTCGTTCAGGTATTCATCGCTTTAATGCGCAACTGGTTCACCGAGCGGCGCGAGCTACTCTCGACGTTGCGCGACATGCTGAGAGAGCAGCGGCAGCATGTTCACGAGATGCTGCTGCAGCGTGAGAAGGAAGAACGCCACTCACTGGCTAACCGCGCGTCAGAAGCAGAGCTGAAGCTTCATTTGCTGCGAGCCGGCGTCCCATGGGAAGAGCTGCCGAGCACCCCTCCGCTTTACAGGAAACCTGATCAGGAAGGCGATGATCAGGCTCCCGCCTAATTAAGCAGACCCGTGTGTGGGTCCGTCATTACCGCTGACTTAAAACGTTTTGAGTTGATAAGGAGAGAGATGGGAAAGAAGAGAATCTTTGCGACACGCACATTAAAGGAAGTACCGCTCACGTTCGAAAACGAAGAGGGCGAGCGTATCACTGAGCCCTTCACGATCACGTACCGAAGTTACTCGACACAGGCCATCGAAGAGATTGAGAAATCATTCGAAGGCGAAGGCGTTCCCTACAGCGTGATGCTGAGCAAGTACGTCGTTTCGATCCTGGACAAAGACGGCGAGCCATTAACCGACGATGAAGGGAAGGCCGCAGATCTCTCGAATGGCTTCTTTGCAACTATGGAGGTCGTTGAAGCCAAGCGTCTCTTTGAGTTGATTCGAGCTGACATCTTCCCTCAGACGGCCTCGTCCGTACCTGGAGCCTCTGGATCTCCAGCGGCGGAAAGCGAGGCGTAGCGATGCCCGGGGCCGGGCTCATCAGTCTGGCCATTCAAATGGGCATGACCCCGCAGCAGTTGATTGACGCAGTCGAGGATGAACCCGAGTACTGGCGCGAGCGATTTTGGATCTACGTGAACGCCGGCGGCAGGTAAGAACAATGGCGATAAACATTCAGGCCTTCAGGCTTAGAACTGAAATCGTAGTCGACAATGCGAAGGCCGGCCCGTCTCTGCGCGCTACTGAGCGTGACGTCGACAAGCTGGGCCAGCGGTTCACAAAGCTTGGCACCGAAGTCGACAAGGCACTGAAGGGCAAGGAACTCGGTGCGAAGTTTGGCCAGTCGTTCTCATCTTCGGCGACGTCTATCATCACCGGTTCGTTTGACTCACTCGGACAAACCCTCGGTTCAGTAATTGGCACTGTCGTCCTGCCTGGCATCGGCACCGCGATCGGCTCCACCATCGGTAGTGGTGTTGATGCGGCCATGAGCAAGGTCTCGGGCATGATATTGCCGCGGATCCAGCAGGGCATCGAACTCAACAAACAACTCGAGCTCACGCGGGTTGAGTTCACAACGTTTGCAGGTTCCGAAAAGGAAGCTGATCGCTACCTCCTCAATCTCAAGAAGCACGCACTCGACACTGGCACCAACTTTAACTGGGTGCTGGAGACTTCAGAGCACCTCTACGATCTCACCAACAACCTGCAATTGACGGACACAATTCTCAAGGCGGCGACAGACCAGGCCGCAGACTTTGGCGGCAAGGCCGAAACGATCGCCAAGGTTGCTGAGGCGCTGGGCCTGATCGCAGAGAAGGGGAGTCTTGCCGGCCGCGAGTTGAACAAGCTGTACAAACTCGGCATCGATGCAAAGAAGTATCTGTCCGAGGCCACTGGCTGGAGTGTAAAGAAAATCGAGAAGTTGATGGCCGAGAATCGGATTCGCGGTGACGTTGCTGCCCGGCTGATTGCTGAAGGTATCGAACGCGAGAAGGCGGGCTTTGCCGCGAAGCTCACAAAGACCACGACCGCCGGCGCTGAAAGAAAATCCGGTGTCCAAATGCAGCTACTGGCAGCTGAGGGCACTGAAAAGGCGACGCAGGCAATCGGAGACTTCAACCGTTCGCTTAACCGAACTCTCGAGGGGGAAGGCGCCCACCAGTTTGTACAGTTCATCGACCAGACCACGGGCACACTCATCAAGCTGGTGGAGACCGGACTCTCTGCCGGCGTAAACGTAACCAAGGGCCTGGCTGATGGGATCGCGAGTGGAGACGCGTTCCGTGCTGTTGGCTCCGCTGTCACCTCACTTGGCAATTACGTTGAAAATCAGTTCAAGAGCTTCTTCGAAATTCAATCGCCCGCCGACTTACCAAGGCGTGAAATCGGCGAGCCAATAGGTGAGGGAATCGCACAGGGAACTACTGACGGCTTCATTAAACGATTCGGTCAGACAAAGGAAGAAATCGTTGCTGAGCTCGAGCGATTCCTCGAGGACCCGCGCGTTAAAGCATTCTTCGAAGCTATTCGCAAAGCTGAAGGTGGCGCTCCAAACATCATTGTCGGTGGCAAACGTTTCTCCGACATGTCTCGTCATCCGAACGTCGTCGGCCTGCGCACCGAAAAAGGCCCGAGCACTGCTGCTGGAAGTTATCAAATTACCGCCAGCAATTGGTACGGACGCAAAGGTCGACCGGGATTGAAGGACCAGCTCGGTCTGCCCGACTTCTCCGCGCACTCGCAGGAACTCGCGGCGCTGTGGCTCTTCGCGCAACAAAGCGGTGGCGCTGGCCTGCGCGCGCTCATGAGCGGCGATCTCAGCACAGCGATGCGCGTTGCAGCAAAGGATTGGACCAGCACTCCCGGCTCAAAGATCGGCGGCGGCGGCCAGGTATCTGCGAGCAAGTGGATGGGCTTCTACAACCAGGCGCTGGCGGGTCTCACGGCCAACGGCAAGCCGGTCACTGATACAAGTCCAATGCCGGTAAACGTCATCAACTGGAAGGTGCCGGACTTCAACAATGCCGCGCGTATATTCGGCCAACAAAAACCCCAGGACAGTGCACCTGCAACGACGATACCGAGCAATTACGTGCTGCAGCTCGGTGAAGAAGACGCGGCGATCGTCGACGTGATCGAGAGTAAAGAACAACTCATTCAAGTCGATCGACGCAGCACTTTTGAAATGCGACAGCTCATCAATATGAGCTCGTTGGTCCCTCGTGCCCTGACACCTCTGATAGGTGCAGAAAAGGAACACGCCGAGACGGCTATTGCCTTGACGGAGGAATATCACGCTGCCGCGCGCAAGGAGTTGGCCGTTGGCCAGTCGTTCTTGTCGCAGCTATCAGGAGCTCTGGGCCAGGTCTCGGGGATGATGCCTCAGCAGCAGGTTGGAAAGAAGCGAGGCTTCTTCTCGAAGTTGTTGGGATTTGCGGCGCCATTTTTGTCGTTCATTCCAGGTATTGGTCCGATCCTTTCACAGGTCGCCGGCATTGCAAGCGCTGGCCTCGCTGGAGACTACGCTGGGATGACGAGTGGCATCGCTACGGGCCTATCGCCGGGCGGCGTCTTTCGTAGCAGCGGGTCCGGCTCGGGAAATCTTGGGGGCACGTTGTCAGGTGATCTCGAGCGCCGCGCGATTGGTGGACCAGCCAGGCGGGGCCGAGTGTACTGGACCGGCGAAGAAGGACCAGAGCCATTCATCGCGCCGGTTGATGGTCGTTTTCTTTCTCACCGCGACGCAATGAGCGCGATGTCGTCACGTGGCGGAGGCCGCAGCGATGGCTATGACCCGTCAGCAATGGCGGCCGCAATGGAACGGTTAACAGCAGCTATATCGCGGCTCGAGGGAATTAGCCCTCACGATGTGGTACGCGCAGGAGCACGCGGTCTGATCGACGCATACGATCAGGACGCCGGGTTAATTCGACTGAGTGGACAACGTCACCGGTTGGCTTAAATGGAAGAGCTCAACACAGAAGGATTTCTCTTCACGGAAGTCGCCGGCGAGTGGGCTGTGCTGACTGCTGATTTTGGTGACGGATATCAGGCGGGCGCTCTGGTTGGTGATCCACAAGGTACGCGCACGTGGTCGATCAGAATCGACGTGCTGCCGGGTCAACGCGCAACGCTCGTAACTGAACCGGGCGGCGAGACATTGCTGGCCGAATCAGGCGAAGGCATAGGAGTTGAAGCGCAGGCGCGAGCTCAATACCTGTGGAGTTTCTTTAGAGCACGTAAGGCTGCCGGCGACGAACCATTTTGGATCGAGACAGAGGATCCGGAGGATGCCGTACGCAAGAAGTATCTAGCCGGCTTTGTCGACCATCGACTCAGCTTCCAGGTGTTATGTGCAAAGGTCTACTCGGCCGGTCTCATGTTACGACAGAGGCGAGTGGCCGGCGTCGAGTCGCCGGTGCTCGCGTAACAAAGCCTTTGGATTGGAAGAAAGGAACGGAACTTAGATGACGAGAAAACTCCATTGTTTAGTGTTGCCAGTCGCGCTAATTGTGCTTTTACCCGTCTTGGCCCATTCGCAAGTTAAGATCTCATCCCTTCCCGAAACCACCACTCCATCATCGTCGGATGTCTTGCCCATAGTCAGTGGCGGTATCACGAAAAAAGTAACGGTGGCGAATTTGTTGGGTGTAGGTCCTTCCGGAACGGTTACTACAAGCGGCAGTCCTGCCAACGGAAATCTTACAAAGTTTTCTGGCACAAACTCGATCACAAATGGCGACCTGTCCGGAGACGTGACTACAGCAGGTGGACTCGCGACCGCGATCGCCAACAACGTCGTGACCTACGCAAAGATGCAGGACATCTCTGCCGGATCGAGGCTGTTAGGTCGTGGTGACTCGGGTGCAGGCGACCCTGAGGAGATAACGATCGGCAGTGGTCTGTCGATGACCGGCACAACGCTCTCGGCAACCGGCGGTGGTACGGTTACTACAACGGGCAGTCCAGCGAGTGGCAATCTCACAAAGTTCTCCGGAAGTAATTCAATCACCAATGCAAATCTTACTGGAGACGTCACAACCTCAGATGGCCTTGCCACGACGATCTCCAACGACGCCGTCACTTACGCAAAGATGCAAAACATCTCTGCGGCTTCGAAGCTGCTGGGTCGCGGTGACTCGGGCGCTGGTGACCCGCAGGAGATCACCATCGGAAGTGGTCTCTCTATAAGCGGTACGACGCTCTCAGCGACCAGCGGCAGCGGAGCGACCGCGAACTCAACGACGGGGTCGGTCCCGTATCTATCCGCAACCAACACATTCAGTGACACGCCGCTGTTTCGTGAAGACGCCAACACGCTGGCGCAGAGAAATAGCACAACCTCACAGACAACGAACATCTACCAGACCTTCACCGACGCCTCAAATTATTCGCGTCTGGCTGTTTTCAATACCGGTACTGGTTCATTTCAGATAGCGACTCAGGCGGCCGGTACGGGCACGCTGCAGCGCCTTGACATCAGAATTGGAGGCTCCCAACCGGCCTATGTCTTCCAAAACAATAACTTCTCCCCCGCGACCGATGCTGGCCACTCTTTAGGAACTTCATCAATTCGTTGGAACGGTGTTTTCTCAACCGGGTTCGTGAACGGAGCTTCCAACGGTTACCAATGGTCCGGAAGAGCGGGGATCTACTCCGAGTCGGCGAGCATAATTCGGATCACTGATGCAAGCGGTGGCGACTCGTCCATTACGCTGCGCTTCGGTGGCACAGCTTCTAATAGCCCGGCACTTCGACGCAGTAGTGCAAACCTCGAGGCTGTAGTGGCAGACGCCTCAGCCTACACCGCAATGGTGGCATTGAAGCATTGTTATAGCGGTACAAACGTTTGTGACTTTGCGGGAAGTGGTTCGCCCGAAGGCGTGGTGACTGGGAGCGTCGGCTCAACCTATCGGCGAACTGACGGTGGAGCAGGTACCAGTTTTTACGTCAAAGAGTCGGGTAGTGGAAACACGGGGTGGGTTGCTAAGTAACAAATGATTTCCGAAGATCCAGACCTCCAGACCAAGCTCACCGCGCTGCGCGCTATGCAGGCGGAAGGGACAAGCCCGCGAGTCGCGGAACTTTGCCTGATTGAGTGGCCCGCCCCTGATGGTCCAATCTACTACTCGACCCGCATCGCCGCGGATCTGCTTGACCGCCCGGAGCTGCTCGAGCGTTTGGATGGTCCGATCGAATCGCGTCTGCGCCAGGGAGTCTTTCTCGATATTCCCAGTTCCGCCGGCATCAGTGACGACAAGGTTACACTCGACTTCTGGGATGGCGACAACGAGCTCACGCGATTGACTCAGGTGCACGGCGCCGGCGAGCGAGTTGAGATCTTCTACTACTTTCCAGACGTGGACTTGATCGTCTCCGAATGGTGGGGACACTGGCAGCCTCCGGACGCGGTGGACATCGATCGCTTCAGGGGAAGTGCTGAGTCGGGATTTCGCTCGAGCAGTCTCACGGTCCCGTCGCGAGCCTTCTTCACCGGATGCCAGGCGGTGTTTGGCGGTTTGCTTTCTACGCAAACCGAGATTGACGAAGGTGATTGTCCATATAACGTTCATCTGGGCGGCGCCGCTACCGGCGAAGATCCAGACTATGTGAACAATGCAAACGGCACAATTGGTGCCGGCGGCGAGTACATAAAAACGAGCGGCGGTCCCGACTGGAATTGTGGTGCGAGTCACAGTGACCCCGTCGTTGACAACGCTGACGCGCGCATTCGCTTTACGGTGCTCGGCGGCTACTGCACGGTTGGTTTCTTTATGACCGACAGTCCGCGCAGCGGAAACGTCGATTGCCATGTTTGTCTGCAATTCAATCCTCCTGACCACTCAGTAACGATCAAATATGGCAGCACGCAGCTGCGCGCAAACGCTTCCACTTGGGCTCCAGGCAATCAGTTCGAGATTATTCGCCGCAACGGTGTGTACCGGTTTTACAAACAGGCAGTGGAGTTCGTTGTTGCCGACTGGATTGCCCCTCCGGCAATCACGCCTCTGTATCTCGGCATTGCAGTGCAGTTCGAAGGCGCCGGTGTTTCCGCGCTTGCGGTGGCGATAGGAGAGGACATAGGAGCAGCGCCCGCGTTTGGGCTACTGAATCCTGACACCGGTCTACCGTTCACAAGCTGCCCGCGAAACAATATCGCGGCATGTGTGGCTCGTCTGGGTGATTCGAGGTCGTATCTTGCGTTTGACGTCGTCACGGAGTCACACGTCGTGAATGAAACGAAGGGACCAAATCTCACAGTGACTTCGCGCGGCAACGTGACGAATCTTAATCGGCCTCTGCGAGTGATAGCCGGCAAACGACACGTCACCGATCTGGATCTGCTGACGTTCGTTGCTGAGCCCAACACAAACCATCCAGACCAGGGTTCGGTCAAGACGCTATTCGCGGTCTCCGAGGGGCCATGTCAGTCGGTTGCGAATGGCAAGGTGAATGGAGCGACTATTGCGCCCCAGCATTCAAACTACCGCACCGGTGAGAAGCGCCAGGGCCAGACTTCGTTCTCTCCAAACGTTCTCAATTACTCGGGCACAAGCCTGTTTCTGGGTGTAGCTCAGGGCAACTTCAATAGCGCAACCGCAGACGATTTACGGGGCGAGGTCGACGTCGAAGGCTTGAAGGACGTGCGAGTCTACGAGACCGAAGAGATTTTCTCACAGCAATACACCGCGGAGCGTGGCTGGTGGCTCCTGCACATCCTTCAGAACAAACGATGGGGCTACGGTTTAGACCCGCGACGCGTGCGCATTGCCGATTTCATCGACCTCGACCACTGGTGCAGAGAAACGGTCTCGGTCAAAGATAAAGACGGCAACGTTCTGACTGGTCAAAGGACCACTTTCAACGCCGAACTAATTGATCGCACTGCGCAGCAGCAGATTACTGACCTGTGCTTGGCAGGTCGCTTCGGCTTGCCCTTCCCGCATCGTGGAAAGCTTCGCGTAGTTCCGCTCCGTAGGGCCATCGAATTGTTTTCGCCAGCGATCTTTACGGACAAGGCTTTCTTCGGTGCATTTGCGCGTGTGCCGAGCAACTTAGAACGTTCTGAGTGGATTGATGCCGTAACCGAGGCGCGCGAAACGTCCACGGAGCTTCTGCTCGAGGAGTGTCGAACGCGTGTGTCGGACTTATTTGCGTCGGCTGAGTACGAAGCACGCGACCGATCGGATGACGAGTTTGTAACAGACCTGTACATGGCATTTCTGAACCGCGCGCCCGACACAATTGGCTTTGCCAACTGGATGGAAACTATACCCATCGAGGGCCGTCCCTTTGTGGTTGCAGGCTTCGCATTTTCCTCGGAGTTTGAACAGCTCTGCACAGACAGCGATTTACCGACCTTCACGGATCGAGGGCCTGGTCGAAACATCTGTCTTGATCGGCCGTCGAGTGAGGGCGGCAAGTCAACGCTCACTCACTCAATTCTATCCGACGCACAGTTGTATAACCGGATTGTCCTCACTTACGACGACACCACACGTCAGAATAGTCAGGTGCCGCTCACCTTTGAAGACGTAGATCAGCAGCTCCGCGCGGGCCGTGCCTTTGGTGACACGTCTCGACGTAAAGTTGAAATGGAGTACACGGCCTTCGGCGTCACAGACGTTGGTGAAGCAGGTCGGCTTGGCAATCTACTGTTGGACCTGGGTGAGTTCGATGAAGGCGGTCTAAAGAACAATCTACGAGTGCAGTTCACAACGTGGTATCTGTTCACCGTCGACTTGCACAAGTACCAGGTTATTCGAGTCGAGTCCAATAAGCTCGAAGTCATTAACAACATCCGAGAGGACCAGGGCCTGGAGCCGTTCCTATATTTTCGCATCCGCACCATGCGCCGGTTGCCGGACCTCAGGGTAGAGATCTCCGCGCAGGCTTATCCGACGAAGTACTACGAGGACCTTGAAATGCTGACCGAGACGCCGATTCAGCCACCCTCGGGCTTTCCAGATCCCGATCCTGATGACCCGGACTCACCGGACGGCCGCACGAGAATACCGTTCAACGTTCCTCTCCTCGACGTCGGGCACAACGATGACCAGGTCTTCTTCAGGGTAGGAGTTGAGCAACTGTTATGAGCGAGTACCCGGGATTTGACGTCAAGATCGACAACGACGACGGCACGCACACGCTGTTGCCGCTGCAAACAATTCACGTCTACGACGTCACGAACGATGAGGCTCTCGACGACGTTGCAAGCGATGCGAACGGGTTAGTTGCGTCTGGCGCGCTCGACGTCGATGCCGGCACGCGCATTCGCTTCAGTTTTAGTCGAGCTGATGGCATCTGCGGCTACTCTGAAGTCTTCACTGTATGAACCTCGTTGCAAAGCACTCTGGTGGTACGAACCTTGTGGGCCGTCCACAGGCTCGGTCGCCGTGGTACCCAAGCGAGCGCAACAGGCCCGCACAAGTCGAGGTGTGGTGGCGCTATGAAGGCGAGGTTGCTGCGGCCGCTCGCTTGCTCGGCACGTTTAAGCCTGGCCAGGAAGTCGTTATCCCGCTCAATCCACTCGTGGATCGCAATATCATTTTGAGCACCATCTCAATCAGCGCCGCGGGCCTACGTTCGGTGAGAGAAATTGCCGATGCTCCTGAAACTCTGCTCGAGTACCAACGTGAATCAGCGGCCCCCACGGTGGCGCAGGTCGGAGCGGCTACTCACATATCCATACGTCTGGCTGTTGATGGCTTCTCAACCTTAGCCATCAAGCGCAAGGTGCGCACGGCCGATGATGAGGCGATGACGACGAACGTTCAGGAGGACGTCACTGAAGTTGCTCCCGGCGCAACCTTGCCACGGTTGATTGACCTGATACGTGATGATGGTGGCGCCGGCACACGTACGATCTGGGTGCGTGTGTCCCACTCCTCTGGTGGTCAATTCGGCGCAGAATCGGCCGCGCAATCGTTCACGTATGCTGATAGCGGCGGTGCCGGAGGCGACACCGGCGATGAGGATCCATTCCCCCACCGTGAATACAACCTCCCATAAAAATGCGAAAGGAAGGATAGAACAATGAACCAATATAGCGAACTGGATCGACTGAACGCGGAGATCGATCGCCGCACGCGCGAGCTGCTCGAGATGCAGAAGCAACGGCTGCGAATCACTCTGCAACGTCGTAAGTAAATGGCACGCGGCACCGTGTGTGGACCATGGTGGACGGTACAGTCCGGCCACCCTACCGTGTAGCCGCCGTAGGACGGCGAGGTTTTAGGACTCGGCGGGTCCTTTCTGGCGATCATGCGTTGCAGATAACGCGCTACTTCAATGTCCTTCTAGCGACAGAAAATATTTTTACTTTCATCAACAACGGAGGTTGACGATGGATTGGTGGTTTTTGGTTGTTGGCGTTCTCGCGATTGTGCTGTGCGTTGGCGGTCCGTTTTTCATGGTTCCATCAGTCTTTCGGAACGTCCGTAATGTTTACGATCGACGTACTGGGAAGCGAACGCGCACGCAAAAGGCCTCCGCGTTGCTGTATCGATTTAGCAACCGTGCAATCGACGTGGATTATGACAAGTCAGAGCAGGACGGCGACGGCATTTGTTTCTCGGCCCACCTCCGACTACCTCTACTAATGCGCCGGTTATCGTGCAGTCACGTTGGGTACTTGGAATGGTGCCACCGCTGTGAGCGTCCAATCGGTCCCAAGATTCCTAATGTCCGATCTATCCCACCACCACCACCACCACCTGCGCCGGAGAGCAAACCCTCCAAAGGAGGTTATTGATCACAATGCCTTTAGCAAGACAGGCTCGAGGCCTGCGGCCGTTGATGTCACTGCCAACTTTGCCGGTATGTTTGTCTGTCGACGATGTACCGCTGCCCGAGTCGTACGCCCCGCCGAGCTGGGCCACCGAGTTGATCAGTGAGTGGGAAAAGGAAAAAGAGTTGCATGCCGCCGGCGCTTATCCGACTCAGTCAGTGTTGTTGCATGGACCGTCGGGTGTTGGAAAGACCACTGCAGCAAGGTGGCTTGCCAGGCATCTCAATCTTCCTTTAGTCACCATGCTTCTTTCAGCAATGGTTGACTCGTACCTCGGCGGCACCGGCAAGAACCTTGAGAAGGCCCTCCGTTTTGCGATGACCACGCCTTGCGTTCTTGTTATGGACGAGCTTGATGCCGTAGCTGGAACCCGTGAGGCTAAGCACCAGGACGTCGGTGAGATATGGCGTGTCACGAATACGTTCATTCAGTTGATGGACCAGTGGCACGGTCAGCCTCGAAACTCACTCTTGGTTGGTACCACGAATCTCGTGAACGCGTTAGATACCGCCATCAGGCGGAGGTTCGAAAAGGAACTCCGGATGTCGATGCCGACACAAAGGGAACTATCCGCTTTGGCTGGAGTAGCGGTGCCGACGGACCTTGTAATCAGTCACGCTGATATGCGCCGGCTGGTGCTGCAAGCGCGTCGACAATCCGTTGTACACAGCTTGGACTATGGCCTCGCTTTAACAGCCTTGATTTCGTCGGTTCCAAAGACTGAGGGCCATGAGAGATCGGCGGCAGGGGGCAGTGGGTTGACCCTGGCTGAAGTCGAAAAGCAACACATTCTCAGCGTGCTCGGAGCATGTGGTAACAACCAGGTTAGGGCGGCGCGCGTGCTCGAGATCGACCGCTCAAAGCTTCAGCGCCGTTTGCGAGATTACAGATCGTAGTTGGGCGTCTGGACGCCCAGTGCGGTGTTCCGTGGGACGGTGGCGCGTTTCGGCACAAGAACCAGCTATGGTCACGTGAAGAAAACGATGCTGGTCCACGGCATCCGCGATCGACACAATCGCGAG
>Ga0070698_100001071_pt1 | contig 30059 bp, 25 predicted proteins | sample KBSK1502metaG_FD_65477 | JGI IMG/M metagenome (GOLD analysis project Ga0070698, IMG submission 65477) | Corn, switchgrass and miscanthus rhizosphere microbial communities from Kellogg Biological Station, Michigan, USA - KBS K1-50-2 metaG | ecosystem: Host-associated > Plants > Roots >...
TACATCTCCATCAACTCCGCCGACGCGCCGGTCCAGCTGGCGCCGATCGAGAGTCTCGGAAGTTCAACCTCCGTGCGTGTCGCCAGCGCGAGCTTGGTGAACGACACCGCGCCGCCGAGCACGATCACGATGCTCGTCGCCCAGACAACGGCGGGACGGGAGACGGCCCATTTGATCATACGATGGCCGATGGCAGATCGCCGATAGAGGAGAAACCCACGATTCAGATCCTCACGGCTACAGACTTTTCGGCCTTCTCCGCTCCTGCTGCCCGTCTGCCCGTTTGCCCCTCTGCCCGTTCCTTCCGGCGCTCCAAGACGGCATATGCGGTCGGAAGTAGGAAGAACGTGACGAGCAACGCCGACACACTGCCCCCGATGACCGCGGCCGCCAGCGGCTTGTACAGCTCACCACCACTTCCCCAGCCGAACAACAGCGGCAGCACGCCCGTGATCGTGGTAATCAGCGTCATGGCGATGGCGCGGAGGCGTTGCCGGCCGCCTAACAACACCGACTCGCTCACCGAGTGCCCCATTTCCCGGAAACGCCGGATCGCATCGAGCTTGACGACCGCTTCATTGTCAGCCATGCCGACCATGACCACGATGCCGATCAGTGCCACGACATTGATGGTCTGTCCCGCGAGGTACAGGAACACCAGCCCTCCGGCGGCGGCCAGCGGCACCGTCAGCATAACGACGAGCGGCACGGTAAACGACGCGAACTCACCGGCAAGCACCAGGAACACGAGCGCGGTGGCGAGGACCGCCACCAGGACGAGTTCTCTCGTCGTCCGCTGCTGCTCGGCGTCGGCGCCGGTGACAGCCCATGAGACGCCGGCCGGGAGTTGGACCGTGGACATCGTCGCCGTGACGTCCTTCGACGCGCGGGCCGTCCCGCCGCTCTGTATCAGGCCTTCGACGGCGACCACCGGTCTCTGGCCCACGCGGACCACCTCGACCGGTGCGCGCACTTCCTTCGCCTCGACGAGCTGTGAGACCGGGATGCCACCCACCACGGAGTTCAGCGCTTCCGCCAGATCCTCGTTCTTGCTGCCTGCATAACGAACGCTGATGGGCGTGCGCCGATCGGTTTCACGCAGCTCGGTGGCTGACACGCCACCGAGCCCCCCAGCCACTGCGTCCGACACCGACTGAATCGTCAGGCCGCGCTCGGCGATGCGCTGGCGCTGGAGCGTGACCTCAACGACCGGTTGCATCCCTTCCTGCGCCTCCCGCACGTCGGAGAGGGACGGGAGTGCCTTCATCAGCGTCCGGGCCGAGTCGGCCCAACGCGAGGCCTCATCGTATGTCCGTGCCGACATCTCCACACGCACGATGCGACCCTCGCGGCCGATCAGGCTTCCGAACTCGGACGCGCCGGCCACGTCGAGGGCGAGCATGCCCTGGCTGGCCAGGTCGGGAAGGGCCGTGCGGATGTCTTCGGCAAACTCGCCGGCGCCCTTGCCACTCGGAACCGGCAGGATCAGCTGCGCCGTCGCCGACGTGCCCGGATCGGCGCCGGCAAGAATCTCTTCGTCCGTGGCGGTGCCAACGCGGGTGTAGACGCCGCGAGAGCCTAACGAATGGGCGATGTCCTCGAGTCGTTTCGACTGCCGCACCGTCTCCTCGATCGCCGTGCCTTCGACCAGCGCAAGCGAGGCGACCACCACGCGCTCCTCAACCTGCGGCAGGATCTCCCGCGGTAGCTGCATCGTGATCCAGACCGTGCCGGCCAGCCCGACCAGCGTGACGCCGAACACGCGCCCCGGATGGCCGAGCGACCACATCATCCCGCGCTCGTATTGCCGCTCGAACCAGTGGCCGACGCGAGCGAGTGCGTCCGGCCGCTTGGCAACGCGCGCCGCCGCTTCCTGAGGCCTGTGGCCGGTGGCCTGTGGCCCTCTTCGACGCCCAATCACCATCACGGGCATCAAGGTCAGGGCAAGAATCAGGGAAGCACCAACGGATGTAACAACGGAGAGCGAAAGGTCTCGAAACAAGGCTGCCGCAAGCCCTTGAACGAACACGATCGGCCCGAACACGAGGATGGTCGTCAGGGTACCTGCGGTGAGCGGACCGGAGACCTCCTCCGTCGCGACCCGCGCCGCCTCGCCCATCGGCATCCCTTCCTCGTGCTTTCGCGCTGCCGCTTCGGCGACGACGATGGCGTTGTCGATCAGCAGGCCGACGCCGAGCGCGAGTCCGCCGAGCGACAGGACGTTGACCGTGACGTTCATGCCCTGGAGCAGCACCAGCGCGACCAGCACTGAGAGCGGCACCATCAGGCCGATCGCCATCGAGAGGCGCCAGTTCCGCAGGAACGCGAGCATGACCAGCAGCGAGAGCGCGCCGCCGAGGAGGATTTCCTGCCCCAGGTTCGACAACGCGTCGACGACAAAGTCCGCCTGTTCGGCGACCACCGTCAGCGTGATGCCCGGGAACTCGGTGCGGAGTTGCTCGACGACCTTCTCCAGCTCCTTGGTAACGGAGACGGTGTTCGAACCGGCGTCTTTGTAAACCACGAGGCCGACTGCCGGTTCACCGTCAAGCCGCGTCAGTGTTACCGGGTCAGCGGTCGTGACGACGACCGTCGACAGGTCGCGCAGCTTGATGCCGCTGCCCGGCCGTCCCACGGGCGTATCGCCAATCTCGAACGGCGTGCGGAACTCCGTGAGGGCGCGGACCGAAAAGCGGAACTGCCCTCGGCGGATAGTTCCTGACGCACCGGCGACATTCGCTGCCCCAATGGCAGCGGCGATGTCGTTGGTCGTTATGTTGAGCCCTCGCATCCGCGCCGGGTCGACTTCGATGCGGATCTCGTCCTGCGGCGTTCCGACGACGGCCACGCTGGCGACGCCCCCGATCTGCTCCAGGCGGCGCGCGTACACGTCTTCTGCGGTGCGGGCGAGCTCGCGCAGGTCGCCCTTGATGCTGAGACTGAGCACCGCGATCGGTCGTTCACCGGGGTCGCTGGTGAGGAGCGTCGGCCGCTGAGCGGCGTCCGGTAGCGCGCCCCGCGCGTTGTCGAGTTGTTCACGCACGCTGAGCAGGGTGCCCTGCATGTCCGTGCCCCAGGCAAACCGCAGCGTGGTGGTCGCCTCGCCGTTGCGGCTCACGGACCGGAGTTCGACCAGCCCCGGCGTCGCGGCCACGGCGCGCTCGATCGGCTCGGCGACGAACCGGCTGACTTCCGTGGCCGCCGCGTCCGGGTAGAGCGTCCGGACCGTGAGCACGGGTAACGTGACATCCGGCAGCAACGACACCGGCATCCGGCCTAACGACACGGAACCCAGGAGGACTACGCCCAGGGTTGCGGCTATCGTCGAGACGGGACGTTTTATCGCCGCGGCGGGGAGAGACACGTGGATGTCGGAGGTCGGAGGTCGGATCCTAGTCGGGCTTTTTCACGGGCTGGCCTACGCTCCCCGTATCCGCATTCACCACCCGCACCGGGGCGTCATGTGTGAGGGTGAGATGCCCTTCGACGATCACGTCATCTCCCACTTCGACCGGAATCAGCCCCGTGCCCGAATCCGGCAACACTTCCGTCTCGATGCCGTTGGACCGGCCGGGATTGATGTAGACCCACTGGGCGCGGCCGTTGCGCACCACGAACACCAGCGGACGGTTGTCACGCTGGATGATCGCCCGCGTCGGCACCAGCCGGCGACCCGTTAGGCGTGCCGCTTCGAGCTTCACGTCGGTGTACATCCCCGGCCGCAGGGCGCTGCCGGCCGGGATCCGGATGAACGCCCGGCCGGACCGGGTCGTGGTGTCGACGATGGGCAGCACCGCGACGATGCGCCCGATGATCGGCTTGCTTCCGCCCGCCGCGCTGCTGACGACGGCCTGGCCACCTTCGCGAATCAGCGGGAGGTCGTGTTCGAGAACCTGCGCATCGATGCGCAACGCGCCGAGGTTGACCACGCGAGTCAGCAGCTCGCCGGTAGTCACGCGCATTCCAACCGCCACCATGACCTGGTCGACCAATCCGTCGAAGGGAGCGATAACCGTCGCCTTCTCTCGTTCCAGTTTGGCGCGATCCAGCGCTACCTGCGCGCTCGGCACACCGGCGCGAATCATCGCCGTGCGACGCTGCTCTTCAGTGGGTACGCGTCCCGTGACGACCGAATCGGGATAGTAGCTCTCACGGAACGTCTGCATGGCGCGATCGAGACCGGCTTCGGCGTCCTTCACGTTGATGTCGAGCTGGCGGGTGTCGAAGTTGATCAGCACCTGGCCACGCTTGACCCGGTCGCCCGGACGAACGCTGACCTTCTCGACGGTGGCCGCTACTTCGGATCTGAGCGCCGACACTTCGTCGGATGCCACTTGTCCCGTAGTGGCGACCGTGAGCACCAGGTCTCCCTCGCGGACCGCGACCGCTGCCACTGGAAGGGCCAGTGAACTCGTGGCGGGCGCGTCGGATGCGGCGGCGGAGTCGCCCGTTCCGGAAGCGGAATCGCTTTCAGAACCGTCGGCCTTTTTGCAGCTCGAAATCGCGGCCGACAGGAGCAGGGCGGTTATGACGAACGGGCGCGTAGGGTTCATGACCGGTTGATTCCAGGGAGGGCGGGCGCTTCAACTACCTTTGTCGTCGAAAGGCGACGAAGGGTTGCCGTGCTCGGGGAATGGGTAGACCTGAAGATGCCGAAGTCCTGAGACCCGCACCACTACGGACGGACCCGTTGAACCGTGACGGGTTAGTCACGGCTTGCAGGGGGCTGGTTTGTCCTCGACGCGACCCCGAGCATAGACCTGGTGCATCACGCCCGACTTTCCCAATCCATAATGGGCCTGGCTGCCGTGGTGTCGTTTGCCGGGGTGCTAAGGGCCCAGGAAACTTCGCCAAGTCTCGGGGGAGTCATCCGGAACGAAACCGGCCGTGGAATCGAACAGGCACAAGTCATTCTCGATTCCGGATCGGTCCAGCGCGAGCTCAGGACAAACGGCGACGGGCGGTTCAGGTTTGCCGGGGTGTCAGTCGGACGTCATCGGCTTCGCGTTTTGCGGATCGGCTTTCAACCGCGCGACACCGCGGTGGCGGTCACCGGCGCCGTGACCGACGTGACGATTTCGCTGCAGCGCCTGACGAGTCTGACCGAAGTCGCCGTGCGCGCTCGCCCGATGGGGGTTTATGGAACGGTGCTCGAACGCGACTCCCTTCGGCCCGTCGCGGGCGCCCGGGTTGCGCTGCTCGGCGGACGTTTGGGGGACAATGAAAGGGCCTGCCTGTTCGTCAATGGAGTGGCGCGGCCGAACGCGACAATCCGCGACTTCAGCGTGGAGGAGATCGAGTCGATCGAGGTGTACGGGTTCCGATCCGAGTTCACGAATACGTTAGGCAAGCGCTGGCCGCGCCGCGACATTTGCGGGAACCTGAATGCGCGGCCCCTGCCCGGGAACCGCGCTCAGTTCATTTCCATCTGGACCAGACGATAGGCCAGAAGCCCAGGAGAACGCGCGTTCCTCTGGCTTCTGGCCTCCAACCTCCGGCCTGCCGTTTACGGCCGATCCGCCATCGCGAATCGGTGCTTCTGCAGGTATTGCAAATCATCGTCGTCCAGTCGCGCGATGTACACCGCGCCGTTGCCGAAGCCTAACAAGCGTGCCTTCTTCGGCAGGACCACGCGCTGCGCGAGGTTGCCGGCGCGATCGATCACGTCGAACGTCGGCGGTTGTCCCGCGGGGCCGGTGCGCTGGATCCAGAGATACCCGTCGCTCGAGAAACTCATCGCGCTTGCCGGACCACCGCCTGAAAGGAACGGCGGCATGAACTCGCCGCCCCAGTTTTCGGGATCCGGCACGTTGCCGGCCGGACCCATGGTTGCCTGACGACGTCCGGAATTGTCGACCGTCATCGACATGCGCGTGCTCGAGCGCGCGCGCTCGCGCCATTCCTGCTTGTGGCCCTCGGTCACCTTGACCTTGTCGTAGCGAATGGGCTGCCCGCGGGTGCGCTGGCCGGTCTCGCTGATGAAGTCGACGCTGTAAGGCTCGTGATGGACGATGGCGACCCGCCCGTCAGGCGCCACTCCCATCGCGTCCGCGCCGGCGAATGGCGCCCCGCCGCCGATACGTACGTTGACATTCCCCCGGCCGCCGCTGATCTGGCTCGATCCAGGAGGGAGCTTGAGCCACGCAATGGAGTCGCGCTTTCCGGTCGATCGATCCCAACGAATGATTGCCGCCGAATCCGAAGAGACGGGCCCGGTCTCGGTCATCCGGAACGGCGGTCCCTGCATGTACATGCGGCCTTTCGCGTCGGCCGCGGTTGGCATGTTGCCACCACCCATCATCACCATGCCGCCGCGACCGCCGCCTGCCGGCGGGGGAGTATTCAAGTCGACGAAGCCGCCGACTTTCGCATCAGGGTTGATCAGCAGCATTCGGGTGTTCAGCATGTCCACCACCGCCGACGTGTCGTTCGCCAGCGGCAGCAATCGCATCGGCAGGCCGTATTCACCCGGCCCCGAACCTTCGCGTCCTAGCTTGGTCGCGGTTCCGGCCTTGAGGTCGACCACCTGGATGGTCTTGTCGCGAGGGTCGATCACGACCAGCCGGCCGTCCTTCAGCTCGCGAACGCCGCTGATCTGGGTGAATGGCTCTGAATACTCGGCATCCGGTTTCGACAGCGTGCGAGTCGGGACGTTCTGCGCCAGCGCCGGTGAAACCGAAGCGATCAGGCTGGCGGCGGCAATGAGGTTGCTGCGCATAGGGTCAGGGGCAAAGGGACGGGCCATCGTGGATCACGTTCTGGTGGGTTAGTCCTACGGCCGCATCAGAGGGTTTACTACGGGTGTAGAGCGAGGAGGTCAGCCCACCTCAGATGATTGTCCGTCTCAGCGCCTTCACCTCGGGCTTCACTCGAGGATATCGAAGCTTCAAGCCCCGCAGAGCCCGATTCAGCGTCCGCGTTATCAAATAGTTGCGGGCCGTCTTCGAATCAGCCGGCACCACGTACCACGGCGCCCATCGCGTGCTGCAACGCTGGAGCGCATCGCGGTATGCCCTCGTGTACGCGCCCCAGCGCCGCCGATCGTCCAGGTCACCAGCGTTGAACTTCCAGTTCTCCTCCGGATCGTCCAGGCGGTCGACGAGCCGCGCCCGCTGCTCGGCGCGCGAAATGTGGAGAAAAAACTTCAGGATCGTCACGCGGTTTGCCGATAACATCCGTTCGAACGCATTGATCTGATCGAAACGCGCGCGCCAGATCGTCGCTGGAGCCAGTCGCTTCACCCGAACGGCGAGGACGTCTTCGTAGTGCGACCGATTGAAGATCCCGATGTAGCCGCGCGGCGGAACGGCGGCGTGGATGCGCCAGAGAAAATCGTGCGACAGCTCGAGTGCTGACGGCACGCCGAAGGAGGTGACCCTACAGCCCTGAGGATTGCAGCCATCGAAAACGTGTTTGATCGTGCCGTCTTTTCCCGACGCGTCGCGACCCTGCAGCACCACGAGCACCGCGTGACGCTTGTCAGCGATCAGGCGATCCTGGAGATGGCCGAGTTCCTCGACTTCGCGCGCCAGCGCCTTCTTCAGGTCGACTCTATCACCCAGTTCGCGCGGCCGGTGGGCGTCCCGGTCGGAGAGGGAGAGCGCTGCACCAGGACGGACGGGTTTCAATAACATGGATTGCCTCCGTTCAGCCCCTAGATTGCACGCCCGTGTAACTCGCGACTAGTCACCAATCATTAATCACTCAATGCTCGGACGCCTCGGCCTCGCTCTGGTGATGTTGGTACCTCGCGTTGCAATGGCTCAGCGGCAGACATATACCAACACCAACGCGTGGTTTGTCTTCAACGCCGACGTGGCCCTCAATGAAAGGTGGGCGGTGTTGTTCGACGCGTCGGCGCGGCGCTCAGGCACCTTCGACGAGCCGATGGCGAATTTCGTTCGCGGTGCACTTGCGTACGAAATCACTGACGACGTTCGCGTCGCGGTGGGCGCCAACTGGTCACGTACGTACCCCTATGGGGAAATCCCGGTCGCCTACGCGACGACGGAACGACGAATCTGGGAGCAACTGCAGTTTGGACACGCCATAGGCCGACTGGATCTCTCGCATCGATACCGCCTCGAGCAGCGTTTCCGCGGCCGTCGGAACGATCCTGATGTCGATCGGATCGACTACTGGGAGCGATCCAATCGGTTCCGCTACCAGCTGAAAGCGACGTTGCCGTTGAGCGGGGAAAACATCGAGCCAGGTGAAGCCTATCTCTCCGCGTCGAACGAGATTTTCATCGGAATCGGCGGAAAAGTCGCCAGCAACATCTTCGACCAGGATCGCGCGACCGCATCGCTTGGCTACCGCCTGACGCGCAACTGGCGCGTCGAGGCGGGCTTCATGGAGCACGTACTCTTCAAGCCTAACGGCACCGATGTCGAACGTAACCACACGCTGATGTTCACGCTGTTGTATTCGCGGCCGGCGCTCCAGCCGGTGGGACAGACGCCGTCACGGTGATGCTGGTCGTCGACGCCGCGCGCTACGAGGCGGCCCCCAGATTTCCGGCGTACCTCTCGTCGGTCGAAAAGAACCCGGAGCTGTGGCAGGGCGTGTATCGAACGCTGGTCGTTCCCGCTGACGCGCCGGAGCGACTTCGAAACGTGACGGGCCAATGGCGCTTGCTGGCGTTGAGTGAAGATTGGTGTGGTGACTGCGTCAGCACGCTGCCGCTTATCGCCCGCCTGGCGGAATTGTCCGGGATCGACCTGCGGGTCCTCGAACGAGATGCGAACGACGACCTCATGGCGGAACACCTCACCGTCGCAACGCGTTCGATCCCGGTGATCATGGTACTCGACCAGGAGTACCGCGAACTCGCGTGGTGGGGGCCTCGGCCCGCTCCCGTGCAACGCTGGTACCGGAACGAGGGGCTTCTCCTTCCCGGGCCCGAACGAAGTAGGCGGAAACGCGCCTGGTACGCCCGGGATCGGGGGAGGACGACGGTAACCGAGGTGCTGGAGACGGTCGAGAGGGCGGCGAGAAGTGCTTTGCGCCCCTGAACCCACTTCATAGATTCTGGGTCAGGACCAAACCTGCACCGAGAGCATTCCGATGGCTGGCCGCCGCATCGAGGGCAACTTCAACCAGGGCTGGGGGATCGCCGCATTCATCACACTGCTGGCAGCAGCGGGGTTTGCGACGGCGTTCACGATCAACAAGCGCACGTTCCACTCCCCTAACGACGTTACCGCGCCGAGCGGAGGCGCTGAGTCGCACGCGCCGGCACCGGCGGCGGCGAAACACTGAGCTCGGAGCGCTGTACCAGCACAAGCTCCAGTTCCAGCAAGTAGCTCAAGCACCCAGTACTCACAACTCAGCAGGCTGTAACCTTGCAACGCCTCGCCTTTCTTTTCGCGTTGACCCTTCCGGCGCTTCCGGAGACCGTTGGAGCGCAGGTAATGCCGGCAACCGTCGTACGCCGCGGTGGCGCCAACGGATTGGCGATGAGCGATGGAGAGCCCATCAGCTTCGTCCTCGAGCATGCGCAAGTTCTTGATCTCACCGACGAGCAGCGATCGGGGCTCATGTCGCTTCGTCGCAAGTTGCGGATGACAAACGAGCCCTTCATGAAGCAGCTGGATTCGCTCCGTGAAGTTATGTCGATCAGCATGGAGCCGCAGCCGCGCGGACTCAGCGACGAAGATCGAAAGAGGTTGCAGCGGTTCCAGCAGATATCGCAGCCGATCACGGACTCCATCAAGGTCAACAACGACGCCGCCACCCTGCAGGCGCGGGGACTGCTCGACAGCGTGCAGGTGGTCCGACTCGATTCACTTGTGGTGCGCGAGCGTGGCAGCATCGGGGGTCGACGCCCGCCACCGCCCGGTCGCAATCGTTGATCGCTGCTGATCGCTGATCACTGCTGTGGAAGAACACCGGCTGGTCACGACACGCCGCGCCCGGTATTACACCACCGGCGGCGATGGCCCACAGCTCGACGAAGTGTGGATCGTGTTGCACGGTCAGGGGCAACGCGCATCCGTCTTCCTCAAGTACTTCGAGTCGATCGCGACCCCGGGTCGCTTGATCGTTGCGCCTGAAGCGCTGAATCGGCACTACATCGCGCCGGGCGCGTCAGGCAAGGCCGCCGATGCCGAGGTTGGCACCACGTGGATGACGCGCATGGATCGCGAGAATGAAATCGCCGATTACGTGGACTTTCTCGACGCGGTCTGGCGTGAAACCGCCGTGAATGCCTCACGAGTCACGGTGCTGGGCTTTTCGCAGGGCGTGGCAACGGCCTGCCGCTGGATCGCAATGGGGAAGTCGCGTGTGAATCGATTCATCGCCTGGGCCGGTCAGTTGCCGCCTGACGTGGATCCATCGGTCTTCGCGAAGCTCTCCGGCGGAATAACGCTCGTGACAGGAACAGAGGACGAATACGCGTCGTGGATCGAGGAAGGGAATAACGACGGGCGACTGATCTCTGCGGGAATCACGCCGAAGGTCGCGACGTTTGAAGGCGGACACCGGATGGATCGCCTAACGTTGGATAGCCTCTCCAGGAGCTGAGCATTACGCCTGCTGTATCGTAAATTTCGTGACGGCCTTCTTGGAGATGCGAGCAAATCGTGCGCTAGCGCGCCGGCGTCGACGCTTCAACAACAACGCAGTTGCTCTGTGACGATAGCGACCACTCCGGTTGAGTTCGGATTGGGGGTGCCTTGGATTACAAACGGCCGTGACTTGGCGACTTAACCCGAATGGATTCACCTCATCCGGTTACCAGAAACGGTCCACCTAACGGCTAAGAGCCGATAGGCATTGTTATGTGGATCAAGTCGAGTAACTTGCCGCCTCCTCGTCGCGCTCTTTGAAACTGAGCATGGGGCCACGAGACTCGCTTGAGGAATCCTTTGTGAGGGGCAGGTGCAGGCGCTCCTTGACGTTTTTGTCGACAAGAATTCCGATGTCGGCGACGAGGCCGCGTTATTGGCCCTGCGCCCGCAGACTGTGGATGTCACCAGGGTGCAGTCGGTCCAACGGCTTCGCACCTCGGGCGGCATCGTCCTGGTTGGGACAACCGTAGCCAGCGGCGACCCATCGACCCAAGCGATTCGCGAGCTACGCGAGCATCTGCCGCAAGCTGTCGTCATCGTATGCAGCCGCAGGCCAGGTGACCGGCGCCTGCTGACACAAGTCGCGCGCGCCGGCGCGGATGACTTCGTCACGATTGAAGGAGCGCTTGACGTTGAGGATCTCCTGAAACTCGTTGAACTGCGGCGTTTAGCGCCGCCCCCAGCGGAGGAGCTGAGGCTACTACACGAAGTCCGTGAGGCTTGCTGGGCGCGGTCAGCGGTCGAGCAGTGTTTTCGGAGCGCGTATTGTCCGCGGAGAGTCGCCGAACTGGCTGAGTGGTTCAGGATCGCCGGACGAACGTTTCGTGAGCGGCTGGACAAGGCGGGCTATCCGGCTCCGCAGCACTGTCTCCAATGTGGCCGTTTCCTGCACGTAGTGGAGCTGATTGATCGCGGAGTGGTGTCGCCAACTGAGCAGGCGCTTCGTCTCGGGTTCACCGACTCTACCGACTTGCGAAAAAAGAAGTGGCAACTCCGAGTCTCAGCGCGCGGGAACAAGCTCGTCAATTCGTTAGTTAATAGCTTTCCGCGATTGAACAGCTTGGTGAACGCGAGAGAGCGAGAGTAACGACCCCAGAGCCATCGTGACAAAGAATTGTCAACGCTTTTGCCTGACGAGTCGCCAATAACGGGACGCTCCGCCGATTTCGGGATGGCAGAATTATCGTCGCGCAGCGACTCTCACCGCGGCGTCCGTTTAACGATGCATCTGCGACGATCGGCACAATAGAGGATCGTTGAGGTTCGCAGAGCACGGTGCTACGGAACTGCCGTCTGGCACCTGAAGCACTACAGGCGCCGATTGCCGAAACCGTCAACTCCACCCAGTGGGAGGCCTCAATGAGGAAGTTAAGATTTGGGTTAGCCGTTCTCGCAGTTGCTCTGACGTCATCGACCAGTCGAGGACTTGCCTTCGAGAGCTGTCCGTACGCAGTATCAGCCGACCCGCCATACTATACATGCGGCTATAGTGGCCATGGTTCGTGTGCCAACAGCAACTGCCAGTACGACTGCGGGGCGGGGGGGTATGTCGTAATCCCGTGGGCCTGCAACGTTAATTAGTCTCTCCGAGGGCAATATGCCAATCTCGTGCGAGACCGAGACTTTGCTAAGCCGTCAGAACGCTCCGTGAGCAACGAGCCTACTCAGTGCAATGAAGTGGCCTCGCTCGTGCCGTTACTGGCTCTGCGCCCCGACGCATCGCGGTCGGCAGTTCTGCCGCTGTCATGTGCACGGTGGCGCAGATCCACGACCGGTGTTTGATCCAGGTGTCTTTCCGAGCTATGAGTGTCACGATCGCCGACCAGGGAGTGTAGTCGTTGACTCACCTACGTCGTCGAGGGCGATTCGCGTCGCTCACATTGCTCCGGGCACTCGCGCCAAATGGAACTGGAGGCGGCGCGAGTCTCTCGGAACGCGTGGTCATGAACCGCGCCGCCGTGAGGGCGTCACTCACGTTCAGACCGCGAGGGTATCAGTCGCCTTCAGAATGGCGAACCGAGACACCACCGGAAGAATCATGTGGTACAGGAGCGCTACGGTTTGTCGTCATGTCGTGCGAGGCGCCACGGCAACAGTCGATTCGATGTCACCGCACACAGCGCCTTGGCGAAGACTCCAACGACGCTGTTGCGCCGCGGTTTGTGTCGAGGCGGGGCGTGTACCATGACGTGTCGGCGGAGGATGAGCCTCGCGGCTCTGCGACCGGGGGAACCATCGTGAGCCGCCGCTACGGGCAGCTGTTTAGGCGCTGGCACGTCATAGCGTCGCCTGTGACGTTGACAACCGCTTCGCTCATCGGGCTGATCTGCGGGGCGTCTCGTGTGGCCGCCGCGCAGGAGCGTCATTCGGTGCTTCGACGCTATGAAGTGAGTTCGGCACCGACAGTAATCCTGGCAGACGACGGATCACCAGAACGGCAGTTCACAAGGGTATTTGTGCGGCGAATGCCGAGCGGTCGTCTTGTCGTGGGAGAGCCTGAGGCGGGAAGGATCCGTATCTTCGGGCGCGACGGAAGAGTCGCGCAAGTGCTGGCTCGAAAAGGCAACGGCCCTGGTGAACTGCCAGGTCCATTTACGCTCAGTTCGTTTCGGGACACGGTGCTGGCATTTGGGCAGCCACCGTTCTCGCCGGCTGGGGTTTATTCCTTCAGCGAGACCGCTGGTTACGCGGGCCAACTGCGACCCGATGTGTTCGGCGGGTTGTCAGTATTTGTGGTCGACCGTCTCTTGAGTGGTCAGTATCTTGTGCGGAGAGGCTCCGCCATTCGCGGTGTTTTGCGAGCCGCGCCGGAAACAGGCAAACTGTTCCCGGACAGCGTCACATATGGCGTACTCTCTTTCAAAGCGCGGGACAGCGCGACCGTCAATTGGTTAGCGCCCGTCGTGCAGCAGTGGTCGTTTGCCCATCCATGGCCAGGTGGTCCACTTGCGACAGCGCTCTCGCCCTACCTATTCGCGCCGAGGACGTTTGTCGTCGCTTCGGGTGACAGGTTCTGGGTCGTCGCCGCTGACGATGGGACGCTGCGTTCCTATGAGCCAACAGGAGTGTCCGCGGCATCAACGAGGCTATCGGGATCAGCGCGTCCATTCGATGCCCGCAGTCTGGATGCTCGACTAACTGAGTCATTGGCGGAAGCTATCCGCCCGCTCGACAGCGCACGAGTAATCGCCATGTTCGATCGGGCGCTCCTTCCGCCGATGATGCCGCTGGTGTCGGCGGCCGTTCCGGGTCCTGATGGAGAGATTTGGCTACGCAGATTCAACCCGGCGCTCACGGCGCCACAAGAATTCGTCGTGGTTGACCGCAACGGGCGCGAGATTGCGGAGGCATTGGTGCCTCCTGAAGTGGAGGTTCAGCAGGTTGGTAGCGACTTTCTCGTGGGAGTACGCACGCTCGTCGACGGGACACTGGCGATCGTCGAGTTCGCGCTTCGCAGATAGTGCGGACACATCGGGTGACCGGCGCGGCCCCTACTTAGCGATACAAGCAGATCATGCGACAGAGTTTGAACGATAGAAGGCCCGTTGGCATCGCGGTTTTGGACGTGTTGACCGCAATAGTCCTTGTTGTGGCGGTGTATTTCTTGGTGCGCCCTGGATCCGAGCTATGGCGTTCCGTGGCGCAGTGGAGCGCGCGACGAGCGACCAGCGTTGCTATTCGATCACACTGGGATGAGGCGGCAGCTCTCGCCCTTCCGTTGTACGAGACCGGGGGTGCTCCTCAAGTGATTGAGTTCCTCGACTACGAGTGCCCGTTCTGCAGGGGTGCTGCGGCGACGGTTGACTCAGCGATTGCCGCTGGGGTTAGGGTGGCGGTTGTTCACCTTCCCCTCAGTTTTCATCGTCTCGCGAAGCCGGCTGCGATTACGGCTCTGTGTGCGGCAGCGACCGGAGATTTCGTGAAGGTACACCGGATCTTGATCCATAGCATTTCATGGCAGGAAGAGGCGACTTCGACCGGAGAAGTTGCGGTTGGAGATTCGGGAATAGTCTCCCGGATCAGCAACTGCGTCGCGACTGGCGGGGCGGACGACATTCTAACGGCGCACATCGCACTCGCTGAGACCCTCGACGTCACTGCGACGCCACGCTTTGTGTCACGGAGCGGTTCGCTTTACGCGCCGCCAACGGTCGCCGCACTTCGTCACCTCGCAGGTAGGGAGTAGGATGAGCCAATCGCTAATCGACAGAGCCACGTCGATCTCTCTCACGCTCGCCGCGTTAGCAATTGCTGCAGCGTTAGTCCGGCGTGAGTTTTTTCCGGCCGCTGACCATTCGGATGCTGCCAACGCTCCGGTATTCATAGAAGATTGGGAGTCCTTCGTTGACGACGGGATTCTTCAGGGACCTTCGTCAGCCAAGATCATCGTGACGGAGTTCGTGGATTTCGAATGCCCAGTTTGTGCCATGTATGAAAAGACTTTGCAGGGAGTCGTGGAAAAATTTCCAGGGGTTGTCTCACGCCTTTCCATCCATTTCCCGTTGAGCGAAATCCACTCGCACTCGCTGTCGGCGGCCGTTGCCGTTGACTGCGCGCACGAACAAGGTCGCTTCGCCCAGATGTCCAACACCATATTCTCGAAGCAGGACTCGCTCGGCAGCCTGTCTTGGAGTGACTTGGCTAGACGGTCAGAAGTTGTGGATAGCATCGCCTTTAAGGTTTGCTTCACTGGGCCAACACCGCCTCGGGTCACACGTGGAATTGAATTGGCTAAGGAACTCAACCTACGTGGAACTCCAACGATCATTGTAAACGGTTGGAAGTACGCTGGAGGCTTGCCTGAGTCCGCACTCATATCAGTGATCGAAAACACCTTGGCCGGCAAGACGCCTCGGGGAGTGAAGCCCTAGGCGAACCATTTCGTGAGATCCGTTAAGGAGGAAACCCATGTCGAGAATGACGGTGCGAGCGGCAATAGTCGCACTACTTGGAACGGTAGGCCTTTTGACCTCGAGCGGAAGCGCCGCTGCGCTAAGCGAGTGCAATACGTTCTGCTGGACCAGTTGTTCGATTGAAAATGGATGGTGTCAGGCAAGTGGAGATCCGACCTGCACCATGCCCGCTTGCCTAACGGGAACTGAGCACCTATGTGCGCCGTATGGTTTGAGAACGATCGTGTGCAATAACGGGCCTATTGAGTAGGTTAGGATGTGGCACGCGCCTCCGATCTTAAGGGCAGTTGAAGGGATTTCAGCCTTTCATCGACCGGCGAGGGGGCGTCCTGAGGTGGGACAATGTGTCAACGAAAGGTGCGCTTAGAAGTTCGCCGCCCACCTTGGCGTCGACTCTCGCCTTCACCATGGCCTCGTATCAATCGGCACAGGGTGGCGTACCCACAGCGCATGATCTACCGCGATTCGACCGGGGTCTTCGGATGACATGGCGGCAGCAGCGGACCGTCAGAACCAGGGACATCGATCAAGGACGGCCCGGGGCGACAAGCTCGGCTCGTTGCCGAAGTCTCCTCGGCGGCGCACCAGCAACGTTCCCGTCGATTGACGTCCCCGCCCAAGTGGCTGGGTGTGCTGTACGATCACCGAAGCCCGGTCGTTCGCGATGCACGAGTATCGCTGCTCCGTCCCGCGTAGCGCAGCGCAGTTCATCTGGTACGACGCGAGGCGGAGGTGCATCGGCGCCTCACCTTTTGCAAGAAGACCGATTTCGTACCGGCCCGGTGGCAGGCGCCAGCTGCGCAGCTCGCCCGCCGACATGCTTAGTGACTCGGAGTACTGCCCGTATGGGAGCAACCCGGCCGCGGTGCTACTCGCCTCGACGACCTCGACTAGGATCGACACAGCGCAGTCACCCGCCTCCACGTCCACCATTGTGGCTCCGCGGGCCCGGGCATGAACATAGCCATCAACGAGCGCCAGGACGTTGCTGTCTCGGACCGATGCGATCCCCGCGACCATTTCGACGGGCTTTCTATCCACGCCGATCGCTCCGAGGTCAAGCAGCACTGGCGGGCCGCCAATCATCAGGCGAAGTACACGCGGCATGCGGAACCCCTCAATCGGGCGACACAGGACGGTCAGTCGCGTCGAGAGGTGGCCATACGTCGCTGCGACCTCGGCGTCACCCCGCCGGTAGCACATCACGCGACCGTCATCGGAGAGTTCGAGGTCACCGCCTGAAATGAGTCGATAGCGCACGCCCTTGGCCTGGCGTTCGCCGCCGTTCACGTACACCAGCCGCACCGCCAGTGACACTGACCCTCGACTGTTCACGATCACCGTATCGGAGCGGCCCGCATTAAGGCGAACGGGCCCCGCATCGATGCAGGCTGCAACGGCAAGGGACAGAATTGACCAGCCGGCTCTCAGCATGGAACTCGGGTTCTCGCAGGACGCAGCGGCGGAGGGGCGGGACCTACATCCTATGGTGGCGAATACCGGATCACTCTACAAGAGCTCAATCAGGAAGATCAGCAGTGCTTCCACGGCAACCGAGAGTCCAGATTGAAGCGTCGGTGGTGCTCCGCGAGCACGGTGCTCGCGTCGTTCAGGGCGCAGGCGGTGAAGTAGCAGTTATGAAGTTCGAGTCCGACAGTGACCATGAGTTCTCCCGAGAGTGATCCTGCGAAGGGCTCTTATAAGGTCGTGTTAGGCAACCGTAGCGATGATACCGGCGCACACACTTCAGCGTCGGCGGTCCAAGCGCAAGATTCTCATTGTAACCATGCCTGAGGAGTCCTCGGATGCGTCATAAAGCAACCTGGAACCCGCGAACCCTAGAACGCTGCCACTGACGACACTTGACCCGAGCACAGCTCCGGTCGAGGGGTCCAGCGCCTCTACTACACCTTCGAATAGCTCTGCAAGCCGAACACTCACCGGAGGTCGCGACGGCTGAAAGGGCACTGCCGTCGGGTGGCCGACGGCACGCCAGTTCGCGGCCGCGCGCCTAACAAGCACCCATAGTACGTCCGCGCTATCTAGCGATAGTGCGTAGATCCGCGCTCGCGGCCGTTCGCTCCAAGGCAAGGGAGATTTGGTCGACGTATCGTCAGGAAACCAGTCGACGTCTCGAACGAGACGCCGCACGACGGAATCTGGCGTCATCAGTTCGATGACATAGCGCTGGTTAAACGCCGCCCAGATCAGAGCAGGACCGGCTGGTATTGGGAGCCGAAACTCCAACTCCGGAGTCGTCGTTTCGATCGGAGGTCCGAAGCTGCGCACGAGCGCTCCACTCCAGTCGATCTCTCTCGTCGGCTGCAACGTTCCCCGCGACCAACCGCCGGCCACCAGAATTGAATTCGGCCAGACCTTGACGTCTCCACGAACCTCAACAGCAAATGACCGAACATAGGAGAGCGCAGGTGGCGGAGAATGTACGACAATCAGATTCGTCTGAACGTCATGCGCGAACAGCGAGTCACCCGGACCAAATCCGATTGATCCGATTGCTTTGAACTCACCAGGTCCTCCGCCGGGACGACCGACCAGTTTGATCAATCGGCCCGATGGGTCAAACAGCGCAATGTTTTCGCCGCTCTTCGAGATTACTTTTGAGACTGCGACGAATCCGCTTCGACTGACGGAGGCTTGGCTGAATGGCGACAGGTCAACGGTGTCCCCTGACGGTGAGATAGCGAGCACTTGAGACACAACAAGGCGTTGCGTTTCCGTTAGCTCGTTCCCACAGCCCGTGAAGGTGAGCGCAAGGAGCCTGAGAAAGCAGATTTGCTTCAGTAGAGTCATCCGAGAACGATGTGCTTGCCTAAACGTAGTGAGCTTCGTTTGGACGTACTACGAGGCGCCGGGCAACTTGCTGACCACTAACGAGAGGAACCAAAATGAGGTTCACCGAGCTGGAAGCGCTGCACTTCGCCATCGAGAGGTCAACATCGCCGCGGTTGCCATTTCTTTTTCGCATGTTAAACGGACCTCGGAGCTCAGAGGCTAGAGCAACTGCACACTCATACCTCTCCGCCAAGAACGCTGATCTCGGTGCAAACTAACGAGACTCTGCCTCGGACCGACGAGCGGGTGGAGCTGAGGGAAGGGAATGGCGGGGCCGCCTGGATGCTCCAGGTTATTGGAGCTGTAATATCAGAGTCCTGCCACGCCATGGTCTGAAGAAGTCTGAACGGCGAGCTGTTGCGAGACCGGCGTCGCTCTTTTCATCGCCATTTCTCTGCTGGCACTACCGGCAATCGCGCCCGCGCAGATCATGCCGGCGATCGTTGTTTTGCGCGCCGGCGCCAGAGCCCTCGCAATGATCGATGGAGAACCCATTAGGTTCGTCCTCGAAGGTCCTCGATCTCGCCGCCGACCAACGCTCTGAGTTGATGAGCTTTCGACAGCGCTTGAGGGCGGCCAACGAGTCGTTCCTGAAGCAGATCGATTCTCTTGCGTGAGACGCTGGGAATCACACTGGAGCTTGGGAGGACCGGAAGAGGGCGGATTCAGTCGCTGCGTCCGCGCCACTTGTCGATTTCGCGTCGTTCCTTCTTCCCCGGCTTGCCGCGATCACGAAAAACCGGCGGACCGAGCGCCTTCATCTTTGCGGCCAGCACCTCGCGCGCTTTCAGGCTGTCTTCCGATTCGACGTACAAGGTCGCGGCCACGCTCGCCGGTCCGCGCGTTTCCGACTCGCCGAGCACTTCGATGAGCTGCTCGAACGGTGGTTTCTTGATGCGAAGCTTGTCGCCGGCCGTTATTGCGCGCGAACGTTTCGCCCGGTCGCCGTTCACTTCCACGCGCCCGGCGTCGATCGCGTCAGCCGCCAGCGATCGCGTCTTATAGAAGCGGGCGGCCCAGAGCCATTTGTCGAGGCGAACTGGCACAACGGTGACGGGAGACGGGTGACTGGAGAGAACGCTGTCTAAAGCTCTCCAGCAAGAACTCGCTGAAGCGTGGATGAATCGACGTTTCCACCGCTGAGCACGATTCCCACGCGTTTTCCTTCCAGCTTCGGTGCGAGCTTTCGAAGCCCGGCCAATCCCGCGGCGCCGGCCGGTTCCACCATTGTATGCGTGGTGCGCAGCAGCATCCGCATCGCGTCGGCGATCTCGGCGTCGGTCACGGTGATGAAGTCCTCAAGCCCCTCGAGCAGCGTCGGGAACGTCATTTCGTATGTCGATCGCGTCGCCAACCCGTCGGCAATCGTGTCCGCCTTGTCGACCTGCATCGGCTTGCGCGCCAGCCACCCCGCGTGGGACGCCGCGGCGCCCGCCGCCTGAACGCCGTACACCGGCGTGCCAGGCTTGAGCGCGCCGAGGACCGTCAACGCACCCACCGCCTGCGATCCACCGCCGATCGCAATCACCATCGCGTCGATCTTCGGTTCCTGCTCCAGGACTTCGAGCGACAACGTCCCGGCGCCGGCGATGACCTGCGGATTGTTGGTCGAATGCGCCAGCGTCGCGCCTTCCTCCGTCACGATGCGATCCGCCACCAGCACCGACTCGTCGTAGTCGCGTCCTTCCTCGATGAGCCGAGCGCCTAACGCACGCATGCCGGCGTTCTTGTCCGGGTTGTTGCCGACCGGCACGCAGACCGTCGCGCGAACGCCGAAGGCACGCCCGGCGTACGCAAGCCCGAGCCCGTGGTTGCCGCGGGTCGCCGCCACCACGCCACGCGCCCGTGCCTCGTCAGGCAGCGCGGTGATGAATGCCAGCCCGTTCCGCACCTTGAACGAGCCGGTCGGGTTGAAGTTCTCGTGTTTGACGAAAACGCGAATCGAATGACCAACGGCGTCATCGAGCTCGCGATATGACCGCAGCGGCGTCGCGGTGAGCAGTGGGGCGAGGCGGATGCGCGCCGCGCGGATGTCGTCGAGAGTTACGGGCAAGGTGGCGGCTGCCGACACGGGAGGCGGGATGTGAGAAGTGGGTGTGAGACAACTGTCTCAAATCTCGATCAGCGCAGTGTCCAAAGTCCATGACAGTTCGGGGTTCGCAACCAGGCACCTGACGCCCTGTGAAACCTCGCGAACAGGTCGGCGTATATTTTGCCATAAGAGTTGCGACCTCAACTGGGATCCACCATGTCTCGCGCCTCGCGTCGCGCGCTCACCGCGCTCCTGCTGGTTCTGCCGACCCTCGTTTCGGCCCAGCGTCCCCGCTTCCGCGAGCGATCAGTCGATCGACCGGAACGAGGTGCGGTCGGCGCGAGCTTTACCTACGGACGTCCGGTGGGCGACTTCCTCAGTTACGTCGACCAGGGACTCGGCTTCGATGCCTTTTTCCGTTGGAACGTGGAACCACAGGGCGTCCTCAGCTTCAAGGTGGACGGTGGTCTCCTGATCTATGGACGCGAGTCGTTTCGCACGCCTCTCTCGAACACGATCGGTAGCAGAATTGCCGTCGACCTGACCACGTCGAACAACATCGTCTGGATGGGGTTTGGCCCGCAGCTCACGCTTCCAGGTCGTTCGCTGCGTCCGTACGCCAACGCCAGCGTCGGATTCTCCTACTTCTTCACGCAGTCGCAGCTCGAAGGCATCGACGACGACGATTCGTTCGCGAACACGACGAACTACTCAGACAACACGTTCCGATACGGTTTCGGTTGGGGGCTGCTGATCCCGTTCGAGACCCGCCGCAGCACGTGGGCGATCGATCTCGGCGCCGTGTACCACGGCAACGGCCAGGTGCGATACCTGCGCGAAGGTGGCATCGAGGACCTGCCTGACGGGTCGATCATCCTGCATCCGATCCAGAGCGACGCCAACCTGCTGACATACCGGCTCGGGTTCTCGATAGGCATCCGGTAGTTGCGGCTTGAGGGTCAGCAGTGAGGATTGAATCGGCGGCGCGGAAGTCCAACGTCGCCGATTCTCCTTTCCCGAGTCCCTATTCCCGCCGACGATCTTGACCGCGGGTTGCCTGCCACGTTCGCCGCAGTGGTCTACGGCGCGGGGTTGGGTGTCCTCTTCGGATTCCCGTTGGGCTTCATGTTCGGAGCCAGGGGAATCTGGCTCCTGCTGTTCGTACTTCTGTCGGCGGTAGTGTTTGGGTTCGTCGTGAAGCGGATGATCACCGCGATCACCGAAGGAACGGCCAACACAATTCTCCGGATGGTCTGGCCGAGTGGGGACTCTTCGCCGTACGCGAAGACGTATTCGTCGGAGCAGGCGCTTGCCGCCAGGGGCGATCATCCCGGCGCGCTCGAGGCGTACGATGCGGCGATGCGTTTACATCCGACGGACCCCGAGCCGCGCTTTCAGGCCGCTGAGCTCCTTTTTCGTAGCCCAACACCGGAAAGAGCGGCGGCACTGTTTGTCGAGGCTCGTCGGCTCTCGGCGGACAATCGCGCTCGTGAGCTCTACGCGACGCAGCGACTGATCGATCTCTACCTCGGCCCGTTAGGCGATGAGCCGCGCGCTGGTGGAGCTGAGGCGGCTTTCGGACCGCTTCCCCGGAACGCAGGAGTCGGCAGCAGCGATGGAGTTCCTGGCCAGATTGAAGCAAGAGAGGCGCGAGTCCAACTCGCACCCTTGACCAGGAACTCCCGTGGTGTGCAGGGACGGAAGCGAGAGCAAGCCGCCGTCCCTGGCACGGAGCTTCCAACACCGCCGCGCTACATCGCGGGCACGCGCATCGTGATGTTGTGACGTTGCAACGTTGTGCTCATCGTGCGCGCGCGCGTGACGACCGCATTCGCCTCCGTGATCGCCGGCGTCAGCATGGCCTTCACATCCGTGTACTCCTTCAGCAGCGCATCGCTCGGCAATTCCCAGATGTTCATGATTGCCGCCTTCAACGTACCGACGCGACCGAATGCGCTCAGGTCGGGAGCCGGAGCGCCGCCACCACGGCCGCCCCCGCGACCTGCGGGCGCCGGTGTGGTATCGGGAGCAGCAGTCTGCACGCCGAACTTCGCGGCTGAGGCATCGAACGCCGTCTTGAACGCGGCGAACTGCGCCTTCACGTCGGCCGGCGCGGTGCTCGAGCCGATGGCTGTGGACGCGCGCCTCACTTCGCCAGCCAGCTCGCGGAGTGTCGAGGCCACGGGTGTGCCGCGACGCTGCAGGTCGTGCAGGTCCATCACGATCTCGTTGTAACGACGGCGCGTCGCGTCAGTGAACCGAACTTCCGGATCCATGATGATGCGCATCGGTTTCCGTTCGACGGCGCGCCCGTCCGCCATCAGCTCGACGTTGTATACGCCGGGCATGACGTGCGGGCCTGCGCCCGGGGCGGCGCCACCACCGCGTCCTCCTCCACCGCCACCACCACCAGCACCACCGCACGGATTTTCCGGCATGTACCCGGAGACGGGCAACGGCGTTGGCAATCCTGGAACGGGCGCGGCACCTGGTCCGGCGCCCGCTGCACCGCCGCGTCCGCCGCCACCACCAGCACCCGCGCCCGCGTTGTCGGTTGCGCTGATCGGGTCCACGCGCATGTCCCAGCACACGGTTTGAATGCCGGCCTGATTGCGCGCCGCCGGAATCGCGATCTCGCGCACGCGTGCGCCTGCTGCATCTGAAATACGCAACATTGGATTCGTAACGGGTGCCTTCAGGTAGAACTGGATCACGGCGTCGATCGGCGGATTCTCACCGACAAACGTCTGATGCCCCCACCATTCATCGTTGCGGTCGTCCTTGTACTTCCACTGGAGCGCGTTCCCGATCGAGAAGAGTTTCGCAGCGGCGGTTCCGCCCTGCGCTGCGGCGACCTCCTGGATCGGTTCGAGATGATCGAGAATCCACAGTGCGCGGCCATGCGTGGCGACGAGCAGCGCGTTGTCGCGCGGATGAATAGTGAGTTCGTCGATGCGTACCGTCGGCAGGTTCGCCTTCAGCCTGCGCCACGAACGACCGCGGTCGAGTGTCAGGAAGAGCCCACTCTCGGTGCCGATGTAGAGTACGTCGGAGTTGCGCGTGTCTTCGGTGAGCGTGCGAACGTTTTCGCCGCGCAGGTTGCCGTGCGCTGTGCGGAACGACGCCCCGAAATCGTTGCTCACCCAGATGTGCGGCTCGAAATCGTTTTCCCAGTGGCCGTCGACCGTGACGTACACCGTCCCCGCGTCGAACCGCGACGGCACGACTTCGGACACGTACCCGATCGGCGAAATGCCCGGCAGGTTCTTCGTGATGTTGGTCCATGTGCGTCCGCCGTCGCGAGTCACTTGAACGGCGCCGTCATCGGAGCCCGTGTAGATCACGCCCGCCTGCTTCGGTGATTCGGCGAGTGAAATGATCGTGAGCGTACCATTCGTGAGGTCGGGACTGATCGCCGTCCACGTGTCGCCGCGGTCCGTCGAACGAAACACTTTGTTCGCCGCTGAATACAGGACGCCTGGCGTGATCGGCGAAACGACGATCGGCGTGTCCCAGTTCCAGCGATACCCCGGCTCCCCTGGTTCCGCGTTGACCACGTTCGTCGGACCCGGTCGAATGTTCTTCGACTCGCCCGTGATCTTGTCGCGGCGAATGATGTTGCCGTTTTGCGACTCGGTGTAAATGATGCGCGAGTCGCGCGGATCGGGTGTGGCGACGAAACCGTCACCGCCCTGAATGTGGAACCAGTCGTAGTTCGCGATGCCGCGTCCGAATCGCGACGCGCTCGGTCCGCACCAGTTGTAGTTGTCCTGCATGCCGCCGCACACGTTGTACGGGTAGTCCATGTCGTAGCTGACGTGGTAGAACAATCCCGCCGGAAGGTTCGGCGAGAACATCCACGTTCGGCTGCGGTCGTACGACACGCTCACGCCGCCGTCACTGCCGATCAACACGTGATCCGCGTTCGACGGATCGATCCAGATCGCGTGGATGTCGTCGTGCGTGACGAGCGCCGCATCCGTTTCGAACGTGCGTCCCGCGTCGAGGCTGATGTGCAGTCCGACGCCGCCGAGGTACAGGCGGTCCGGCGCGCTCGGGTCGATTCGCACCTGGCTGTAATAATTCGGCCGCGGATTCGTCGAACTCACGAAACGCCACGTCTGGCCGCCGTCGTCAGAGCGATAGAGGCCGGTTCCGCCTCCCCCTCCGGCGCCACCACGACCGGCGCCGCCGCGACCGCCCGCGGCATCATCTTCCGTCACGGGTGCGCCGCCACGGCCGCCACCGCCGACTTCGATGAGCGCGTACGCCAGGTCCGCGTTCTTTCGATACATGTCGAGCCCGATGCGTCCCATCGCTGCCGTCGGCAATCCGCTGACGACGCGCGTCCACGTTTCACCCGCGTCGCTCGATCGCCAGATACCACTCCCCGGGCCGGTGCTCACCATGCCGCGCGCGCTGCGGCGCCGCTGATAGGTGGATGCGAGCATGATGCGCGAATCGGTCGCGGCCATCACCAGGTCGTTCGCGCCCGTTTCGTCGTCGACGCGGAGCACCTGTTTCCACGTGCGGCCGCCGTCGGTGGTCTTGTATACGCCGCGATCGCCGCCCGGACCGAAGAGCGATCCGGTCGACGCCACGAACACGATGTCGTTGTTGTTCGGGTCGATGACGATGCGGTTGATCGCGCGCGAATTCGGCAGCCCCATATGCTGGAACGTCGTGCCGCCGTTGGTCGACTTGTACACGCCGCCGCCGAACGAACTCGTCTGCCGGTTGTTGGATTCGCCGGCGCCGAGCCAGACGAGATTCGGATCGCGCTGCGACACGGTCACGTCGCCGACGGAAATCAGGCCTTCGTTCTGGAACTGTGGCTCGTAGATCGCGCCGTTGCTCGTCGTCTTCCACAATCCGCCGTGCGCCGTCGCGACGTAGTAGATCGCGGGATTCGCCTCGTATACGGCGAAGTCCGTGATCCGCCCCGACATGGTGGCGGGTCCAATTGACCGCAGGTGGAGTCGTTCGAACTCCTGCGCGACAGGAATCGCCGTGTTCTGCGCGGCGAGCGGGATGGTGGGGGAGGCGAGCGCCGCGGCAACTACGGCGGCGAGGACGGACGGGCGATTCGTCATGGGGATTCCACCGGTGGAGCGGAAGGACTTCGCTGGCGCAGCGAACGTAGCTCTACGCCGCAGTGGCGCGAGTCGCTGACTCACGAGTTACTCGAGGTCTCCACGTCCTCGATCGCGTTTCCGCCGGCCGCGGAGTTTCTTCACCCGGAGCCGCTCTTCACGCGAGGAAGCCGATGGCGCGGTCTTGACCCGCTTCTTGCGCACATGGAGCGCGCGCGCCACCAGGCTCCCCAACCGCTGTTCGGCCAGCAACCGGTTCTGCCGCTGACTCCTCGTGTCGCTGGCCGCCACGCGGATCCAGCCATTCGTATCGATCCGCGAGGCCAGGCGCTGGGCGACACGAGCCTTCTCGTCAGGCGTCAGCGCACCGGACTCGGACGGATTCCAGCGCACCTCGACGCGCGACGACGAGGTGTTCACATGTTGGCCCCCGGGTCCCCCGGAACGAGTGGCCCGAATCAGCAGCTCGTACCGGGGAATCACGTGTGTGTCGTCGATGACGATGTCGTCAGGCAACCTGGCGATTTAGTGATTAGTGATTAGAAGCAGTAAGCACCCAGCTCCAGTACCAGCAACCAGCTCAAGCATCCAGTACTCACAACTCAGCTTGCTCTGCCCCGATTGACCCGCACCCCGGCCACCCGTCGTCCGTCCATCGCGATCACCTCGAGATCGCCGCCGGGAAATACGACGTGATCTCCGATACGCGGGATGCGACCCAGGCGTGCGAAAACATAACCGCCTAACGTCGTCCAGTCGCCCTCGGGGATCGGGACCCGGTGGTCGGAGCGCACGTCGATCAGCGACAGGTTGCCCGCCAGCTCCAGGACCCCGTTCACCTCCACCGACTCGCGCGCCACCATGTCGTATTCGTCGGCGATGTCCCCGATCACTTCCTCGATCAGGTCCTCCATCGTCACGATCCCCGCCGTGCCACCGTATTCGTCCAGCACCACGGCCATGTGGGCGCGGGTCTTCCGCAAGTCGTCGAGCACCCGGACCGCACCCCGGGTCGCCGGCACGTAGAGCGGATCGCGCACGAACTGCCGCAGGGAGAATCGCGTCTTCCCGTCATGCAGCCAGAGGTCCTTCGCCAGGAACACTCCCACCACGTCGTCCAGCGACTCCTGGTAGACCGGATACCGCGAATAGCGCTCGCGACCCAGCGTCTCGCGCACCTCGGCTTCGGTGGCGTCGATCGACAGCGCCGCCATTTCCGTGCGCGGTCGCATGACGTCCTGCACCTTTTTTTCGTGGAAATCGAACACCCCCGCCAGCATCGCCGTGTCGCTTTCGTCGAGCGTCCCGTGGGCCCGCGCCTGCATAACGAGCATGCGCAACTCTTCCGGCGAGTGCACATGCCGGCTTTCGCTCATCGGCTTGATGCCGAACAGGCGGAGTGACGCGTTGGCGGTCCCGTTGAGCAGCGCGATAAACGGCGTCATGGCCTTTGCGAAAACCATCAGCGGCAGCGCCACCCAGGTGCTCAACCGCTCCGGCATGACCAGGGCCACCGTCTTCGGCGCCAGTTCGCCGTAGACCACGTGGAGGAACGTGATCACGGCGAAACCCACCGTGATGCCGGCGGCCGTATGGGCCGCACCGGCATTCGGCTCGATGCCGAACTGGCCGAGAATCAGGTCAATGAACGCCGCGACGACCGGCTCGCCGATGTAGCCCAGGGCCAAAGACGCGATCGTTATCCCGAGCTGGGTAGCCGAGATGTACCGGTCCAGATTCTCCAGCGCCTTGAGCGCGAGGCGGGCCATCCGGTCGCCCGCGTCGTGCATCTCCTGGAGCTTGGACCGCCGGGCCCCCACCAGCGCGAATTCGGCCGCCACGAAGAAGCCGTTCAGCAGCACCAGCGCCACCACGGCCGCGATCCGGATCAGAACTCCTTGCCACGTCAGGTGATCCGTCACGTCCACAGGGAAACTCCAGGTGACGCGGATCGTCCACCTTCTAGCAGAATGCGTCGGTCACTCGCCCCGCCGGTTCCTTGCACGTTGCAATAGCGAGCCCCCGCCAAGCCCGATTCGTGGATACTCCGCTTTCCAAAGCTCCCCCCCCGGTTCGACCGGCCAAGGTACTCGACCCGCGACTCCTGCTTCGGTGGGAGTACGTGGGCCGCATGGCCCTCACGCTGGCGATTTTCTTCTCGGTCGGATTCGTCTTCAAGGACGCGACGAACGACGATCGCGTGATCGCGACGATCATGCTCCTCGGCGCCGGTGTCTTCACCGCGATCTCGGCCGCGTGGAGTGAGTTTCAAGCGGGGACGCTGAAAGACCGGTTCCTCGGCGGGCAGATCCTGTTCGACCTCGTGCTTGTCACCGGTCTGGTGCACGTGACCGGTGGCGCGGCCTCGCAGTTCGCCGCGCTCTACATCCTGGTGATCGCCGTGGCCGCGTTGATGCTGACGGCGTCGGCGGGACTGTTGGTCGCGGCGCTGGGCTGTCTGCTCTACTTCGCCGATGTCATCCTCGCGCATCGATCGTCGCTGGATCTCGGACACTGGCTCCAACTTGGAGTGTTCGCTGGCGTCGCGCTGAGTTCCGGCTACATCGCTTCGCGACTGCGCGAAGCCCGCGCCGGTCGCGAAGAATTGGCGGCCGAACTGGTCAAGGTGAGACTGCAGGCCGAAGACATCCTGCGCAACATCCGTAGCGGGATCGTAACCGTTGACGGCGGCGGCAACCTCGTGTATGCCAACCCCGCCGCGAGTGCGTTGCTGGGACTCGACCTCGGCGGACTTGCCGGTCGTTCGGTTCGCGATCTTTTCGGGTCGGTTTCCCCGGAACTCGTCGCCGCCCTGGAGCAGGCGGCAACGTCCGGCATCCGGACGATTCGGGCTGAAGGGAAGGTGATCACGGCGACTCGTGGTTTCCCGATTGGTCTCAACACGACGGTGATGGCTGGTGTGGAGCAGCCGGGCTCCCTCAACGCCGCGAACGGAACGGGAGGGGGCCGCACGGCCACCGCCATTTTCCAGGACCTCACCGACCAGAAGCGCCTCGATGCCCTTCGTCGCCGCACACAGCGGCTGGAAGCGATCACTGAGCTGAGCGCCTCGCTGGCGCACGAGATCAAGAATCCGCTGGCGTCGATACGCAGTGCGGTGGAGCAGTTGGGAAAAACATCCCACGCGACGCCTGACGAGCAGACGCTGTCGGCGCTGATCGTCCGGGAATCCGACCGGCTGTCCCGTCTCCTGACGGAGTTCCTCGACTTCGCCCGCGTGCGGGTGTCGCGCATCCAGCAGGTCGACATCGGCCGGCTGGTGCACGGCGCGGCCCAGCTGGCGGCCGCGCACCCGTCGCGCGCGGACGGGGTTCGCGTGGTGATCACCGGCGACAACGGTGAAGCCGGCGTCATCCAAGGCGACGACGACGTCCTGCATCGTGCCGTGTTCAACCTGGTGTTGAACGCGGTGCAGTTGTCACCGCGGGATGGTGAAGTGCGCGTCGACGTCAGCGCGCTTCGACCGGACGAGTCGCCGCCCGGCGTCAGGCTGCCTGGAGGCGGCGTGTCGGTCAGGATCGGCGACGATGGCCCCGGCATTCCGCCCGAAGCGCGCGAAAAGATGTTCGACCCGTTCTTCACGACGCGCCCCGGCGGCAGTGGGCTGGGGCTGGCCGTGGTGCACCGGGCCGTGGAATCGCACGCCGGCTGCGTGTTCGTCGACAGTGAGGTGGGCAGCGGAACCCGGGTGACGGTGCTGCTGCCGAGGGAGCACGACCAACCTGTGGAGGCGACGTGATCGATCGAAAAGCAAACGTCCTGGTGATCGACGATGAGTCCAGCATCCTCGAGTCGCTGCGCATCCTGCTGCGGAACGAGGGCTTTACGCCCCATGTCGCCCAGGGCGGGCGCCAGGGGCTGGAGCAGATCGCGTCGCTGTCGCCCGACATCGTGCTCACCGACGTCCGCATGCCTAACGTGGACGGCATCGAGGTATTGTCCGCGGTGCGACGCCAGGATCCGTCGATCCCCGTCATCCTCATGACCGCGCAAGCCACGCTGCAGTCCGCGGTGCAGGCGGTGAACGAGGGCGCCTTCTACTACATCCAGAAGCCGTTCCGGAACGACGACCTTGTCGCGATCCTGCGCCAGGCCGCCGAACACCGGCGCCTGCGCGTCGAGAACCAGTCGTTGAAGCAGGAAATTCGTAGACGCGAGACGTCAATGACCGGACGTCCGGTCGGTAAGAGCAGGACCTGGACCGAATTGCTCCGGCTGGCCGAAACGGTGGCACCCACGGAATCGACGGTGCTCATTCAGGGTGAGTCGGGAACGGGCAAGGAAGTCGTCGCCCGTTACATCCACCAGCTCTCGGGGCGCAGCGAAGGCGCGTTCCAGTCGATCAACTGCGGTGCACTGCCCGAAAGCCTGTTGGAGAGCGAATTGTTCGGCCACGTGAAGGGGTCGTTTACCGGCGCCGTGAGAGACAAGGAAGGTCTCTTTACCGCGGCCGCCGGAGGGACCTTTTTCCTCGACGAAATCGGCGAGACGACGCCGGCCACGCAGGTGAAGCTCCTGCGCGTGCTGCAGCATCTCGAAGTCATTCCAGTTGGCGCGACGGAATCGCAGCCGA
>Ga0070698_100001072_pt1 | contig 30058 bp, 32 predicted proteins | sample KBSK1502metaG_FD_65477 | JGI IMG/M metagenome (GOLD analysis project Ga0070698, IMG submission 65477) | Corn, switchgrass and miscanthus rhizosphere microbial communities from Kellogg Biological Station, Michigan, USA - KBS K1-50-2 metaG | ecosystem: Host-associated > Plants > Roots >...
GCCCGCGAGATCGCCGACTTCCGCGCCCGTCGCGACCGGCAGGCCCAGCTGGCCCGCGTCGCGGGCGGCCGCGGCACCCTCGAGGAGATGATCAAGGGCATCCGCGAGGGCACGGCCAAGGAGCTGCCGGTGCTGATCAAGGCCGACGTGCAGGGGTCGGCGGAAGCGCTGGCCGGCGCGCTCCAGCGGCTGAGCACCGACAAGGTGGCGACCCGCGTGGTCTATAGCGGCGTCGGCGGCATCAGCGAGGCCGACCTGACGCTCGCCAAGGCGTCGGGCGCGCTGATCATCGGCTTCAACGTGCGCGCCAACCCGCAGGCGCGCGAGATCGCCAAGCGCGACAAGGTCGACATCCGCTACTACAGCATCATCTACAAGGTCACCGAGGACATTCAGGCGCTGATGGTCGGCCTGCTCGATCCGACCTACAAGGAGACCTTCCTCGGCAACGCGCAGATCCGCGAGGTCTTCCGCATCACCAAGGTCGGCAACGTCGCCGGCTGCATGGTCACCGAAGGCATCGTCAAGCGCGGCGCCAAGGTGCGCCTGCTGCGCGACAACGTGGTGATCCACGAGGGCACGCTGAAGACGCTCAAGCGCCACAAGGACGAGGTCCGCGAGGTCCAGCACGGCTTCGAGTGCGGCATGGCGTTCGAGAACTACGACGACATCAAGGTCGGCGACGTGATCGAATGCTTCGACGTCGAGGAAGTCCAGGCGACGCTCTAGGTATCGCAAGCGAAGATCGCGCCACGGGAGTGGCGCGCCCCGGCGATGAGCTGGGGTCAATCGAGGATCAGGCAATGCCCCGGCGTCGCTCCTCCGAACGCGACAATCGCGGCCATAGCCAGCGCCAGCTCCGCGTCGGCGAGGAACTGCGCCACCTGCTCGCCGAGCTGCTCGAACGCAGCGACATGCGCGATCCCGATCTGCGCGGCGCCTCGATCACCGTCACCGCGGTCAATGTCAGTCCCGACCTGCGTAACGCCACTGCGTTCGTCATGCCGCTGGGCGGCCAGGACGAGCCGCGTCTGCTCGCCGCGATGCGCCGCGCCGCGCCGTGGTTCAGGGCCCGCGTCGGCGAACGTGCCGGCCTGCGCTATGCGCCGGAGATCCGCTTCGAGATCGACCGCACCTTCGACGAGGCCGACCGCATCGGCTCCCTGCTGCGCCGGCCCGACGTGGCGCGCGACATCAAGGACGACTAGCCGAGCCGGCGATGAGCCGCAGGAAAACAGGCGACAAGGTCGACGGCTGGGTGATCCTCGACAAGCCGGTCGGGCTCGGCTCGACTCCGGCCGTCGGCAAGGTGCGTCGCCTGTTCGGGGCGCAGAAGGCGGGCCATGGCGGCACGCTCGATCCGCTGGCCAGCGGCGTGCTGCCGATCGCCCTCGGCGAGGCGACCAAGACCGTGCCCTTCGTCATGGATGGCCGCAAGGAATACCGCTTCACCGTGCGCTTCGGCGAGGCGCGCTCGACGGAGGATGCGGAAGGCGAGGTCACCGCCACCAGCGATGCCCGCCCGAGCGACCCCGAGATACGAAGCGCGCTGGCGGGCTTCATCGGTGAAATCGAGCAAATCCCGCCGGCCTTCTCGGCGCTCAAGGTCGCGGGCAAGCGCGCCTACGATCTGGCGCGCGCGGGCGAAGCGGTCGCCCTCAAGCCGCGCCGCATCCTCGTCGAACGCCTGGAACTGGTCGGCCGGCCGGACGCAAACCATGCAGATTTCGTGATTTGCTGCGGCAAAGGCACCTACATCCGGTCCCTGGGCCGCGATCTGGCGCAAGCGCTGGGCACCGTCGGACACCTCTCGGCGCTGCGTCGGACCGCCGCCGGGCCGTTTCGCGAAGAGGCAGCCATTTCGCTTTCCAAACTGGAGGCCCTCGGGCATATTCCCGCGCTTCTCGGGGCCCTGGCCCCCGTCGCGACCGCGCTGGACGACATCCCGGCGCTGGCCTTGACGGAGGCCCAAGCGGACCGGCTGCGCCAAGGCCAGCCGGTGCTCTTGACCCGGGACGCACCGCCGTCCGGCGCCCTTTTACGCGCCGAGAGCGGCAGCAGGCTGGTGGCGCTGGTCCGTTCGGACGGTGCCTCTCTCAAGCCGGTGCGCGTTTTCAACCTCTAAGTCATGGAGACAACCGATGTCGATTACAGCCGCGCGCAAGGCGGAGCTGATCAAGTCGTATGCCCAGGGCAATGCCGACACGGGCTCACCGGAGGTTCAGGTCGCCATCCTGAGCGAACGCATCGCCAATCTCACCGAGCACTTCAAGGGCCACGCGAAGGATCATCATTCGCGCCGTGGCCTGCTCAAGATGGTCGGCCAACGCCGCCGGCTGCTCGATTATCTCAAGTCCAGGGACAGCAAGCGCTACGACACCCTGATCGAGCGCCTGGGTCTTCGGCGTTAATTCGCGGCCCCGTCTCCCATCGAACAAATGGGGCGGGGCCGTTTCGCGTCGCGTCGTCCGGTTCCCGTAGAAATTCGGCCGGCTGACGCGACTTCGCAGTAACCGGGAGGGCAGGGGCGAGAGCAAAGGCCCGACCCGGTCCTGCCGGCGCAAGGGCGCCGGCGGGCGGCAATCGCCAGACGGGGGCGACGGCCGTGTAGGAAAGGAAGATGGATATGAGTGACATGTTTCAAGTGTTCCGTAAGGAAGTGGAATGGGCCGGCCGCAAGCTCGTGCTCGAGACCGGCAAGATCGCGCGCCAGGCCGACGGCGCCGTCCTGGCAACCTACGGCGGCACCACGGTGCTGGCCGCCGTCGTGTTCGAGAAGCAGCCCAAGCCCGGGCTCGATTTCTTCCCGCTGACCGTGAACTACCAGGAGAAGGCATTCGCCGCCGGCAAGATCCCGGGCGGCTTCTTCAAGCGTGAAGGCCGGCCCTCCGAGAAGGAGGTCCTGACCTCGCGGCTGATCGACCGTCCGATCCGTCCGCTGTTCCACGAGAGCTATCGCAACGAGACCCTGGTCGTGGCGACGACGCTGGCGCACGACCTGGAGAACGACCCCGACATCGTGGCGATGATCGCCACGTCGGCGGCTCTTACCATCAGTGGCGTGCCGTTCATGGGCCCGATCGCCGGCGCCCGCGTCGGCTACCTCGACGGCAAGTTCGTGGTCAATCCGACCCTCGAGCAGACCGAGCAGAGCACACTCGACCTCATCGTCGCCGGCACCAAGGAAGGCGTGCTGATGGTCGAGTCCGAGGCCAAGGAGCTGCCCGAGGACGTCATGCTGAACGCCGTGATGGAGGGCCATCGCTCGTTCCAGCCGGTGATCGACGCCATCATCCAGCTCGCCGAGCATTGCGCCAAGGATCCGCTGCCGCTCACCGATCCGTCGGAGGCCTCCAAGACCGTGGCCGCCAAGCTCAAGTCCGACATGCGCGGCAAGCTGGTCGAGGCCTATGCCGAGACGCAGAAGCTCGCGCGCCAGACCAAAGTCGGCGACGTGAGGACCGAAGCCAAGAAGCTATTCGAGGGCAATGAGGAGGCGCTCGCCGCCTTCGGCGAGGGCTTCGGCAACCTCGAGGCCGACGTCGTGCGCAACGCCATCCTCGACACCGGCAAGCGCATCGACGGCCGCGACACCAAGACGGTCCGTCCGATCGTGGCCGAGGTCGGCATCCTGCCGCGCGCCCACGGTTCGGCGCTGTTCACCCGCGGCGAGACGCAGGCGCTGGTCGTGGCCACGCTGGGCACCGGCCAGGACGAGCAGATCATCGACGCGCTCGAGGGCGAATACCGCGAGCACTTCATGCTGCACTACAATTTCCCGCCCTACTCGGTGGGCGAAGTGCGCCGCATGGGCTCGCCGAGCCGGCGTGACATTGGCCACGGCAAGCTCGCTTGGCGCGCCCTGCGCCCGGTGCTGCCCGGCAAGGACAAGTTCCCCTACACGGTCCGTGTCGTGTCGGAGATCACCGAAAGCAACGGCTCGTCCTCGATGGCATCGGTGTGCGGCGGCTCGCTGTCGCTGATGGACGCCGGCGTGCCGCTGGAACGGCCGGTGGCAGGCATCGCCATGGGCCTGATCAAGGAGGGCGAGCGCTTCGCGGTGCTGTCGGACATCCTGGGCGACGAGGATCACCTCGGAGACATGGACTTCAAGGTGGCCGGCACCGACAAGGGCGTCACCGCGCTGCAGATGGACATCAAGATCACCTCGATCACCGAGGAGATCATGAAGGTGGCGCTCGGCCAGGCCAAGGACGGCCGCCTCCACATCCTGGGCGAGATGGCCAAGGGCCTGGGCGGCGCGCGCGACTCGGTCAGCCAGAACGCGCCGCGCATCACCCAGTTCACCATTCCCAAGGACAAGATCCGCGAAGTGATCGGCACCGGCGGCAAGGTGATCCGCGAAATCACCGAGACCACCGGCACCAAGATCGACATCGAGGACGACGGCACCATCAAGGTCGCGGCGGTCGACGCCAAGGCGGGCCAGGCTGCCATCGACTGGATCAAGGGCATCGTCGCCGAGCCGGAAGTGGGCGTGATCTACACCGGCAAGGTGGTGAAGACAGTCGAATTCGGCGCCTTCGTCAACTTTTTAGGCGCGCGCGATGGCTTGGTGCACATCTCGGAACTGGCACCGCGCCGCGTCGCCAAGGTGGGTGACGTGGTGAAGGAAGGCGACCAGGTAAAGGTCAAGGTCCTGGGCGTCGACGATCGCGGCAAGGTGCGGCTCAGCATGAAGGCCGTCGACCAGCAGACCGGCGAGGACATCTCCCAGAAGGCTCGCGAGGAGCAGCCGGCGCCCGCGGCCGGCGAGTAAATCACTGGACTGTCACGAGAACGGCGGCCATCGGGCCGCCGTTTTTGTCTATAAGACTTGGCAGGATGAGAACCTCCCGCAGAGCCCTGATCGTCGCGGCCGGTGCAAGCCTGCTGCCGCTCCATCCGACCCTGGCTGCGGCCTTGATCGCCACGCCGTCGCAAACCGAGGGCCCGTTTTATCCCACCGCGCTGCCCGCCGACACCGACAACGACCTCGTCCAGGTGCGCGGCCAGGCAGCGCAGGCAATGGGCACGGTGCTTCATCTGCAGGGTCGCGTGCTCGACCTGAACGGCCGTCCGGTCGAGGGGGCGCTGGTCGAGATCTGGCAATGCGACGCCCAGGGCATCTACGATCATCCGGGCCAGCCCGGACGCGAACGGCGCGACCGCGCCTTCCAGGGTTACGGCCGCATGATGGCGGCCGACGGCCGCTACAGTTTCCGCACGCTCAAGCCCGTCGCCTATCCCGGCCGCACGCCGCACATCCACGTCAAGGTCGCGACGGCCGGCGGCGGCCTGCTGACCAGCCAGTTCTATATCGCCGGCGAGCCGGGCAACGAGCGCGACGGCATCTTTCGCGCCGCCGCCCGCGATCCACGCCAGCGCGAGCGCATTGAGATGCGACTGGCCCCTGCGCCCGGCCTCGAGACGGGCGCGCTCGCCACGACCATGGACATCGTCGTCGGTTAGAGTCTTGCCGGACCGCGGGCCTCCAGGCCCGCTCATGTCATCGTATGGACGACGAAGAGGCGGGCCTGGAGGCCCGCGGTCCGGCAAGAAGACTATTCGCCGTTCTGGCCGTTATTGCCCGACGGCGGCATGCCGATGGCGTGGTAGCCGGCATCGACGTAGTGGACCGTGCCGGTGACGCCGGCGCTGAGATCGGACAGCAGATAGAGAGCGGCGCCGCCCACGTCGGTGAGCTCGATATTGCGGCGAAGCGGCGAGGCTTCGCGCGATAGCCGATAGACGTAGCGGGCGCTGCCGATCACCGCGCCGGCCAGGGTGCGCATCGGTCCGGCCGACAGCGCGTTGACCCGCACGCCCTGCGGGCCGAGATCGGCCGCGAGATAGCGCACGCTCGCCTCGAGCGCGGCCTTGGCCACGCCCATGACGTTGTAGGACGGCATCACCCGCGTCGCGCCCTCGTAGGTGAGCGTGATCAGGCTGCCGCCTTCGGTCATCAGCGGCAGGGCGCGGCGGGCGATCTCGGTGAAGGAGTAGCAGGAGATGGTGAGGCTGCGCTGGAAGTTGGCCTTGGTCGTGTCGACGTAGCGGCCCTTGAGCTCCTCCTTGTCGGAGAAGGCGATGGCATGGACCACGAAATCGAGTCGCCCCCAGTCCTTGTTCAGGCGCGCGAACAGGCGGTCGAGGCTTGGCTCGTCTTCGACGTCGGCCTCCTCGACGATCTTGCAGCCGAGCTTCTCGACCATGGGCAGCACGCGTTTGCCGAACGCCGCGCCCTGATAGGTGAAGGCCATCTCGGCGCCCGCGGCGTGCAGGGCCTGGGCGATGCCCCAGGCGATCGAGCGCTCATTGGCCACGCCCATGATCAGCCCGCGCTTGCCGGCCATCAGCTTGGGCACGTCGGGCAGGGCTGCGGCTTTGGAAGGCGTGTGGCTGGGCGTCGCGGTCGTTGCCGACCCGCCGCCGGAGGCATCGGGGGCGGCGGAGAGGGGGTTGTCGGGCATGGTCCCCTTCAGTGGTCGTAGCGCGAGAACAGCAGGCAGGCGTTGGTGCCGCCGAAGCCGAAACTGTTCGACATCACCGTCTCGAGGCCCGCCTTGTCGATGCGCTGGCGGGCGACCGGATAGTCGCCGACGCCGGGATCGAGATTGTCGATATTGGCCGAGGCGGCGACGAAATCCTCCTTCAACATCAGCAGCGAATAGATCGCCTCGTGGGCACCGGTGGCGCCCTGGCTGTGGCCGGTCAGCGACTTGGTCGAGCTCACCGTCGGCAGCTTGTTGTTGCCAAAGGCAACGCGGATCGCGTCGAGCTCGGTGATGTCGCCCACCGGGGTCGACGTGCCGTGGGTGTTGATGTAGTTGACCGGCGCATTGCGCCGCGCCGCGCCCGGAAAGCCGTCCATGGCGAGCTTCATGCAGCGTATTGCGCCTTCGCCGGACGGCGCCACCATGTCGGCGCCGTCGGAGGTGGCGCCATAGCCGATGATCTCGGCGTAGATCTTGGCGCCGCGCGCCTTGGCGACTTCGAGGTCTTCCAGCACGAGGATGCCGCCGCCGCCCGAGATCACGAAGCCGTCGCGATCCTTGTCGTAGGCGCGGCTCGCCCGCTCGGGCGTGTCGTTGAACTTCGACGACATGGCGCCCATGGCGTCGAACAGCACCGACAAGGTCCAGTCGAGCTCCTCGCCGCCGCCGGCGAACATGCGGTCGGCCTTGCCGAGCTGGATGCATTCGACGGCGTTGCCGATGCAGTGCGACGAGGTCGAGCAGGCCGAGCTGATCGAATAGGAGAGGCCCTTGATCTTGTAGGCGGTCGCCAGATTGGCCGACACCGTGCTCGACATGGCGCGCGGCACCATGAAGGGGCCGACCCGCTTGGGGCCTTTTTCCTTGGCGATGATCGCCGACTGCACGATCGCGCCGGTGGTCGGGCCACCCGATCCGGCGACCACGCCGGTGCGCTCGTTCGAGATCTGGCCGTCGGCGAGGCCCGCGTCGGCGATCGCCTCCTTCATGGCGAGATAGGCGAAGGCCGCACCATCGCCCATGAAGCGGCGCAGCCGGCGGTCGACCAGCTCGTCGACGTTCATCTTCAGCGTGCCGGCGACCTGGCTGCGAAAGCCGAGCTCCTTGTACTGCGGCACGAATTCGATGCCGGACTTGCCGTCGCGCAGGGAACGCGTCACCTCGACGGCATTGTTGCCGATCGAGGAGACCACGCCCAGGCCGGTGACGACGACACGTTTCATGATGTCAGCTCGCTGCTGGAACAGCCGCCGCGTCTTGGACAAGGCCGACTTTCAAGCCGCTGACCTCGTAGATCTGCTTGCCATCGGCATGAACGAAGCCATCGGCGATGCCCAAGACCAGCTTGCGGAGAATCACGCGCTTGAGATGCACGTGGTACGTCAGCTTGCGCACGGTGGGCAGGACCATGCCGGTGAACTTGACCTCGCCGACGCCCAAGGCGCGACCGCGGCCGGGCGCCTTCATCCAGCCGAGGAAGAAGCCCACGAGTTGCCATAGGGCGTCGAGCGGCAGGCATCCGGGCATCACCGGGTCGCCTTTGAAATGGCAGGCGAAGAACCATAGCTCCGGCTTGACGTCGAGTTCAGCAACAACCTCGCCCTTGCCGAATTGCCCGCCGGTATCGTCGATCTTCACGATACGGTCGAACATCAGCATCGGTGGCAGGGGCAGCTGTGCGTTCCCCGGCCCGAACAGGTGCCCCCGGGCGCATTCGATCAGGTCCTCGAAGGTGTAACTGTGCTTCTTCTCGCTCACTCTCACCGTCCCGCGGGCCGTCCAAAACAGGAATCGGCGGCAGAATAGGGATGCCCGCCGCCCAGCGCAAACCGGTCAAACCGGCCGTACGGGCCTTTTCACGGCCCGCCATAGTCCTTACATATGGGCTGAGCGATGCCCGGAACCAGCCCCGATTTTACCGCTCGCCTGCGTGCCGCGGGCTTGCGCCCGACCCGCCAGCGGGTGGCCTTGGCGCGCCTTCTGTTCGGAGGCGGCCATCGTCATGTCACGGCCGAAGGCCTGCATGCCGAAGTCCGGGCCACGCGCATGCCGGTGTCCCTGGCCACGGTCTACAACGCGCTGAACCAGTTCCGCGATGCCGGGCTTTTACGCGAAGTCGTGGTGGCGCCCGGCCGGTCTTATTTCGACACCAACACCGGCCATCACCATCATTTCTTCGTCGAGCCGGACGGCGAGCTGCACGACTTCCCCTCCGATAAGGTGACCATCGCCGGCCTGCCGACCCCGCCCAAGGGCACGCGGCTCAGCCGGGTCGATGTCATCGTGCGGGTGCGCCGCTAGCGTCTTTGCTGCGAGTCGTTTGCAGTTTTTAGAACGGTTCTAAACAACTTGACGCAGTCGCGGCAGCTACCCAATATCGGTTTGCCAGATCGACCGAGGGGCCGATCGCAAAGCATGAGGGAATAGAACCATGGCCGATCTCAAAGGATCCAAAACCGAGGACAATCTGAAGGCTGCTTTTGCCGGCGAGAGCCAGGCGAACCGCCGCTATCTCTACTTCGCCCAAAAGGCCGACGTCGAAGGCTACAACGACGTCGCCGCCGTCTTCCGCTCGACGGCCGAAGGCGAGACCGGCCACGCCCATGGCCATCTCGAGTTCCTCGAAGTGAGCGGCGACCCGGCGACCGGCCTGCCGATCGGCGCCACGACGTCCAACCTCAAGGCGGCGATCGCGGGCGAGACGCACGAATACACCGACATGTATCCCGGCATGGCCCGCACCGCGCGCGAGGAAGGCTTCGCCGAAATCGCCGATTGGTTCGAGACCCTGGCCAAGGCGGAGAAGAGCCACGCCGGCCGCTTCCAAAAAGCGCTCGATACGATGGCGTAAGCCCTCGCGGCTTTACCAAGGGGACCCGGCTCGGGTCCCCTTTTTCGTCCGACCCGACAAGGAAAGAAGCGGCACAAGATGCGCGAAGGCAGCCTGGAAGCCCCCACCCGCCATGCCCTGGATTGGCAGAACCCGTGGTTCTGGGACGAAAAGGCGCTCGAGAAGGAGATGGAGCGCGTCTTCGACATCTGCCACGGCTGCCGCCGCTGCTTCAATCTCTGCGATTCCTTCCCGCGTCTGTTCGACCTGATCGACAACGGCCCGACCGGCGAAATCGACGGCGTGAACAAGGAAGACTATGGCCGGGTCGAAGCGGCCTGCACGCTGTGCGACATGTGCTTCATGACCAAGTGCCCCTACGTGCCGCCGCACGAATGGGCGGTCGACTTCCCCCATCTCATGCTGCGCCACCGTGCCGTGCAGGCGCGCAAGAAGGGCATCGACTTCGTCGAGGGCCAGCTCGCCGAAACCGACCGCGTGGGCCGGCTTGGAACCTTCGTGTCGGGCCTCGCCAACTGGGCGACCGACGAGACCAACACGCCGACACGCCGAGCCATGGAACGGCTGGCCGGCATCCATCACGGCGCCCGTCTGCCGCGCTTTGCCGGCGAGACCTTTGAAATGCGCGCCGCCCGAGAGGCCATGCCGGTCAATCAGGCGGCACCCGCCTTCGGCAAGCGCAAGGCCGTGCTCTACGCGACCTGCTTCGTGAACTTCAACAACACCGATATCGGCGCGGCCGCGCGCGCGGTGCTCGCCCGCAACGGTGTCGAGAGCGAGGTGGTCTATCCCGCCTGCTGCGGCATGCCCAAGCTGGAGCTGGGCGATCTCTTAGCGGTGGCGCAAGCGGCGCGGCAGGTGACGGCGGCGCTATTGCCGTGGGTCGACCGGGGCTACGACATCGTCGCGCTCACGCCGTCATGCGCCCTGATGCTCAAATTCGAATGGCCGCTCATCCTGGCCAGGGACCCGTCGGTCGAGCATCTTGCGCAGGCCACCTTCGATATCTCGGAGTACGTCGTCGACATCGCCAAGAAGGAGGGGCTGGCGCCCGGCCTCGAGCCGATCGACGGCGGCATCAGCCTGCATCTTGCCTGCCACGCCCGCGCCCAGAACATGGGCGCCAAAGCCGCCGAGATGCTGCGCCTGGTGCCCAAGACGCGGGTCGCCGTCATCGAGCGCTGCAGCGGCCATGGCGGCATCTGGGGCACCCGTACCGAGAATTTCGCAACGGCGGTGAAGGTCGGCAAGCCTGCCGCCGAGGCGGCGTTGAAGGCCGATACGCGCTTCGTGGCGTCCGAATGCCCGCTCGCCGCCGAACATCTGACGCAGGTCATGGAGATGACCGCCGCCGACCAGAAACCCGAATCTTTCCGCGCCAGTCACCCGATCGAGCTTTTGGCGCGGGCCTACGGATTGACGGGGTGACGGCCATGGCTCCTCACAAGATCGAACCTTTCAACATCCTGCCGTTCACCGAGTATGTGAAGCTGCGCGGCGAACGGCGTCGCCAGATCGCCGAGATCAAGAAGAGCCGGCGGCTCGAGGTCGGCCCGTTCGCGACGTTCTCCTTCGAATCGTACGAGACCATGTTGCACCAGGTGAACGAGATGCTGTTCATCGAGAAAGGCGGCGCGGCGCAGATTCCCGACGAGCTCGCGGCCTACAATCCGCTGATCCCCCAGGGCAGCGAACTGGTGGCGACCGTCATGTTCGAGATCGACGAGCCTCTGCGTCGTGCCCGCGTACTGGCCACCTTGGGCGGCATCGAGCGCAAGGCCTTCCTGCGCGTCGACAGCGAGGCGATCCGCGGCGTGCCGGAGGACGATCAGGAACGCTCGCGCGAGGACGGCAAGGCATCGGCCGTACAGTTCCTGCGCTTTCCGTTCACGCCGGCGCAAATCGCTGCCTTCCGCAGCGGCTCCGGCGATGTCGTCGTGGGTTTCGATCATCCCAACTACAGCCACATGGCGGTGATGCCGCCCGTGGTCCGCCGGACTCTCGCCGGCGACTTCGACTGATCGCCTAATAGTTCATCGGCAGCACCAGGATCACCGGATCGCCCGGCATGTCGCGCGGAACCGGCGGGAACGGCGAGGCCTTGCGGATGGCGGCGAGCTCGGCGGCGTCGAGAGCGGAGGAGCCGCTCGAGCTGTCGATCCTGACGTCGATCAGCCGGCCATCGCGCGCGATCGTCACCCGCGTCACTACCCGGCCCTGCTGATTGCCGCGCACGGTGCCCGGATTGAAGCGATACGGCTCGAGGTGGCGGAAGACCCGCGACAGATAGTCGTTGCGCTGCCGGCCTCGCCCGATCAGCACATCCCCCGGATCGGGTCCGGGCAAAGGAGCGGGCGTGATCGCCGGCACGTCGGCGGGCGGGCGTTGCGGCGCCGGCGGCCGTGGCGGCAGCGGTTGGGCTCGTTGCAGCGGGCGGGCCGGCGGTTGCGGAGGTTTGGCGAAGTCGCGCGAGGTCGGCGGCGGCGGCGGCTCCGTGACCGGCGGCACCGAAAACTCGAAAAATGGCAAGGCGGGCGCCGGCTGCGGCGGCTCGGGGCGCGGCGGTTCGGTCGAGGGTTGTGGGCTTGCGGCGACCGACTGCGCCGGCGGGCCTGTCCTGGCCGCCGTCTGCAGCCCGATGTTCGACGGCGCGCTGTCGAACATCACCATGATCGGTTCTTCTTCAGGCTCGTCGGGTTTCAGCGGCGAGATCCACCATATCGCCGCGGCGACCAGGGCATGCAGCAGGATCGCCAGCGCCAAGGCGGCGGGCGGTATGTGCTGCAGGTGCGGACGGACGAGGACAGCGTCGTAGGTCACGGCGATCCCGTTCTACGGGCGGTCCGCCCCGGCGGCCAGCCGCCCGGCCTGCAAGGCCGCCTAGTGTGGATCGGTGCGCCTGTAGTTTAACGGCAAGACGAACGTGTGGCGGTCGCCCAACACGTCGTTGGGCAGCGGCGCGTAGGGTGCGGCCGCGCGGATGACCTCGAGCACCGCATTGTCGAGCGTGCGATAGCCGCTCGATCGGCTGATGGTGACGTCGAGCAGCCGGCCGTCGCGGGCGATGGTGACGAGCGTCACGACCAGGCCCTCCTCGCTGTTTTCGCGCGAGCTTTTTGGATAGTAGCGATGCTGGGCGATCTTGCGGACGACCTGCCAGAGGTAGTCTTCCTGTGCCTTGCGCTGGCCAAATAGGTCGGCCGGATTTGTCAGAGGCGAGGGCGCCGGTCGCGCGGCCTGCTGGGGCTCGGTCGGCGCATGCTGGGGCGGATGAAGCGGTGATGGTGGGAGTTGCTGTTGTGGCGTCTGCGCCCGCGGCGCGGGGGGCGGCGGTGTCTGCGCTCGCGGCGCGGGTTGCGGTGCCGGTTTTGGCGGCGGCGGCGGTGGCGCAAGGGCGGGGATTTCGCGCGAGGTCAAGGGCGGCGGTGGCGCCTCCACCGGCGGCAGGGCGTTTTCGAGCGTCGGTGCCGGCGGTTGCGGGGCAAGCGCCGCCTGCTGCTGCTCCTGCTGCTGCTGTGCCGGCTCGGGCGGCGCGCTCTCCTTCGGCGGCTCGACCTTCACGATCTCCTTGGGCGGTTCGGGCGCGGCCGCTTCTTTCGCCGGTTCGGGTTTCGCCGTGTCCTGCGCGGCCGGTGCCTCGACCGGTTTCTCCGGCGTGGTCGGACTGGGCGGCGGCGGACTGAGCGGGGCGCGCTGATCCATCGTCGTGCCGATCGGCGGCCGCAAGCCCATCCTGGCGGGCGGCGTTTGCTGCATGGGTGGCGGCGGCGGCGGTGTCGCAGCCTGGGCGGGAGGTGGCTCCGGCGGCGGCTGGGGTGGGGGCGGAGGCTGCGCCTCCTGCTCCATGGTGATCTCGATGGCGTCCGGTGTGTGATCGAGCGGATGCAGGGGAGAGACCCACCACAAGGCGAGCGCGACCGCGGCATGCAGCAGCGTCGCCAGCGCCACGCCGGCGGGCGACATGTGATCGAAGCGCAAGTAGGTGAGGCTGAGGTCGTGGGCCACGGTGACCCCGTTTTACGATCCGGCCGGCATGGCCGCTAGTTTATCGGCTCGGATTTGTAGACGCCCCACATGCCGTTTCGCTCGATCCAGCCACTGGCCCCGGGCACTTTCACCCGGCACCAATCGCCGGCGCAGGACCGGATTTCGCCCATGACCTCGGGCTCCAGCTTGGCCACGACTTCCGCGGCGGCGGCTGGCGTCTTGTGCAGGCTGGCTGCCTTCGACGGGATGATGAAACTGCGCTTGCCGGTCAGCAGGCTTTGATGGACCCATCCGCTCGCCCCCTGCCAATCGCGAATTTTGCGCCAGTTTTCGTATTCGGCGACGATTTCGACCGGCATGCTTTTGCGCTTGAAGACCCAGTCGACCGGATACCGGGTGCCGGGGCCGGTGCGGACATTGACCTCGTCGGATCTGAGCGAGGCAAAGCGCGGAATGGGCAGGCCCGACCCCTTTCGCTGCGCGGCAACCGACTTGTCGCCGGCACGCGCGCTGCCTTCCAGGACAGGCAGAGCCGGCAGGCAAAGGGCCGTCAAAGCGGCGAAGATTACCCAAAGCAGGAAGGATGGTCGGATTCCCATCGAGCCTTGTATAACCCAAATCTTCAAATTGATCGACAAGTACTTGATAAAACGTGCTTTTCGGTCACGTTGGTCATTAGCCTCCCTAGCTGGACAAGGCGCTCGGGGAATTGCTAATCGGGCTCATCCCTCTCCGCGCCAGCCGGTCCCGATCGCCCATGCCGCCCAATCCCAAGAAGAAGCCGCTGGTGATCGTCACCCGAAAGCTGCCCGATGCCATCGAAACGCGGCTGATGGAATTGTTCGACACGCGGCTCAACTCCGACGACAAGCCGCTCAGTTCGCCGCAACTGGTGGAGGCGGTGAAGACAGCCGACGTGCTGGTGCCCACCGTGACCGACCGCATCGACAGCCGGGTGCTGTCGCAGGCCGGGCCACGCCTGAAGCTGATTGCCTCGTTCGGCACCGGCGTCGATCACATCGACCTCGATACGGCCCGCCAGCGCGGCATCACCGTCACCAACACGCCGGGCGTGCTGACCGAAGATACCGCCGACATGTCGATGGCGCTGGTGCTGGCGACGGCGCGGCGCATGGGCGAGGGCGAGCGGATCGTGCGCGCCGGCAAGTGGACCGGCTGGAGCCCGACCGCGATGCTGGGCGCGCGTCTTCTGGGCAAGCGCATGGGCATCGTCGGCATGGGCCGCATCGGCCAGGCGCTGGCGCGCCGCGCGCGCGGCTTCGGACTCGCCATCCACTACCACAACCGCAAGCGCCTCCATGGCGACATCGAGCGCGAGCTCGAGGCGACCTACTGGGAGAGCCTCGACCAGATGCTGGCGCGCATGGACATCATCTCGGTGAACTGCCCGCACACGCCGGCGACCTTCCATCTGTTGTCGGCGCGGCGTCTGAAGCTGATGAAGCCCACGGCCATCATCGTCAACACCGCGCGCGGCGAGGTGATCGACGAAAACGCGATGGTGCGCATGCTGAAGGCAGGCGAGCTGGCCGGCGTCGGCCTCGACGTCTACGAGCATGAGCCGCAGGTCAATCCCAAGCTGCTCGAGCTCGACAATGTGGTGCTGTTGCCGCACATGGGCTCGGCCACGCTCGAGGGCCGCATCGAGATGGGCGAGAAGGTGTTGATCAACATCAAGACCTTCGCCGACGGCCACAAGCCGCCCGATCGCGTGCTGGCGACGATGTTTTAAGCGCGTTCCTACGCGCTGGCGGGCGGCAGCGCCTTCACAGCGGCTTGGTTACAAGCCGCGAAGGCGCGAGAGCCCGCACCAGGCAGAAAAGACAACGATGCGCTAGAGATCCCCTTCAACCATCTCGCGGCGGCGATCCTCGATCAGCACGTCGCGGGTCGAGCGTCCGACCTGGGCGCCGATCAGGATGGTGAGCGACGTCCAGTACATCCAGACCATGATGGCGGCAAAGCCCGCGGTGGCGCCGAACGCCGAGGTGAGCTGCGTCACCTCGAAATAGTAGACGAGGGCGCGGTTGCCGGCGGCAAACAGCAGGCCGTTCACCAAGCCGCCGATCAATGCATATTTCCACGGCACGCCGCCGGTCGGCAGCCACTTGTAGATCAGGGTGAAGAAGGCGGACAGAAGGCCGTAATGCACCGATCCCGATATGGCCGGCCCGATCCAGACGCCGAGGACCGGGAAAGCCGCGAGCACGCCGGCATAGGCCGAGGTCAGCACGCTCGCCAGGATGACGGTGATCAGCAGGACACCCAGCACCACCATCAGCAGCAGGGCGAGCAGTCGCGACTGCAGGCTGGCCAGCACCGGATGCATCGTAAGCGCGCGGTTGCCCCAGATCGCGTTGATGCCGTCGTCCAGTTCGACGAAGACGCGGGTCCCGGTATAGAGCAGCACCACGGCGCCGATGACGGCGGCGACGCCGCCACCCCTGAACAGGTCCTGCGAGGCGAAGCGGCGGATGCCCTGGAGCTGGTCCGACGCGACGACGGTGCTCAGCGCATCAAAGATCGCCTGCTGGGCCATCAAGCGGCCGACGAACGGCTCGGCGATGGCGATCGAGAAGATCATGATCGGGCCCAGCGCGAACATGGTGTAGAAGGCCATCGCCGCGGCCGAGGTCGACAGACGGTTGGTGAAGAAGCCGGTGGCGGCCGAGTAGGCGATGCGCCAGAGCGTTTCGATCATGATCAGCGCAGATGGGCGATGGCGTTGGCGTAATACGCCAGCAAGGGCCGTTCGGTTGCCGCCGCCGAGAACAATCCCCCGCTGCTCTCCTCGATCAGGCGGCGCAGCGCCAGCATGCGCAGGCCGACATGGAAGGCATAGTCGCGATCGCCGCGCGGCAGGTAGAGCTTGGCGCCGCGGCCCTCGAAATGCGCCATCAAATCGGACGCCCGCACCTTGAGGGCCAGCTCGTCGAGCGGGCCGTCGGCTTCGAGCAGGACCGTGGCGAGCAGCGACACCGGCAGGACCGGCACGAGCCGGGCGATCTCGCCCATCACGTCGTGCGCCAGCCGGCCGACGATCTCGAACCGCTGTTCCTTGTCGAGGCCGCGCAGGTCGCCGCCGACCGGCCCGGCATGGTCGGCCAGCCAGCCGCGCGCCGAGATCAGGCCGCCGAAATTGACGCAGGCATAGCCGAAGCGGAACCAGTGGCCGCGCAGCATCAGGCCGAGCTGGCCGAACCAGAAGGCGAGCGTGGTGCGTGTCGCGAACAAGGCACCGCGTCGCGGCGCATCGCGGTCGAGCGAACGCAGCAGCGTGCGATCCTCCAGCACGCGGTCGTAGTTCAGCGCCACCGGCACGAAGACGATGTCGTGCGTTCCCTTGGGGTCGAACGATTTCAACATGTAGTCGAACAGGCCGAGCTTGGGCTCGCGCAGCCGGCCGTCGCGCGACAGCCCGCCCTCGGGATACATCGCCTGGGCGACGCCCGCCTCGGTCGCCATGTGGACGTAGCGCTCGAGGACGCGGCGATAGATCGGATTGTTGGAATTGCGGCGCACGAAATAGGCGCCCATCGAGCGGATGAGCTGCTGCAACGGCCAGATCCGCGCCCATTCGCCGACGGCGTAGGAGAGCGCCGTGCGCTCGGCGGCGAGGAAGGCGACCAGCACGTAGTCCATGTTGCTGCGATGGTTCATGACGAACACCACGGTGGTGTCGGGCGGCACGCCGGCCAGCGTGCTCTCGTCGGCGAAGCCCAGCCGCACGCGATAAAGAAAGCGCGCGACGGCGCGGGCGATCGAATAGCCCACCCGAAAATAGATGTAGGCGTTGAAGGTCGGCACGATTTCGCGCGCGTAGCGCTGGACCTCGCCCATCGCCACCTCGCGCAGCAGGTTGTTGGCGCGGGCATAGTCGTTGGCGGCGGCGACCACCTGCGGGTCGTAGACCAGGCGGTCGATCAGCACCTGGCGCTTGGTGAGCTGGAAGGGCTTTATCTCGACGGCGAGCTTGAGGTTGACCCGGTCGATCAGCCGGTTGAGCCGCCGCCGCACGAACCAGCGTCCGCTCGGGATCAGCAGCCGGTCGAGCAGGGACCATAGCGCAAAGACGGCAATCGCCGCGAACAGCCAGAGCGGAACGGTGACTGGTTCGCCCATCGTCCGCGCCGCCTGTCGCTTGCCTCTCAGTACTGTTTCAAGGTGAAGCCTGCGATGACGAGCAGGATCGCGACGACCGCCAGGACCAACGTCGTGCCGCTGGCGCCCAGGAAGCGGCCCTGCGGGATGACGCCGAGCATGCCGCCGGCGTGCAGCACGCGCGCGACCAGAAGCACGATCGACAGAACCGCGGTGGTCCAGAAGCCGTAGAAGTCGCTTGCCATGTAGATCAACAGCAGGCAGAGCGGGACGAGCTCGATAAAATTCGCGTGCGCGCGGATGGCCGCCAGCATCTCGGGATCGCCGCCGTCGCCCAGATTGATCTTCTTCTGTCCCCGCACGCGGCTGACGTTCACCGTCAGGACGGCCGCCAGCAGCCCGAGCAGGCCTGCACACACGAAAAAGACGGGCATCCAACGGCCTCCCCTCGATTTGCCGGCATTGTATGGCCATATTGGCGTGGGGCGAAAGCAAGTGGAGGTACGCCATGTGGCAGATTCTGCGCAAGAAGACCGAGATGCCGACCGCCGACCGCGCGCTCCCCGGACGGCCCGCGCCTGCCTTCAGCGTGCCGGCCAAGCACTTCGTCAACGGCAATCGCATCCAGCCGCCGTTCCCGGCCGGGCTGGAGAAGGCGATGTTCGGCATGGGCTGCTTCTGGGGCGCCGAACGCAAGTTCTGGGAAGCGCCCGGTGTCTATGCCACGGCGGTCGGTTATGCCGCCGGCCTGACGCCCAACCCGACCTACGAGGAAGTCTGCTCGGGCCGTACCGGCCACAACGAGGTGGTGATGGTGTGGTTCGACCCGAACAAGATCTCCTACGAGGCTCTGCTGCGGGTGTTCTGGGAGAACCACGATCCGACCCAGGGCATGCGCCAGGGCAACGATGTCGGCACCCAGTACCGCTCCGGCATCTACACCTTCTCAGCCCACCAGAAGCAAAAGGCCGAGGCCTCGCGTGCCGTCTTCCAGCGCGAGCTGGCGAAGAACAGGCTGGGCGCGATCACGACCGAGATCTTGGACGCGCCGGCATTCTATTACGCCGAGGATTATCACCAGCAGTATCTCGCCAAGAATCCCGCCGGCTACTGTGGCTTGGGCGGCACCGGCGTCAGCTGCCCGATCGGCGTTGGCGTCGCGGCGGAGTAATCTTGCCGGGCTCGGCGCATTCACATGCGCCTGAGGGCCTCCAGGCCCGCTCATGATGCGCTTGAAACAAAGAGTATGAGGCGGGCCTGGAGGCCCGCGGTCCGGCAAGCCTAGACCGTCGGCGCGGCGGTCTCGTAGCCGAATTCACGGTCGAGGTTGGCGATCTCGCGGCGGAACGCCAGCCTGAGCGCGCTCTTGTCGCTTTCGGCAAGCCATGAGCCTTCGACCGAGTTCAGGCTGAGTTTGCGGGCCATGTCGGGGCCCCAGCCGATCGCGTCGAACAGGGTCGTGAAGCCGTGGCCGAGGCTGGTCTCGAACATCGCCGGATCGTCGGTGTTGATGGTGACGTTCAGTCCGGCCTCGACCATGCGCCGGATGCGCTGCGGGCGATGCGGCCGGTTGTGCACCAGGCTGGTCCAGGCGCAGGGCGTGAAATACAGGCCGTCGCGCCGCGCCTCGGCCATGACCCAATCCGACGCCAGCATGTTGTAGCCGTGGTCGATGCGGTCGCATCCCAGCACGTCGCGGCAGATCAGGTAGTTGGTCGGCGGCGCTTCGGCGAGCGTCTGGTTGTCCTCGCAGCAATGCGCCGTACGATGCAGGCCGGCGCGCCTGGCCAGCGCATAGGCCTCGGCGAAGGTCGCCGGCGGCCCGGCGCGTTCGGCGCCGTCGAGGCCGATGCCGACCACATGGTCGCGGCGGTGCGCGATCGCCGTCTCGACGATCTCGACGGCCTGCGCCGGCGTGTTGGTCGATCGGTCGATGCAGCAGATCAGCAGGCTCGAAACGCCGAACGTCTTCTCGGCTGCCGCGATGCCTGCGATCATGCCGTCGACCATCGCCGGATAGTCGATGCCGTTGGGATAGAAGTAGTCCGGGTTGAAGAAGAACTCGACGTGCCTGAGATTGCCGTCGCGCACCGCGTCCTCGACATACTCGTAGACGGCGCGCGCAAAGTCTTCGGGCGTGCGCAGCACCAGCGCCGTCAGGCGCAACACGTCGAGGAAGCCGTAGAAGTCGGGCCACTGATAGAGCTTGTCGGCCGGCCGCGGCAGGGCGAGCCCGGCGCGCCGGGCGAGTTCGGCCACCGTGGTGGCGCGCAGGGTGCCGGCCAGGTGGCAATGCAGCTCGGCCTTGGGAATGCGCCTGAGGTAGTCGTCGGCAACCGCCTTGGCCATCGCCGGCCTCACTTCTTGTCGACGTTGTAGAGCAGCATCGCCGGCGACTTCAGCACACCCACCAGGTTGTTGCGCCACGCCGACGGCGTCGTGAACTGCGCCAGCGGCAGGTAAAGCACCTGCTCGTAGGCCCGCGCCTGGATTTCGGCGGCGACGGCCTTGCGATAGGCGGCGTCCGAGGCGGTGGCGAACTTCAGGCGCAGCTCCTCGGTCTTGGGATCGGAAGGCCAGCCCCAGGCCGAGGCGGGCGGGCCCACGGCGACGAGGAACGGGTTGCTGAGCGGGTTGCCCTGGTCGGGCACGGTGTTGGTCGTGTGGGCGATGTTCCAGCCGCCTTCGCTCACCGGCTTGGTGTTGAGCCGGCGCGTGGCGAAGGTTTGGAAATCCATCGCCTGCATGTCTACCTGGAAACCGAGATCGACCAGGAGCTGGCGCGTGACGTTGCCCAGCGCAGCGATGCCCGGCGCGTTGGCGACGTGCAGCATCACGATCGGCTTGGACATGTCGACACCCGCCTCCTTCAGCATCGCCTTGGCGGCGGCCACGTCGCGTGCGGGAATGCCGTCCTTGCTCTCGTACGGCATGCCGCAGCCGAAGATGGCGGCGCAATCCGTGGCGAAGCTCGGGTCGCCCGCCACCACGGCGGCGTACATCGAGCGGTCGACCGCCCGGGCGATGGCCTGGCGCACCTTGAGATTGACGAACGGCGGCTGCAGGTGATTCAGGCGCATGATCGCCTGGAAGCCGAACTTGCTCACCACCTCCGCCTTGGCGCCCGACTTTGCGTCGAGCAACGGCAGCAGATCGGCCGGCACTCGCTCGAGATAGTCGACTTCGCCCCGGATCAGCGCGCTCACCTGGGTCTGCGCGTCGGGTATGCCCAGCATCTCGACCCGATCGAGCCTGGCGACCTTGCCGCCGGAGGCCCAATTGGGCGGCTCGCTGCGCGGCTTGTAGTCGGCAAACTTCTCCAGAACGATCTTCACGCCCGGTTCGTGCAGGTCGGCGCGGAACTTGTAGGGACCCGAGCCGATGATCTCCTTCACCTGCTCGCTGCCCGGCGTCCTGGCGATGCGCTCGGGCATCATGAAGGGCACCGGCGCGCCCACCTTGGCCAGGCTGTCGAGCACCAGGCCGTAGGGCTCCTTCAGCACCAGCTTGATCGTGTGGGGGTCGGTCGCCTCGAGGGAGGCCAAGAACTTGGCCAGCGTCTGGCCCATGCTGTCGCGCGACGCCCAGCGGCGGATCGATACAACGCAGTCGGCCGCCGTCACCGGCTGTCCGTCGTGCCACTTCAGCCCAGGACGCAGGACGAAGGTGTAGGCGAGCTTGTCCGGGCTGACCGTGAAGCTTTCGACCATCTGTGGCTTGGGTTCGAAATTCTCGTCGACCGCGAACAGCGTGTCGTAGATCAGGTAGCCGAGGTCGCGGGTGGTGAACGACGTCGTGAAGTGCGGATCGAGGATGCGCGAGAGGGTCTCCGGCGCCACGCGCAGCAGCGATTGCGATTGGGCCGGCACTGCCGCCAGCAGCGCTCCGGCCACCAGGACAAGAACAGCCCCAACAGCGGTGCAGGTCCGACGATTCGACATGTCACGCTCCCCTTTGCCCCACGCAGCAAGCGCCATGCCACGTTAACCGAGGCGCGTACCTCAAAACAGAGCGGATCCGTCGGGCCGTTTCTTCTTCGCGGAGCGCTCCCAGACGACGCCCGGGAAGCCTTTGAGCGGGACGAGCCGCTCGCCCGCATAGGCCCAGTCCTGCAACTCCTCAATGCCCACGTGATAGAGCGGCTGGCGGCCGGTGCGGCTCTGAAAAAGGGCACGGGGTATATTGACCATGTGTGGCGAGTGGGCGCGTTCGTAGACGAGCGGCGTCCCACATCGTCGGCAGAAGCTGCGCGCGGCGCCGGCCGTCTTGTCCTCGTAGCGCGCAATTTCACGTTGGCCCGCCGTCACCCGAAAGCGCTTGCGCCAACTGCCGACGTAGGTGGCGTAGGCAGCGCCGTGTGCCAGCCGGCTGGCGCGGCGATGGTCATGCCAGGCCCAGCGAGCCGGACAATCGATCTCGAAGCGCACCACGCCGCAGAGGCATTGGCCTGCGGCGCTCGCGGCGTTGGAAGCCTGTCTTCGTTTCATCGCATATCCGCCCTTCAGCCTCGTATGCCCCGATGAGCGTCGAGGGCGGTCACGAAGCGGTCGAGTTCTTCCTCGGTGTTGTAGACATGGACCGAGGCGCGCATGACGTTCAGCAATCCGCGGCCCTTGAGATCGAGGCGGAAGGAGAACTGGATCGAGACCGAGACGTTGATCGCCTGGGCACGCAAGATGTCGCGCAAGGCGACATGATCGACGCCGGCGACGGCGAAGGTCACGATGGCGCCCTTCACCTTGCCGGTCAGCGTGACGCCCTTCAAGGTCGAGAGCCGGGCACGCAGGCCGTCGGCCAGCGTGCGCAGGCGCGCCCAGATCGGCTCCAGGCCGAGCGCGTTGGCCTGGTCGGTCGCGACTTTTAGCCCAATGACGCCGGCGAAATATCGCTCCCAGTTCTCGAAGCGGCGGGCTCCTCGCGGGTGGTATAGGCCTGGGCCGCGGCCTCGTAGCCGCCGATCTCGGCCTCGAGCCTCAGATGATCCAGGGTGGCCTCGAGCGTGCGCCGGCTGGGCAGCGCCGAACCGGCGGCGTTCAGGTGCAGGACATGGGCGCAGCCCGGCGTTTCGGCGCGCAGGCGGGCGATATCGAGGCTCACGTCACGAGATGCTCTGTTGTATGATTCGGCTCATGTCGTTGTCCGGCACTGTGCTTCGTTTTATTCTGCCTAAAGCGGTGCCAGAGCCCGAGCAACTGACCATTGCTCATGCCGGCGATACCCTGCCCGTCACGTTCGTCCGCAGCCGGCGCGCCCGCCGCGCCTCGTTGCGTGTTGACGCCGCCCGGCAGCGCATCGTCCTGACGGCCCCCCTGCGCATGGCACGCGACACCGCCGTGGGATTTGCCCAGGCGCAAGCCGGCTGGATCGCGGCGCGCCTGAAACGCCTGCCGACGCGGCGGCCCTTCGTCGACGGCGCCGAGCTGCCCCTGTTCGGCGAACCCCACCGCGTCCGTCACCGCAATGGCGTGCGCGGCACGGTGTGGCGCGACGGATCAGAGATCCATGTCGCGGGCCGGCCCGAGCATCTGCCGCGCCGCCTGCGCGACTGGTTGACCGCCGAGTTGCGCGGCCAGCTGGTGCCCCTGGTCCACGCCAAGGCCGCGCAAGTGGAACGGCCGGTGAAGCGCATCACCCTGCGCGACAGCCGCTCGCGCTGGGGAAGCTGCGGGCCGCACGCCACGCTCTCCTTCTCCTGGCGCCTTGTGTTCGCGCCGCCCGAGGTGCTGGATTATCTGGTGGCGCACGAGGTGGCCCATCTCGTGCATCTCAACCACGGCCCGCGCTTCTGGGCCCTGGCGCGCGCCCTCTGCGACGGCCCGATCGAGGCGCCGCAGGCCTGGCTCAAGAAGAACGGCGAGATCCTGCTGCAGTACGGCGCTTAGCGCTTTCGTCTTTCCTCCCCTCGTCTTACGAGGGGAGGTGTCCGCGCAGCGGACGGAGGGGTCATGAGTTTGACCCCTCCGGCCTGCGGCCACCTCCTCACTTCGTGGGGAGGAAAGGCGTGTTATTCCGCGGCCGCGCGGGCCGGGGCGACGTTCAGCACCGCGGCCGCCGCGTCGGCCACGACCGTGCCCTCGAAGAAGCGCGGGTTCTGTGTGCCCCACAACCGCACGGCGTTGGCGAAAGTGAAGTCGCGGAAATCGTCCGCGGTGATGAGCTCGTCCTCGACCAGCTCATGAGCCTCGGGCACCGGGCTCAGCATGTCCGGCACGTCGAAATGCCCGATATCCGAGCTGAAGATCGCGTTGATCCGCGCGCCGAACGGGTTGGCCTTGCCGAAGGCCGTCACGTTCATGCGGTCGTCGGCCTCGCAGCCGAAGTAGTACGGCCTGGCATAGAGATCGACCCAGTCTTCCTTGCGGGCGATCTTGCAGGCCGCGAAGTCGTCCAGCACCGGCATGCCGCCGGTCAGCTCATCTTCCTCCTTGCTGGGCCAGCCGTCGCGCCGTGCCAGTTCGGCAGCCATGTCGTCATCACCGTACTTGTCGACCAGGCTCTTGAGCAGCCCGCGGTCGAGCTTCTTGGGATCCATGTAGGCGATGCCCTTGGCGCCGCGCCGCTCCCAATGCTCAATCAGATCGGCGAAGAGCTGGCAGCCCCAGCCGACGCCGCCTTCGAGGAAGGCGAAGTTGAGGTCGGGGAAGCGCCGCGTCACGCCGCCCAGGAACAGGCCCTTGGCGATGGAATGGCCGGCGGCGGCAAAGTGGCCGATATGGTTGAAGGTGAAGTTGCTGGGCGAGTTGCGCAGGCCGAAGCCGCGGCCGCCGGCATGAAAGGTCGGCGCCATGCTGAGCTCGCGGCATTTCTGCCAGACGGCGTCGTAGTCATGATCGCTGTCGATGCCGAGATTCTCGTAGGTCACGGCAAAGCGCCCCAGCGCGGGATCGAGGTCCTTGGCCATCGGCACCCGGCGCGGGATGCCACCGCCGAACATGCCGACCTTGGCGCCAAGCTGCTTGGTCACGAAGTCGAGCTCGGTGATGGCTTCGTCCGGCGTGAACATCGGGATCACGGCCGCCGGTGTCAGCCGGTCGCTGAGCTTGGCGAAGTATTCCGCGGTGACGATATTGAAGCCGCGGACCACGGCGCGTCGGGTCTCGTCATCGGCAATGCGCGGGATGCTGAGGCCGGCAGTCGGATAGATGACGCCGAAATCGATGCCGAGCTCGTCGAGCCGGTCGTAAAGCAGGCGCGGCATCATCGCCGTGGCGCGGTCGCGCGTGTTGGTCGATTGGCGGCTCCAGTAGCCCTCCATGGCGATGCCGCGCTGCTTGCGTTCGGCGATCGACAGGTTGAGCGCGTCGGGGATGCGCCGTTGGGCGGCCAGGAAGCCGTCCGCTGCCTTGTCGCCGGCGACCTTGCGCATGCGCTCGGCGAAGACCGGGCCGTATTCGATCCAGTGTCCGTCGGCGTCGATGATGGGATGCTTTAAGCTGGAACGAACTTCTGCGGGGCTGCGATGAGAACTCATGCTTGCCTCCAAGGCCGCCAATTCGCCAAGTAACGCCCAACGCTAGCGCTGTCGGCAAGCGCGCGCAACGAATCCGCGGCCGAACCCCTAGCCGAAGCGACCGGGGTCGCAGGCGCGCAGGGCCTCGGGCGGTTCCTCGCCCGCCATCTGGCGGGCGATCAGCCGGCCGGTCGCGGTGGCCAGCGTCAGCCCGACATGCTGATGGCCGTAGCCGCAATAGACGTTGGCCAGCCGCGGCGCGCGACCAATCGCGGGGCGGAAATCGGGCAGGCTGGGCCGCTCGCCGATCCAGCGGCTGCGTTCGGCGCCGCCGATGCCGGGGAAGACCTTCTTGAGATGGCGCACCAGAAGATCGGCGCGATGCCAGGACGGCGGCTGGTGCGGCGCCGCCAGTTCGACGGTGCCGGCCACGCGCAGCCCCTCGTCCATGGGCGTGATGAAGAAGCCGCGCTCGGCCGGGCTGACCGGCAGGTCGAAGCGGACATTGTCCGGCGCCAGCATGACGTGATAGCCGCGCTCGGCCACCAGGGGCGCGTTGAAGCCCAGCAATCGCGTCAGCTCGCCCGAGGCGCGGCCGGCGGCGATCACCACCGCCTTGGCCGGCAGGTCCTGATCGGTGATCTTGACCGACGTCACGCGATCGCCCCCATTGGCGCCGTCGCGGCCGAAGCCGCGCACCCGCCCGCGCACAATATTGCCGCCATCGGCGGCAAAGCGCTCGGCCAGGGTCGCCACCACCTTATAGGGATTGATGGTGTGCATGCCGTGCGCATAGTAGACGCCGCGCACGATGCGCTCGCTCAGGCCCGGCGCCAGCTCGCGCGCGCGATTGCCGTCGACGATCTCGAACACCGTGCCCTTGGCCTTCTGCAGCGCTCGCTCTTCTTCGCCGGCGGCGAAAGCGGCCTCGCTTTCGTAGACATAGAGCGCGCCCTTGGTCTTGAAGAGTTCGCCCAGGCCCGACGCCTGGATCTCCGCCTGCCAGGCGATGTTGGCTTCGGCCATCAGCAGGCCGAACGAGTCGACGCCCTTTTTGACTTCGGCTGGGCTGTAGGCGGCGAGGGCGAAGCGCGCCATCCAGGGCAGCAGCCAGGGCAGGCTGGGCAGGTGGACGGTGAGCGGGCCGGTGCGGTCCATCAGCATCTGCGGCACCCGTTTCAGCGTCGAGGGCCGGGCGAGCGGCAGGACGTGGTCGATGGCGATGAAGCCTGCATTGCCGTAGGACGTGGCCCGGCCGGGCTCGGCGCTGTCGAGCAGAGTGACGGCGTGGCCGGCGCGCTGCAGGGCCCGCGCCGTCGCCGTTCCAACGATACCGGCGCCGATGACGATGACGGTTTGATCGCTCATGGAACCAAGTTAGCACGACCCCTGAAGCCGCCGGGGACTCCGATTGATTTACGGCCGCAAATGACTATTTACGGCTCCATGTCCCCACAATCCGAAAGTTCCTCTGGGCCCGGCTGGCACGCCACGACCATTCTGTCGGTCCGCAAGGGCGGCCAGGTCGTGATGGCGGGCGATGGTCAGGTGTCGATGGGCCAGACCATCGTCAAGGCCAACGCCAAGAAGGTCCGCCGCCTGGGCAACGGCCAGATCGTCGGCGGCTTCGCCGGCTCGACGGCCGATGCCTTCACCTTGTTCGAGCGGCTCGAAGCCAAGCTCGAGCGCCATCCCGGCCAGCTCTTGCGCGCCTGCATCGAGCTCGCCAAGGACTGGCGCACCGACCGCTACCTGCGCCGGCTCGAGGCGATGATGGCGGTGGCCGACAAGGACGTGTCGCTGCTGCTTTCCGGCTCGGGCGATGTGCTCGAGCCCGAGGGCGGCATCATTGCCATCGGCTCGGGCGGCAACTACGCGTTGGCCGCGGCGCGGGCGTTGATCGACGTCGATGGCCTCGATGCCGAAGCGATCGCGCGCAAGGCCATGGACATCGCCGCCGACATCTGCGTCTACACCAACCATAACCTCGTCATCGAGAAGCTCTGAGAGCGTAATGAGCAACGACTTTTCCCCCCGCGAGATCGTCTCCGAACTCGACAAGCACATCATCGGCCAGCAGGACGCGAAACGCGCAGTCGCCATTGCGCTGCGCAACCGCTGGCGCCGCCTGCAGCTGCCCGAAGCGCTGCGCGAAGAAGTGCTGCCCAAGAACATCCTGATGATCGGCCCGACCGGCTGCGGCAAGACCGAGATCGCCCGCCGGCTGGCCAAGCTCGCCAACGCGCCGTTCCTCAAGGTCGAGGCCACCAAGTTCACCGAGGTCGGCTATGTCGGCCGCGACGTCGAGCAGATCGCCCGCGACCTCATGGAAGCCGCCCTCGACATGGCGCGCGAGCGCCTACGCAAGGACGTGCGCGCCAAGGCCGAGCTTGCCGCCGAGGATCGCGTGCTCGACGCGCTGTGCGGCTCCGGCGCCAGCGAGGAGACGCGGCTGCGCTTCCGCCACAAGTTGCGCAGCGGCGAGCTCGGCGATCGCGAGATCGAGATCGAGGTCGCCGATTCGGGCGCGCCCATGCAGTTCGAGGTGCCGGGCCAGCCCGGCGCGTCGGTTGGCATGATCAATCTCAGCGACATGCTGGGCAAGGCGTTCGGCGGGCGCACCAAGAAGCGCAAGATGACCGTGGCCGAATCCTACGAGACCTTGCTGCGCGAGGAGAGCGACAAGCTTCTGGACCAGGAGAAGGTCGTGCGCGAGGCGCGCGATTCGGTCGAGCAGAACGGCATCGTGTTCATCGACGAGATCGACAAGATCACCGCCCGCAGCGAATTCCGCGGCGGCGGCGACGTCAGCCGCGAGGGCGTGCAGCGCGACCTGCTGCCGCTGATCGAGGGCACCACGGTGAACACCAAGCATGGGCCGGTGAAGTCCGACCACGTGCTGTTCATCTGCTCCGGCGCGTTCCATATGGCCAAGCCGTCCGACATGCTGCCCGAGCTGCAGGGCCGCCTGCCGATCCGGGTCACCCTCGCCTCGCTTACCCAGGAGGATTTCCGCCGCATCCTGACCGAGCCCGAGGCGAGCCTGGTCAAGCAATACAAGGCGCTGCTGGCGACCGAGAAGGTCGAGCTGGAGTTCAAGCCGGACGCCATCGATGAGCTGGCCAAGCTGTCGGCCGACATCAACGAGACCGTCGAGAATATCGGCGCGCGCCGCCTGCACACGGTGATGGAGAAGCTTCTGGAGGAGGTCAGCTTCACCGCCTCCGACAGCCCCGGCCGGAAGGTCGAGATCGACGCGGCCTACGTGCGCGAGAAGGTGGGCGAACTCGCCAAGAACGCCGATCTCAGCAAGTTCGTTCTTTAGGCCCGTCCGACTAACCGCCTTCGACGTCCCACTCATATTCCTCTCCCCTGCTAGGGGGAGAGGCTAGGTGAGGGGGAGTCGACGTGCTTAGCCCCCCTCACCCAACCTCTCCCCCTAGCGGGGGAGAGGAGCATGACGGGATACAGCGAAGGTCACAGGCAATACGCGGCGATCAGGTCGACCAGATACGCCGGCCCGTTCAGACCCCACAGCACGAACGACACGGCGGTCGCCGCGATCACCAGGGCGGCGGCGCCCCATAGAGCAAGGTTGCCCCACGACCGCGTCATGCCGGTTGCGGCAGCGCGGCCGGCCGCGTGAGCCGCTCCTCGACGATCGGCCAGTGCAGCAGGGCCGCTACCAAGCCGAGCGCGATCGAGATCCACCACATCAGGTCGTAGTTGCCCTGCAGGTCGAACAGCCGGCCGCCGCCCCAGCCGCCGAAGAAGCTGCCGACCTGGTGGCCGAAGAAGACGACGCCGTTCAGCATGGTGAGATGGACCGGCCCGAAGATGTGGCCGACCAGCGAGGTGGTGAGCGGCACGGTGCCGAGCCACAGGAAGCCCAGCGCGCCGGCAAAGATCAGCACCGAAGCGGCCGACAGGGGCGCCACGACGAAGCCCAGGAACACCAGCGAGCGCAGCAGGTAGAGCAGCGCCAAAAGGTTCTTGCGCTTGTAGCGGCCGCCCATCGAGCTCCAGATCACCGCGCCGGCGATGTTGAACAGGCCGACCATGCCGATCGCCCAGCCGCCGAGCTCGGCCGGCGACAGGTTGATGCCGAACAGCGACAGGCCGACACCCTTGTCGGAAATGTAGGCCGGCAGATGGCCGCCGACGAAGGCGACGTGGAAGCCGCAGACGAAGTAGCCGATCACCAGCAGCACGTAGCTGCGCTGGGCGAACGCCTCGGAAAGCGCGTCGCCCACGCTCTGCCGGCCGCCGCTCGCCCGCTTGGCGGCGGCGATCTCCTTGCTGTCGTTCAGCCCGACCGACAGCAGGATGATCAGGACGGCGACTGCAGTTAGCGCCCACATGGTCGGCCGCCAGTCGCCGAAATAGTTCTGCAGCACCGCCGCGAGCGGGACGATGAAGAACTGGCCGAACGAGCCGCCGGCCGAGCAGATGCCGACCGCCAGCGCCGCCTTGGCCGGTGGCGCCACCCGCAGGATGACTCCCAGCACCGGCCCGAAGGACGCCGCCGACAGGCCGACGCCCACCAGGATGTTGCCCAGGATCAGCATGAAGCCGTCATGCATGGTCGCCGTGGCGATCATGCCCAGCACGTAGAGCACGCCGCCGCCGGCGATGGTCGGCGCCGAGCCGAAGCGATCGCACAGCCGGCCCGAGAGCGGCGCGATGGCGCCCATCAGCAGCATGGACAGCGCGGTGCCGAAGGAGAACAGCTCGCGGCCGACCTGGAGCTCGGCCGAAACCGGCTTGAGGAAGATGCCAAAGCTCTGGCGCACGCCCAGGCCAATGGTGAGGACGAGGAAGCCGCACCAGACGGCGGTCCAGTAGGAACGGGAGGTCATGGGGACCAACTTGCGGTCGGCTGCAGGCCCTGACAAGGCGTTCGCCGGGGCTCCTTCCATAGAATTACCTCATGCCGCCACAAGCTGCGATGTGGCACAACATGTCCATGGCCCGACCGTGGTTTCGATGCGGCTTGGCAGCAATCCTGCTGACTTTGGCAGGCGGCGCGCTCGCCGCGCCGCGGCTCGAGCGCGAACGCTGCACCTTCAAGCCGCCGCGCGGCGACAGGATCGAATGCTTCGTCCTGGTGGTGCCTGAGAATCGCGAGCAGCCCGAGGGCCGCGAGGTGCG
>Ga0070698_100001073_pt1 | contig 30043 bp, 15 predicted proteins | sample KBSK1502metaG_FD_65477 | JGI IMG/M metagenome (GOLD analysis project Ga0070698, IMG submission 65477) | Corn, switchgrass and miscanthus rhizosphere microbial communities from Kellogg Biological Station, Michigan, USA - KBS K1-50-2 metaG | ecosystem: Host-associated > Plants > Roots >...
AGTGTGTGCGAAAGTGTGTGCGGGCCAAAACGGGCGACCCAAAGATCGAAGGTCGCCCGTAAGTTGTTGAAAATATGGTGCCCGCTAGTAGATTCGAACTACTGACCCCTCGCGTGTGAAACGAGAACTCTACCACTGAGCTAAGCGGGCAGCCTTATAAAATGGCCCTTTCATTGAGGTGGAGCCAAAATGTACCCCTATTTGTACCCCTCAGTCAATATAAGTAGAAAGCATTGTGGTAACGGAACGGAAATGTCCTCTGCCGTAACCGAATTTAATCCCTCACCGTTGCACTTGAGAATTAGCTCCGTCATAATTGCGCACGATGAGCAAGTCGATCAGAACAATCTACCGAAACGGACAAATCGAATTGCCACCCCAGGGTAAAACTGCCGGACAACACCTACGTGACGGTTATTCTTCCGGACGACCTTCCTGAAGATGCCGCAGCTGATCCAGCTTTTAGCATTCCCGATCTCGCCCAGGATATCGGACCCGAGGATCTTTCCCGCAACTTGGAACATTACCTTTACAGCCATCCAAAACAATGAACTCGTCGTCCACGAATCTCGTCTATGTGGATGCTGCTGGCTGGATCGCGTTAGTCAATCGACGAGACTCCCTACAGACTCAAGCCGTGCGGATCTACAGACAACTGCTTCAAGAGCAGTGTCAATTCATTACCGCATCAGTCGTCCTTCTGGAGGTTGGAAACTGGTTGTCGCCCGCTCCTTTGCGCGGATTAATGATCAACCTTCTGCACCGCATCGAGCAATCAAGCCGGATAGAAGTGGTACATGTAACTCCCGTTCTCTGTGCAAAAGGTTGGGAATTGTAAAAAGGAAGGCCGAATTCTGATCAAGCTGTTCTCAAACATTCGCCATCGACACGTTCTTTGGCTACCTGATTGGGCAGAATATTGAAGTCCGGGATGTCAGGGCGGCTGACTCCGATTTCAAGCATTCAACTCATTTCGACTACATTTTTCGGCCGGCGAAAACCGTTTTAGGTGAATTTGGCAGGGCAGACGGGTCTATTTACACGGAGGTTTTGAAGTACTCAACTCTTTTAGAACGTGCCAGCGTCCGTAATAAGATCTTCCTTGACAAGCTTAACAACACTGTCAACGTTGGGCCTTGATACAACCCATTCGACTAAACAAAAAACGTAAGGCCGAGTATCGTGGAAGTGAGTGTTCAATCGCTATCGAGGGTTGAGAGCACCAGGATGACGGCTTTTATAGTTTGTGATCAAAAGTCACGTTGAAAGGGTTGAAACTTATCTCGCAGGGCAGGTGCTCGCGAAGTTGGATCAGGCAGGTGGGCTATTACAACTGCTTCAGGCCCTTCGCAGCGTTATACGTACTGATACTCGCGACGTTTGTGCCGCTGTTGGTCAAGGAGTCGGAGTGAATCTACGGCTTATGGGCGCGACGTTTTCGACGCCGGCGTGTGTTGTCTCGAAAAGTCGTTGATATCTGACAGGGAAGGCTATATGCTGCGCGCCGTTTCAGCGACAGATAACTACCCGTTTCCTGGACCGCCATGGTCCAACATCATGGTCTCACATCCCGACATCCACTGGAGGCATCCTCCATCATGACCAAACTAGGACGCAGTGAGTTCATCCGGACAACCGCAATGGCCTTGGCGAGTGTGGCCTTTGTTCCCAAGCTCTTATTCGGCAAAGACGTTTCCTCCGCTTTGCCCGAACCAGAAACAACAGGTCCTGCTACGGTACCGATCAGTGAATTTGGAATAGTGGATCTGCATTGCCATCCCTCGTTGAAGATGTATCTGTGGGGTAAGAAGATCTGGAAACACGGCCACTCCTCCCCAGGGATTAATCTAGTTACCATGCAGTACACGGTCGAGGAATTAGCGAGCGGCAACGTTAAAGGATTCCTGAATGCTCATTACCTTCTCGAAGCGGCGTTAACGCGAGAATCAGCGAATCTTAAGGGGTTATTGCCATTGATCAAGCGATTCTGTGTCGACTTGGCGAACAAGGTGGAGCACGAGAATGACAGAAACATCGATCAGATCTATGACATGATGAACTTATTGGAGCACCAAATTGAAATTGCCAACCAGAAGCAAGACAAGGTTAAGCTTGTCATCGCTAAAGATTTCGCACAGTTTGAACAGACATTAAAGGAATCGAACATTCCAGTGGTCCATGCCATTGAAGGTGCGCACGCCCTGGGTAGAAACTTTCCAATCACGCGAAAGGGAAACCAGGTGCCCCGCCAAATAAAACAATCGGACTGTGAAAAAGGTTGTGCAGTTCCGTTGGATCCCCAACCGTTTCTCGACAACCTTGAAAAACTGGCAAAGAGTGGTGTGTGCCTCATGAGTCTCGGTCACTTTTTCAGGAATGACATTGTGTTTCCTCCTGAAGGAATCTCGCCGGACGGGAAGAACCTCCTACAGTTCTTCTGGGCGTACACGCCTGATCAAAACCTTCCGCTTACCGACATCGGCAAAATCGTCGTCGCAAGAATGCTGGACATTGGCATGATCGTGGATTTGACGCATTCGACACCGCGCGCTCGCAAAGATGTCTTTGACTTGAATAGGAGAAGGCAGGATGAAGGGAAGAAAATGCGCCCGCTGACGTTTACACACACGGGCGCGAAGTGCATTTTTGAAAAATACGAAGCTTGCAACCAGAACGCCTATGACAACTATAAGTTCTATGACGCGTGCGACGAGGAGATTGACTGGATTTGCGAATGCGAGGGCACGATCGGAATCATCCCGGAAAACTTTTGGCTGATTGGATGCGACCCGGCTCTCAACAAGGGCGGCGAGTACAAGAACGGAATCGACTTTATTGTTGAAACAATCCTATACATCAATTCCAAAACAAGAACACAGAAGTACGACAACATCTCAATCGGCACTGATTTCGACGGCTTGGCTGACGCTCCCAAGGACCTCTACAAACCCTCGCAGTTGAATAAACTGATAGACGTCCTGCGCAGCAAAATCGGCGACGACTACACCAGAAAGATCACCTCCGGCAACGCGTTGAGATTGCTTCGTTACGGATGGGGAATCCAAGTTGATAGGGCGTCCTCAACAGTCACTTCGCCAGTTTCAAGAAGCAAGATCGTTTAGCGCGTTTGCTACGCGGTTTCCGTTTTAGAAGGAAGAGCCGTGTGGTTTTCTTAACAGCCCCTGTTCATGCCGACGGGTAGGAACGATTCCTACGGCTATTACTGCTGGATAGATAATTTGAAAATGCTCGAATCCAACCGGACATTTCAGTTGCTACAAAACCCACACTCTACTGTGCTGAAGAAAAGGCAATTGTTTCCTTTGGAGCCGCCTTCAATGCGGAACGGCGCGGGACCATTCCTTGCTCTAGCTGGCACGTCATCAAGTTTCCTCCAGTTCGCAGTACTGTTTTCTGTGCAGGTCAGGCCGGGAGGACAGTATTCAAACCTAAGATTGGATGGATCTCCCAATTTGTTGACGCGCCTTAAAGCGTGATCCAAAAAGTGTTCCGATTCGAATAAGATAGGGCCCCCGTGACTCTTACCAATAACCCCTTGTTGGGCGCAGCATTGATTAGTGGGACAAGTTTCTCCGTGGTCCAGGTTGGATGATTCCACCTAACCCGTGGCGTTATCTCTGCCGTCGTCGAGTTTTGTTCTCGAGTCTGCAGATCCAAACGGTCCGAAAAAGGTGCTCGAAGTGCTCCGCATAGAACATATCGGCGATGGACAGAGGCTGGAATTAGACGTGCTGGATAATGCTTATGACCCAAACGACTTGAACACACTTATCAGCACCGGCGGACAAGTCGAAGTGAATTATGATGTGGCCACAGCGTATCCTTTCTTCGGCGTTGTCGCGCCGAGTTAAACTGGGTTTGGAAAATCACCAGCAAGGATACGCTGTTTTCATATTTCCACACCTTCCGATACTAGCTCCTTCGTTTAGTTGTTGCTTCAGTTTTGCTCCGTTCCTTTCGGCATTGATTCATTAGTATTACTCGCTCGTCTATAATCCTCAGTAACTCTCAGTAATCGTGCTGTTTCACTGAGCTGGCACCCCTCCCGGCACAAAGGTACACGCCGCCTGAGAGTATTTATTTAGGCCCTTTGACGGTGTCACTCGATGGTTGTACAGCTAGACCTTAAAACATCAACGTCCATTACAACAGGATTTGGCAACTTAACAGAACTCGGTTATGAAACCTCCGCTGCTTGAAAGGATTTCGTAATATGGCGAATAGCAGACCAGACTCAGAAAACGCTTATGTAACTGTAAGACTCCCCAATGACCCGTGCATTATTGTTGCAGCGACTCCCCTGCATGGTTCCGAACGGGATTTTGCGGAGAGAGATGTAGTTGATTTTCAACGTGAGTTTAAGCTGGACGAGGTTGGCAAAGCTGTACATGGAGTAGCGGCGCTTGTTACTGACGCGCTTGAAGAGACTTGACCAGACAAGGCGTCTGTGGAGTTTGGACTTGAAGTGGCGCTGGAATCCGGACAACTCACGGCCGTACTAGTCAAGGGTAGCGCCAAGGCGAATCTTAAAATCACTCTTGAGTGGGCATCAAACTCTTCCAATCACACGCAACCGACAAAGAGTGAACCCGGGAGTGATCAATGACAGGTGGCTTGCTTGCGCTGCTTGAAGACTGCACAGTGCGTCTGGCGGGTCATAATTGGCAGGGCACAGGATTCTTCGTTGGGCCTTGTCTCATACTAACCTGCGTGCATGTGGTAAGGCTGGAACAGGTCGGTGCCAGCGAAATAAACGTTAATTGGCGAGGCAAAATATTGTACGGCAAGTTAGAGCAATTGGTACCACACTTGTCCCGAAGACAACATCTTTCCGGACATAGCGCTTGTCAGAATCATGCCACCTTCGGATGGCAACCTGGAAACGCAACCACTGAATGCCTCTGTTCGTCGAAGGTTGGGTTCTCAAATCGGAAGAACTAAAAACTCATGCTACTAACATTTCTTGCTAGTCCACGTTTCCCAAAATCAAATCAATCTAAGTATTGACTTTCGTGTCTGGCTGGCATAAAGTCCGCGACGTTTCAAGGGGCTGAATTCTCCGGGCTCGCGCCCTCGCCTACTCGCCGCAATCTAGCCTCTCGATCAAGGCTCAGGATTGGTTACATCGCTTCGAATAGTGACAAGGCACGACGGGTTCGTGCGTAGCTCCGTGACTCTGAGGGCAAATTCAATTTTAATCCGATCAGGGCGTGCAGAAGATAAGGAGTCTGCACACAGCGGCGGTCCTTAGTTGGACTACCACAGTGAGCGATTAGCGGATTAGTCCATCCTCGTCGCGACAATGCAGGTGGCTCAGGTCTGCAAATTGAAAACGAAGTCCCAAGAGGTCTCGTTCTCCTGGTCCAGTGGCAAGGAAATTGATCGACTCTGAACTCGTCACACAACCTCGCTTATCTTTGTCAGGTTAGGGCGTGATTATGCCCGATGATAAACGACAAGACGGCCAGCGAGGCCAGAGCGAAGTGTCTGGCAACGCCTCCGCTAAGAATCAAGGCCAGGGATCGATCCCCACAATCTCTTTGCCGAAAGGTGGCGGCGCCATTCGTGGAATCGGGGAAAAGTTCGCCGCAAATCCCGTCACTGGTACCGGCTCAATGACGGTGCCTATAGCCGTTACACCTGGTCGGTCAGGCTTCTCGCCGCAGCTCACGCTCTCTTATGACTCCGGATCGGGTAATGGACCGTTCGGCCTTGGTTGGAATTTGTCGCTGCCAGCAATCACCCGAAAAACCGACAAAGGACTACCAAGATATCAAGATGCCGATGAATCGGATGTTTTTATTCTCTCCGGCGCGGAGGACCTCGTACCGGCTCTCGTTCGTGAAGGAAATAACTGGAAACGCGATTCGTCCAAGCGCACAGTCGACAACGCGGCGTATGAGATCCAGCGTTACCGTCCGCGCGTTGAGGGACTGTTTGCACGGATCGAGCGATGGAAAAATATTAAGACTAGCGAAACTCACTGGCGCTCAATTTCAAAGGACAATATCACCACTCTATACGGGAAAACATCGGAAAGCCGTATTGCTGATCCTGATGAACCGGGCCGTGTGTTCTCGTGGCTGATATGCGAGAGCCGCGACGACAAAGGCAACGCGATCATCTACGAGTATGCAGCGGAAGACTCGCGCAAGATTGATCCAGTCCAGGTCAACGAACTCAATCGAACAAACCAGGGCCGCACTGCCAATCGGTATCCGAAGCGCGTTAAATATGGCAACCGAACCTCGCATCTGATCCAGCCGGATCTTTCGCAGACCGACTGGCTGTTTGAAGTCCTCTTCGACTTTGACGAGGGGCATTACGAGATGCTGGCGCTGGATGAACGCGCGCGACAGTTTGTTCAGGCAAGGATCGAAGGAGCAAACAGCTGGGCGGTGCGCCGCGATCCTTTCTCCACTTTCCGGGCGGGATTTGAAGTGAGAACCTACCGGCTGTGTCGCCGCGTATTGATGTTCCATCATTTTCCTGAAGAACTCGGAGTTGATGATTACCTGGCTCGCTCAACTGAATTCAAATACAACGAAACGCCGATTGCCTCATTCATCGATTCAGTTACACAGTCGGGGTATGTCCGCCGGGACGACGGCGCCTATCTCAAAAAATCTCTGCCGCCAATAGAATTTGAGTACAGCGAAGCGGTGATCCAGAACGAGACTCGAGACATTGATGCTACCAGTCTGGAGAATCTTCCTTCCGGTCAGGACGGCGCCGGCTATCAATGGGCCGATCTCGACGGCGAAGGCATTTCGGGAGTCCTCACGGAACAGGCAAACAGTTGGTTCTATAAACCCAATCTGGGTGGAGGCCACTTCGGCGCAATGCAGGTTGTGGCCCTAAAGCCGTCGATCGCGGATCTGGCCGGCGGGCAACAACTGATGGATGTCGCCGGAGACGGGCAATTGGATTTGGTGCAGTTTGCCCCGCCGCTGTCTGGATTTTACGAACGTACCTTCGAGGGAGGCTGGACGGACTTTAAGCCGTTCCTTACTTTGCCCAATATTGATTGGCATGACCCCAATCTGAAATTCGTCGACCTTACAGGCGATGGCCATGCCGACATTCTGATTAGCCAGGACGAAGTCTTCACCTGGTATCCATCTCTGGCAGAAGAAGGATTCGCGCCCGCGGAGAGAACGCGTCAATCATTTGACGAAGAGAAGGGTCCGCGTCTGGTTTTCGCTGACGAAACGCAATCGATCTTTCTGGCTGACTTTTCCGGAGATGGATTAGGTGATCTGGCTCGGATTCGCAACGGCGAAGTTTCCTACTGGCCCAACCTGGGCTACGGCCGGTTCGGCGCGAAGGTGACAATGGATCACGCGCCTTGGTTCGATGCGCCGGATCAATTTGATCAGCGGCGAATCCGGCTTGCCGACATAGATAGCTCGGGAGTCACCGATATCATCTACCTGCGCCGAAATGGTATCGACCTATACTTCAATCAGTCAGGTAATAGCTGGAGCGAAGTCCGCCGTCTTGAAGTATTCCCCAACGTCGACAATTTGTCGTCCATAACTGTCACCGATCTACTGGGCAACGGCACTGCCTGTCTGGTTTGGTCATCACCCCTTCCCGGTCATGCTCGGCAACCGATGCGGTACGTCGAGCTGATGAAGCAGAAGCCACATCTATTGACAACGACCAAGAACAACATGGGCGCGGAAACTCGGGTGCAGTACGCTGCCTCAACGAAGTTCTATCTCGCCGACAAGGTTGCTGGGACCCCCTGGGTTACCAGGTTGTCTTTCCCGGTGCACGTCGTTGAACGAGTGGAGACACTCGACCGCATCAGCCGCAACCGCTTCGTCACTCGTTACGCTTATCACCAGGGTTACTTCGATGGTATCGAACGCGAGTTTCGCGGCTTCGGATTGGTTGAGCAGTTGGACACCGAAGAGTTTGCGACGCTAAGCGCGAGTGACGTTCTTCCCGAGGCGACGAACCTTGATGCAGCCTCGCACGTGCCGCCCGTGCTGACAAAGACCTGGTTTCACACCGGGGCGTATTTCGAGCGCGGGCGCATCTCGAAACAATTCGAACACCAGTACTACCATGAAGGTGATCCGAGTCTGGGCGAGGGCGTACTCACCGACGAACAACTCGAGGCGATGTTGTTGCCTGACACCGTTCTTCCTGATGGTCTCTCAATTGAGGAAGAGCGGGAAGCATGCCGAGCGCTCAAGGGCGCGATCCTGCGCCTGGAGACTTACGCACTCGACCGAAAAGAGGAGTCAGATCGACCCTACAGTGTTTCTGAGCGCAACTACACAATCAAAGCGCTGCAACCGCGCAACAGTAATCGACACGCCGTCTTCTTCACACACGCACGTGAAACGATCGATTTCCATTACGAGCGGAAGCTTTACGATATCAATGGACAGAAGCGAGCCGACCCGCGCGTGACGCACAACGTCACCCTCGAAGTTGATGATTATGGCAACGTGCTCAAGGCACTAGCGATCGGCTATGGCCGAAGGTTCGATGATCCTGACTCGATCCTCACCGTCGTCGACCGCGCAAAGCAGAAGCAGACACTGCTGACGCTTACGGAGAACCGCTACACCAACGCGGTGCAGGAGCTTGATGATTACCGCACGCCACTGTCGTGCGAGTCGCGCACTTACGAGCTAGTCAAAATTCTTCCCGCTGTTAACCAGCCCGGCCTGACCAATCTGTTCCGTTTTCAGGAACTGGTGGACAAGGTGGTGAACGCTGGCGACGGCCAGCACGATTTGCCTTACGAAGACATCAACGGAACGGGCGCGACGGCCAGTCATCCCTACCGGCGCCTCATCGAGCACGTGCGCACGCTTTACCGCCACAACGATCTTACTGGGCCGCTCGCACTCGCCGAGCTTCAATCCCAGGCGCTGCCGTTTGAAGGTTATAAGCTCGCTTTCACGCCAGACCTGTTGCGGCAAGTCTACGGCGACCGCGTTACCGAAGCGATGCTTATAGGCGAAGGCGGCTATGTTCACAGCGAAGGCGACGCCAACTGGTGGATTCCGTCGGGCCGTATTTTCTTCTCGCCGAGTGCCGCCGACGGGCCGACTCCGGAACTTAGCAATGCGCGTCAACATTTCTTCCAGCCGCGTCGTTTCCTCGATCCGTTTGGCAGCACTACAACCGTGAATTACGACGCGCGCGATCTATTGCTAACAGAAACGCGCGATGCGCTCGGAAATACCGTGCGGTCCCAGGGTGATTATCGCGTGATACAGACGCGCCTAGTCACTGACCCGAATGGCAACCGATCCGAAGTGGCCTTTGATGCGCTGGGATTAATCGTAGGCACGGCCGTGATGGGCAAGGAGGGTGAAACACTTGGCGACTCACTTGCTGGATTCGAGCCGGATTTAGATGCGGCAACAATCACCGCGCAAGGGGAGCACCCGCTCGCGAATCCACATGACATCCTCAGGAGCGCCAGCACTCGATTGGTTTATGATCTGCATCGTTATCATCACACGGTCACCACAACTGATCTACAGCCAAACTTCGTCCACACTCTGGTCCGCGAAACTCACAATGCCGACTTAGGAGCAGGTGAGAAGACAAAGATCCAGCACAGCTTCTCTTACTCAGATGGCTTCGGGCGTGAAACCCAAAAAAAGATTCAGGCCGAACCAGGGCCGCTCGGTGAGGGTGGGCCAGTCATCAATCCACGCTGGGTGGGCAGCGGCTGGACTATCTTCGACAACAAGGGTAGGCCCGTCCGCAAGTACGAACCCTTCTTCAGCTCCACGCATGCGTTCGAGTTTGCCAGAGCGGTGGGCGAAAGTCCGATTCTCTTTTACGACCCCGTCGAGCGAGTAGTTGCTACGCTCCATCCGAACCACGTTTGGGACAAGGTTGTATTCGATTCGTGGCGCCAGGAGACCTGGGACGTGAATGACACGCTATTGGTCGACCCGAAGGCGGATGAAGACGTGAAGGGGTTTTTTTCTCGTCTGCCTGAGGCCGACTATTTGCCAGCGTGGCACATGCAACGTAAAGACGGACTGTTTGGCAATACCCCAGAGCAGCGAAAGGCTGAGCAACTGTCTGCTCAAAAGAGCGAGGTTCATGCGGGCACGCCCACCGTCGCTCACTTCGATACGCTTGGCCGAACTTTTCTCACAGTTGAACACAACAGATTCGAACGCAACGGCGGGACTGTAGAGGCAAAGTATTCTACTCGCGTCCTGATGGACATTGAGGGTAACCAGCGTGAAGTCATTGATGGGTTGGGCCGTATCGTAATCCGCTATTACTACGACATGCTTGGCGATAACGTCCATCGGGCCAGCATGGAGGCTGGCGAGCGTTGGATGCTAAATGACGTGACTGGCAAAAACATACGAGCTTGGGATAGCCGTGGCTTCATTCGGCGTATGAGCTATGACGAATTGCGACGACCGGCCGGATTGTTCGTCACTGAAAAAGGCGTCGAGCGGCTAGCAGAGAAAACTATCTACGGCGAGCCCCTCGGCGCCGCCAACAACCACCGAACGCGCGTTCACCAAGTCTTCGATGGTGCCGGTCAAGTGACAAGTGAGGCTTATGATTTCAAGGGTAACCTGCTGCGCAGCCGGCGCGAACTCTTGCCTAACTACAAACAGGCCGTGGACTGGCAGCAGAATCCCGCCGCTAATGACGGCTCCTTTGCCAGCGTCACTAGTTACGACGCTCTCAATCGCCCGGTGACCGTCAGGACGCCTGACAATAGTGTCTATCGTCCCACATACAATGAAGCCAACCTGCTCAACCGAGTCGAAGTAGACGTTGGCGGTGCGGCAGCGGCAACGCCGTTCGTCACCAACATCAACTACAACGCCAAGGGACAGCGTGAGTTGATTGTCTATGGCAATAGCGCGCAGGTCTCCTACGATTACGACCAACTCACGTTCCGGCTCACCAAACTAACCACTACGCGTCCGGGTAATCCCGATGCCACCGCTGCTGAGTTATTCAAAAGTGTGACGGTTGTGCAAGACCTGCGGTACACCTACGACCCTGTAGGCAACATCACCCGGATCGAAGACGTTGCGCTGAAAACTATCTTCCATGACAACGAACAGGTTGAGCCTGTGTGGACCTACATGTACGACGCTGTCTATCGACTGATCGAAGCGCACGGACGGGAACACATAGGTCAGACTGCATTCGATTTCGATCCGCCGATCGATGAACGGCGTGATTTCCCATTCTTAGGACTGCGAGCGAACCCTAACGATGCACAGGCGATGCGCAACTACACCGAGCGTTACGAATACGACGAAGTCGGCAATTTTGAGTTCTTGCGTCATCTCGCGAACGGTGGCAATTGGAATCGGAGTTACGAGTATCAAGAAGGCAGCTTGCTTGAACCGGCGAGTCATAAGAGCAACCGGCTCACTCGCACCACGGTCAACGGCCAGCCCGAAACCTATCGTTATGCCGACGCGTTGGGCAATGACGTTAACGGCTGTATGACGGCCATCAACTCGATGAAGATGCAGTGGGACTTTAAGGACCAGTTGCAACGGGTGGACTTGGGGGGCGGTGGCACAGCTTTTTACGTCTACGATTCTGGAGGTCAGCGCGTGCGCAAAGTAATCGAGACACAGAACGCTGTTCGAAAGCAGGAGCGCATCTACATCGGCGGCTTCGAAGTTTACCGTGAATATGACGCCGACGGTACGACTGTTGCACTAGCTCGTGAGACGCTGAATGTGATGGACGACAAGAAGCGCATCGCGTTGGTTGAAACACGCACGCAAGGCAACGGCGCCACACCGCAGCTCGTCCGCTACCAGTTAGGCAACCATCTTGGTTCGACAAGCCTGGAGCTCGATCATCAGGGCCAGGCCATTTCATACGAGGAGTATCACCCCTATGGCAGCACATCGTACCAGGCCATGCGCAGCCAGACTGAAGTGGGAAAGCGATATCGATATACGGGTAAGGAGCGGGATGAAGAGAGCGGGTTGTACTACTACGGCGCGCGGTTCTATATCCCGTGGATAAGCAGGTGGGTCAATTGCGACCCCGCCGGAATGGCAGATGGGCCGAATCCGTATCTGTATTCTAGAGGTAGTCCAACGAACTTTGTTGACGCCGAGGGCAGACAAGCAGGGCCATGGGGGCCCTACGTGCAATACAGAGAACTCGAGCAGGCAGTCCGGCCGGTCGCAAGAGCGGCCGAGGTCACAGGCCAGGTTGCTGAAGGAGTTGGCGAAGGCCTTTGGGGCCTCGCGAAGGGTTTGGCAAAGACCGCTGCTCTCACGGCGCTCGGTCCTGTCGGTTTGGCATATCAAGCCAAAGAAACCCTCACAACTGTGAAGGAGGCGTACAAGGAAGGAGGCGGAGGTGGGGGTGGAGTTCTGAATGCCGTCAATCAGTTCAATCCTTTGTACCACGCGCTGGTCGCAGCCTATGAGACGAAGAAAGCAGTAGACGAGGGGCACTATAGGGAAGCCGGCAAGCAAGGCTTTAATACAGCTGTTGGCGTGGTCGGTACGGTCGGTTTGGCTTTGGGCGGGGCTGGCCTTGCTAAGGGGCTGGGTGCGGGTGCCGCGGAAACGGGGGCAGTTGACATTGCGGCAGAACGAGCGGCAGTGCCGAAACCTGCCGTGGGGTCCAAACCTGCGGTGGGGTCTGGAGCTGCGGCTGACACGGGCGCACTCCCGAAACTGACAGAGGGAGCAGCCAAGCGAACTCCACAGGTGCGCAAACCAGGGCCAACGGTTGACCCAGCGACAGGCCGCGAAGTTGGACGTTTTGTGGTTGATCCCAAGGGCAATGCTATGATCGAACCCGCTGGAGGAACTACAGTGCCCGCTGGGAAGGGTGGAGTTGACACTCACACGCTTTATCCGAATAAGTCAAACTACCAGAGGTTGAATCCCAAGGGGCATTCCAACAACCCAACTCCACACGGCCACGGTCATTTGCCTGGTACAGGACCCGGCATGAAAGGTCAGGGCCCTTCGATTGCGCCCGATGGCCGAGTCGTTCCCTGGAATAGTCCGGACGCACATTGGCCCATAAAGCAGTAACCTGGTATATAGGAGGACCTGTGAAACCACGCGATTTCATCCGCACGCTGTACTTAGGCGATCGCGCCTGCAAGGCCATCATCATCAATGGTTGGAAATCAAATGTGCGTGTCCAAGTGAACTGTATTTCTCGCGTGCGGAGCGCATCTGGGACTTGGGATTACTATGTCGACGAAGATATAGCTGAAGGGTTCCTGGTGTTTTCGGAGGTACAGGCGTGCGAACTAAATAACGGTGGACATCTTCCAAACGACAGCATCAACAGCTTGGAGGTAGTCGAAGAAGTTGACGACGCGTCAACGATTGAAATGTCAATCGACGCCGTGGACAAAGACGGTTACCACCACGAGACATATCTCCGCGTGACATGCAAAACAGTCTACCTTGAAGACCCTGCTCGGCAAGGGGTTAAGATCGAAACGTGATGGTCAGTCATGAAGGTTACGGGCGGCAGCGTCACATGCAGGAAATCCACCCGTTTTAGGAGGGTAGTGCTGGATGTCGAAGAGAGGGCAAAGCGAGGCGCGGGGCTGATGTCATGGGTAAGATATGTACGCCCGATTACGGACGCCATATGCCGGGCTTGGCATGGTAAGTGAACAGTAAGACTTCGTCACAGTTCTTAACCACAAACCAAAGTTAGAAAGGAGCAACATGGAAACACCAAATGAAATCACCTGGCCGGAGGCGGTCTGGAAAGACATCAACGACGGCGTCCTCAAGGGGTCACCAAGGTGCGGTTCGTCAAAAAGTGTTTCCGACTACTATGGCTCTGTACCCACCCAACGCAATGACTGAGGGTGATCAATTGCGTGGTCTTTGGAATTGAACTGAAGTACGAATAATGAGTGACAAGGAGATGGAAAGAAGCCGCTTGGAGTTACCCAAGAGAGAACCAAGAAGGCGAGACGCGTACTCTCGGTTGTTAAGAATTGAAGTGCGAGGGCTCGCGCAGTGAACGAAAAGCCCGTTCTTGTCGATGCCGACGAGCTCAACAAGTTGATCGATGGGCTTGAATTGGAGGCTGAGCAGAAGCAGCGTCTGAAGGCCCGCTGGCTCAACTATGTGGTGTGGTGGGATTCCCGCGCCAGGAGGGCGAGGCGGAAGTACTTCACCCTGCGGTCTACCGTGGTCGTCGGTGGTGCACTGATACCCGCATTAGTCGGCCTGCGGGAGTTGAGGATGGTGTGGGGTAATCGCGATTGGGTTTTCGCGGTGGCATCGATAGCTGCGAGCCTCCTGGTTGCAGCGTGCGCGGGTGTGGACCAACTGTTCCGTTTCGGCGACATCTGGCGTGAGAAGCGTGCGGCTGCTGAGCTAATCAAGATCGAGGGCTTTCGGTTCTTTCAGCTCGCTGGGCCGTATCGAATGATGACGCACGAGACGGCCTACTCGCTCTTTGCGGAAAAAGTGGAAGACCTTATCGAGCGAGAGATTAAAGACTACATAGTCGCGGTAGCGCCAGACAAAGAGCGTAAGCCCAATGGGGTCCCCGAACAGCCAAGTTAAGTGATGTAACGGACTCGCATGATTTGAAGAGAACGGGAAGAGCGAAGACAGGAGGACTAACTGCCTCGTCGCAAGGAGCAATCATGTTAGGCATCTTATTCAAGGTTAAAGTCAAAGGAGAAAAGCGTCAGGCATTTCTCGACTTCATCGAATGGGATATCCGGGTTGCAAGAGAATCTGAGCCGGGAACTTTGCGATTTGACCTTTATCAGGATCCAAGCAGCAGAGAACGCCTTCTTCGTTTACGAGGCGTATCGCGACGAGAAGGCCTTCGAAGAACACCAGAAGAACCCACCGTATAAGCGATGGGAGTCAGAGATTGAGCCGGAAATGGTTACGGAGTTTCAGCCATTGTTTCGAGGCGACTCGGTTTGTTCATTGGCGAATTATTTCGCTCAGTGAATCAGCGATTGAACCAACTAGAGAATAAAGCGCAGACTCATGTTTCAAATAAAGCCAAAAGCCCGTTACAGAGGACAGCCTCCTTCTCATTACGTTATCCGTCTTTCAGAAACGCGCAGTTTCGGCTCTGAAAAGGGCACGCTTTTACTTCGAGAAGTCGCTTCCTCGGTCCGGTGCGGCGAGAACTGATCCGATCGCGCGCCTTTGATCGAACACCTCGCGACATGAACTTGTGTTTTGCTAGAACGCTGTTTCTTAGCCTGGTTTCTTTGAATTCGCGGGTGGTGTGCGCAACGTGAAGAATTGCTTACAGGTTCGCTCGCGTTGTGGCTCACTAATTACCAATTTGACAACTGACCCTACTGACGAAAGGAGCAACATGGAAACAACAAATGAAGTTAACTGGCCGGATGCGATCTGGCAACAGATCAACGACGGCGTCGTCAAGGAGGTCGCCAAGGTGCGAGTCGCGCAGAAAGTCTTCCCGACTACTGCTCTTGACGGCCACCCCACGCAAATAGTTAACGAGGTGATTGATTTCACCAACTTGAATATCAGGGAAGGTGAGACCAAGCCTCTGGTAGAGCTTCATTCTCAATTCTCGTTAACCAGCACGCAGGTTAATCAAGAGGCGGATCAGAAGACCTGCGCTACGCTGGCCAAAATGGCGGCCAAGACCCTGGCTCTGTTTGAGGATGCCTACTGGTTTCAAGTAAGCGATCGCTCGCCTGCGGTTAGGGATCCGGACGATCGGCCAAACCTGAAAGTGCGTTTTCCAGGTGGAGTCACCATTGAGAATTTTCGAAGGGAACTGGATTTCGGGTTGCTGGCTGAGGCGAATCCACCCGACGCTGATAACGTCGATTCGAATAAGGTGACGAAACCAATCACAGTAGGCAGACTAACTGCGCCGGGCAGTCTGGCAACCTGGGGCGAGAACACCTTTGCAAAAGTAACGGAGGGCATTACCGATCTGGTCGCGAAGGGACAGGCGCCAAACTACGCCCTTTTTCTGCCGACCGAAGTGTATGCGGATACCTTCGTCCCCCCGAGCGCCGCAAGTTTGGTCACCACAGCGGATCGCATCAAGCCTTTGGTCGAAGGTGGCTACTACAGTAGTGGCGTGTTACCCCCAGACGAAGGGTTGCTCGTCGCGCTTGGCGGTGAGCCAGTCAAGCTTTACGTGGGATGGGAAGCACACACCGAGTTCATAAAGAAAGAAGGAGCCAAGTACTTCTTCCGCGTAATGGAGCGCGTGCAATATGTTGTGCGCGATCCCCGATCTTTGGTGCTGTTGAAGTTCGCTGGTCCGGCATCCGTCGGAGGTCCGCCGCCAACGGGGGGTCCTGCACCTAAAGGTAAGCCTTAATCGGAAATCGTTCATGATGCATTAGCTGTTCGGCCCATACGGCTGTTGTGAAGACTTGTGAACAGCCGCTTCAAAAGAATAATCGGAGGTTTCGATTATGGAACTCTCTAAACTCAGCGTCGGCGATTCCGGCGAGGAAGTCAGCGGTCTACATGAAAAACTGGCACTTCATGGCGTAGAAGTCTCACCCGAAGAGCAAAAGCGAAAGTTTTTTGGCCCCTCGACGAGGGCCGCCCTCGCTGAAGTTCAGAAGGCCCAGGGATTAGAAACAACCGGCGAGGTCAATAAAGAAACTGCGAAGATCTTGATTAGCCAACCTCCAGCTATCTCGGCGAGCGAGACAGCTACCGCTACGACATTCCTTCATCCCACTGAGACAGTGGCCGCAGCGCCCCCAACGATCGGCGCCGTGATACCGCTGCCCCCTCCCCACCCTGGCCCGAGCGCGCCCGACAGCAAAGTTGCCGGCCGTATTCTTCTCGATCACGGACTGCCTGCTGATGGAGTCGCGCTGAGGTTCTATCACAAAGACTTCGGCGGAGAGGTCCAGCTTGGTGAAACCCGGACGGATGGGCAAGGCGCTTACGCGTTGTCGTACAACTCACTCGGCAAGGCAGTCAATCTCGAGGTACGAGTTGTCGATTCGACCGGTAAGGAAACCCCTCTTTCTGAAACAAAGTTCAGCGTCACGAAAGATGAGTCACTAAATCTGGTCGCTCCAGCCAGTGTCCAGCCCCTTGCCGCTGAGTATCAGCGACTCAGCGCTGACGTCGGAGGAAGAATAGGGGGCATCGCTAATCTTTCGCTCGCCCGTGAAACGGGTGAGCGCCAGGATCTCACGCTCCTCAACCAGTCGACCGGTTGGGACGCGCGACTCATTTCTCTGGCGGCCAACGCAAACAAGATCAGTTCCGAAACCGGCATTCCTCAGGAACCATTATATGGCCTTTACCGCGCAGGCCTGCCCACTGACAAACAACAACTTGCGCTACTCAGCATAGACACAATCGAAAAGGCGCTGAACAAAGTAAAGGAAGCAGGCATAGTCAACCTCAGCGACGAACAAGTCGCGACGACGAAATCGGCGTTTGAGACCTTTGCCCGAACGACGCGTCTCGCCCTGAAGACGCCCGGACAACAATCCAGTTTCGGCGAAATGCTGAATCGAGCCGGGTCGACTGAGGCCGGGAAGTTAACCGATGTCGAGAAGAATACCTTCGCCGATCTTTACTTTTCGCACGAGGGAACACCGGCTGAACTATGGCAAAAAGCGCGCGGAAAAGGCATTGCCGAAACAAAGATCGCCAGCTTGCAAATGCAGGGCAAGCTTTCTTATTTAACTCTCAATAACGCCGAACTGGCTGCGTCTCTGCAATCTGAAATTGGCTCGACAGACAATCTCGCGCAACTAGTCGACAAGGACCTGTACAAAAAAGACGTCTGGAAGTCACGACTCACGGAACAGACGGTGCCTCCCGCCTACGACGGCGAAAAAGCTTCCGATCGGATTGACAACTATGCCGAGGACCTCGCCCGCAAGGTCCGCCTGAGTTTTCCCACACAGGTGGTGGCCCGAATGGTCGAGAAAGACGAGCTGCACCTGGGTGATGACCACGCAGCCTTAAAGGCCCCGGTTAGCACCTTTCTAAGAAACGCTGTCGCCAAAGGGTACGACCTCGGAAGAATGCCTTTGAGGACTTTCATCAATCAAAACCGCGATAGCGTCTTCAAAGGTATTGCCGAAGCCGACGTTGAAGCCACAACAAAGAAAGTCGAGACGATTCATCGACTATACCAGGTCACGCCTTCAAACGAAGCTTTGAGCACCGTCATGGGTCTCGGCTTCACCTCAGCTCACGATATCGCCCGTGTGCCCTACCAGTCGTTTATCGATCTCTATGGGGACCGCTTTCCTTCGCGTGACCATGCCGACATCATCCATCGACAATCCGAACAGATCACTGTCACGGTCCATAACTTTTTCCTTTCCGCCAAGCAACTGGAACTTGCCCCTCCGGTTCAGGCGATGTCTGTGCCCCCGGCAATACGCGAGGAAGCTAAGAACCAACTGATCAAGCAGTATCCGACGATAGAGTCATTGTTCGGTTCTCTCGACTTTTGCGAATGTGAACATTGTCGATCGGTTTTGAGTCCGGCGGCGTACCTGGTCGACCTGCTCCATTTTCTAGATCCAAAGGACACCGAGTGGAATACCGCGTTGTCGCAGTGGAAGAACACGCACTCTGGCACGCCCTATCCGTTTCGAGATGAAGATGCCCGCAATGCTTTCCTCAGCTCCTGGAGAACTGCAAACCCCGGAAAGCCAGATCCAGCGGGCGAGAAAAGGCCATTCGACGTGCTGGTCGAGCGTCGTCCCGACCTGCCTCACTTGCCGCTCACCTGTGAAAACACCAACACAGCACTGCCTTATATCGATGTAGTTAACGAGATCCTGGAGTACTACGTCGCCAAAGAAACGCTTGACGAACAGGCTGTTTACGACACCGGCTCGGCTACCACCGCGGAGCTTTTGGCCGAGCCCCAAAACGTAACACCGGCCGCTTACGAAAAACTCAAGAGTGCCAACTATCCGTTGGGATTACCGTTTGACCTCTGGCTTGAGACGGTACGGCAGTTCTTTGAGCAATCTGAGACGTCACTCTGGAAAGTGTTGGAGCAATTGCGTCCGGCCGATGAATTGTTTCCGCCCGCCATAAACCAGAAAGCTTATTACCGCGCATCGATCTTTGCCGAGTATCTGCGGCTTTCACCGGCTGAGTACGCAATCTTCACAGCGCAGAATCCATTGGCTGACTGGTTTAAGCTCTACGGGTACGCGAGCGAGACTGACGCGCTGGCTGCGCTTCAATCCGCAAAGAACCTGTCTCGACGGTTGGGTGTCAGCTACAAGACCCTCGTCGACATTGTTCAGACTGGCTTTGTCAATCCTCGGCTGGAAGCGCTGGTCATACTGCGCAAGCTAAATATCGACGTCCAGGACATGCTCCGTTTTAAGGAGCAAGGCGGACAGCCGTCACTTTCGGCAGAAGATAAAGCGGCAGTTGAATCTCGAATTGCGGAACTCGAGAAAAGCCTCAACCTGCCACCTGGTAGCGCCAAAGAACAACTTGAAACCGCATGGAAGAATGCGAACCTCAGCGAGATTCTATTACTGGTGGATCCGCACACTGGATGTAATTTCGACATGACCAGCCTGCACTATGCAGATGGGAAAGTTGCCGATGCTTTAGCCTATCTCAAAATCAACCTCTTCGTCCGGTTATGGAAAAAACTCGGCTGGACCGTTGCAGAAACTGATCGGGCGTTGCAGGTCTTCTTGCCTGCGGCCAGTCTTCCTCTCACTGGCGCGAATCTGTCCGGAGCAATGACGAGCGCGTTGATTTACCTCGCTCACCTGAAAGCTCTGACTGAACGCGTCAAGGTTGGAAAAGACAGCCGGATAAAATTGCTGACGCTTTGGTCAAACATGGCAACTATGGGCAGGAGACCGCTTTACGAACAGCTCTTCCTCAAGCGGAGCATACTCAAGAACGATGCCGTCTTTGATGATCCCATAGGCGCTTACCTTTCAAAGCCGAATCTTCCACTGAAGGAGCATGTCCTTGCCATTCAATCGGCATTGAACCTGACAGCGGATGAGATCAAACTCATTCTCGCGGACAATGGGCTGGATGCAGAGAGTGCAAACCTCTCGATCACTCTCGTGTCGCTCTCGTATCGCCATGGATTGTTTGCCAGGGCACTGAAGCTATCGGTGCGCGAGTTGATCGTCCTAAAGGGGCTTTCGGGATTCGATCCTTTCAAACAACTCAGTCCGGCCCCGCTCACCAGTCTCAGCGAGGACCACCCGTTCAATCAGACGCTGGGCTTCGTCGAAATTGCCGAGCAGGTCCGGGCAAGCGGGTTTAAGGTTGAAGACCTGGAGTATTTGTTCCGGCATCGAATTGATCCGGTTGGCAAATATCGTGCCGACACCGAAGCATCCCTCGGACTGGCAAGGAACCTCGCTTCAGGAATTCGCCGCATTCAAATTGAGCAAGCTATACCCGAAGACGCTGCTAATTTCACCGACGACGCTCTGCGACAAAAACTATCCATGGTAATGCCCGCCGAAGTGGCAGAGACGTTTATGGCCATGTGGTTGGGCACCAAGGAATTTGAGGCGACCAGCTCCACTCCGGTAGCTCCTGACGACAGTCTAAAGCCCGAAGCGTTTGCGAGTGAGCGCGATATTCGAGTGAGTTACGACCACACGAACCAGCATCTTGCGTTTCGTGGAGTATTGCTTGACGACCGAAAGGTCGCGCTAAAAACCGCGTTCCCATCCCTCCTGGTGGGAAGTCTACTCGATGCCGTGCAAACGAAGGCGAGAGATTTTTTCACTAAGTATCTACTGAAGTCGGCGGGGGCCGAAGAACCTGTGACCGGATTCCTTGAAGCTGTGGACTTCGAGCTTCTGTTCGCTCCGATAGCCGATAGCCTGAGCGATGCTGTCAGGCAAGGGAAATTGCGGGAGAAGCGTCAAAAGCTGGCGAACGCCTTTCTGCCTTTTGTGCAGCAAAGACTAATTCGCCAGTTCGTCTTACAAACGCTCGAGAGCGCATTTCCAGTTGATGCCGGGTTGGTTGAGACCTTGATCTCGCACGGCGACCTGCTCTCTGATCCGAAACAACTGCACCAGCCGCTGTTTGATGCTTTTGCCGGCGCCGCAAATCCCGGCGCCAGCGTTTCTTTCTTTACATCTGCCGACGCCACCGGTCCCACCGTCAAACCGCCGGGCATTACGCTCACCGTTGACACGAGCGGCAAGCCAGATACGGCGAGTAGCGCACGCTTCCAGGGTTACTTGGAGGTCCCCGCTTCCGGCGCCTATCGCTTCTTCATTAGGCTCGGAAAGCAGAACGCTCAAGCAGAGCTTCATTTTGATCATTTGGGAAAAGACCCATTGCTTCGGGGTGTGGCAACTGCTGACGGCTCGGAAATAACTAATTTCACTGAATTGACCGCCGGCGTTCCCTACGCCTTCACGCTCGAGGCGAGGAACCTCGGTGGGGGAGACGTGAGCCTGTCCTTTCTCAGTCAGGAAATGCCAAAGGGTTCTCTCGACCGACTTGTTTTGTTTCCGCAAGCGGTGGTTGAGCTGATCGGTCGCGCGTGGATTCTGCTATCGAAAACGTTACAACTCGTCCAGGGCTTCGGTCTCAGCGACCACGAGACTCGCTACCTGCTTAGTCATTCGGCCGATTTTGGCGGTCTGGATCTGAGTAAGCTTCCCACGAGTGAATCTGAAGATTCGCCCATCGGGGCCAACGCTCTGTTCGCCGGATTTCTTCGCCTGGCGAATTACGCCCGGCTGAAACGAGCCCTGGCCGAGGGCAGCGATGATCTGATCACGCTCTTTGAAGGATCGCGGCGCAGTTATCTATCGACTACAGATGTTAACCAGGCTAAGAACTCACTACTGGACGATGTTTACCAGAGCGTTGCGGCCATGACTCGACGCGATCCCGAAACCGTGCGAGCAATCAGCGATTCCCTGGGGTTTGCGGTAGAGCAAACCATGGTGGGAAACGAGCTACGATTGACTATTCCGGCGTTCGTTAACGAGAAAGGCATCGATCGCTTATTTGAGGTGATGCAAATCGTCGAACAACTTGGCGTGCCGGTCACCGCAATTGTTCGCTGGGCAACGCCCTCTCCTGATTTCGAGGTGGCCCGGGATCTTAAAGACACCGTCAAGGCCAGGTACGAGGAGGAAAACTGGCAACGGATAGCCCAACCGATATTCGATCGGCTGCGTCAGCGCCAGCGAGACGCGCTGGTTGCGTACGTCATTCATCGCCACGGTTTCGACCGAGTCGAACAACTCTTTGAGTATTTCTTGATCGACCCCGCCATGGAGCCAGTAGTACAGACTTCACGTCTGCGGTTGGCTATTTCGTCGGTGCAGACTTTCATTCAGCGCTGCCTGCTAAATCTCGAACCGCAAGTGCATCCGTCGACGATCAATTCGCAGCACTGGCAGTGGATGAAGCGTTACCGGGTTTGGGAAGCAAATCGCAGGATCTGGCTTTTTCCCGAGAATTGGCTGGAGCCGGAATTTCGCGACGACAAAACGTATCTCTTCCGGGAACTCGAAGGCGCTTTGCTGGAGGGAGATGTTTCCAATGATTTGGTTGAAGATGCTTTTCTCCGCTACTTGAAAGAGCTGGAGGAGTTGGCGCACCTGGACATCGTAGCGATGTACTGCGATGAGAAGTCAGAACCTGAATCGCGAGTTCTTTACGTCATCGGACGCACTCATAACCTGCCTCATAAGTACTTCTATCGCCGAAATGCTCACCAGATGTGGACGCCCTGGGAGAAAGTGACCGTCGATATCGAAGGAGATCATATCGCTGCGGTGATCTGGCGAGAGCGGCTGCACCTGTTCTGGCTGACATTCATGGAGAAGGCGGAGCACGATCCAAGCGCCGGCAGTTCAATCAATGACAATGCGACAATTGGGCAGGTCGCCAAATCCATCTCCACGATAACTCCACTCAAGAAGGTGGAGGTCCAACTGAATTGGACTGAGCTTCTGCAAGGGGACTGGACGCCCCGCAAGTCAAGCGGCTTTGTCAGCTTGAATGACAGCCCGGTTGTAAGCAACTTCACGATCGGCGGCGTATCTGTCTACCCCTACAAAGAGATTGAAGACAACGAGGAAAGGGCGATACGAATCAACCTCGCGGGCCAAATCGACGGTGCGTTTCGGCTGGTCAGCAAGAACAGCCCACCGAAACCGGCGTCCATTGCGCCTTTGTGGCCCATTCCTTATTCCGCAGCCACGCCCAGTGCCACTCAATATCAATTCCGAGACCAACTCGAAGTCGTTTTCTTTGACCAAATCAAAACTGAAGACGGGAAGGTATCGAAGGATCTCCACGAAACAGGTAAACAAATCCTCAGGCAAGGTCTGAGCAAAGGTCAGGCTTATTCGCTATTGACCTGTACGGATCTCCTGGCCATCGATACGTCCGCGTTGGACCGTAGGTTTCCTGACGATAATTTTACCGACAGTCAGGGGAGACTTACGGACCGAGGTAGGTGGTTCCTTAACGAGTTCCTTCCAAATTCGCTCACCATTCCTTTCTTCTATCAAGATGATCACCATTCCTTCTTCGTAGAGCCAACTTTGACCGAGACCACAATCGATCGCTGGGACGAGTGGGTGATCGGGTTTAGGCCCACCTATCGAGACATTGAGGTTCGAAGTTTGTTGGACACCGTTCCCTTAGTCGCCAACGTCCCCTTAACCAGAACCGCAGCGACGCTGCCATCTGAAATCGATCCGGCAGCGCGGTTCAAGCTTGATCGGAGAACTGACTGGGCCACCCATGCTTCCACTTTGATCAAATTCGATGACCGTTTGATCGGACACGCCGGCGGAATCGATCCGTCAAGAGTGACAGTAAGTAACCTGTCCCAAGTTGGTGTCGCTGCTGCGACTACATCCGGTGAAGCGTCAGTGTCACTTAGTGGCTCCGTACCGGTGACCGAGGTGGTGTTGCCCGGCAGTGTGACCATAGTCGGCGACGCCGGTCTAAACACCGCCCGGCTGGAAAACATGAAGACTGAATTACGAACTTCCGCTCCGAGGAGGTTAATCAATACCGGAATTGCCGAAGGTTTCGTAAGCCATTAATTAAGAGGGAGTCGTCTGTCATGAATTTCACCCTTGCAGCGAGAGCGTTTCACGGCATGTACGATACGTACGCCGCTTCACCCGGGCGCGTCGCAGTTGACCCCGGTATTCACCCTTATATCAGGCGCAAACACACGGTCATCCAGGATCGAAAACTCACCTATCGCTTTTACGAGCACTTCCATCCGTATGTCCGAGAGTTGACCAAGCGGCTGCTGGAAGAATCGGTGCGTGGCCTGCAGGCAATGGACACGGAGTATGAAGAAAACCTCGACGGCACACTCAAGCCTCTGCCAAACAGCACGCTTGCGGTCTTGGTGGCCGACACCGTTGTGACCGTGGCCGACGGCACACAACCAACCATTCCACGTGGTATTCACGTCACGCTCTTTGATGGCGCGTCAGTAACCATACCCGGTGGCGCACAGGCCGTGCTTCCGGGGGATCTAATTGTGCATGAACCCAGAGGAATGAGAGTCTCGGTCCCCGCGGGCAAGCAAGACGTGAGCTTCGACCAACCGGTAACGCTGGTTAATGCCGCCCAGGCAGCGCTGCCGGACGGCACACCGGTTACGCTGCCGGCGGGTTCTTCAGTGCAACTGGTGAGTGGCAAACCGAAACCGGTGCTTTATGACAACCTCTTCTCAACTCAGCAATATGACCCTTCGGACATAGTGCGTCTGCCGTATCCGGTCAAGGATCTCAATTTCACTCCTCGAGGCGCATACTCTGCGTATAACTGGGAACTCTTCTTTCATGTGCCCTTCAACATCGCGATTCACCTGAGCAAGAACCAGCGATTCGAAGAAGCACAGCAGTGGTTCCATTACGTTTTCGATCCAACCGACAATAGCGGCGGTCCAACCCCGGAACGATTCTGGAAGGTGAAGCCTTTCCAGTACACAGATGTCAGGCTGATCGAAGACATCCTGGTAAACCTTTCCACCGGCGCCGACCCGGAACTGCAACAGGACACTGCCAACAGCATCGCCGCCTTGAAGGACGCGCCATTCCGGCCGCACGTCGTTGCTCGCTACCGGCAGACGGCATACATGTTCAAGACCGTGATGGCCTACTTGGATAACCTGATTGACTGGGGTGACAGCCTCTTCCGACAGGACACCGGCGAAAGTATCAACGAGGCCACACAGCTTTACGTGCTCGCCGCAAATATTCTTGGTCCACGCCCGCAAGCCGTTCCGAAAAAGGGCTCGGTGCGTCCCCAATCTTACGCCAGCTTGCGCAAGGATTTGGACGAGTTTGGCGACGCCTTGGTCGCGTTTGAATCCGCCATCCCGTTTGATTCGCTGCCACCTCCAACTAAGTCCGGCGATAGCGGAAAGCTCATCACTCTGCAAAGCATAGGTCGCGCGCTTTATTTCTGTATTCCGCGCAACGACAAACTTCTCAGCTATTGGGATACCGTCGCCGACCGCCTCTTCAAGATTCATAACAGCCTGAATATCCTGGGAATCTTTCGACAGCTTCCGCTTTTTGAACCACCCATTGACCCGGCGCTGCTGGCAAAAGCTGCCGCGGCGGGGTTAGACATTGGGGCGGTCGTCAGCGGTGCCAATCAACCACTGCCCCTCGTTCGCTTCCAACTGCTGCTGCAGAGAGCTGCCGAGATCTGCCAGGAGGCAAAGTCGCTGGGTAACAATCTGCTCTCGGCCCTCGAGAAAGAGGACAACGAAGCTCTGGCGATTCTTCGCGCCCGGCACGAGCGGGCCATACTGGAGTTGGCCGAAACGGTCAAATATTCTCAATGGCAGGAAGCAATCAAATCGCGCGAGGGTCTGGAAAAATCTCTAGCCAACGCGGTGCATCGGTATGTCTACTACGAGCGCCAACTCGCCAAACAGGAAAGTGACATTAAGATTCCGCAAGCTGACGCGCTGGATGCCTCGGACCTCGAGAAAATGAAGTTCAAGACAGGCGAGCCGGAAATTGCACTGCGCGCAATTGCAGTTGATATCGCCCAGGACCTCGGGGCAACAGGCGGCAAAATCATCAGCAGCCACGAAGCAAAGGAACTGGCGCTTCTGGATACAGCCAGGTCCTTGCAAATAGCGGCGGCGATCAACGATCAAATTGGTTCCGCACTCAGTTTGATACCGCAAATCGGCGGCAAAGTTATGCCCTTCGGCGCTGGCGTGGATCTCACGTTCGGCGGCGAACAGCTTTCCAAGATGCTGTCAATGATGTCCAGCTTCATACGTCTTGGGGCCGATCAACTCTCATATCAGGCTAACACCACTGCGAAAATTGGCGGCTACGCGCGCCGCGAGCAGGATTGGGCGTACCAGAGCAACCTTGCCGTGGGCGAGATCAATCAGATCTTCAAACAGATTCGCGGGGCCCAAATTCGTGAGGCCATCGCAGAACGTGAGTGGAACAATCATCAGCAACAGATCAAGAATGCCGAAGAGATTGAATTCTTTCTCACCGGCGAAAAAAATCAGGACTGGAAACACAAAATCGACCCTAAAGAGGATCCGAAAAAGACAAACAAATCCTTTTACACCTGGATGAAGCGAGAGGTGAAAGGCCTCTATTCCCAGGTTTTCCAATTCGCTTTTGACACCGCCAGGAAAGCTGAGCGCGCCCTGCAGCGCGAGCTTGGCGATCCCGAGTTGAGCTTTCTCCAGTTCGGTTACCTCGCCGGAAGAGAGGGTTTGCTTGCCGGCGAGAAACTCTACCTCGATATCAAGCGGATGGAGATGGCCTATCACGACCTGAACCAGCGCGAATATGAACTGACCAAACACGTCAGTCTCCAACAGGTCAATCCAGTTGCTTTGCTGCAATTACGCACCACCGGACGTTGCGTCGTCACGCTACCTGAAGAGCTTTTTGATTTGGATTGCCCGGGCCACTATTTTCGGCGAATCAAGTCGGTGGGCTTGAGTGTTCCATGCGTGACGGGACCATATTCCGGCGTCAACTGCACGGTGACTTTGCTCAAGAGCGCGATCCGGACCAACTCGCTGATAGGTGACGATGGCTATGCCCGCGCAGGTTCTGAGGACGGGCGCTTTAGCGATCACTTCGGAAGTCTGCAAGCAATCGTCACCAGCACGGGACAAAACGACAGCGGGCTGTTCGAGACCAACCTCCACGACGAGCGTTACTTGCCCTTTGAAGGGTCGGGCGTCGTCAGCGAGTGGCAATTAGAGTTGCCGGCCAATCCGAGTAAGGGCGATCCGCTTCAATTCGATTACGGGACGATCTCAGATGTGGTGATTCATCTGCGCTATACGGCCCGTGAGGGCGGAGGCTTGTTACGAAAGGGCTCAGTTGACAATTATGTTAGGGCTATCGAGGAAGCCCAGACTGTGGGGTCAATCAGGCTCTTTTCCGTCAGGCATGAATTTCCCGGTGAATGGGCCAAGTTAAAGAACCCGCTGCCGTCAGCTAACAATCGCGCCGAACTGACGCTGAAGCTCCTCGACGAGCACTACCCTTTCTGGAGCAAAGGCAGACTTGGAGTCGTCAAAAGGTTTGATCTATTTGTCAGCACTGACAAAGCCACGGTGGACGTAACTGATAAAGCCGATGGATCCGGCAACAAGGATATGCTCGCGCGAGACAACTCATTGGGAGGGCTACGAACGGGTAAGCTGACAAATATTCCCCTGCCGTCCCCGACCGGAACATTAACGTTATATCTGAACGACAATACAATGAAGGATCTCTGGTTTGGAGTGACGTGGGGCAAGGAGTAGCTAGTGGAGTTTCACGGGACCTGGAATCCGTCGTCAAGAAGACGATGTGCGCCGCTCTCCATGAGCCCTCCTGGAGGAGTAAGGCTTTAAGCCCGTATCATTGATATCCAACTAACAGCAGAAGACCCAGCCATCGAAACCGCGAGTCCAATAAGAGTTCCCGTGAGTCCTTCAAGCGCGGTAAAGTGCTATCCATGCCGCTAAGTTCCTTTGAATTACAGTGACTTGCTTCTCTTTCACGGCGGTAACCCCAATACCCGGTAGAGCAGAATATGACGTGCATAATATGCGTCTGAACTTCCGGCAAGACTTAGCTTCCAATTTGCGCTTTCGGCAATATAATGCTTCCAAACACGAATCGCAGACAAGACGAGATGTGAAATCTTTAGGGTTTTGATTGAGCTTGCGGCAAGTAATTGCTTCCATTCGCGGCAAGTAATTGGTTCAAGTCACACAGCAGTATTGGTGAGAGAGAAGAAGAAGGTGTTTGCAGCAACTTGAAACGCTGTGCTCGGTGTCGGCGACGAACCAAATAAAGCTACGTGAATAAGTGAGGTTTCAGTACAAAGCCCTATGACGCCGACAGTCATACGAGTTGCACCAGTGGGATCATGAGTTTGCTATTAGCGCCTCGCGAGGATCGTCCTTAGCTATTGACCATTGCCCTCCTGTTTAGAATGTTGCGAGCCTTATCGATAGTTTTCTTGTTCATGTTGTAGTATCTCATCGTCATCTTCACGTCACTGTGGCCCATCAGATTAGCAAGCGCTGGTAACGGCATGCCTTCATTAGCCATTTCAGTACCGAAGTTGTGACGCACAGAGTAGAAGTAGCGTGTACCTTTCGGGACTGCCGCTTCGGCGTATGCCGCGATCCACAACTTGCGCAAATTGACCTTCGCAGGTTCAAAGACAAGAGCATCGTCGTTCTTGTTCTTTCTCTCGAGTTGCAGTTGCAACAACTCCTTCTTCAACCGGCCAGTCATCTGCACCGGCCAGCGTTTTGGCTTGATGTTCCTGCCCTTGCCTTTGTATGCAGTGAGCGTGATGATCTCGTCAGCAAAGTTAATGTCTTTCCAGCGAAGGTAATCCAACAAGCTGGACCTTCTGGCTCCAGTATCCATTGCCGCAATGAACACTGGTAGAGTGTGACGACGTTCAGGAGTGTCGAGCGCGTTAATTACTCGCAGTGCCTCTTCGTCAGTAAGCGCGCGCGTCTTGATCGGATCTGGAGTTTCAGCGGCGTCGTGAATCAAGTTCCGTGACACCGCTTTAGTGAACGGCGATCTAAGAAGCCACCCTTCATCCACGGCAATGCTGAATAGCCTGCGGGCCTTAGACAACTCCCGATCAACGGTCGAAAGAGTAATTTTCCTTAGGTTCTTTATTGTTCCCGTCAGTCGTGCGACCTGATACTCCGTCAGCTTCTTTTCATTGATCTTTCTTATATCGATGTCTCCAAAGAAGGCGACCAGATTGTGGAGGCAGGCGTGTGCCGGGACAACGCTTCGAACGCCTTTTATTTTTGTCTCCTGATCGTCGTAAACAGCAGCTACATAGATGTTGTCTTTGGCATATTGAGCGAGCTGCCGGAATGTAACCTTACCGGCCACGAGTTGTGCTGGTCCATGCTGCCGTAGTTCAACTTCGATCTCTGCCTGCTTCGGTTTGATCGCAGACTTGTTCTTAACCTGACGCAGAATGTCGAGCGGTTTACCGTCATCGATCTTATAGCGGATACGAGCAAAATACTTGCCCTTGATAGTACGGTACGTGCGGCTGATGATTTTTAATTCGCCAGTCATTGAGCACCTCCCGCAGCGAGCGCACGTTCATTAGTTTTTGACCGGACTACTTTGTTGCTAGCTGCGAAACTCTCATTACAAACCTCGAGCGTGTAAGTGTCTTCATCGAAGCCATCGGGATCGGCGACTTGTTTATGTTTGTTCGTCATTCTCATCATGTTTCTTTTCGTTTCTTTGGCCCTTGCAGCCAATATTCGTGTACCTCTTTTGTACCCCTTTTTGTACCCCTTTTTAGGTGGTTTTCAGGACACAACGGGACACTAGCGGAGATCGAGGGACACAAAACCCCAGCGTCTTTATTGAGCGTTTGCGATTTTGTTAGGAATATTGAGAGCGTTCAGATCGCGTGTGAAGCGAGTGCTCTACCACTGAGCCAAGCGGGCGAGAAACTGTTTATTATCAATGGCGTCCACGCGGATTGTTGGACCACGAACTTGGCGCCAAAACTCCACCCATTGACCG
>Ga0070698_100001074_pt1 | contig 30038 bp, 27 predicted proteins | sample KBSK1502metaG_FD_65477 | JGI IMG/M metagenome (GOLD analysis project Ga0070698, IMG submission 65477) | Corn, switchgrass and miscanthus rhizosphere microbial communities from Kellogg Biological Station, Michigan, USA - KBS K1-50-2 metaG | ecosystem: Host-associated > Plants > Roots >...
TCTTTTCATTTCATTTTGTATATACTCGGTTTTGAAGTTGTACCACTTTTGCTGATTTACAAGCTGTTACTTGTTATTTTCTAAAAAGAACTCATTAACTTTGCGGTCAATTTAGCCGAACCAGTATGGTAAAAAACGGGAAAGCTGATACTTCAGCTAAACAAGTGAAAAAGATTTTGATTACCCAACCCAGGCCAGAAAGCGATAAGTCGCCGTACTATGAGCTTTCAAGAAAGTACAGCCTTGATCTCGATTTTCATCCATTTATCAAGCTTGAAGCGATTCCCGGAAAAGAATTCCGCAAACAAAAAATAGAGATACAGAATTATACGGGTGTGATCTTTACAAGTCGCAACGCTATCGATCATTTCTTCCGTACTTGCGAAGAGCTTAAAGTCAGTGTATCCCAGGACACAAAGTATTTCTGTATCACAGAAGCTGTAGCTCTTTATCTTCAGAAATTCATTCTTTACAGGAAGAGAAAAGTGTTCTATGGCGCAGATGGTTCTAACAAGAGTTTGTTTGATGTAATAAACAAACACAAGAGCAACGAGAAATTTCTTTATGTATGTTCCGAGAACCAGCAGGATAATGAAATTGTGAATTGGCTAAAGAATAATAACTGCGAATTCGTTTTAGGTTTTATGTATCGTACCCGCAGCAATGATGTGAAAGTTCTTCTTGAGCAAAAAGAATATGATGTTATTTGCTTTTTTACACCAAGCGGTGTTAAAAGTCTTTTTGATAACCTTCCAAAGTACCGGCAGAATGGAACAGTGATCGGAGCTTTTGGAAGCAATACAATGAGAGCAGTGGAAGAAGCAGGTTTAACGCTTGATATAAAAGCACCTCAGCCACAAACTCCAAGTATGGTAGCTGCATTGGAACAATTTATTTTGGCAAGCAAGAAAAAATAAAGAAACCTGAATTTGGTAAAATAATTGAAGGCACTTAATTGTGCCTTTTTTATTTGTATAAACACGAACTTCGCATTCTATAAAAATAATGCATCAGTTTACAAATAAACTTATTGAGGAAACGAGTCCTTACCTGCTTCAGCATGCTCATAATCCTGTAAACTGGTTTCCCTGGGGTGATGAGGCTTTAAGTTTAGCAAAAAAGGGAAACAAACCTATCCTTGTCAGTATTGGTTACTCAGCCTGCCATTGGTGCCATGTAATGGAAAAAGAGAGTTTTGAAAATGAGGAAACGGCAAACATTATGAACGAGCATTTCATCAATATCAAAATTGATCGTGAAGAGAGACCCGACCTTGATCATATCTATATGGACGCTGTGCAGGCGATGACCGGGAGCGGTGGCTGGCCCTTAAATGTTTTTCTTACACCACATGCAAAGCCGTTCTATGGTGGCACTTATTTTCCACCGAAGAGAGCATTTAATCGTCCTTCATGGCAGGAAGTATTGCTTGGGGTAAACGAAGCATTTACACAAAGAAGAAACGAGATCGATTCACAGGCAGAAAATCTGACAGAGCATTTAACACAGGCAAATAGTTTTGGGATTTCTGCTGAGTCAGAAACCATTTTTTTTACAAAAGAAAAAATACAGGAAGCCTTTGATAGCATCATGAAAAATGCTGATAGGAAATGGGGAGGCTTTGGCGGAGCCCCAAAATTTCCTCAGTCATTTGTTATTCAGTATTTGCTAAGATTTCATCACGTAACCGGAAACAAAGAAGCTTTAGACCAGGCGTTACTTAGCATTGATAAAATGATCGATGGAGGAATCTATGACCAGGTAGGCGGAGGGTTTGCCCGGTATTCAACAGATGCAGAATGGCTTGTGCCACATTTTGAAAAAATGCTTTATGACAATGCCTTGCTCATTTCAATTATAAGTGAAGCATACCAGCTAACAGGAAACAAAAAATATAAAGAGGTAATTGAAGAAACAATAGAATTTATACAAAGAGAAATGTTGCATCATGAAGGAGGATTTTATGCAGCTCTTGATGCAGATAGCGAAGGAGAAGAAGGAAGATTTTATGTTTGGAATTATGAAGAAGTGAAAGAGCTTTTACAAAACGATGCAAATATTTTCTGTGAGTTTTTTGATATAAAGCCTGAAGGTAATTGGGAAGGTGAAAACATTCTATGTCGAAAGAAAACTGAAGAAATTTTTTGCAATGAAAAAAATATTTCATTGGAGAAATTGAAAGAAATTATTCTGAAAGGGAAAAAAATATTACTTGAAAAAAGGAATCAAAGAATAAGACCGCAAACAGATGATAAAATACTTTTAGGGTGGAATGCTTTAATGAATACAGCATTATGTAAAGCTTATGCCGCAACTGAAAATGCAAGTTTCAGGCAACTGGCGATCGATAACATGCAATTTTTATTAAGTAAATTTTCAAAAAATAATTCTGTAGAATATTTTCATACCTGGAAAAATGATATAGCCAAACAACCTGCATTTCTTGACGATTATGCATTTTTGATTCAGGCCCTGGTGCAATTACAGGAAATAACAGGGAATACGAATTATCTCGAAAAAGCAAAAGCACTGACAGAATATGTAATTGAGAATTTCAACGATATTAAAACAGACTTTTTCTTTTACACAACCATGAAACAGGAAGATATCGTTGTAAGGAAAAAAGAAGTTTATGATGGGGCACAGCCTTCAGGAAATGCCGTTATGGCTGATATTATACATCGTTTAGGTCTTTATTTTGACAAAGCTGAGTGGCGGGAAAAAACTATTCGAATGATCAATTCTCTTGGTAATGCTATTGTTCGTTATCCAACATCATTCGGTGTTTGGGCCAATATTCTCATTGAGCTAACGATTGGCACAAACGAAATTGCAATCATTTCAGCCAATACACAGTATATTCTGTCACAAGTTCTTAAAGAATATATTCCGAATAAAATAATCATGTCGACTACAGGTGAAAGCAACTCTTTTCCCCTTTTATCCGGTAAAGAAAATAATAAGGAAACGGCTCTTTACTTATGCCGGAATTATACTTGTGAAAAACCTGTGTCTTCAGTTACTGAGTTAATGGCTCTTATCAGGCGTAATGAATTAAAAATTAGTTGATAGGCTGTACAATATTAGAGTCTGAAACCCGTTAGAACTTTTACCTCGTAAATGAGGCTTGCGATTCAAAAAAATAAATATTATCCTTGTGATTCGGTTATATTCAAAATCTTATATTTGTCCTTTACCCTTTAAGTGTATGAAAATGAGAAACCTTTATTCAATCCTCCTCTTGGCAGTGTCAACACTAGCACTTACAAGCTGCGGAATCTTCGGAAAGAAAAATAGCAAAGGTAGTACCCTGCCAAATGATGGCCAGGTGCACGGTATAGCACCGGGCAGCAAGTACATTTTGCCAAAACCTCCGGGTATGGTTTACATACCTCAGGGAACTTTCCATATGGGACCAAGCGATGAAGATCCTGCTTATGCATTCAGTGCAAGAAATCGTTCGATCTCTATCAGCGGTTTTTGGATGGATGCCACTGAAGTTACCAATAATGAATATCGTCAGTTTGTTTACTGGGTTCGTGATTCAGTAACAGCTGCTGAATTAAAATATTTAAAGCAAGGTAAAGACGGCAATGAGTATGTTGACTGGCCGAAAATGAAAACCGTTAAGTGGAACGATCCTAAATTCCTTGAGCAGTTAGGTCAAACAAGTTTAATACTTCCTCCCGATGATAGGATTTTTGGAAAAATTGAAATTGATCCAAGAAAATTAATATATCATTCAAAGGTATTTGATCTTAAAGAAGCTGCTAAAAGAGAAAATGCAAGCCAACCACGTTCAAAATTTATTATAGAAAAGAAAACCCCGATCTATCCTGACACTTTAGTTTGGATCAGAGATTTTGCTTATTCATATAATGAGCCGATGACAAAGAGATACTTCAACCACCCTGCATTTGGAAATTACCCGGTAGTTGGAGTAAACTGGCATATGGCAACTGCATTTTGCGAGTGGAGCACCCACTTTCTGAATTCTTTCCTTAATTCTAAAAACAGACCACAGGAATCTGATTTCCGTTTGCCTACTGAAGGCCAATGGGAATATGCAGCCCGTGGTGGTCGTTCACAATCTATGTTCCCCTGGGGTAACTATTACCTGAGAAATAAGAAAGGTTGTTTAATGGCAAACTTTAAACCAGGTCGTGGTAACTATCCTGAGGATGGTGGATTCTATACAGTAAGAGCCGATGCTTATTGGCCAAATGATTTTGGGCTTTATAATATGGCTGGTAACGTTGCAGAATGGACATCATCAATTTTCTATGAAGGTTCTTTCACTTTCCAACACGATATGAACCCTGATGTTCGTTGGAATGCTAAAGAATCTGATCCTCCCCTGATGAAGAGAAAAGTGATTCGTGGTGGAGGTTGGAAGGATGTTGGCTATTACTTGCAAACAGGAACCCGCACATATGAGTACCAGGATTCAACCAAGTCTTATATCGGATTCCGCAGGGTAATCGATTTACCGGCTGCACCGCAAAAAGGACGCAAAAAATAAAGAGTGAACAATATTCTGTTCTGTTTTTGCGTACTTACTTCCAAAACTGGCTTACCAAACTTGTACAATCTTTAATAACCTATAAAACGAGCCTTTTATGCTATTCTTTAAAACACATCGAGGTCAGGTAGTCCTCAACTTTATTTTCGCATTTTTTGCTGCCGTTGTAATTCTCGGAGCATTATTCAAAATTCGTCACTGGCCTGCAGCCGACGAAATGATCACAATTGGTTTGTTGTCAGAAGTTGTAGTATTCTGTGTCATGGCATTTTTGGTGCCTCCTCCGGAAGAACCACATTGGCAGCGTTATTTCCCAGATATCAATACGCATCCGGATTTGGATCCTAATTTCAAACCAACTCCGCTTACATTACCTGGTTCTACCAGTAATCCGGCTTTGACAAAATTGGAAGATATGCTGTCAGCAGCTGATATCACTCCAACTAATCTTGGTCGCCTTGGTGAGAACTTTAAAAAACTCGGTACTACAGTTGATAAGATGAACGATGTTAGTGATGCTATTGCAGCCACTAATGATTACTCTGCTAAAACCCGTGAAGCAGCAAATGCTCTCGGACAAATGAAAGATGCTTATATGAGTGCGTCAAATTCGGCACAGAGTTTTAATGCTGCTGCTGAAGGCACTAAGCAATTTCATGAGCAGGTACAGGTGCTCACTAAAAATCTTTCTTCATTAAATACTATTTACGAACTGGAACTCCAGGATACCAATAATCACCTGAAAGCAATGAACAGGTTTTATAACAACCTTGTACAGGCTTCAGATGCTATGTCAGGCAGCGTTGATGATGCTAAGAAAGCACATGACCAGATCGCAACACTTGCCGGCAATCTTGGTAGATTGAACCAGATCTATGGTAATATGCTTAGCGCAATGCAAGGAAGAGCATAAAAAAGTAATAAAGGTTTCGTTTTATAGAATACGAAATCCGTATCCGTGATTTTTTGTCACCATTTAATAACCAGTTTCCGTCGTAGGCGGGACGAAAAAACATAAACCATGGCTTTACCTCGTGAGCCCCGGCAAAAGATGATCAACATGATGTACCTGGTGCTAACAGCCCTGCTGGCACTCAATGTATCATCTGAGATCCTTAATGCCTTTAAAACGGTTAACAATAGTCTTGAAGAGACTAACAGGGTAGTAAATAATTCTACCAATGATGTAATGACATCACTTCAGGAAAAACTGAAAGATGTAGGTACCGCTGAAAAAGCAAAAATCTGGTATGAGAAAGCACAGCAGGTACAAGGATATTCAAAAAGCATGTATGAATTTATTAATGAACTTAAGAAAAAAATAACAACAGGTGCTAAGTACGATCCTGCTTCTGACAAGGATAAAGGAATTGATAACCTGGATGTAACAACTAGGGTAATGGTAGAAAAAGGAGATGGAAAATTATTGAGAAGCAAGCTCGAAGAATACAGAAAAAACATTCTGGCAATTGATACCCTAATTTCAAGAAACTTTACTACTGCATTACCTATTAATACGGAAATGCCAAAAACCAAGAATAAAAGTAATAGAACATGGGAGTCCGCATATTTTCATATGGTGCCTACAGTGGCTGCCCTTACAATTCTAAGCAAGTTTCAGAATGATGTAAAGACATCTGAAAATAAAGTTGTAACCTTTTGCCACGAACAAGTTGGTAAAGTTATTTATAGGCAGGATGCATTTGCTGCATTGGCAATAGCAAATACTACAAATGCATTGCCGGGTCAGGAGATTGAAATTACTGCGGGTGTTGGTGGTTTTAGTAAGGCCATCACTCCCAGGATTTCCATAGGCGGCCAAACTGTGCAATTAAGCGAGGATGGAGCTGCTCACTACAAGTTTAAAGCGGATAGACTTGGCAATAATTCAATACCAGTAGTTATAAGCTATACAGATCAGGATGGACAAGTTAAAAATATTACAAAGACTGTTGAGTATGTAGTCGGCCAATCAAGTGCAGCTGTTCAACTTGATAACATGAACGTATTATTTATTGGTGTAGATAATCCTGTTACAATTTCTGGTAGTGGTAGCGTTGATCAGATCAAAGCTTCAATATCAGGAGGAGGTGGTGTATTAAATGGGGGTGGTGCCCATCGGACAATTCGTGTAACGCAGGAAACAGATGATTGTGTTATTTCTGTTACTACACCAGATGGAAAAACTACAAGAGTTCCTTTCCGTGTTCGTTCAATTCCTGATCCTTCACCAATGATCGGTACTTTTAAAAGTGGTAATATCCCTGCTGCACAATTTAAAGGTCAGCAAGGTGTTCGTGCTATAGTTGAAAACTTTTACTATAAAACGCAATTTAATGTTACCACCTTTCGTATGACAGGTGATGGTAATGGCTTTGAAGATATAATGGAAGCTAATAACACAGGAGCTGCATGGAATGAATGCCAGAATATTGTCAATAAATGCAGAGCTGGGTCTTTCGTTACAATTGAGGACATTTATGCAGTAGGTCCTGATGGCAGGAGAAGAAGGCTTAACCCACTTATTTTATACTTGAAATAAATAAAAGAGCAATGCGATACCATTTTCTGAAATCTTTAATTCTTTGTGCGGTTTTGTTAACAGTTGTTGTTGCTGCAGATGCTCAACGCAGAAGCAGGACCAGCAGAGGCAATACTAACCAAAGACCGGATACAACTACCCGACAACAGAATGTTCAAAACACAAACCCTGCAGCAGTATCTGGATATAATCCTTATGCGAATGTGCCAATTGAAAAGGCCCCGCAGGTAGGGGGTTTTGGTGATAGTACCAAACCTTCACTAAGAAGAGATGCTGCTGTTGAAAAAGGGATGTTCAAGGATCGCATTCCTTTGGATTATGAATACCTGAGAGCTGATGATGCCTTATATACACAAAGAGTTTGGAGAGAAATTGATATCCGTGAAAAAATAAACCTCCCATTTCGTTATCAGGCACAGGACGATAACGGTGATCAACGATTCATCAGCATCCTTGTTAAAGCCGTAAGGGATCAATTGAAAAATGGTAATGCTATTGCGTTCAATGGAGATGATGACAGGTTCACAACTTTTCTTGATTCAACAGCTTTTGAAAAGGCAATCAGTGGAGGCAGCCAGTGTGATACAGTGCCGGTTTATTGCATTGACGACCCAACAAGAATTTGTAAATACACAGTAATTTGTAACACGTTAAATCCTGACGATGTTTTTAAGTTCAGAATTAAGGAGGAGTGGGTTTTTGACCGTGAGGCCAGCCGTATGTTTGTAAGAATTCTCGGTATAGCTCCTATGAGAACAATAATGGGTCCTGACGGAATTACTGAAAGAGGAAGTGTTCCTTTGTTCTGGGTTTATTATCCTGATCTGCGCGGTGTATTGGCACGATATGAAGTTTATAATCCAAAGAACATGGGTATGAGCCGTATGACATGGGAAGAATTATTTGAAGCAAGAATGTTCAGTAGTTACATAATTAAATCTACTCTTGATAATCCAATGAATAAATATATCAGGAGTTTGATCAATGACCCGATCCTTCGTTTACTTGAAGGCGATAATATCAAGGATAAGATGTTTAATTATGAACAAAATCTTTGGCAATACTAAGAATAACTTTAGTAAAAATACTATAGACAGTCCCGCCTAAAGCGGGACTTCTTTTTTTGTTTCAACAACTAATTATCACAATGTTGATAAAATAAAAAATACCCGATAGCGGGTATAGGAAATGTCAATAAATGTTGTACTTTTATTTCGGTTTTTCATAGGATATTGGATTTTAAAAACGGGGCTGGATTTCTATCCGGGCCCCATTTTTTTTAGCTCACTAAGCAACATTGCTGCTTTTGTTTTTCCGATAATTTTTGAAATCTCACTAACATCTTTCTCTTTTATATTTTTTACTGATTTAAATTCTTTCAATAATCGATTTGCTGTTTCCTTGCCAATGCCTTTTATGTCTTCAAGTTCATTTTTAAAAACACCTTTAGCTCTTCTTTTCCTGTGATGTGCTATGCCGAAGCGATGCACTTCATCACGTATACGACGAATAAATTTCAAACTGGCACTATCATAAGGCAATTTGAGTGATTCATGATCTCCGGTAAAAAAGATTTCTTCTTCATTTTTGGCCAGGCCGGCTAATGTTGTTTTACCTGTTGCATTTAATTCTTCCAGGGCTTCTACAGCTGCGCTTAATTGACCTTTTCCTCCGTCGATAATTACAAGCTCAGGCCAGGGAAGCGCCTCTTCTATAACTCTTTTATATCGCCTGTAAACGGCTTCTTTCATAGTTGCAAAATCATTAATGCCCACAACAGTTTTTACATTAAAATGCCTGTAATCTTTTTTGCTGGGTTCGCCATTTTTAAAACATACCATTGCAGAAACAGGATATGATCCCTGGAAATTGGAGTTATCAAAGCACTCGATATGAGAAGGTGTTTGGGGTAGTTTTAGATCCTCCTGCACTTGTTTTAATAATTCAAGTTTATCCGGATCCTGTTTACCAAGGTTAAGGCGTTGTTTATTTTTTACTTCATCAATAAAGTATTGTGCATTTTTTTCTGACAGATCCAATAACTTTTTCTTGTCTCCGCCCTTAGGCACAGTTACTGTTACTTCGCTTTCTGGGTATGTAATTGCAAATGGTAATACGATCTCCTTTGCCTTACTATTAAATGTGGTACGCAGTTGTGCAACAGCAAATGCCAGGATCTCTTCTTCTGTTTCATCCAAAAAATTTTCTGTAAGAATTGTTTTTGTCTGTACGATCGTTCCATTCTGAACCATCAGGTAATTGATATAGGCCTTCTCTTCATGCTTTACAATAGAGAAAACATCCATTTCCGATAATCGTGGGTTCGCTACCACTGATTTTGACTGGTAGGTTTTAAGAAAATCGATCTTTTTTCTTATTGATTCTGCTTTTTCAAATTCCAATTTTTCCGATAGTGCTTTCATTTCATCCTTGAAATGATTTATTACAGGATTGAGATTACCTTTTAAAAGATTTTTTATTTGCTCTATCCCTTCCTTATAGTCTTGTTCATTTTGCAAACTTTCACATGGTCCTTTGCAATTCCCTAAATGATATTCAAGGCAAACTTTAAATTTTTTTCTCTCAATGTTTCTTTGTGTGAGATTTAAAGCACATGTCCTGATGGGAATTGTTTGACGTATAAAATTTATAAGTTCTCTTACTCTATGCACTGAAGTGTAGGGGCCAAGATATTCCGAGCCATCTTCAATTCGCTTACGAGTTAGAAAAACTCTCGGAAAGGGTTCATTTTTTATAATTATATAAGGATAGGATTTGTCATCTTTCAGGTTAATATTAAACCTGGGTTGAAAGTTTTTTATCAGTGAATTTTCCAGAAAAAAAGCATCCTGTTCTGAGTTGACAATAGTGAACTCTATATGATGTATCCTGTTTACAAGCTCATGAGTTTTATAGCTGGTAAGATTTTTAAGAAAATATGAGCTCACTCTTTTACGCAGATCTTTGGCCTTTCCAACATACAAAAGCTCATTCTCTTTATTATAATACTTATAGATGCCCGGGTCCCGGGGGATCGTCTGCGCAATATTTTGAAACTCGGAACTTGTCATTGAAACCGCTATTAAATAGATCAGGAGGCAAAATTATTGCCATGTGACTTTTGTAGTAAGAATTTTCTCAGGCTGATTCTCTTTTTCAATAATATTTCGAATTGAAAAATAATTATCAAGTACCCAAAACAGCTTTTGCTCAATTGTACTATCTCCTTTTGATATATACCTGTCAATAAAAATGCTTTGTACTTTACTATTTTCTGTTGGTGAAATGCTAACGATAATGATCTGTTTTTGTATTTCTGCCGTATCACTTTTGGATATAGAAGTGATGTTAAGAGTATTTTGCTCAATATCTATCAATTTATCCTCGGTATATTTTTCATAGTATTTTTCATCAGCAATATCAGGTAAAGAAAGAAATGGTGATGCAATTTTTCTGATCTGGTCTCGCCGGAGATAAGTGCTGTCAGTTACATTATTTATTGTTTCGAATTTTTTTATTTCATACAGCGAGGTATCAATATCATTTAATTGGCCTTTAATTATTGACAAGGCAGATATAGGTTGTTCCTCTTTTGCCTTCTCTTTTGCTACATCTTTTTTCCCCTTGCAAGCGATTAATAAAAAAAGAATTGTAAAAGCCGGAAAGATAAAATAGTTTTTCATGCCATAAATTTAAAGGAAATCGGGTGCTGATAACAATTATCCCGACAATTGATGCCGGGATAATTTTAGCGAAAATGTACAGTTAGTATCGGTTACTTTTTGTTGAGGGTAGCTCCCACTTTTAACCCGGCAGAAAATAATTTTTCTTTTACCGTCAACTCACTTACAAAACTTGATAAATGCTGGTATCTTACATGCGGCCCTACCTGCCACTTAATTTTGCCTGTAGAATAAGAAATAAATGTACCGATACCAGTACTCAGGTTCCAGCGACGCATCAGGTCAGGGAACTTTGCATAGTTCTTATAATCGCTGGAAATAACATAGGCCCTGTCCCCGATAACATAAGTTGGTTGAATAGTACCGCTAATACCCCATTGAAAATTCTTTTTATTACTCAAAATAAGTTCTGCACCAACTGGGATAGCTGCCTGGAAATAAAAGTTCTCAAGCCAATTTGAGTTCGGCGAATTGCCGCTGAAGTTGCGATAATTACTAAGTGAGGCCAATGAATCAAATCCATATCCGCTGTTTAGCGCTACAGTTGCAATTTCGGTCGGATGGGAATATGCACGAATATCATAACGATTGATATTAAACTGGAAACCTGTTTTTATAAAGAAATTTTCACTCACCTGGTATCTTCCTTCAATTCCAAATTCAAGACCCATCGCTGGTTTGTGTTTTACAAGATTGTCCAGGTCAATTACAGGAACATAAAAACCAATATTATTATATACGTTCTTATTTTCAGTGAGCTTTCTATAGCTAACAGTAGGTGTAAAATAGACCTGGGCGGTTATTTTCGCTTGTTTTTTTGATTTTGTAAAAGGAAGACTTTGCGAAGCAAGAGCAGAGATCGCATTATTCATTTCTTTCTCTGTATCCTTATTTACTGAGCTTTCTTCTTCTATATTCCTTTTTTCTACATAGAGCTCATTGTTAAATGTGCCCTCAGTTGCTACCTTATTATTGTTTTTTAATATTCCAAGGTTGATAAGCAATTGTTCATCACTTGAAACTTCATTTTTATCAGGTGTGCCTTGTTGAATAGATTCTTCATTGTTTACTCTATTTGAATTATCCAGGTTTGCTGTTGTTTGATCATTATCAGACGGTAAATTGAAAACAGGGCCAATCGAAGAAGATTCGGTAATATAAACCGCCCGCTGATCGGCCGGTTTCGTTTGTTTTATTGCGGGTGTAAATTTCTGAGACTTATCAGCTACTTTATTTTCAGTAGCTGATGTTGCTTTTTGAGTATTAGATTGAACAGCAGTGATCTTTTGTTCAGCTAAATTGTTTTTTCCTTGTTTATCGCTAAAAATAAAAATAGAGACTATGGAACCGGTAAGTAAAAACATAATGGCTGCAGTAAGGCCATACCATCTGCGGCGTGTATGCAAAGTGGAGTGAATACCTTTCCAAACCTTTTCCGAAGGGTACATCCGGTATTGGTTGGCATTATCTCTCAACAACTTTTCAAAATCCCCATTATTGAATTGTCTCTCCATAAACCAGTCAGTGATTTAGGAACGGATTATTTTTTATCTGCTACCTGCCAAAGCAATCCATTCTGTATGTTGCCTTGGTTTTTGCAAAATCTTTTTCCTGATCAAAATTTCTTCAAGCATTGCTTTAGCCCTTGTGTATTGGCTGCGGCTTGTGCTTTCTTCTATATCCAGCATTTTTGCAATTTCACGATGACTGTAACCCTCTACTGCATATAAATTAAGAACTGTACGATAACCCATCGGCAACATTCGTATGCACTCTACCACTTGTTTGGCCTGAATAATCGATGGCACACTTTCTTCTCTTACCTGTACACCTGTTGCATGAATTATATCAACACTGTCATTGAACTTTTTATTTCTCTTCAGGATATTGATACAGGTATGAACGATGATCCTCCTGATCCAACCTTCAAAGGCTCCGCGGTTTTCAAACGTATGTATTTGTAAAAAAACCTTGATGAAACCTTCCTGCAACATATCCTCGGCATCTTCCCGGTTATGGGCGAAACGATAACAAACAGCCAGCATTTTGGGACTATACTTATTGTATAGTTCCCGCTGAGCAGCAGCATCATTTTTCAAACAGCCTTGTAAAATGGCTTCCTCGGTCATAGTTTCCTTTGGTTGCCTGTAAATTAGACAATTTTTGAATTCAAAAGCTGCACAGAATTGTAAATTTTCGGGAATTAAAAAACCCAACCCCGGCTTTTCCACAACAAGGCGGGGTTGGGAATAAATAAAAGCTTAAAAGGAGGTACGTAAAGCAATGATATAATTCCTTCCAGGAGCAGAAAATCCAGAAGCAAAATACCTGTAGTTACGGTCAAATATATTCTCAATCGAAAATTGGAGCTTTGTCATTTTGCTAATGTTTAAGCTATTGCGCCAGTTTAGGGTAAACCATGACGGCATTCCATTTGGAAGAGCGTACTGCTGGTTGTCTTCGCCATCAAGATTATAGTCTTTGATATTTTTAGCTCCATTAAAAAGAACAAAGACTTCTGTTTCAAACCTCGAATGTGTGTATTTTAAAGAGCCTTTTCCAAAAACAGGCGGTATGTGATCCTGTGGAGTTTTTGTTCCATTTGGGTTTTTAAATCTTCCGTATGTGTACGTTACCGTTCCAAAGAATGAAAGCTGCTCGGTAAGATCAACAGTAATATTTGTATTAAAACCATAGGTGTAAGCTTTCTTTATATTCCTATTAGAATACACAGCAGACATAACACCATTGTATAAAATCGAATCTTCTCCATGCAATTGATAAGGCGCCAAGCCAATTGCATTTTTAAACAATGTATAAAAACCAGTAATATCAAACTTTATCTTTTCAGCGATTGTTTGTGAAAGCCCCAGATCAAGATTATAGGTGTATTCGGGATCTATATCAGGGTTCGGGATGATTACTCTTTTCAATGCTGTGCTTGATTCAAATACTCTGGCCAGATCATCAATGTTCGGATTTCTGAAACCTGATGATAAGCCAATCGTTAATCTGAAATCTTTGGTTGGTAAATAAACAAGACCAAGGTTTCCGGTTATTGCAAAAGTGTTTTGCTTAATTGAGGTAACAGGTAAATTAAAAAATGAATTATCAGCAATCGTTGAATTAAGATTTACAATTTGGAAGCGAATTCCGTCATTTAGTATCAACTTATCATTTTTCATTTTCAGCTGGTGCTGTGCATAAAAACCAAAATAGTTAACGGTATTATCACCGTTTGGATATCTTGAATCCAGTTTGGTTAGAGCGCCGCTTGTAAGGTTGGTTCTCGTTCCTATAGAAGTTAGATCATTCAGCTGACCATCAACTCCAATCGTAATATCATTTGCATTCCATTTCTTTCTTGCATCTATTACAAATCCCCAGATGTCAAGTTTTTCAACTCTGCTATCAAACCTGTCATATCTGCGATACTCCCTTTGCTGACGGCTTTCTTCAATGTTTTGATAATTTATATTTACTCTAAACTGATCAAAAAGGCCCGCTGATGAAACATTGAATTCATAAGCTCCCAACCATCTTGTTTGTGGTCCGTAAAACCATTCTGCATATCGCAGAGTTGTTCCAATACTACCACCGAAATTTTTAATATCCTGCAGCCTGTCATATCGCGGAACATTTGTTGAATTCGAAAATTGAAGATTTAAACGATGCGATATTTTTTCAGATTGTTTAAAAAGAAATTTTTGAGCGATATCCCATTGCTTATAGCCTGAGTATCTCTGAACTCTGTTATCATTATTTGCAGTTACTACATCTACACCTCCGGCAATGCTGATAAAAGAATCTCTTCTGCCAAAGCCAGGGTGATCATCATGATAATTATTTCCCATTTTCATATCACCGAAATAGCTATAAGTGAAAGATTGGAGCCATGCAAAATTTTTCCCGCCAATACTCATATCGAAGTGGGCAGTCTTTTCATTGTTGGCAGAACTAAATCTTCCGAATAGCGAACCATCGGACTTAAGTTTATCAGTTGCTGAAAGCAAAGGCTGTTTCGTTCTTAAATGAATAACACCACCAAGTGCATCGCTACCATAAAGTGTAGAAGCGGGACCATACAACACTTCCACTCGTTCAAGCATGTTTTGATCTACGGTGATGACATTTTGCAAATGACCTGCACGGTAGACAGCATTGTTCATTCTTATGCCATCGATAACCAATAAGACACGGCTTGCTTCAAAACCGCGAATAACAGGACTACTGCCTCCCTGCTGACTTTTTTGTACAAATACATTGCCTGTGTTTATTAAAAGGTCTCCTGTATTTTGTGCATTGATATTTGCAATTGCCCTGGCAGTTATGATGTCGATCTTCTGGGTTATATTTCTTTTCTGTGTTGAAAATTTATTGGCTGAAATAACTACTTCGCCAAGTGTTTTTTCTGTTAATGTATCTTCTTGCGCACTAATATAAAATGATGCATACAGCAAAGCTGTAAACATTAAAGTTTTTTTCATAATCTAATTATGATTGTTGTTATAAATAAAAAAAATTCGTTTTGATCACCACTAGGTTTGCGGCGGCGGAGTAAGGATATTTATAAATGGAGAAGGTATATGTAGAAGGATAGGGAAACAAAAGATTTTGGAATCATCCTTTATTACGTATGAATCAAAAGCAAGGCTTGTGTACGGGGACTGTAACCATTGAAATAGTTGTGAAAATTCATTTTCATTTTTTTCATCATTTTCTTTTTCTAAAAGATCATTTAAAGCAGTTTCCTCCGCATCAAATAATCCAAGAAAAAAGTACAAGCCATTTTTTTCTGAATAGGAGTTAATATCAAATAATTTATTTCCAACATTGATCTCTTCGTTGTATTTCACCCACATTATTTGCTCTTCAGGGATCACAATAGTGTGCAAGAATTCTTCTTCCAGTTTTTCTTTCATTTCATGACGGATGATCTGCTGCTGAATTAAAAAGAAAAGTGTAAATAAAAAGGGCATGCAACTGGTGAGTAGCAAAAAAAAGGCTGATATATTCCTTAAAGATTTATTCATGTTGCCTTTTACCTTGGCGGTGGCGGACCTTGTCTTTTTAAACTGTCAATTGGATATTGTGCTTCTAATGTACTCCTTACTGATTTTGCCCAGTCATACAATTTTGTCTTTTCTCCATCTGTAAGAATGGCATCCTTATGTATCCATGTATATGAATCAAGGGGCATTTCTTCTTCTTTTACTAAATCAATGGTTTGTTCCATCCTGCGATATTGAAAACGGGGGCGTTTAGTGATGTACTCATCAAAATTCAATTCCTTTTTTCCATCGATTACATGATTGGTTAACCACCATGCCACCGGTTGAATATTATAGTACCATGGATAACGAGTATTATTGCTATGGCAATCCATGCAAGCTTTATCGAGAATTGTTTTTACATCTGCAGAAACTGAAAATTTTTTAGAAATCGCATTTGGTTGATCGCCGGGATGAATATTTTTTGCAGGACGAAAAAATTGAATAACGATCAAGGCTATCAACAATAGCCAGCCAAGTGTTTTGAAAAACTTTCTCATGAATGCAGTTTATAGCGGCTAAATTAAGATTTCTCCGGTCATTTCCTTCGGTATTGGTAATTGCATCATGGTAAGGATCGTGGGTGCAATATCACCAAGCTTCCCCTGCTTAATTTTCCCTCTCCATTCTTTATCGATTATAAAGAATGGTACCGGGTTCATTGTATGTGCTGTATTCGGCGAGCCATCTTCATTTATCATATAATCCGAATTACCATGATCGGCAGTAAGAAAAATTGTATATCCGTTTTCTAAACCTGCAGTAACAATTTGTCCAACGCAGTTGTCAACTGTTTCTACCGCTTTAATAGCGGCTTCCCACACGCCGGTATGACCAACCATATCTGCATTTGCATAATTCAAACAAATAAAGTCTGCTGTTTTATTTTTTATTTCAGGTAATAAGGCATCGGTAACTTCATAAGCACTCATTTCAGGCTTTAGATCATAAGTTGCCACTTTTGGTGAAGCGATCATAATTCTTTTTTCACCGTCAAAAGGTTTTTCTCTGCCTCCGCTAAAGAAAAAACTCACATGCGGATACTTTTCTGTTTCAGCGATTCGTATCTGTTTTAATCCATGTTGCTCTAAAATCTCTCCGAGTGTATTGCTCAGATTGTCTGTATCAAAAACAACATTTACATCTTTATAAGTTTGATCATACTCTGACATGGTAGTATAATGAAGGGAAAGTTTTTTCATTCCATGATCAGGTAAATCCATTTGGGTAAGCACTTGTGTTATTTCACGGCAACGATCTGTTCTGAAATTAAAACATAAAGCAACATCGCCATCCTTTATTACCGCCAATGGCTTTTGATCCTCTGCAACAACTACAGTTGGTTTTATAAATTCATCTGTAACATTTTTACTATAAGAATTTTCAACAGCAGCAATCGCATCAGTTGCTTTTTCACCTAAGCCATTTACCAATGCGTCATAAGCAAGCTTAATTCTCTCCCATCTTTTATCCCTATCCATTGCATAATAGCGGCCGCTTACTGAAGCTATTTTGCCAACTGAATTATTTAGATGGGCCTGCAGGTCTTTTATAAAACCAAGACCGCTTTTGGGGTCGCAATCACGACCATCTGTAAATGCATGAACAAATACATCACTTAAATCCTCTTTTTTACAAACATCAATTATTGCTTTAAGATGATTAATATGTGAATGCACACCGCCATCACTTACCAATCCTAAAAGATGAAGCGGCTTATTATTCTTTTTTGCAAAACGAATAGCATTTAATAAGATCTCATTTTTTGCAAAAGAACCATCCCGGATGGCCACATTGATACGTTGTAATTCCTGGTACACAATGCGGCCTGCACCAAGGTTCAAATGACCAACTTCAGAATTACCCATTTGACCATCCGGCAAGCCAACTGCTTCGCCACATGTGGTCAATGTAGTATTTGGATATTTAGAATATAACGACGAAACAAATGGCGTTTTGGCATTTTGAATTGCATCCGAAGATGCCACCTTTCCAAGCCCCCAACCGTCCATTATGATCAGAATTACTTTTTTTGCTGCCATTATCGAAAATTAACAATGAGGAAACCACTCATTTTCAATGTAAAAATGGCAACAAAGCTAAGTGTTTTACCGTTACCGCTCTGCAATACCATTGGCATGTAGTAACTTAGCACTGAGATGGGTTTAACGTACTATGGCATGTTTTTCGATTTATTACCTGTGAAAACTAAAAATTATGAAAAGAAGCTTACTCTTATTACCTGTTTTTTTGATCGCAATTTCAGCCTTTACACAAAGTGGAATTGATGATGTTATTTCCGCTATGAAAAGCGGGAATGCTTCAGGTGTTACCAAATATTTCGATAGTTATGTCGACATAACTATCGATGATAAAGGAAGCAATTATAGCAGGAGCCAGGGTGAATTGATCTTTAAAGATTTTTTCTCCAATAATGGTGTAAAAAACTTTGACCTGAAACACAAAGGCAATAATGATAATGGTGATTATTGTATTGGTACGCTTCAAACAAAAAATGGGAATTACCGGGCTACTGTATATATGCGTTTAAAAGGAAATAAGCTGGTAATACAGGATATTCGAATTAAACAAGAATAAAAACCCTGACTAATATTTTAAAGCCCTGCCCATTTGTGGCGGGGCTTTTTTAGTTTTGAATAATGGAATACAACGAAAGATTTTATCATTTTATAGATGAGGCGCTTGCTGAAGATATTGGCGATGGCGATCATTCTACGTTAAGCTGCATACCTGCGGAAGCAAGAGGGAAAGCAGTTTTAAAAATAAAACAAGACGGAATATTAGCTGGCGTTGAAATAGCCGAAAAAATATTTCATTATAAAGATCCGAAAGCTGTTTTTAATACATTAAAAAAAGATGCGGAAGTAATGAAAGCAGGTGAAATGGCTTTTGAAGTGGAAGCATCTATTCATACGATCTTGCAATGCGAAAGGCTTGTATTGAATTGCATGCAGCGAATGAGCGGAATTGCAACGCTAACCCGCCAATACACGGACAGGTTGTATGGGCATAAAACAAAATTGCTCGATACAAGAAAAACAACTCCAAATTTTAGGTTACTGGAAAAAGAAGCGGTAAAAATAGGAGGGGGAGTAAATCATCGTTTCGGATTGTTTGATATGATCATGCTAAAGGATAATCATATTGCTTATTGCGGAGGAATTGAAAATGCAATTAATGCGGCATGGAAATATTTACAAAAAAATAAACTGGACCTGAAAATAGAAATAGAAACAAGGAACCTTGAAGATGTTCAGAATGTAATAGCAATTGGAAAAGGAAAAGTATTCCGGATTATGCTTGATAATTTTACACCTGAACAAGTTGCCGAAGCATTGAAACTAATTGGTGAGGATTTTGAAACAGAAGCAAGCGGTGGGATCAATCTTGATAATATTGAAAATTATGCAGTAACAGGAGTTGATTATGTGAGTGTGGGTGCACTGATCCACCAGGCAAGGAGTTTAGACCTAAGTTTAAAGGCGGTGATCATTTAGCCGTTTAACGGTTGCTGTGCCCGACCTTTAAACTTTAAACGTAAAAGTATGAGTAAGAAAAATAAACCAGACAGCAGAGGATTTGTTTATAGCACTGATCCAGGTTTTAAATTTGAAGAAGAGCAAACTTCAAACGAAACACTTTCGCCAGCTCAGCAAAAATTTAAAGTGAGATTAGATACAAAACACCGTGCAGGCAAGGCGGTAACGTTGGTTGAAGGTTTTATTGGTAAGGAAGAAGACCTCCAAGACTTAGGAAAGAAATTAAAATCATTTTGTGGCACCGGTGGCTCAGCAAAAGATGGAGAAATAATTATACAGGGAGATCAAAGAGAAAAAGTGATGCAATGGTTTGGCAAGAATGGATATAAGAATGTAAAGAAGATCTAAACTTTATTCCGATCTTAAATTTCCTCTTCATTCATAAAATAGCTTAACGCTCCGCTCGGACATTTTTTTACTTGTTGTATTATTTTTTCTGTAGTTGAACCTTCCGGAGTTATCCATGGTTTTTCTTTTGATTTAAAAACTTCAGGCAAGCCACGGACACAATTTCCGGAATGCTTGCACAGTTCGGGCTGCCATACAATGGTAACCTCACCATTCGAGTATTTAAAAATTGTTTGCGACATAATTATATCAAGTTAATATTTTCTCTCTTCAATTGAATCCAAAATATTGCAATAGCTAATATACCGGTCCACATTTATTTCTTCATTTTCCAATGCTTTTTTTATTGCACACCCCGGCTCATTTATATGCAGGCAATTATTGAACTGGCAATCATGTATTCTTTTTCTCATTTCAGGAAAATAATGAGACAGTTCCTGTTTTGAAAGATTCACTAAACCAAATTCCCTCATGCCCGGGGTATCAATTATTTTCCCACCAGCGGGCAGATCATACATTTCAGCAAAAGTTGTAGTGTGTAAACCTTTGCCACTCCATCCGCTTACATCTTGCGTTTTCAAAGTTAATTCCGGGTAAATAATATTTATGAATGAAGATTTTCCTACTCCACTATGACCACTCAACAAAGAGATCTTGTCTTTCAATAATTTGTTTACTTCCTCGATGCCTGTTTGTTTTTCTACGCTTACAAGAAAAGTTTTATAGCCAATTGCTTCATACATCTGTTTTAATTCTTCGTATCTATGCTCTTCTTTTTTCCGATGCAGGTCAGCTTTATTAAAAACAATTGCTGCCGGTACATGATACATTTCACAGGCAACAAGAAAACGATCAATAAAGCCTTGTGATGTTCTTGGTTCTTTTAAGGTAGCAAATAAAACTGATTGATCAAGGTTGGCGGCAATAATATGCTGCTGCTGTTTATGTCTTGGCGATTGCCTGTTTACATAATTTTTTCTCGGAAGAATTTCGGTGATAATAGTTGTGTTTTCAATTTCGTTTTCCAATTCCATTTCTACTTCATCGCCAACAGCAATAGGGTTGGTAGACGTAATTTCATCAATTTTGAAAATGCCTTTTATACGGGCATTATAAGTGTGCCCGGCCTGATTTTTGACCGTGTACCAACTGCCTGTCGATTTGTAAACTAAAGCCCTCATAGACCACGAATTTCACGATTTAAATGGATTCGAAGGAAAGATGGCGATAAATTACCCAGGCAAATAAAATTTATACGATAAGATTACGTTATTACTAATCAGGTTCAGACGCTTTTAAAGCTCAAAAACTTTGACTTTTTCAAATTCAAATTCAGAACTATGAATAAACTTATGCTCTTTATAGCACTTTGCTTTACAACTTTATTTTTCAGCAATTGCGACAAAACTGATGAAGCTCCTCCTACCAACACCGATTACATTACAAAATCATCATGGAAATTTGATAAAGCAATGTCGGGGGGAGCTGATGTTTCAGCATTTGTAAATACTTGTTATAAGGACAATACAATGATCTTCCAGTCAAATGGGAATGGAACACTTGATGAAGGCGCAACCAAATGCAACGCAGCAGACCCACAGACTGCGAATTTTACCTGGAACTTTACAAATAACGGATCTACTTTAAATGTAACCGGTGGGATTTTTGCCGGCCAATCAGGAGCTTTAACTGTTGTTACACTTAATGATACACAAATGATCCTGCAAGGAACTTTTTCAACTTCTTCGGGAAATGTAACCGGCCAGATCTACTTTAAGCATTAAGAAAGATATTTTCCTACAACAGGCATCCTTCTGCCAACGCCAAACGCTTTGCAACTGATACGAAGTATAGGACAAAATTGTTTGCGTTTATATTCGTTTGTATTCACCAGTTTCAGAACCCTATCAACAAGCGCCGAATCATAACCTTTTGCTTTTATCTCCTTAGGCCCGTTACGAAGTTCAATGTATTCATATAAAACCCTATCAAGAGTATCATATTCAGGAAGACTGTCGCTGTCTTTCTGATTCGGTCTTAATTCCGCCGAAGGAGCTTTATTGATAATATTTACAGGAATGATCTCCTTGTCACGATTAATATATTTTGCCAAAGCATATACCTGTGTTTTATAAACATCACCGAGTACACTTAATCCGCCGGCCATATCACCATACAAGGTTCCATATCCTGTTGCCAACTCACTTTTATTAGAAGTATTTAATAAGATGTATCCAAATTTATTTGCAACGGACATCAACAAGTTGCCTCTTGTTCTTGCTTGTATATTTTCTTCTGCAAGGCCAAAGGGCAGATCATTAAAGACAGGTTTCAGCTCTGTAAGAAAACTTTCAAAAATATTTTTGATCAGAATGATATCGTACTTACAACCGAGATTCTTACTTAATTGTTCTGCATCCTCAACTGAATGAGGTGATGAGAATTGTGAAGGCATCAAAAGAACACTTACATTTTCTTTTCCCAAAGCATGAGCAGCTAATACTTGAGTTACTGCGCTATCAATACCTCCACTTGCACCAAGGATCGCTTTGGTGAACCCCATTTTTTTAAAATAATCCCTGATGCCAAGTATCAAAGCATGGTAGATCTCGTCAATATTTTTATCATTGGTTAAATAAGCAAGAATGTCTTCACCAGTACATACTTCTTTTGCAGAATAAAAATATTTCTCTTGATAGGAATGTTTAATCGAATTATCTTTTTTTAATAGCTCATCTAATTCAAAGACTTCAAAATCTTCTTCAAAATATTTCATCTCTTTTATCTTGTTACCGTTTACGTCATACACAAGACTGCCCCCATCGAAAATGATCTCTGTCTGTGAGCCGATAACATTGCAATAAAGCATCGGCATCTTATATTTTAAAGTATGAGCTTTAACGATACTATTGCGAACAATATCCTGGGCATAGTTATAAGGTGATGCCGAAAGATTGATCATTACATCGGGACCGAAAGGCATTAGTTTTTCCATGGGAGTGATCCGGTACAAAGGATTATCACCCATATTCCAGATGTCTTCACAAATTATGACGGCTAATTTCCTGCCTTTAAATTCAAGGACATTCCATTCATAGGCCGGCTCAAAGTACCTGTATTCATCAAACACATCATAGTTGGGTAAAAGTGTTTTATGTATTTCACCCTTGATTTCTTTTTCATGAAGCAAAAAAACAGCATTAAAAAGATCTTTACCATCTTTCTCTTTATTCCTGGATGGGGAACCGATCAATACACCGATAGTATCCGCATGTTCTTTTATACGATCGATCGCCTCATAACATTTATTGATAAAGTCAGGAAATTCAAGAAAATCACCGGGAGCATAACCGCAAACACATAGCTCAGAAAAAACAACGAGATCAGCGCCTTGTTCTTTGGCCTTGTTTATTCCCTCAATGATCTTTCGTGTGTTGTCTTCAAAATTGCCGATATGATAATTCTGTTGCGCTAAGGCGATCTTCATAGCACAAATTTACGCCAATGAAAAGCTAATTTGTACTAATTTTTAATCTTGTATTTTCGTTAAGGCAACATTATTGATCCACTATCGTTTTGAGGAACATGAAAAATATTCTACCTGTTTTATTTGTACTTATTTTATTTACTGCCTGCACAGATCGGGACTATGGGCCCGATGTTTCAAAAATAAAAGTCGAAGTACCGGTTGAAAGGTTTGATAAAGATTTTTTTTCAATGGATACGATTGGTATTGAGAAGGGACTTCGGAATCTTGAGGTAAAATATCCTTCTTTATTCCCCATTTTTATAAGAAATATACTTGGTCTTAATGATTCAATACAAGATAAAGGTGTGGCATTGTTTATCAGGCAGAATAAATTCATTGCCGAAGCTGCTAATAAAGAGTTTGAAAATGTAAACCATATAAAAAACGATTTTGAGCAATCGTTTCGCTACGTTAAATATTATTTTCCTGGTTATAAAGTTCCAAGGCTTATAACAATTGTGGGTCCTCCGGATGCATTGGCTCAAACCGCAAGCGGTGAACCAACACCTAATTTTATTGGACCGGATTTTTTAGGGCTTAGTTTACAGTTTTACCTGGGAAAAGATTTTCCAATTTATCACGATGCTTTTTTTGTCGCCAATGTTGCTCCTGAATTCCGCAGCCGGCGGTTTGATAAGAAATATATTGTTGCCGATGCTATGAAGCTTGTGGTCGATGATATATACCCGGATAAAAGTGCCGGCAAAGGATTGATCGAACAAATTATCGAAAAGGGAAAACAATGGTGGCTATTGGATAAGTTTTTACCGGCAAAACATGATTCAATTAAAACCGGCTATACAAAACAGCAACTGGAATGGTGTGATAAAAATGAAGGATTGATCTGGAACGAGGTCATCACAACAGAAAAAGACCTTTATACCAAAGAACCACCGACATTACAAAATTATATAGGTGAAGCTCCGTTTACTCAATCTTTAGGGCCATCTTCTCCAGGTAATATTGGGCAATGGATCGGCTGGCAAATTGTAAAAAAATTTGCTGATATGAATTCTTCAATGAATGTCAATGATGTTTTAAAAACTGATGCAAGAAAAATTTTTGAAGGCGCTAAATATAGACCTAAATAATTAGCAAGTGGGGATATACAGGGACGCAATGGAGCCATTCATTGCTGTATGTAATCTTATGATCAAAAATCGAGGACAGTTTAATTTGTGATTCAATGTCTGCCGATTTCACTAACTTACACCAGGTCTTTAAGCCCTCCTGTTGAGCCAGGCTTCTTATGAAGCATATTCTATCATATTGTCTTTTTCTCTTTTTGTTTACTCCGGTTAATCATGCACAAACTGTGATCTCTATAAAGATTGATGGCAGTATTAACCCCGCATCGGCGGATTTTATTCATAATAGTATTGAAAAAGCTGCCCGTGAAAAAGCAGAATGTATCATCATTCATCTCAATACTCCCGGTGGTTTATTAAAATCAACAAGAGTAATCGTAAGTGATATACTTGAATCATCTGTACCGGTGATTGTTTATATTTCACCAGGTGGGGCACAGGCAGGTTCGGCTGGTGTTTTTATTACATTGGCTGCTCATATTGCAGCCATGGCGCCGGGCACGAACATTGGTGCAGCACACCCCGTAACCTTGCAACAACAAATGGATAGCACCATGAGTGAAAAGGTTACCAACGATGCAGCAGCATTTATAAGATCCATTGCAGAAAAAAGACATCATAATATAGAATGGGCGGAAAACGCCGTTCGGAAAAGTTTTTCTTATTCAGAGACAGAAGCACTGGAAGATTCCGCAATTGATATAATTGCTAAAAACGAAATGGAACTACTCGCAAAGATCGATGGTAAGGTTGTAGAGCTTAGTTCGGGCACTAAAACATTGCATACAAAAAATGCAGTTGTTAAAGAACAAAAGATGAGTGTATGGGAAAGAATACTGGATATAATCAGTGATCCTAATATCGCTTATATCTTATTCCTGCTGGGGATGTATGGGATGATATTTGAATTATATAATCCTGGTTCCATACTGCCTGGCATCGTCGGCGTCATTGCATTGATACTTGCTTTATATTCGATGCATACATTACCCATTAATTATGCAGGTCTTGCACTGATCATTTTCGCTGTCATACTATTCCTGCTGGAAATAAAAATTGTAAGTCATGGCCTCCTTGCAATAGGAGGTGTAATTTCTTTACTGCTTGGTTCCATGATGCTGATCAAAGCAAATTCATCATTGGAAATGGTAAAAATTTCCCGGGGTGTTATCATTGGAGCAACTGTTGCCTCAGCTCTTTTCTTTTTGTTTGTTGTTGGGTTTGGCATCAGGGCCCAACGCCGTAAAGTGGTAACAGGTATTGAAGGATTGGTGGGAGAAATTGGTGAAGTAATAGAGACGCTTTCCCCTGCAGGCATTGTAAAAGTGCAGGGAGAAATATGGAAGGCTGAATCGCTTGCCGGTACAATTGATAAGGGAGAAAAAGTAAGAATAAAAGAAATGAAGAATCTGAAACTTTTTGTAGAAAAAATTAATAATAGTTAAAAAAGAAATCATGGAACAATTTCCGACCATAATAGTAGTCATTATTTTTTTTGTTGTGATCATACTTTTCAGCGCTATAAAAGTATTGCGTGAATATGAGAGAGGAGTTATTTTCCGGCTGGGTCGTTTGATTGGCGGTGATGGTCTAAAAGGACCGGGACTTATTTTACTAATACCGGTAATTGACAGAATGGTAAAAGTAAGTCTGCGCACTGTAGTGATGGATGTGCCGACACAGGATGTGATAACCCAGGATAATGTTTCTATTAAAGTGAATGCAGTTGTTTACTTTAGAGTGGTAGAACCCCAAAAAGCAATTGTGGGAGTTGAAAATTTTTTAGTAGCCACATCGCAACTTTCGCAAACAACCCTTCGAAGTGTGCTGGGGCAATCAGATCTCGATGATCTTCTTTCACAAAGGGAAAAAATAAATATGAAGCTGCAGCAGATCATCGATGCACATACAGAACCATGGGGAGTTAAAGTTTCCAATGTAGAAGTGAAACAGATCGACCTGCCACAGGAAATGCAAAGAGCTATGGCCAAACAAGCAGAAGCGGAAAGAGAACGTCGCAGTAAAATAATTGCCGCCGAAGGAGAATTCCAGGCTTCACAAAGACTGGCCGATGCAGCCCAGATATTGGCAAGCGAGCCTAGTGCCTTAACGTTGAGATACCTGCAAACGCTTCGTGAAATTGCTACCGAAAAAAATTCAACAACTATTTTCCCGGTCCCTATTGATCTGCTAAAACCATTTTTGAAAGGGGCAAGCAATGAAAAATAGAAATAATGAATAGTTGAACCCGACTATTTAATTTTTTCAAACTTATAATTCGGTTTGATCTGTTTGTTAAGATATTCTCCCTTTGAAGCTGCGTTTTTCATTTCGTTATAAATCTGTTCCGGAACCTTTTTATAATCGTATACAGCTCCGGAAACATATACCACACGAAGCGTAGATGAAGAAGCATCATATCTTATTGCCGCAACAACTGAAGATGGCATAACATTAACTGCTTTATAATTCTCCTGGTTAAAAAATTATGCCAGTTGCTGGTGTTAAATAAATTTGTTACAACCAAGTCCCGTTTTTTCGATAATCCCGGCCTCTCCAAAAATTCTATCTTTATAAGTCAGCGAATCTGTAGTATAATAATTTATGGAACCTTTATTTGTCACAAAGGAAAAGATCGCATCGCTCTTGCCGATGAATGAATGTATCGATGTGATGGAAAAAATGTTTCGATCATTGGCAGCAGGTGAATGTTTGCAGCCTTTGCGCAATATTATGTTGCTTCCTGATCGCAGTGGTGTTCTGGGTATGATGCCTGGTCATGCAGCTAAACTTGGAGTGATGGGTATAAAAGTGATCACGGTTTTTCATGCAAATAGCGAAGCGGGTCTTCCATCTCACCAGGGAGTGGTAATGTTATTTGATGCAAAGAACGGGCAACCGCTTATGCTTTTTGACGCATTAGAGATCACTGCTATCCGTACTGCAGCTGCCAGTGCAGTAGCTACAAAATTGTTGTCAAGAAAGAATGCATCAACACTTGCTATCATTGGTTCGGGCGAACAAGCCAAAAGACATATTGAAGCGATTTTGCTGGTAAGAAATATAAAACAAATAAACATCTGGAGTCGCAATGAAAAACATGCGAAAGACCTGGCTGAACAAACTTTTTCAAAGTACAACATCCGGGTGCAGGTAACTGAGACTGCAAAAGAAGCTGTTACAAATGCTGATGTTATTTGTACTGTTACTTCATCAAGAGAGCCGGTACTGCCTGGAGAATGGATTGCCGCCGGCACCCATATCAATGCAGTCGGCTCCAGCGTGGCGGCAGCAAGAGAATTAGATACAGCGGCGATAATCAAGTCAAAATTGTTTGCCGATCGTTATGAATCACTTTTTAATGAAGCAGGGGATTTTTTAATTCCTAAAAAAGAAGGAGTGGTAACGGATGATCATGTGAAAGCGGAAATAGGTGAGGTCTTATCGGGAACAAAAAAAGGAAGAGAGAATGATAAAGAGATCACTGTATTCAAATCATTGGGTATTGCAGCAGAAGATATTTTTTCTGCTTATCATATTTATGAAAAGATAAAGTTGTGAGCTATGAGCTATGAGTTATAAAACAACCATAACTAATTTAATCAAGATAAACTCTCAATAAAATGTTCGTTGATCAAAAAACCATCTCTGTCACGCTACAGGATATAAAAGATGCACAACAGAGAATCAAGGGAAAAGTAAAACGTACACTGTTGCTTCGTTTTTACGGCGACAATCTTGCCGGAGAGATTTATCTTAAGCTTGAAAACCTTCAACCAATCGGTTCATTCAAATTGAGGGGAGCGTATAACGCTATCAGCACTGCTGATAAATCTTTACTTAAAGATGGTGTGTACACGGCGAGTGCCGGCAATATGGCGCAGGGTGTAGCATGGAATGCAAGAATGATGAATATTCCATGTACCGTGATCGTTCCTGACCATGCACCGCAAACAAAACTAGATGCTATCACAAGACTTGGTGCAAAATTTATTAAGATACCTTTTAATGAGTGGTGGCAGGTACTCGTAACAAGAAAATTTGATGGAATAAAAGGATTGTTTGTTCATCCGGTAAGTGATCCGCCGGTAATTGCAGGTAATGGAACGATTGGTTTGGAAATACTCGAAGATCTTCCTGATGTGGACACGGTGATCGTTCCTTATGGTGGAGGAGGACTTATCAGTGGTATAGCGACTGCAATCAAGGCAACTAAACCCGGTGTAAAAATTTATGCATCTGAAGTGGAAACAGCAGCACCACTTGCTCCTTCTCTTGCTGCAGGTGAGCCAGTAAAGATCGAATATATTCCAAGCTTTGTTGATGGTATGGGTAGTGGCGGCTTGCTTGATGAAATGTGGCCATTGGTGAGTAAGCTGGTTGATGGTTCAATTGTATTAAGCTTAAAACAAATTGCTGATGCGATCAAATTATTAATGGAACGTAATCGTATTATAGCCGAAGGAGCAGGCGGATCTTCATTTGCTGCAGCACTTACAGGAAAAGCAGGAACCGGGAAAATTGTCTGTGTGATCTCGGGAGGAAATATTGATTCGGAAAAGCTGATCAAGATACTTTCGGGTACAATGGCATAATAAAAAAGGGGCAATGCCCTCTTTACTGCGTTGATAGCTTCCCAGCGACGGCGAACATTATCATTCGTTTTTCGTCGTGAATTGCTCAACTATATAGCGGATAGATGTGAGTTTTACTATGTCGTAGTTTTTCCGATAAGGAAAAGCAAGAATACATTTTACGCCGTATATCTTCGCTTTGCCATGTCACCATCCTATTATATAAGCGTGTGGCTCCATATCATTGGAGCTGCATTTTGGATTGGCGGCATGTTGTTCCTTCCACTCGTTTTATTGCCGGGAATCAAAGATCATCCTGACAGGAAAAAACTATTGCTGGTCACGGGATTGAAATTTCGTTTCTATGGATACATTGTTTTAGCCATGATGCTTTTAACCGGTTTTCTAAATATTTATTTCAGGGGTATAAGTTTTTCAATGAACTTTTTTCTTGAAAGCAGATATGGAAGTCTCGTTAGTCTTAAAATATTGTTGTTTATCACAATGATCATTATAAGCATTTTTCATGACCTTGTATTTGGCAGAAAAGCAATTGAAGAACAAATGGCTGATGACCCGGTGTTAAGATTGATAGCGAGATGGACTGGCCGACTCCTGCTTCTAATCTCTTTAATTATGGCTTATATCGGTGTCGTCCTTTCGCGGGGTGCTTGATTATTGAATTGCCTTCAATACGATCTCTCTAACTTTATCTAATGCAATTCTTTCCTGTTGCATGGTATCGCGATAGCGAATAGTAACTGTATTATCTTCTTTGGTTTGGTGATCAACAGTAACACAGAAAGGAGTTCCGATCGCATCCATACGACGGTAGCGCTTACCGATCGTATCTTTTTCTTCATAGAAACAACGGAACGAAGCTTTGCAATCATCCATGATCTTTCTTGCGATCTCCGGCAAACCGTCTTTTTTTATTAATGGTAATACTGCCAACTTCATTGGTGCAAGCTTCGCCGGTAATTTTAAAATAGCCCTGCTATCTTGCTTTCCATCTGTACTTAAATCTTGTTCTTCATAACAGTGGCTCAATACTGTAAGGAACATTCGATCTAAACCAATAGAAGTTTCAACTACATAGGGAATATAATTTCCGTAAGCTTTACCGGTATCAGGATTTATT
>Ga0070698_100001075_pt1 | contig 30036 bp, 26 predicted proteins | sample KBSK1502metaG_FD_65477 | JGI IMG/M metagenome (GOLD analysis project Ga0070698, IMG submission 65477) | Corn, switchgrass and miscanthus rhizosphere microbial communities from Kellogg Biological Station, Michigan, USA - KBS K1-50-2 metaG | ecosystem: Host-associated > Plants > Roots >...
CTCGAGGATGGGCGGGTGACTGGTCAACTGGTCCTCCTAGATGTGCTCAGGTGCGGCAGCGTGCCGGGTCGCGCGGGGAGGGCACGGCGAGCAGACGACCGTGCCCGACGCCAACTAGTCCAGCAGCAAACACTAGAACACTAGATTATTTTTCCTGTCAATCCCGGCTGCCAGTCGCGCACGGCACGAGCCTGACGCGCAGCCATCGTGCTCACCTTCGGCAGCAGGCGGCGGGGTCGAGCTGGCTGACGTGTCGAGCCGGCCGGTGAGTAGCCGGGCCCTCGGCAGCCTTGGTACGCTCCTGGGCACCGCCGGGTTATCACTGCGATTCGTCATCTCTGGTCACATTTCCAGCCCGCCGTTGACTGGGATAACCGCGCCGGTAATGTAGGAAGCGTCGTCCTCGGCCAGGAAATGGACGACCCGGGCCACCTCTTCGGGCTGGCCGATGCGGCCGACCGGAACCTGGGACACGTACCGCTCCAGGACATTGCCCGGGATGCCGGCGATCATGTCGGTGTCGGTGTAGCCCGGGGCCACGCAGTTCACGGTGATTCCCTTGCGGGCCGTCTCCCGCGCCAGGCTCTTAGTGAGGCCGAACAGGCCGGACTTCGAGGCTGCGTAGTTCGCCTGGCCGAAGGCGCCGGTCTCGCCGACGACCGAGCTGATGTTGATAATCCGGCCGAAGCCCCGGTCGAGCATGTGCTCCAGCACGGCCTGAATCATGTAAAAGGCGCCGGAGAGGTTCACGCGCAGCACGGCGTGCCAGTCCTTGACGGTCATCCGGCGAACCGTCTTGTCGACGGTGATGCCGGCGTTGTTGACCAGGACGTCCACTCGCCCGTGGCGGGAGAGCACCTCCTCCATGACCCGCAGGCAGTCGCCGGGCTCGCCCACGTTGCCCTGATGCGCCGAGAGACAGAGCCCATCTGCTATCAGCTTCCCGGTGAACTGTTCGGCCGCGGCCTGGTTGGCGCTGTATCCCGCGGCGACGTGGTAGCCCGCCCGCGCGAGCGTCGTGGTGATGGCGGCACCGATACCCCGCGTACCGCCAGTGACTATGGCGACGCGGTGGTCAATGAAATCCATTGATGGCTCCTAGCGTGGCGGGCTGGTGTCCAGCCTGCTGCTCTGGGTCTCCGGCTGCGACGCGTCGCCGCCCGCGGCGGGGGCCGCGGCTGCGGTCGCGACGGGCTTGTGCCGCCGCAGGATCGCGACCGCGAGCAGGACCATCCCGATCGCGACTAGCACGATGGGCACGATCACCTTCATCAGCGTGAGCAGCTCACCGGCGGTCGTGGCCTTGCTGGCCAGGTATTTCACGCTGGCCGGGGTGGCGTGGAAATCGAGGGCGAGCACCGGGATCAGGCTCAGTGTCTGTGCTCCGGCTGCCACGTTGACGATGACTTGCTCGGAGACCGTCTCGTCGATCGGGATGCCGGTCTGCGAGTCGACGTAGGCGACGATATGGGTGGTCCCGGTGTAGCTGAGCGGGATCGGGTCGGGCAGCGCGGCGAGGGTGGCAGGGGTGATCTTGGCCTGCACGGCGGCCGGCAGCAGCGGCGCGAGGCTGCCGATCAGCTTCTTCGGCAGCGCCGGCGGGAGCAACTTCAGCAGCCCGGGGTCCTTCACCGCGCCGGTGGAGGAGATCTTGTACACGTTGACCGTCCGCCCGTCGCGGGTGGCGTGACCGGCGTAGGAGATCGGGACGATGCCACGGGTGGTTGAGTCGTAGTAACGGTAGGAGCTGTCCGTCCTGGGCCCGATGGGGAAGGTCGAGCTCAGCGCGCCCCTCGACGGCTCCACCGAGATGCCCGGCGGTGCGGTGACTCCTTCCAGGGTGGTGCGGTCCAGGGCGTAGGTGTGGTCGCTGGGCAGCGTCTGGGTTCCGGCGTGGATGGTCAGGTCGTCAGAGACGATCGCGGTGTCACCGTGGACACTGGTCACCTTGAGCCGCCGGTCCACGGTCGTCGGGACGTTGGTCGCGATGACGTTCTTGGTGTCACCCGATACCAGCGCGCTGCTGTTGAGCAGGGTGGCCGCGCCGCTGTAGGTGACGCCCAGGTTGGTGCTGCCCGGCAGCTTGGTGGCAATGGGGACGACAACGAAGCGGACCAGCACCCCCAGCACGATCAGGACGAGGCCGATCACGGCAAGGACGATGGACGAACGACGGACAGGCAAGGCAGCCTCCTCGGGCTCACGGGTTCGCGCAGTGGTCCCGCGTGCGACGAAACGGGCCTTGCCGAGCCGCCGCAGCGGCGAGTACTGCCGCTCTCCACGACGCTGCCAAACCGCAGGCCAGCAGCAATCATCCGTGCGGGGGATTTCGAGACCCTAAGGGGGGATAGCGCTGGCACAAGGCTCTCTGGCCATTGACGAACCGGGCCAGGGTCAGGAGCGTTGGCTGGCCTCCGGGCGAAGGTTGAGCCTCGGATGTCGTCCTTCTGAGCCGCAAGACCGCCTGGAAGGAGGACGCCGCTCGGCGGCCGGGACCGTAACGTCGGCGTCAATCTCATCCACCCTGACCGTCGCGGTGCACAGTGACGCTCGCCGCGGAGGCTTTGTCGAAGGGGGGCTCAGGTGAGCGCCTTCAAAGATGCTGACGAGGTTTACGCCTATATAGGCAAGATGTTCGAGATCGCGGTGGCCGATCCGGCGTTCGTGGAGGCGACCAGGGACACCGGCCTGGTGGTGCTGCTGACCCAGACTGACCCGGCCGCGACCATCCTCATCGACTTCCCCGGCCAGAAGGTGCTGTTCGGTGACGCGGCCGCCGGGGCGAAATCCACGGTGCAGCTCCGGATGTCCTCGGACAACAGCAACCGGTTCTGGCAGGGCAAGCTCAACTTCACCCTGGCCATGGCCCAGCGCAAGGTGAAGCTCGACGGGAAGCGGTCGGTGGCGCTGAAGCTGCTCCCGCTGACCACGCCCCTGTTCGACACCTACAAGACGACCCTGCGCGAGTCAGGCCGCGACGACCTGCTCGTCGGCTGACCCCGCGCCCACGACACCCGCCATCACCCCAGGAGCCAGCATGTTCGAACGCACCATGACCGACACCGAGCTCGAGACCGTCCTGGCCAAGGCGAGCGCCGTGTCGGCGTTCTTCCGCGAGATAGGACCGAAGTACGACCAGGAGAACACGTTCGCCTACCCGTCGATCCAGGCATTCAAGGACAGCGGCCTGGGTGCCGTGCCGGTGCCGAAGCAGTTCGGCGGCCTGGGCGGCGACCTGCTCACGACCTCCAAGGTCGTGAGCGAGCTGTCCCGGGGCGATTCGGCCATCACGCTGGCCTACAACATGCACTACATCATGGTCGGGATCGCCGGGGGCCTGATGAGCGAGGAGCAGAACAAGTACTGGCTGGGCCGGGTGGCCGACGGGGACATCATCTTCGGCCCGTTCTCCGAGCAGCGCGCCGGGTTCAGCGGGCTGGCTGACATGCGGGCGGTCCCGCAGCCGGGCGGCGGGTGGCGGCTGTACGGGAAGAAGACCTGGGGAACGCTGTGCGAGGCCGCGGACATCATCACCACCAACGCGACGATCACCGATGCCGACGGCAACCTGCCCGATGACTTCGCCGAGCGGGTCAACGCGGAAAGCTTCTTCATCGGCGACTTCAAGGTCGACGAGAACGGGCAGGGCGACGGTATCCGGATCCAGAAGACCTGGAACGCGCTGGGGATGCACGCCACCGGCACCCACGTGATCCACTTCGACGGCTACTACGTCCCCGAGGAGAACTTCATCTGCGAGTGGCGCAGCGGCGCGTTCGGCGTGCTGGAGTGGGCTTCGCTGATGTTCGCCAGCATCTACTACGGCATGCAGCAGCGCATCCTGGAGGAAGCCCGGGCGGTGCTGTCGAAGAAGCGGCTCGGGGCGACATTCGGCGCGATCGTCGCCGAGGACACCAAGGTCGCCAGCGTCGGGCACATCATCGACGGGATCGGCGACATGGCCTCCCGGGTCGAGCTGTCGCGCCGGGTACTGCACCACACCTGCCGCGACCTCGCCGAAGGCCGGGACGACGAATGGCCTATCGAACTGCGCTTCCCCTACATCGGGCTGGCCAAGACGTTCATCGCCGACAACGTGATGCACATGAGCCGGCAGGCGATGAGCCTGGTCGGCGGCTCATCCTTCCGCAAGGGAACCATCTTCGAGCGGCTCTATCGCGACTCCGCCGCCTCACTGTTCCAGCCGCTGAACGCGGACCAGACCCGCACCTATATCGGTGAGTTCCTGCTCGCACCCGACGAGCTCGCAGAGTAACGCTGATGGTTACCACACCAATAGACGTAACGCAGCACCATCTGAACCTGACCGGCCAGAACGTCCTGACCTTCGTCAGCTGGGCACTGACGATCATTCTGCTCGCCGTCACCGTCGAGATGGGACGGCGCGAGCGGTCCCCGTTCTACGTCCTCATCGTCCTGGCCGCGATGGCCGGGGCCTTTGCCGAAGCACTGTACGACGTGGCGTTCTCGCTCTACTTCTACTCGACGCACGGCATGCAGACCTTCTACACCGTCTTCGGCATCCCGCAGCCGGTGTGGACGCACAGCGGCTACGCCGTCCTCTACGCACTCCCGGCGGTGCTGATCACGTACCAGATCCGGCGCGGGCGGCTCACGCCCAGGGCGCTGTACGCGTGGGCCGGGGTCGAGTTCGGCATGTCGTGTGTCTTCGAAATGACCGGGATCAACATCGGGACCTACACCTACTGGGGGCCGCACGTCCTGCGGGTCTTCCACTACCCGCTCGTCATCGGCGTGCTCGAAGCTGCCCAGACGATCTGCTTTGCCGTGGCCGCGTCACAACTACGGGAACGGGCAACCAGCCGATGGGCGCTGCTTGGGCTGTTCGTGCTGTTCCCGGCGACTTTCTTTGGGGCGAACTTCGGAGCCGGGTCCGCCGTCATCATCGCGATCCACGCCGCGCACGTCAGCCAGGTGGCGGTCTACCTGTGCACCGTACTCAGCATCGTCTTCGCGGTCACCCTGGTTCGCTTCGCCGCCGCGTTCGTGCCCGGGTCGAAGCTGGTGGCGGCGGGCCGGGGCGTGCCCTCCCAGCGGCATCGGGCCAGTTCCTCGCCCAGCACCACGGTCAAGCACCATCCCGCCTGACCACCAGCAGCGCAGTTGCGCTTCCAGCATTGGCTGTGTGGTTGCCGACGGACCCGCGCGTTCAGTAGGAGCGGGGCAGGCCCAGGGAGTGCTGGGCGACGTAGTTGAGGATCATTTCACGGTTGACGGGGGCGATCCGCAGGAGCCGGGCCAGGCCCCACAGCGGGATGAGTCCGTACTCGGTGGAGACGCCGTTGCCGCCGTGGCACTGGATCGCCGCGTCCACGGCGGCGAGTGCGGCCTCGGCCGCGGCGTATTTCGCCATGTTCGATGCCTCGCCGGCAGGATGGCCGTGGTCGTGCAGCCAGGCTGCTTTGGCCGTCATCAGGGCGGCGGTCTCGACCTCGATCTTCGCTTTGGCCAGGGGATGCGAGACGCCTTGGTACGTGCCGATGGGAGCGTCCCAGACAACGCGGTCGTTGGCGTAGCGGGTGGCCTTGTCCAGGGCATAGCGGCCGATGCCGACGCACAGCGCGGCGCCGGTGACCCGCTCGGGGTTCAGGCCGTGGAATACCTGCCGGAATCCGTCGCCCTCTGCGCCGATGAGCCGGTCGGCGCTCACCCGGACGTCGTCGAAGAAGAGGGTGAACTGCCGCTCGGGGAGGGCGACCGACACGGGCAGCGGCTGCGCGGTCAGGCCCGCCGTGTCGGTGTCGACGACGAGCAGCGACAGGGCCGCGTCACCGGTGCCCTCAATGGTCCCGGTCCGGGCGACGACGAGGATGGCGTCGGCCTCATCGACGCCGGAGATGTAGTACTTCTGCCCGCGCAGCAGGTAGTCCTGGCCGTCGCGGACGGCAGCAGTGGATAGCCGGTGCGTGTTCGACCCGGCGTCCGGCTCGGTGATCGCAAAGACGATCTTTCCGTCGCCGGCGGCCAGCCGGGGCAGCCACCGGTCGCGCTGCGCAGCGGTGCCGTAGGTGGAGATCACTTCGCCGCAGATGGCGCTCGAAACGAGCAGCAGCAACAAGGGGCAGCCCTGCGCCGCGGTCTCCTCGCAGACGATCGCGAGCTCGGCCAGGCCCGCGCCACCGCCGCCGTGGGCCTCGGGGATATTGATGCCCAGGTAGCCGTGCTTGCCGAGCGCCTGCCACAGCTCGCTGGTGAACTCGCGGGCCTCGGCCTTGCGGGTGTAGTAGTCGTTGCCGAATTCGGCGGTAATTCCGGCCACGGCTTCCCGCAGCGCCAGGTGCTCGCCGGGGGTGGAAAAGTCCATCAGGCCTCCTGGTTGTGCAGGCTGGTGACGATGCGGAGCCGGGTCTGCTCGGGCAAGGAGTAGGGGGTGTAGAGGGTGTAGCGGTCAACGATGTCGCCGAAGCGACGGTGGATCTCTGGCCCGACGCTGTCCGGGCGGCCTACGACGGCGAAGGTGTGCAGCACGGTGTCGTCGATCATCCCGGTCATCGCGGCCCATTCGCCACGCACCGACAGCTGGTGCAGGTCGGTGTGCAGGTCGGCCCAGCCGTGCAGGTCGAGCACGGGGCGGTAGGCGGGGGTGGCGCCGTAGAAGGCGAGCTGTTCGCGGACCGCGGTCATCGCGGTCTCGAGGTCGGCGTCGGTGTCGCCGGTGGCGATCAGCCCCGGGTAGCAGATGCTGAACCGGTCGCGGCGGCGGCCCGAGGCGTGCAGCCCGTCATGGATGAGGGGCAGGGTGATCTCGCGCAGGTAGCTTTCGGTGGTGAAGCCGTGCACGAGCATCCCGTCGGCGACTTCGGCGGCGACCCTGGTCATCCGGGGTCCGACGGCGGCCAGCAGCACCGGCGGCGGCCCCCAGGGGTTGGCTGGGGGGGAGAACATCGGCGTCATCAGGGTGTGCTGGTAGAACTCGCCGCGGAAGTCCAGCCGGCTGCCGTCCTGCCAGCTCGCCCAGATGGCCCGCAGTGCCAGCACGAATTCCCGCATCCGGGCGGCCGGCTCGGACCAGGGCATGCTGAACCGCCGCCGGATGTGGGCCTTGACCTGGGAGCCGAGGCCGAGGACGAAACGGCCTGAGCTGAACGACTGCAGGTCGTTCGCGACCATGGCCAGGGTCATCGGGTTGCGGGCGAACGCAACCGCTACCGCGGTGCCCAGCGTCAGTGTGCTGGACTGGCCTGCGGCCAGGAGTAGCGGCAGGAATGGGTCGCGGCTGACCTCGGTGGTCCAGACCCCGTCGTAGCCGGCCCGCTGCGCGGCGGCCACCTGCTCGGCAATGCCGGCCAGGTCGCCGCCGCCGGTGCCGTCGATCGCGCCGCCGATGTTGGCGTCCACTCGCATTGGTCCGACCTCCGGGGCGCTCAGGCGGCCGCGTGCTGGCCAGCCGCGGCCCGCGGCGAGGCCGGCGGGGTGAACCGCTGGCCGTAGCGTCCGGCCAGCTCAGCCGCGCGGCGCGCGAAGCCGGCCGGCCCGCCGTCGTACTGGTCGAGGTAGCGCAGCGCTCCCCCGGTCCAGGCGGGGAACCCGATGCCCAGCAGAGAGCCGACGTTGGCGTCCGCTGCGGATTCGATGACGCCGGAGTTGTAGGCGCGCAGCGCCTCCAGCGCCTCGGCGAACAGCAGGCGCTCCATTACGTCGGCGAACGGGATCGGAGGACCGGCGGGAGGGAAGTGCTGCCGCAGGCCCGGCCATAGCCCGGCGCGGCGCCCGGAGGCGTCGTAGTCATAGAACCCGGCGCCGCCCGCGCGGCCGGTCCGGCCGAACTCGTCGATGAGCCGGTCGAGCACCGCGTCGCAGTCGCGTGACGTCCACGTCGTGCCGGCGGCCTCGGTAGCCGCGCGGGCCTCCTCCCGCACGGCGCGCGGCAGGGTCAGGGTGAGCTCGTCGAGCAGCTGCAACGGCCCGGCCGGATAGCCGGCCTGCAGCGCGGCCTGCTCGATGCTGGCCGGGTCCACCCCCTCCCCCAGCAACGTCACGGCCTCGTTGAGGCGGGCGATGATGACCCGGCTGGTGAAGAATCCGCGGCTGTCGTTGACCACGATCGGGGTCTTGCCGAGCTGCCGGACGACGTCGAACGCCCTGGCCAGCGTGGCAGGGGAGGTCTGGTCGCCCTTGATGAGCTCCACCAGCGGCATCCGATCGACCGGGGAGAAGAAGTGCACGCCGATGAAGTCTCCCGGCCGGGAGACGCTGCGCGCCAGGGTGCTGATCGGCAGCGTGGAGGTGTTCGACCCGATCACCGCCTCGGGGCCGACCACCGCCTCGATCTCGCCGAACACGCGCGCTTTCAGGTCTATGCTCTCGAAGACGGCCTCGACCACGAAGTCGACGCCGGCCAGGCCGGCCAGGCCTTCGGCGGGATGGATGCGGGCCAGCAGCGCGTCGCTGGCGTCCTGGGCGGTGCGGCCGGCCTCGATCGCCTTTGCCTCCAGCCGCTGCGCGTAGCCCTTGCCCTTGCGGGCGGCGGCCACGTTCACGTCGGTGAGGACGACGTCGATCCCGGCTCGGGCGGCGACGTAGGCGATCCCGGCCCCCATCATCCCGGCGCCGACCACAGCCAGGCGCGCGGACCGGAACGCGGGCTGGCCGGGCGGGCGGCTGGCGCCGGATTTGATCTGCTGCACGTCGAAGAAGTTCGCCCTGATCCGGTTCTTCGCGACCTGCCCGGTGACCAGCCTGATGAAGTAGCGGGTCTCGATCAGCGACGCCGCCTCCAGGTCCACCTGCGCGCCCTCCACGGCCGCGGCCAGTATCGCCCGGGCCTCGGGTGCCGGTGCTCCTGCGGTCTGGCGGCGCAGGTTGGCGGCGAGATAGGGCAGCTGGGCGGCCAGCGGCCCGCGGGCGGGGGTGCCGCCGGGTATCGCGAACCCGGGCTGGTCCCAGGGCTGGCTCGGCTCGGGGTTCTCGGCGATCCATTGCTTCGCGCGCGGCAGGAGCTGGCCGATGCCCGGGACCAGCTCGTCGACCAGCCCCAGCTCGAGCGCCTCGGCCGGGCTGAACCGCTTCCCGGACAGCAGCACCTTCTCCAGCCCGGTCGTGACCCCGAGGCGCCGCACGACGCGCACCACCCCCCCGCAGGCCGGCAGGAGCCCCAGCCCGACCTCGGGCAGGCCGAGCTCGCTGCCCGGCACGTCCGCGACGATGCTGTGGTGGCAGGCCAGGGCCAGCTCCAGGCCGCCGCCGAGCGCGGCGCCGTTGATCGCCGCCACCACCGGCCTGCCCAGGGTCTCCAGCGCGCGCAGCTGTGCCTTGACGCCGTTCAGGTACGTGGTGAACCGGGAGGCGTCGGCGGCGTGCAGGCCCAGCAGCTCGCCCAGGTCGCCGCCGGCGAAGAACGTCTTCTTCGCCGAGGTGATCACCACCCCGGCGATGTGCTCGCGTTCCCGCTTCAGCCGCGCGACGGTGTCGCGCAGCGCGGTCACGAACCGCTCGGACAGCGTGTTGGCGGATTGGGCCGGGTCGTCCATGGTGAGTACCACCACGCCGTCAGGCTGGGTCTGCCAGCGGATGATCTCGGTGTCGGTCATGGCGGAACGGGCTCCTCGGGTAGTGAGATCGGGGCAAGTACAGGGCGGGCTGTGCTGGCCGGGTTCAGAGACGTTCGATGATCGTGGCGACGCCCATGCCAGCGCCGACGCACAGCGTCACCAGTGCCCGTTTCGCGTGGCGGCGCTCCAGCTCGTCGATCACGGTCGAGACGAGCATCGCGCCGGTGGCGCCGAGCGGATGGCCCATGGCGATGGCGCCGCCGTTGACGTTCACGTTCTCTTCGGGCAGGTGCAGGTCCCTGATCCACTTCAGGACGGCGGAGGCGAAGGCCTCGTTGAGCTCGAACACGTCGATGTCGTCGAGCTCAAGGCCGGCGGCGGCCAGCACCTTGCGGGTGGCGGGGGTAGGGCCGGTGAGCATGATCGTCGGGTCGGATCCGGTGATCGCGGTGGCGACCACCCGGGCCCGCGGCGGCAGCCCGAGGTCGAGCCCGGCCTGTTCGCTGCCGACCAGGACCAGCGCGGCGCCGTCGACGATCCCTGAGGAGTTCGCGCCGGTGTGCACGTGGTTGATGCGTTCCAGGTGGTGGTACTTCTGCAGGGCGACGGCGTCGAAGCCGAGCTTGCGGCCGGCGTCGGCGAAGGACGGGGTGAGCTCGCCGAGCGACTGTACGGTGGAGTCGGGTCGGCGGTGCTCGTCCTGGTCGAGGATGGTCACCCCGTTACGGTCGGTGACCGGCACGATCGAGCGCTTGAACCTGCCCTCGCGCCAGGCGGTGTCGGCGCGCTGCTGGGAGCGGACGGCGTAGGCGTCGACGTCCTCCCGGCTGAAGCCCTCGAGGGTGGCGATGAGGTCCGCGCCGATGCCCTGGGGCACGAAGTAGTGGTCATAGGTGGTGGTCGGGTCCGTGAACAGCACCCCGCCGTCGGACATCATCGGCACCCGCGACATCGACTCCACCCCGCCGGCCAGCACCAGCCGGTCCCAGCCGGAGCGGACCTTCTGCGCGGCCAGGTTGGTGGCCTCCAGCCCGGAGGCGCAGAACCGGTTGATCTGCACCCCGCCGACCGTGTCGGGCAGCCCGGCGACCAGCGCAGCGGCCTTGGCGATGTTGCCGCCCTGGTCGCCGATCGGGGTGACCACGCCGAGGACCAGGTCGTCGATGTATCCCGGGTCAAGGCCCGGCAGCCGGGACCGCAGTTCGTCGATCAGCCCGGCGACGAGGTCGACCGGCTTGGTCGCGTACAGCGACCCCTTCTTCCCGCGGCCGCGTGGTGTGCGGATCGCTTCGTAAATGTAGGCCTCATCACTCATGACGCCCTGTCCCCTCTGTTCCGCGGTATGCGTCAGTCGGCTCGGCGGTGAGGACCGCGAGTGCCGAGCGGCGCAGCAACTCGCGCAGCTGGTCCTCGGGCAGCCCGGCCGAATGCTGCAGGGTGGACTGGATCGCGCCGATCGCGCAGTGCACCACCGTGCGGGCGGAGGCGTCGTCCAGGTCGCCACGCAGCTCGGTGAGCAGGTGCGCCCACTCCTCCAGGTACAGCCGCTGCTTGCGGCGCAGGCTGCGCCGGTCGGCCTCGGGCAGGTTCGCGATCTCCCGGAAGTACACCTGGGCGACATCACGGTCATCGACGACGAAGCCGATCTGGCCCTCGATCAGCTGGGTCAGCGCGTCGAGGGGGTCGGCCTGCTCGTCCGCGGCCAGCCGCTGCCCTTCGCCGAGCAGCCGGTCGATCACCCGGTCGAACATCGCCACCAGCACCGCGGTCTTGCTCTCGTAGTGCCGGTAGATGGCCGAGGCCGTGATCCCGACCGCCTCACCGATGTCTTCCATCGAGACCGAGTGAAACCCTCTGCGGGCGAACAGGTTCGCGGCGGCGGTCAGGATCCGCTCTTTGCGTGCCGGGTCGCGGGTGCGGACCGGCCGGATCTGCGCCGCCTGCGGGTCGGGGCTAGACACGCTGTACAGACTAGGGTCGCGGCGAGCGGTGCCGGCCGCGGCACGCCTGGCCCGGGCGCCGCCGGTCACGATCCCGCTCCGGGGAGCCAGGCCGCCGGCAGGTCGACGTGGCGGCAGCGCACGTACTCACCGAGGCCTTTGGCCTGCGGGTCGGGCCGGGTGGAGTCGGCGACGCCGTTGCCGAGCAACCCGACGATCACGAAGTTGACCGCGAGCAGGTTGGGCAGCTCGTACCGGCGCACCGCAAGTCCGGCGGACTCGGTGAGCAGTTCCCGGAACCGCTCGACGGTGAGGTAGGCGCGCAGCCACTCGTACTCGGCCGGGGTCCGGACCCACAGCCCGATGTTGGCGTTGCCGCCCTTGTCGCCGGACCGGGCGCCGCAGACCAGGCCGAGCGGTCCCCGGGCAGTGCCGGTGCTCATGGCGGCCGGCCCCGAAGACGCGTCCGGGGCGCAGGGCGGCCCGGCTGCGGGTGAGTCAGCCCGGCCCGATCCGGTGCCGGCCGCCGCGGCGGATGCGGCGGCCGCCGCGTTCCCGGGGGCGGTGTGCTCGATGACTCGCACGCTGCCGTCCGGCAGGACGAGCCGCTGGGTAACGAGGCTGGCGGGTATCAGGGCGGGCCAGTACACGCCGAAGTCGGTGGCGTCGGCGGGCGGGGTGGTGGTGTGGAAGCCGGCGTAACCGCCGAGGAACAGTTCCATGGTGGCGTTGGAGAAGCGCCGGCCCGCCCGGTCGCGGTCGCGGTCCTTCACGGTGATCTGCAGGTGGGCGGTGGCCTGGGCGCTGGTCGGCGCGTCGGGGCGGTCGAAGCGCAGCAGCCGCACATCGACGTCGTCGTACTGGTCTTTCCCGCCGAGCACGTCGAACAGCTGCGCCTCGGCGGCGGCCGCCTTGGCCTCGATGTCCAGGCTGGTGAGCACGAGGGTCATCGTGTTGCGGTAGCCGCCGATGTAGTCGATCGCCACCTTGAGCTGCCCGGTTGGCGGGCTGCCGCGGGTCCCGCTGATCCGCACCCGGTCGGTGTCCTGCTGCGACAGCTGGATGGTGCCGAAGTGCGCCACCACGTCCGGGTTGGCGTAGCCGGGCCCGGCGATCTCATACAGCAGCTGCGCGGTGACCGTGCCGACCGAGACCAGCCCGCCGGTGCCGGGGTGCTTGGTGATCACGCTGGACCCGTCGGCCTCGATCTCGGCGATCGGGTAGCCGGGACGGCGGCGGTCGCGGATCTCGTCGGCCCACGGATAGTTGCCGCCGGTGGCCTGCGGGCCGCATTCGATGACGTGCCCGGCGGCGACCGCGCCGGCCAGCGCGTCGTAATCGGTGCGTGACCAGCCGTGCCACCAGGCCGCGGGGCCGACCGCGAGAGACGCGTCGGTGACGCGCGGGCAGACGACGATGTCGGCACCTGCGGCCAGGGCAGCGGCAATGCCCCAGCCGCCGAGGTAGGCGTTCGCGGTCGCCGGGGCGATCCCGGCCTCGCGCAGCGACCGGCCGGTTTCCAGGTGCACCAGGTCATGGCCGGCCGCGAGCAGGTCGTCCAGCCGGCCGGCCAGGTCGTCACCGTCGAGCCAGGCCACCTTGGGCGCCAGGCCGATACGATCGGCGAGCTCGGCGATCTGGCCGGCCAGCCCGGCCGGGTTGAGGCCGCCCGCGTTCGTGACGACCCGGATCCCCCGGTCCAGCACGGTGCCCAGCACCTGCTCGAGCTGGGTGAGGAAGGTGCGGGCGTAGCCGGCCGACGGGTCCTTCCGCTTGGCCTTCCACAGGATCAGCATCGTCAGTTCGGCGAGATAGTCACCGGTGACGACGTCGACCGGACCGCCCTCCACGATGTCGCGCATCGCCGCGAGCCGGTCGCCGTAGAAACCCGACGCGTTGGCGATCCGCAGCGGGGTCACGACCGGCCTCCGGTGGGCTGCGGCGCGAACAAGCCCGGCGGGCGGCCGTCGGCCGGGGCGCCAGCGAAGGCCTGCGCGATCGTGATCCATTCGGCCGCGGCCGGCCCGGTCACCTGCAGGCCCGTGTCGGCCAGGTTGCGTCGCTGGGTGACGACCAGGCAGAAGTCCAGTGCCGTGCCGGTGACCCGGTCCTCGGCGGCGGCGGCTCCCCACGTCCAGTGCTCGCCGCCGGGGGCGTCGAGCTCGACCCGGACCGGTACGGCCGGTACCGGTCGGCCGCGCAGCCGGAAGCAGAACGCGAAGGTCCGCACCCCGAGATCGGCGACGTGCCGCAGCCGCTTGGTAGGCTCCCGTCGCTCACCGGTTGTGTCGGCGACATCCTGGGCGTGCGCCCAGGTCTCCATCAGCCGGCCGGTCGCCGAGGACGCCGGGCCCATGTCCGGGCCGAACCAGGGCAGTCGCGCATCCGGATCGACGCCGCAGTAGGCGGCCAGCAGTACCGTCCGCGACCTGGAAAGCCAGGCTAGGCATCGCTCGCCGGCCAGGTGCCGGTAGCGTGCGGCGACCACACCGGGGAACCCGGCGCCGAGGGCGAGCAGTTCGGCCCGCTGCGCGGCGAACGCGGCTGGGTCGTTCACGGCGAGCAGTGTGGCGTCGTCGAAGAAAGCCAGGTGGGTGACCTGATCCCGGATCGTCCAGCCTGCAGCGGGGGTGGGTGCGTCCCAGCCCGTCGGCCCCAGCCGGGCCAGGATCCCCATGAGTGAGTCGGTCTCGGCGGCCAGGTCGGCTACGACGGTCTGTAGCACTGTTGCCTTCGCCGTGTCGGGCGGCGCGGCGATACGGCCGGCTCCGGTGCGGTCGGGCCGCCGGCTGGTTGGCTGCCCGGTCACGAGGCACCGTCCCTGCCGCCTGCGTCATCAGCCGGACCGCCGACGGCGGCGCCGACGACGGCGAGCACGGTCCCCGTATCGACGGTCTGCCCGGCTGCGACGTTCAGCTGAGCCAGCGTGCCCTCTTGCGGGGTGCGTACCGAGTGCTCCATCTTCATCGCCTCCAGCACCACCAGCACTTGCCCGGCGTGAACGGAATCGCCGAGCTGCGCCTCGACGCGCACGACGGTGCCGGGCATCGGTGCGAGCAGGGAGCCGGCCGTGGCCTGCTGCTGCGTTTCGGGGAACCTCGGCTGCTCGGCCAGGGTGGTGGCGCCCAGCGCGGAGTCGGCGTACCGGATGTCACCGGCGCGGGCGACGGTGACCAGGCGGCGCACGCCGTCGATCTGAAGGTCGACCCCGGCCGCGCTGCAGCCGTGCAGCAGGACCGGTCCGAGTTCGACACCGTCGACCGCCGCGTCGACGAACGGGCCGCGGATGCGGTACTCGACGCCGAACCCGCGCCCGGCCACCTGGTAGCTGACCTGCTGCCGGGCTTTGGGGACGTTCCGCCAGCCGGAGGAGACACCGGGGAGCACGGGTGTCTCGGCGCGGCGCAGGGCCTGGTCTGCTAGCGCGGTGGCCAGCGCGTGCACCGCAAGCCCGCGCTCGTCGCCGGCCATCAGCGCCGCCGGGTCGTGCCGGGTCAGATAGCCGGTGTCGATGTGGCCGTCGAGGAACTCCGGTTCGCGCAGGATCCCGACCAGCAGGTCGCGGTTGGTGACCACCCCGAGCACGCGCGTCTCGGCCAGCGCCCGGGCCAGCAGCCGCGCGGCCTGCTCGCGGGTCGGGGCGTGCGCGATCACCTTGGCCAGCATCGGGTCATAGTGCACGCTGACCTGGGCGCCGGTCCGCACCCCGGTGTCGACGCGCACGCCGGGCAGGGACGGCACGTCGAACAGCAGCAGCGAGCCGGTGGCCGGCAGGTATCCGGCGGCGACGTCTTCTGCGTAGAGCCTTGCCTCGATGGCATGGCCGCTCAGGCTGGCCTGTACAGCTTCGTCGGGCAGCGGCTTGCCTTCGGCCACCGCGAGCTGCAGGGCCACCAGGTCGAGGCCGGTGACGAGCTCGGTGACCGGGTGCTCGACCTGCAGCCGGGTGTTGACCTCGAGGAAGAAGAACTCGCCGGAGGCGTCCAGAATGAACTCGACCGTGCCCGCACCGACGTAGCCGATCGCCTTCGCCGCCGCGACCGCCGCCGACCCCAGCTCGGCGCGCAGCGTGCCGTCGACGACCGGCGACGGCGACTCCTCCAGGATCTTCTGATAGCGCCGCTGGATCGAGCACTCCCGCTCGAACAGGTGCACGACCTGCCCGTGGGTGTCGGCGAAGACCTGCACCTCGATGTGCCGGGGGCGCTCTACCAGCCGCTCGAGGAAGACCGTGCCGTTGCCGAACGCGCCGGCTGCCTCCCGCCGGGCCGCCGCGACCGCCTCGGTCAGCTCGCCGGGCGTGGTGACGACCCGCATGCCACGGCCGCCCCCGCCGAAGGCGGCCTTGACCAGCACCGGGAACCCGATCTCGGTCCCGGCGCGGTCCGCCAGCCCGGTCGGCAACTGCTCCCCGTCACCGATCGCGATGCCCGGCAGTACCGGCACCCCGGCCGCGGCCATCAGTTGCTTGGCCGAGGTCTTGGAGCCCATGGACCGGATCGCGGCCGGCGGCGGGCCGACGAACGTCAGCCCCGCGGCGGCGCAGGCCTCGGCGAAGTCCGCGTTCTCCGACAGGAACCCGTAGCCGGGGTGTACCGCGTCGGCGTCGGTACGCCTGGCCGCGTCGATGATCAGCTCCGGGCGCAGGTAGGTTTCCGCGGCCGTGCTGCCCGGCAGGGCGACCGACTCGTCGGCCTCGGCCACGAACGGCGCCTGGGCATCGGCGTCGGAGAACACCGCGACGGTCGCGATGTCCAGCCCCCGCGCGGAGCGGATCACCCGGGAGGCGATCTCGCCGCGGTTGGCGATGAGCAGTTTCCTGATGCGAGTCATCTGTGTCCTACATCCGGAAGACGCCGAAGCCGCAGCGTCCCTCGATCACCTGCGAATGGGCGGCCGACAGGCCGATGGCCAGCACGGTGCGGGTGTCGCGCGGGTCTATCACGCCGTCGTCGTAGAGCCGGGCGGTGGTGAAGAACGCGTGCGACTCGCGCTCGATCTGCGCCTCGATGTCCCGGCGGCGTTCGGTGTCAGCGTCGGCGTCGAACTCGCGGCCGGCCGCGTCGGCGGCCTGCCGGGCGACGATGGACAGCACCCCGGCCAGCTGCTGGGCGCCCATCACCGCGAGCCGGGCGTTGACCCAGGCGAACATCAGCCGCGGGTCGTAGGCGCGGCCGGACATGCCGTAGTTGCCGGCGCCGAACGAGGCGCCGAAGTTGACGGTGAAGTGCGGGACGGCGCTGTTGGCGACGGCGTTGATCATCTTCGCGCCGTCTTTGATGATGCCGCCCTGCTCATAGGCGGTGCCGACCATGTAACCGGTGGTGTTCTGCAGGAAGACGAGCGGGGTGTCGGTCTGGTTGGCCAGCAGGATGAACGCCGAGGCCTTCTTCGCTTCCTCGCTGAAAAGCACGCCACGGTGGTTGGCCAGCACGCCAACAGGGAACCCGTGTATCGACGCCCAGCCGGTGACCAGGCTGGTGCCATATCTCGGCTTGTATTCGCTGAACCGGGAGCCGTCCACGATCCGGGCCAGGATCTCGCGGGGATCGACAGGGATCCGGAAGTCGGCTGGAGTGAGGCCGAGCACTTCCTCGGGGTCGTAGAGCGGTTCATCGGGCGGCTGGCTCGGTCCGGGCCCGAGCTTGCGCCACCCGAGGTCGGCCACGATCTGGCGGCCGATGCGCAGGCACTCCCGTTCGTCGACGGCGAACTGGTCGGCAAGGCCGGACACTTCGGAGTGCATCCGCGCGCCGCCGAGCTGCTCGTCGTCGGCGTCCTCGCCGGTGGCCATCTTCACCAGCGGCGGCCCGCCGAGAAACACCTTCGCCTGCCCGTCGACCAGCACCGCGTAGTCGCACATGCCGGGCACGTACGCGCCTCCCGCGGTGGAGTTGCCGAACACCAGCGCGATGGTCGGGATGCGGGCGGCCGACAGCTGGGTGAGCTTCTGGAAGATCTTGCCGGCGTCGACGAACAGCTCGGACTGGGTGGGCAGGTCGGCTCCGCCGGACTCGACCAGGTAGATGACCGGCAGCCGGTTGACCCGGGCGATGTCCAGGGCCCGCAGGTTCTTCTTCAGCGTGAACGGGTTCATCGCCCCGCCCCGCACGGTCGGGTCGTGCGCGATGATCATGCACTCCACGCCGGACACCACGCCGATCCCGGTGAGGATGCTGGCCCCGACGGTGAACCGGCTCCCCCAGGCCGCGAGCGAGGACAGTTCCAGGAAGAAGGCGTCCCGGTCGAGCAGCAGTTCCAGCCGCTCGCGCACCAGCAGCCGGCCGCGCTCGTGGTGGCGGCGCGCGTACCGCTCCCCGCCGCCGGCCCGGACCAGGTCGAGCTGCTGCTCCAGTGCCGCCAGCGCCGCCAGCTGGACCCGACGGTTCTCCTGGTAGGTCTCGTCGGTGATGTCGAGCGCGGACGTCAGGACCGGCATCGTCGTCACGCCGGGGGGGTGCCGACCACGAGGGCGAAGGCGCGGTTCTGGATGGGACCGGCCCGGTCTATGGTGATGTACTTCTGCTCGGTGTACTCCTCCAGTGCATCCGGCCCGCCCTCGCGGCCGAGCCCGCTCTGCTTGTAACCGCCGAAGGGGTAGTGCGGGTTGATCACGTGCCAGTCGTTGACGTAGACCATCCCGGCCTCCAGGCGGCGGGCCACGTCGAGGGCCCGCTGCTCGTCGCGTCCCCAGACGCCGGCCGACAGCCCGTAGCTGGTGTCGTTGGCGATCGCGACGGCCTCGTCGATCGTGTCGTAGGTCAAGACCGCCAGCACGGGCCCGAAGACCTCCTCCCGGGCGATGGTCATGTCATTGGTCACGCCGGTGAAGATCGTCGGCTCGATCCAGTTGCCGGCCTCGAACTCCGGGCCCTCGGGGGCACCCCCACCGACGACGGCCGTGGCGCCCTGCGCCTTCGCGCCGTCCAGGTAGGCCAGGATCCGCTGCTGCTGCTGTTTGGTGATGACCGGGCCGACGTCGGTGGCCGGGTCGAGCGGGTCGCCGAGGGTGAGGGTCTTGGCCCGCTCGATCAGCCTGGCCAGGAATTCGTCCTTGATGCTGTTGGGGACCAGCAGCCGGGTGCCCGCTTCGCAGGCCTGGCCGTTGTTGGCCATCGCCGCGAACAGCGATCCGTCCACGGCCACCGAGAGGTCGGCGTCGTCGAGGATGATGTTCGGCCCCTTGCCGCCGAGTTCGAGGGTGACCCGCTTGATGGTGTCCGCGGCCTTGGACAGGATGCTCTTGCCGACGGCTGTCGACCCGGTGAACGCCACCTTGCGCACGTCCGGGTGCCCGCTGAGGTAGGACCCGACCGGCTCGCCGTCACCGACGACGACGTTGAGGACGCCCGGGGGCAGGCCGGCGGCCTCGAACTCCCTGGCCACCTCCAATGCCAGCAGCGGGGCGTGCTCGTCGGGCTTGAGCACCACCGTGTTGCCGGCCGCGAGAGCCGGGGCGATCTTCCAGACGATCACCAGCAGCGGGATGTTCCACGGCACGATGGCGGCGACCACGCCGAGCGGCTCGCGGCGCAGGATGCCCTCGGCGGGCAGCGGCCCGATCGCCGGACCGGGCTTCTCGAACTCGTAGGTCTTGGCCAGCTCCGCGAGGTACTGCAGCTGGCCGATGGAGAGCCCGAGGTGCAGGATGCTGGTCACCCGGATGGTGGCGCCGTTCTCCCTCGTCTGCAGCACGGCGAGCTCATCGGTGCGCGCAGCGAGCCGGGCGGCCACGGCGTTGAGCAGGTCGGCGCGCTCTTCGGGGGCCTTGGTGCGCCACACGCCGGAGGCGTGGGCGGCCTTGGCGGCGGCGACGGCCTGGTCGATGTGGCCGGTGCCGCCCTTGGCGACGGTGGCCACCAGCTCGCCGGTGGCCGGGCTGCGGATCTCATAGCGCTCCGGCGAGTCAACCCATTCGCCGTTGATGAACAAACGGTAGTGCGGGATGGACATCGGTTTCTCCTTGCCGTCTGGCGATGTGGCGGTGTGAGTAGTCATGTGAGTCGGTGGCCGCGGTGGTTCAGGCGACCTGCCGCTGCCGGCCTGAGTGGTCCGGGTGGTCCAGGGCGCGGTAGCCGCTGCGGTAGTACAGCAGCGGGTCGGGGTCCGACTCGGCCGACAGCGCCTCGACGACGCAGGTGACGATGTGGTGGTCGCCCCCGTCATGGCGCGCGGCGATACGCGCCTCGATGTGTGCGGCCGCGCCGTCCAGAGCGGGCGCCCCGCGCGGGGTCGGCGACCAGGCGACCCCGGCGAACTTGTCGCTGCCGCTGCGCGCGAACGCATCGCTGAGCTGGTGCTGCCCGGCGCTGAGCACGTTGACGCACAGGCACGGCGCTGTGGCCAGCAGCGGCCAGGACGTCGAGGTCTTCGACGGGCAGAACAGCACCATCGGCGGGTTCAGCGAGAGCGAGGTGAAGGACTGACACGTCAGCCCGGCTGGGTCGCCGTCGACGACGCCGGTCACGATCACCACGCCACTCGCAAAGTGCGAGAGCACACGTCGGAAGTGGCCGGGATCGAAGGTGGTGTGCGCGTCCATCAGCTAACCTGCCTTTCTCGGTTGGCCCAGAACGGAGCGCGCAGGGCCTTCTTGTCGAGCTTGCCTGCCGGGTTCACCGGCAGCTCGCCGGCGAACGCGATCGTCTTCGGTGCCGAGACGCTCCCGAGTTCCTTCTTGACCGCCGCGATCAGCTCGTCCGCACTCGCCTCCGCGCCCGGCCGGAGGACCACCGCCGCGTGCACCGCCTCGCCCCATTTGGGGTGCGGCACGCCGATCACCGCCGCCTGCGCCACCGCGGGGTGGCCCATCAGCACGTCCTCCACTTGCCGGGGGAAGATGTTGAACCCGCCGCTCACCACCATGTCGCGCTTGCGGTCGACGATGTAGAGAAAGCCGCCGGAGTCGAGGCAGCCGACGTCGCCGGTGTGCACCCACCCGTCGCGCAGGGCCTCGGCAGTGCGCGTGGCGTCGACGTAGCCGAGCATCTGTCCCAGCTGCCTGGAGCAGATCTCGCCGATCTCTCCCGCCGGAAGCGGGCGATCATGCTCATCCTGGATGCTGACCTTCACGTACGGGAGGGGGCGCCCGGCGGAGGCGAGCCGTTTGAGGTCGGTGTCGGTGCCGACCTTGTGGTCCTCCTTGCGCAGGCAGGAGACGTACCCGGGTTCGGTGCCGGCGTAGGTCTGCACGAAGATCGGCCCGAAGGCGGTAAGAGCCTCGCGGAGCCGTTCGGGGGCAATCGGGGACCCGGCGTAGATCATCGTCTTCAGCGAGGAGAGGTCGGCCATCCCCAGCCGCGGGTGGTCCAGCAGCAGGTAGATGATCGTCGGGACAACGGCCGTGGCGGTGACGCGGTAGCGTTCGATCGCCGCGAGCAGCCCCCCGGCGTCCAATCCCGGCAGCATGACGTTGGTGCCGCCGCGCAGGAACGTGGGCATCACGAAGATCTGGGTGAAATGGGTCAGCGGGGCACCGTGCGCGAACACCCCCCCCGGACGGGTGTCGGCGATCTCCAGGCCTGCGGTGATGCTGTAGTGCGCCCAGGTGAAGTGCGAGTTGACCACGCCTTTCGGCTCACCCGTGCTGCCCGAGGTGAACAGCACGTACGCCTCGTCGTGCTCACTGGTCGTCACGGCCGGCGGAGTGCCGGGCTGCGCCTCGAAGTGCGCCCGGTAGTCCACCGAATCCGTCATGCCGCCGGGGACCACAGGACCCCCGGAAGTCCCGTCGGCCAGCCTGATCACGGTCTTCAGGCTGGGCAGGCCCGTCACGATCTCGCGCGCCACGTCGTCGAACTGAGCGTGGTAGATCAGCGTGGTGGCCGCGGTCTGCGCCAGGTTGGTGCGGTGCGTAGCGGCCGATGCGCGGGTCGGCATCTGCACCAGAACGGCGCCGGACTTCCAGACGCCATGCTGGGTCGGGATGAACTCCAGCACGTTCGGCAGTAGAAGACCGACCCGCTCGCCCGGCGCCACTCCCAGCGCGCCGAGCCCGTTGGCGACCCGGTTGGCCCACTGCTGCATCTGCCGGTAGCTGATGGCGCGGTCACCGTCGCGGATCGCCGTCCGCTCCGCGTAGTACAGGCACACCCGGTCGAAGACCTCAGGCAGAGTTCCCCACATCGTCATGACCTCCAGAAAGTCAGCGGCATCCGGCGGCCGATACGTCGGTCAGCTGCTGGCGCGCCAGCTCCAGTTCGCGTTCCAGGCGGTTCACCAGCTCGGCGACCCCGATCACGGCGTCAGTGCCGGACACCGAGTGCCCGGCCGCCCACACCCCACGGTGAGCGAGGAGCCGCTCCACGGAGAAACCGCCCAATGCCGGCCCGTCCAGCACCGGGTCGCGCGAGGTCGATCCGTCCGCGGCGGCGCAGGGCGCGGCCGTGCCGACTCCCCGCAGCCAGTCGGTCAGCACGTTGGCAGGCAGGCCGGTGACCTGCCTGGACGCGGTAACGTCGTCCAGCGTGGCCGCGACGATGGCGTCCCGGTAGGCCGCCGAGGCGAGGCTCTCGGTCGTCGCGATGAACCGGGTGCCCAGGTAGGCCAGGTCGGCGCCGAGGACCCGTGCGGCGAGGATGCCCGCGCCGTCGCTGATTCCCCCGGCGATCGCCACGATGCCGTCGTAGCGCTGGCGCGCCGCGCGCAGGAACGCGAACGGATTCGCCCAGCCCGTTTGGCCCCCGGCTCCGGCGGTGAGCAGCACCACGCCATCGACGCCGCTGGCCGCCGCCCGTTCTAGGTGCCGCAGGCTGGCCACGTCGGCCAGCACGAGGATTCCCGCGTCGTGCAGCGGGCCGACAATCTCGCCCGGCGCGCCCACGCTGGCCACGACCACTTCGGCGCCGCCGCGGATCACCGCGGCGAGGTCATCGGCCAGGCGTGCATTGCTCCGGTGCACGACCAGGTTCACCCCGACCGGCGCCGCGCGGCGGCCGGGCGGGGTACCGGCGGCCACCTGCTCGCCGATCCGGCGCAGCCACCGTCCGAGCTCGTCGCTGCCGGTGGCGTTGTGAGCCGGGAAGGTGCCGATCACGCCCGCCGCGCAGGCCGCGGCCACCAGCTCGGGGCCGGAGACATCGGTCATCGGCGCGGCCATGGCCGGCAGACGCAGGCGTTCGCGCCACTGCGCGGGAAGCACCGGTGCTCACCTACCAGTCGGTTGGTCTCACGAGGACGGGGCGAGCGAGCTGAAGTCGAACCCGGCTTCCCAGTACGCCGGCGTGAGCACCGGCAGGCCCAGTTCCTGGTAGACGGGAACGTCGTTCCAGTACGACGACTCGCGGTTCACCTTCCCGGCGGCATCGAACTGGTGCCAGGTCTGCCCTCGGGTGGACAGCGTCCTGCCGCCGGCCGGCACGCCGCGGAAGTTCTCCAGATGCTCGCCGGTCCATTTCCACAAGATCGCGACCGCGCGGGCTTCGTCGAGGCCGGCCGCGTCGATCACGTCCAGGACTTCGAACCTGTGGATACCGAGACCGTTGTCGGCATCGGTGTTCGCGAAGGGTGCGAGCCGCTCACGCAGCTGCGCCTTGTCGGTCGCCGTGTCGAAGACATGATCGACGTCGCGGCGGTCGTCGTACAGCAGGTCGTCGGCGAACATGGCGACGACAGCGTCGGTGTCGCTCGTGATCAGGCTCGCCCAGCGCTGGGCGTGGTCGGTGTTGTCGGGCATGACTGATACAGCTCCTCGGAGTCGTTAGGGAAGAAAGGGGCCTGGCGCGGCGGCGGGCACGGATGCCCGCGGGCCGGAGCTGGCCGGCCCGCGGGAGTTCAGACAGTGGCTGGGGCGACGGCGCGCGGGGCGGTGACGCCACGGGTCGAGACGGGCTGGCCGAGGTCGCGCAGCACCGAGGTGGCGTCCCAGTACGTGGATTCGCGCTTGATCTTGCCGTCTTCGTAGATGTGCATCGTGTGGCCGGTGGTGCCGACTACCTTGCCGTTCGTGGGGATGCCGAGGAACGCGCCGGCGCCGGTGGCCCGCCAGGTCCAGCGGATCAGCGCGCGGTTCTCGTCGCCGATCACCTCGTCGATGCGGAACTCGTGGACGCCTATGCCGTTGTCGGGATCGGCGTTCGCGTAGGGGGCGAACGCGCGCGCCAGGTCGGCCTTGTCGGTGATGGACTGGCCGAGCATCAGGTCCTCGAAGAGGAAGTCGTCGGCGTACAGCTGGCACACCTTCTCCGGGCTGTCCCGGAACGCCTTCAACCATAGGACCGCGAAGCGATACGACATGTGCTCCTCGCCTACCTTCCGTGAACGTATGACCATGTGCCTCGCCGGCCGCTGCGCCCTGCGGGTGCGAAGACCGGCACGAGCAAGTCAATGACAATCTCGCGGCCATGGCCTCACCCCACGGGAGGAAACCGGCTGCCCATTGGGATGACACGTCCGGGCGGCGAGCGGTGGCGTCACTCCGTGGAGGGAGACAAGAACTCCCCAGGGATGATCCGCCGGCGCGGCGCGCTCCCATAGCGTCGTTTCATGAGCAAACAGATACGCATCCGAGTCAAAGCCACGGCCACGATCCGGGAAGCGGCCCGGGAAGAGGGAGACGCGCCGCCGGTGCTCGACCGCATCAGGCGCACCTGGTGGCCGGACCAGAAATGAGCTCCGGCACGCCGCGGCAGGCAGCCGAGGCTGGGGTCAAGGCCGCGGTCCGGGCTTTGGCCGCGGGCCTGATGGTCGTGGTCGCCGACGACCGCGACCGGGAGGACGAGGGCGACCTGGTCGCCGCGGCAGCGCTGATGAGCGCCGAGCAGATGGCGTTCTTCCTGCGGCACGGCAGCGGAATCGTCTGCGCGCCGATGCCTGACGAGCGCGCCGACGAGCTCCAACTGCCGCTGATGGTCGATCGGAACACCGAGAGTCACGGCACCGCGTTCACCATCAGCGTCGACCACCGCAGCGTGGGTACCGGCATCTCTGCGGCTGATCGGGCCGCGACCGTTCGTGCGCTGGCCGGTCCCGGGACACGGGCCACCGACCTGCGGCGGCCCGGGCACGTGTTCCCGCTGCGCGCCCGGTCCGGCGGGGTCCTCAAGCGAGCCGGGCACACCGAGGCCGCGACCGACCTGGTCAGGCTGGCGGGCCTGGCCGGTGTCGGCGTCATCACCGAACTGGTCGGCGACGACGGTATTCCGCTCTCGGGGGAGCAGACCGGTGCCTTCGCCGATGCTCAAGGCCTGCCGTTCCTGCGTATCGCGGACCTGGTCCGGGCGCGCCGGTCCAGCAGCCAGCTGGTAACCCGCACCGCGCGCGCCCGGCTCCCGCTGGCCGGGGCGGAGTTCAACGTCCACTCCTACGCCTCGGTGCTGGACGGGGTCGAGCACCTCGCGCTGACGCTGGGTGACGTGGCGGCGGCGGACGCGCGCCCGGACGGCGTCCTGGTGCGGGTCCACAGCGAATGCCTGACCGGTGACGTGTTCGGATCGCAGCGCTGCGACTGCGGCGATCAGCTGCGGCAGGCGATCGACATGGTGGCCACCGAAGGCGCCGGCGTCATCGTGTACCTACGCGGGCACGAAGGTCGCGGGATCGGGCTGGGGCACAAGCTGCGGGCGTACGCGCTGCAGGAGCGCGGCCACGACACGGTCGACGCCAACACCGCGCTCGGGCTGCCGGTCGACTCCCGCGACTACGGCATCGGCGCGGCGATCCTGGCCGGCCTCGGTGTCCACCGGCTCCGCCTGATCACCAACAACCCGCACAAGTACGGCGGGCTGTCCGGCTACGACCTCGACCTCATCGAGCGGGTCCGCATCCCCGCCGCGGTGACAGCCGACAACATCGCCTACCTGCGCACCAAGCGGGACCGGATGGGCCACGATCTCGACCTGCCGGCGCAGCCGGCGCGGGCGACGCGGGCCCGCTAGGCCGGCTCAGCTGGGCGCCAGCCGGGCGACGCCGAGATAACGCGAGATCGCCTGGGCGCGATTGACGGCCTGGAGTTTGCGCAGGATGTGGCGCACGTGTGTTTTCACCGTGCTTTCCGAGACCACCAGCTGATTGGCGATCTGGGCGTTCGTCGCGCCGACGGCGAGCAGCCGGAGGACCTCGCCCTCGCGATCAGTGAGTCCCTCGTCTAGCGGCCGGTCCGACGCGGCAGCGCAGTCACCGATGTGCTCCTCCTCACGGTGCAGACCGTCCTCACCGGGCATCCAGGCCAGGTCCAGCGCCGGGCCCGGCGCAGCCATCAGTGCCTCAGCCGAGCCGAGGGCTGCGTGCAGCCGCTCGCGCTGGGCCTGAACTCGCTCGGCGAGGACCAGCCGTTCGTAGGCCAGGCCGAAGCCCTGGGCGAAGGTCCAGAGCACGTTGCGGTCGACCGCGCCTACGCGGCGCTGCCCGGGGGCGTGGTCGGCGTGGAAGAAGCCGACCACCTCGCCGGCCAGGATCACCGGCGCGACGACGTAGGACATGGAGCGGCCGGCATCCACAATGATCGGGCGGTACACTCGCGGGTCGCTGGTATCGAGCACCGCTGCGGGCCGGTGCTCGGTGAACACCTGGGTCTCCAGCACGAGAGCATCCAGCGGTATCGGCCGGTCGACCCAGTCGGCGAACCACGACCCGTCGGCCGCCGTGCCCGTGAAATGCGCCGTCCACGGCCGCCAGGCCTCGGAGACGACGCGAGACAGCACGGCGCGCCCGAAACCGCACCGGCGGACCAGCTGCTCACAAGCCTGATCGACCAGGTGCGCCGACGTGGCCGTCGCGCCGAGCCTGCGCACGGCGGAGCTGGCGTCGCCAAGCCGCCGGGCGTACAGGCCGAAGTCGTGCTCTGCCACCTGGGAGCCCAGCGTGCGCAGCTCCCGCAGGATCGCGCGCAGCTCCCGGGTGACGTCCTCGCCGCTCGAGGCGAACGTGGTGAGGTGATCCACGCACCATGCCGTCAGGGCAGCCACCGCTTCGACCAGATCGCCGTCGGCAACAAACCCGAGCACGCCGGCGTTCCGTTCGCCCCCCAGGGCGTGCGATGCGGCGCCGTGCAAGGTGATCACGCGCTCGGCCAGGGCGTCCTCATGGCGGCGCCACGCGGCCCCCGGCACCACCGCGGCGATCGCCCCGCCCCGGGCAGGGAGCTTCACGGCACCCGGCTCCGTTCACCGCTCAGCTGCGTGTACCGGTAGACCGCCTCGGCCCGGTTGGCGGCCGGCAGCTTGTGCAGGATCCTTTTGACGTGCGATTTGACGGTGCTCTCCGACACGAACAGCGCCGCGGCGATCTGGCCGTTCGTCGCTCCGGTAGCGAGCATCCCCAGGATCTCCCGCTCCCGCGGGGTCAGCGTGCCGGCCTCGCGCGGGTCCCCCGTTCGGTGGGCCTGGGTGTACGACCGGTCGGCTGTGTGCGCCTCGGCACGCACGAGCTGTCCGACTTGCGGGCCCAGCTCGCCGACACGGCTTGCCACGGAGGACAGCGCCGCTGTAATGGCCTGCTGCTGCTGAAGCAGCCGCTCGGCCGTGGCGGCCCGCTCGTATAGCAGCCCGAACAGGTCGGCGAAGGTCTGCAGCGCGACCCGGTCCGCGGCCGTGAGCATCCGTGCCGAGGAATAGGCGTCCGCGTGGAAGAACCCGGCGACGTGATTGGCGATCACGATCGGCGCGGCGACGTAGGCGCGCGAGCGAGACAGCGCCCCGAGCGCGCTAAAGGCGTGCCGGGCGGCCGCCGTGCCGTCGACCAGCACCGAGGTACGGCGGCGCAGCATCTCGGTCTCGATCAGCGCACTAGTCAGCGGAATCTCCAGCGTCCCGATCGCCGCGGCCAGCCGGATGTTGACCTCATCACCGGCCCCGGCCGCCACGTACACGGCGGCCGGTACCCAGGTCGAGCCATGCACTCGCGAGATCATCGCCCGGTCGAACTCGCAGACCTCGCACAGCAGCACCGGAGCCCGCTCCACCAGCTCGGCCGGGGAAATGATCTCGGCCAGCGAGGCCAGCCCGTCATTGATCCGGCCGAACGTCCTGGCACGTGCATCCGCCACCGCATCGTGCAATTCGCACTGCAATGCGTTCGCGGCGCGCGTCAGTCCGCTGGCCCGCACCGGGTCCAGCACACGATTCGCCGGCGCCTCCACCGCCGAAAGCGGTAGTTCCCCCAGTTCGTCGAACAGCACCCGCGCGGCCTCATCGCTCGGGTGTGATCCGAGCAGCAGGCGCAGCCGCTCGCTGAGCGCGCTCAGTCGCCCGTCCAGATCTGCCGAACGGACCTCGTCGACGACAGGCGAAGGCATCAGGCGCGTTCCTCCTCGCTGAGCCCGCCACACGTGAACAGGCGACACCCGGCGGGTCGCAGGTCCCATCAGCCATGTGTCGCGCCGTTCACAAATACGCAATCAGTATGCGACGTACGTCACACCGAAGTCAATGCCACGTGACGCCGGATCACAGCACTGTTAGAGCTGACCGCCAGGACAGCGGCCTTCGCCAGTCGGCGCGAGCGTGAACAGGTGGCTTCTCTCGACGTCCCAGCGCCTTCATGTCTCGTGGGCGATCAAGTAGGGCAGGTGTCAAGCCCTAAAAGTGAATGACGCGACACATCGCAGTGCGATACGGGGTCGTACTCTGGCGGTGCGGTGAAGTCCGTTCCGCGGTCGCGATGCTCATCGCCGCAGCCGCCGAGCGCACAGTTCAGAGGCTGTGATAGTAGCGATCCCGACCTCCTCGACGGCGACCCAGCAGCCGACCCATCCGTCCCGCCGCACGTTGCCGTGTGGCGCTCCGTCCGAGCCCACGGCGACACCAAGACCGAACGGAGCAAGCGCACCCTGGAAATGCCCGCATTCGTCGCCGACCTCCTCCGCGAACACCAGGCCCATCAGGCCGTCGAACGGCTACGCGCCGGACCACGGTGGGAAGACCATGACCTGGTCTTTGCCAGCACGGTCGGCACGGCCCGTAGCGCCGGGAACGTGCGCCGCGACTTCCAGGCCATCTGCGACAGAGCTGGCATCGGTAACGGCTGGACGCCGCGGGAACTGCGGCACTCGTTCGTCAGCATGCTGTCCGCCGACGGCGTCTCGACTGAGGCAATCTCCCACCTAGTCGGCCATTCGAGCACGCGCACCACCGAGCGCGTCTACCGCCATGAACTGAGGCCGGTACTCCGGACCGGCGCCGAGCGGATGGGCCGGATCTTCAGTCAACGATCTTGAACTTGGCAGTCAGTTTGGCTGTCCGGTGATCTTCGTCAAGATCGATATAGGGTCTGACCTTCCTGTGAGGTCTTCACGTTTGGGCCTGAGCTGGACGAATGCCGGTCAATCGGGGTTCCGCCCACAGGTTAAGCGGGCCGTGCCCACGTTTACTTTGGCTGGCTAAGTTAGCGGTTCCAGCGGGGGTCGGCTTCGGTGATGGCGAGGCTGAGTTCCTCGAGTTCGGTGACCAGCTCGCGCAGGCGGCGGTGGTTGTCGAACCAGGGGCCGTAGTCGGCGAGCTGGTCGTCGGACAAGATCCGGGTGGCGGTCTTGCCGTTCTTCTTGCGGGTCCACTGGTGGTAGGGGCCGTGCGGGGCGGGCGGGTCGGCGTGGCAGCGGCAACCGGGATGGCCGCAGCGGGTCATCCGGTCGGCGAGGGTGCCGGGCAGGGCGAAGCCCAGGGCGGCTAGCTCGCGGGCGATGCGGGCGGCCTGGGCCTGCTGGGCCGGGGTGGGCGACACGTTCTGATTGTCGCAGCGGAAATCCCGCGTCTCGCGCATTACATTAAGTATAAGTGCTGTATGACAACTGCTGATGTTGCCGCCTATATCGGGAGGTGGCGGCCGTCGTCGGTGCCGCCGCGGGCGGCGGCGTTCGCCCGGGATGTGATCGTGAAGACCGGGCCGGAGGGGCGGGAGCGGGCGAAGAACCGTTCTTCGGCTACTACTTCTCTGCCGGCATCATGATGCCAGATGAGCACGGGCCCGCCGTCCCCGAGTTCGCCCGCCGAGCCACGCTGTCGTCCTGCCGGCACGACCCCGTGCGCGCCTTCGCCCCCGTCCTGACCGCGATGCCCGCCGCCGGCATCCCGCTCGGCGACGTGCTCGCCGACTCCGGCTACGCCCACCGCGACGCCGGCGCCTGGGCGCTGCCGCTGCGCGCCGCCGGGGCGCAGCTGGTCCAGGACCTGCACCCCCACGACCGCGGCCCCAAAGGCACCCACCACGGCGCCATCATCAGCAATGGATGCCTGTACTGCCCGGTCACGCCCCGATCCCTGCTGGAACTCGGGCCGCTCGCCCGCGACGCCGCCCCGGACCAGGCCGCCGCCCACGACCAGCAAACAGCCGAGACCGCCCACTACAAGCTCGGCCGCATCACCAGCGACGACCACGACGGCTACCACCGCGTGCAATGCCCCGCCGCCATGGGCAAGATCCGCTGCCCGCTGCGGCCATCGTCGATGGCCCTGGACCGCGGACGGCCCGAGATCCTCCAGCCGCCAGAGCATCCCCCGGCATGCTGCACCCAGCAGACGATCACCGTCCCGGCGGACGTGCTGGGTCGCGGTAGGGACCGCCCTTGCGGGCGGCCCCCCGCACAGATCCCAGCGTGCGGGATTACCGCACTGGGCTCCTACCTTGGGTGA
>Ga0070698_100001076_pt1 | contig 29992 bp, 23 predicted proteins | sample KBSK1502metaG_FD_65477 | JGI IMG/M metagenome (GOLD analysis project Ga0070698, IMG submission 65477) | Corn, switchgrass and miscanthus rhizosphere microbial communities from Kellogg Biological Station, Michigan, USA - KBS K1-50-2 metaG | ecosystem: Host-associated > Plants > Roots >...
GTCTACCCTGGGGACGCCACCGATCACCGTCTGGATGCCCATGCCGGCAAGCCAGTTGAGCCCGCCGATCACCCTGCCGACGTTTTCGCCGTTCTCGCCGACGTCGAAGCCAAACATCGCCGTCTTCTCGATGTCGTCGTAGTTGCGGCCGACCTCCTTGCAGTGCTGCCGGAGGATGTCGAGCTTGCGCGCGATTTCGGGAGTCGGGAAGAGGTTGCAGGCGTCGGCGTATTGTGCAACCAATCGGAGGGTTTTCTTCTCGCCACCACCGCCGATCAGGATGGGTGGGTGTGGCCGGGTAAGCGATTGTGGTGAATTGAGGAGCCGTTTCGGCTGGTAGTGCTTTCCGTCGAACGGCTTCTCGCTGCCGCGTTTGCCTTCCCACATGGCGAGGCAGATCTGCAGGGTCTCCTCGAGCCGTTCGAAACGCTCACCGATGGGAGGGAAGGGGATGCCCAGGCCGCGGCTCTCGGCCTCATTCCAGGCGGCGCCGATGCCAAGCCAGGCCCGGCCGCCGGAGAGCACGTCGAGGGTGGTGACCGTTTTGGCCAGGATGCCGGGGTAGCGATAGACGGCGCCGGTCACCATGGTGCCGAGCTTCGCGCGCGACGTGACGGCCGCCATGAAGGCGAGCGCGGAGTAGCCCTCCAGCATGTCGTGATGCTCCGGGCCGTTCATCCGAATCTGCCAGAAGTGGTCCATCACCCAGATGGAATCGAAGCCGGCCTGGTCGGCCGTCCGCGCAATCTTGCCGAGCGTGCTACCGAGCTCGGTCGGCCCGCCGGGCCAGGTGAAATCTCCGATCGAGAGTCCGATCTTCATGGTTGCTCCTCAGGCAAGGCGATTTCGTCTCCAATGATGCACGCGCGGAGCGTCGCGTGCATCCACCGAATAGGCGGGTATCCTCAAGCGAATCGATGCAGCCAGTGCTCTGCGTGCGGAATGATCGCGACGACACGCTCGGGATCGCGGTCTCGGCGCTGGGCGAACACGGGATGCCGGTGATTCGTCTCGATGCCTTTGAGGCCGAGCCTCGGTGGCCCGAGCTCGAGGAGATCAGTGGCCTCGTGGTGTTTGGCGGCGAGATGAATGTCGACGAGGTCGAGCGCTTTCCCAACTGGCTTACGCAGCGGGAGTTGATGCGGCGCGCCGTCGACGCCGGCCTGCCGGTGCTGGGCATCTGCCTGGGCGCCCAGATGCTGGCGCGGGCCCTCGATGCTCGCGTCTACCGGGCGCCGGTCCGCGAGCTGGGGTTCAAGCCGATCCGGGTCACCGAAGCGGGCCAGGCAGATCCGCTGCTCGGGGCCTTCCACACCGGCGACCGGGTCTTCCAGTGGCATGAAGATACATTCGACCTCCCGGACGGCGCCGAGCTTTTGGCCGCAGGCGACGACGTCCGGGTGCAGGCGTTCCGGATGGGTCGGAATGCCTGGGGTGTCCAGTTTCATTTCGAGGTCGATGCCGAGGGGGTTGACGCATGGCTCCGCGTCGCCGAGCCGAGCCTCGAGCGCGTGTGGAAACGCAAAGCCGACGAGGTGCGCGAGGAGCTTCGCCTCTACCTCGACGCGCAGCGACAGCGATCGCGCCAGCTGTTCAAGGCTTTTGCGCGGCTCATCGAGAGTCCGCTACAGCCTCTCTAGCGGCGGTTAGACCTCTTCATTTCCATCCCCATTTTGGGGAGGGCAGGTGGGGGCTTGCGACAACGCAACACGAATTTGATTCTTCGAGGCACACCGTGCGCTCCTGATCTTCCCTGGAGTTCAGATGTTGGCTTCCATCGACTTCGATGACCAGGTGAGCCTGCATGCAGGCGAAATCGACGATATAGCGACCCAAGGGTACCTGGCGTCGGAAACGATGTCGGCCCGTTTTCCTTGTAGTCGGAAGGCAACTTCGGCTAGTTTCCCGCCAACAGCTGGAGCAACCTGCGGCTTGACAGGAGGGCGTAGGAGGGAAGAGTCCAAACGCGTTAGTTCCTGTTGGCCGGAGGCGGGAGTGTCAGGGTTGTGTCGCGTACCCTGTGGGGGACATAACAGTGTCAGACCGACGAGAGGTAGCGGGCTCGTTCCCACTCTGAAGCGGTGCGCAGCTGCACCTCGCGTTCGCGTCCGAGGATGCCCAGGTATGAGCTGACCGTCTCGCCGCCCAACGCGGCGCGGGCAGCCCCACTCCCGTCGAGCAGATCGTAGGCACTCAAGAACGTGCGGGGGAGCTCCGGAAGGTCCTCGCGCGCGTAGGCATCTCCGATCGCCTGGGCCGGAGGTTCCCGACGATCACGCACGCCCTCAAGCCCGGCCGCGATCTGCCCGGCCAAGGCAAGGTAAACGTTGCAGTCTGCCGCAGCATCGCGCTGCTCCAGGCGAGTTGAATTGGGGTGGTCGGTGATCGCCCGTACCGCGAGCGTGCGATTGTCGGTACCCCAGCACACGCGGGTCGGCGCGAACGTATGATCCGATCGTCGATGGTAGGCATTGGGGGTTGGCGAACCCAATAGGGCGTACTCGCGGATCCGCGAGAGCAGTCCGGCTGCGTAGTGACGAGCCAGCTGGCTCAGACTGCCATTCTGTGAAAACGCATTTCGGCCCTCACGCCAGAGGCTCTGGTGTACATGCATTCCGTTCCCAGCTTCATCCGTCCAGGGCTTCGCCATGAAGGTGACACCCATGCCAGCCTTTCGCGCGAGCACGCGCACAAGGGACCGCATCAGCGTGGCGCGGTCTGCGGCTGCCAGCGCGGGCCCGTACTCGATGTTGACCTCGACCTGGCCGCCGGAGTATTCCGGGTTCGACGCTTCGACCGGGATGTTCATTTGGCGAAGACTGTTGCGGACCGCTCCCAACACGGGCTCGAGCTCGGTTCCCTTGATGATGCTGTACTGCTGAATATCCCGGTAGATAGGTTCACCGGTCTCCGGCGTGAGCAAGAAGAACTCGAGCTCGGCGGCAGCGAAGACGTCGTATCCCATCTGACCCGCAACCTCGAGGACGCTCCGCAGCGTCGACCGGCTGCAAAGGGGGCTCGGTGAGCCATCCTCTTCCTTGAGATCGGTCATCACGATCGAGCGGTCGGGATCCCAGGCAACCCTTCGCTCGGTGGAAGCGTCCGGGACCAATCGGACCAGGCCGGATGGGGGTGCTCCGTTGTCATATCCGCCCACGACGTGATGCTTCGACACCTCAAGACCCGCCTCCGCCGAGGCTATCTCGGACGGGACGCGGACCACCCGTGGGCGCCCGAGCAGGTCGACCCAGACCAAATCGGTCCACCGGCTCCTGTTCACGCTGTCCCCCAGTACCGATCGATCTCCCAGTCCGTCACCGACGACTGGAGGAGACGGTCCTCGCGTGCCAGGAGCGGAAGGGCGTTGGCAATGAACTCGGGACCCAGCCATTCGGCCACCCAGGTTGTCCGCGCCAACTGCTCAGCCGCTGCCCCGAGGCCTTGACCATCGGCGAGGCTGCCAGCTGGCTCGTTGGCTGAATCGATCGACACGGCGAACGCGGCTAGCTCGGCAGCAATCACCGTGAATGGATCGGCTTCGCTGGATGCTGAGACACCGCTCAGTGCGAGGCTTCGGCCAAACGGCCGGATTATGGGCGCCGATGGCGGCCCCGCCTTGAAGGCATTGACGGAGGGCTGTAGCAGGGCCCGAACCTCAGCCAAGCGGCGCTGAATTGCCATGGCGGTAGGCTGGACCGATCCCGTGAGCTCTAGATCGACGGTCGGCTCGAGTAACGACGGGGCGACGGCGCCCCGTTGCAGAGTCATGAAGCTGGCCGTCACGCCGGACTGGCGAGCGATCTCCTTTGCGGCGGCTTTTGCCACCACGCCCGCCTCTGCGCTGGCCATTGGCTCGTCGTTGGCTAGTGTTAGCCGGAAGGCCCCGGCCTCCGGCCCGGTGGCAACCACCACCACCGGAATCTCGGACGCCCGCAAGCCGGCACCGATCCGAGAGAGCGCCCCGACCTCGTCATCGCCGGGGCCGAGGCCTCCGGCCGGGATTAGCGCCGCATGGTAGGGATCCCGCATGAATCGGCCACCGAGCCTGAGCCCAACCCGCGCCCGAATCCCCACGGTCGAAAGACGATCGAGCACGCGGCGGAGCACATGGCGAGGCGAGACGGGGCTGGGTCGGCCGTCGTGATCGTAGGGATCGCCAAAGACGTAGGCTTCGCCAGTGATCCACCCGACGGGACGCAGTCTCGCAAGATCGAACCTGACATGGAAATCGGGGTAGCCTGTCCCGTAGTTCGAGTACGGCGTCTCTTCGATGATGTCGCAGCGTACGTCGCAGACAAGCATGCCGTCGCAGAAACCGAGTTCCTGGTCGGCGTGCGTCAGGAAGTAATCGGCCGGGACCCGCTTTCCACGCCAGTGACCAAGACGATCCGCGAATGAAGCGCGCACGGTGTGGATCGATCCATCCTGGATAGCACCTCGCAGCCATCCGAGCCGATCAACCTGGGTGGTGATCATGACGGCATGGTCTCGAACAAAGTGGCGACGCCCTGACCCGAACCGATACAGAGCGCCGCGATCCCGTAGCGGTCGCCCCGACGGCGCAACTCGTGGAGAAGCGTGGTCGCGATGCGCGCCCCGGAATTGCCGAGCGCGTGCCCGAGAGCGATCGCGCCGCCGTTTACGTTTACGCGGTCCGGATCCAGGCCGAGTTCGCGCATACAGGCGATCATCTGGCAGGCGAAGGCTTCGTTGATCTCATAGAGAGAGATTTGCTCGGCCTTCAGTCCGGTCCGGTCGAGAAGTTTGCGGATGGCAACTACCGGACCGATCCCAAAGAGTTTGGGCTCAACACCGGCGACCGCCGTAGCGACGACCCGCGCCATCGGGTGAGCGTTCACTTCGGCCGCGTCGGACGCGAGGACAAGCGCGCTCGCCCCATCATTGATTGTCGAGGCATTGCCGGCGGTGATGTCGGGGCACCCGGGATAGTACGGCCGCAGTGCGGCCAGCCGTTCGCGAGAGGTATCCCGGCGAATCGTCTCGTCGGCATCAAAGGTCGTCCCATCACCCAGAGGGATGGGGACAATTTCCTCGGCGAACCGGCCGGCGTCAGCCGCGGCCGCGGCGCGGTGGTGGCTCACAAGGGCGTAGCCGTCCATCTCCTCTCGAGTGATGCCGTACTCGCGCGCAAGGTATTGCGCTCCGTCAGGCATCTCGATCATCACACCGTTCGCTTCGAGTACGGGATGCTGCGGACCGCCGCCGCCGCTCCAGATCGCGTCGCGGGCCGCCGTTGGACCGACATACCGGTTCGTCATCGGCTTTGGGATCGGCCAGGTCGATCGGCTCATTGTCTCGGCCCCACCAGCGACCCCCATGGTGACTCCGCCGAATGCGATCTCGTGGGCAAGGGCGTTGATAGCGGTCAAGCCGGAGCCGCAGTACCGGTTCATCGAGACCCCAGCCGTCGAGACAGGGAGGCCCGCCAGGAGAGCCGCGAAGCGAGCGACGTTTCCCATTGCCTCACCGGAGGCGTTGACGATGCCAAAGATGACCTCCTCGATGGCGTCCTGCGGCACCTTCGCCACGCGCACCGACGCTTTCACAACATGGGCAGCGAGGTCGTCGACCCTAATCCCGGACAACGTGCCCCCGTGCCGGCCGACTGGCGACCGGACCGCGGCAAGGACGACTGGGCCCGCGGTCATGGGGCCGGGCTGGTCGAGGAGAAGGCGTCGGGGCGCGCCTCGGATGGCTCCAAGTCGCGCTGGGCCGCCGCTTTCTCGGTCGCGATACGGGCATCGCGAATGTGGTAATCGACCAGGGTCCGAACCTGCTCTCGACGCCTGGATCGAAATGCGTCCAGGATGGCAGCGTGCTCGCTCAGCATGTGGTCGACAGCGCCGCGTCGCTCGGCGTACATCGCGAAGGCGCGGAAGGTTACCTGCCGCTCCCACAGCGAGGCGAGGATGCCGACCAGGACCTCGTTGCGGCACGGCGCAACGAGTACGCGATGAAACTCGCCGTTCACCCAGAAGACCTGACCCGGGTTCAGCGCGTCCCGGTGGTGGTCGGCCTCCTGCTGCACGTCGACGAGCCGAGCGATCTCCTCATCCGTCGCGTGGGCGGACGCATCGGCCGCAGCGAAAGGCTCCAGCAGCTGGCGGACCTGATAGATCTGGTCCATCTCGCGATCGGTAACTGGGCGGACCACCGCGCCGCGATGTGGCTCGAGATGGATGAAGCCCTCCTGCCCAAGGCGGACAATCGCCTCGCGCACCGGTGACCGACTGATGCCCATCTGGCGTGCGAGTGCATCCTGCACAAGCCGCTGCCCTGGCTTGATTTGCCCATCCTGGATCGCCTCCTTGATGCGCTCGTAGACCCGATCGACCAGGCGGCGCTCTTCGAGATCTATGTGGAGACCGTGGACGCGGGCGGGATCGCCGGACACCTTTGCGCTCATCTCCTTATTGCACTTTGGATCCTACATCCATTCAACAAGCTGTGCAACCGACCGCACCGTTGTTCGGTACTTGTGGCTTGTTCCTGGGTGGACGTATAATTCGGCGGTCGCTGGTTGGATCCAAAATCCATGCCAGACATTCGAGGAGGGCGGTTGTGGCTCGATCTTCCGCGGACGCTAAAGCTCGCCCTGTCCTCTGTTATACGGACGTTGGCGGGACTTTCACCGACTGTTTCGTAGTCGACCAGAACGGCGATTTCGTTCTCGGTAAGGCACCCAGCACGCCGCGAGCGATAGCCGAGGGCTTCATGGCCTCCCTGAACCAGGCGCGGGAGGCAGCAGGAATCTCCGCCGAGGCCTTCTTCCACGGGCTTGAGGTGGTCGGTTACGGGGCCACGACAGTCCTGAACGCGCTCCTGACCCGCTCGGGTGGGCGCCCCGGTCTGCTCATCACGCGCGGATTCGAGGACTTGCTTCTGATGGAGCGCGGCAAGCAAAGCTGGGTCACTCTCTCACGCACCGACCGGATCCATCCAGTGACCCATCGTCACCAGGTTCCGCTTATCCCAAGAGTCCGGGTGCGAGGAATCACCGAGCGGATCACCTCCCGTGGCGAGGAGCTCGTCCCGCTTCGCGAAGCTGAGGTGGAGGCGGCGACCCTCGAGCTGATTGACCAGGGCATCGACTCACTGGTGATCCTCTTTCTCTGGTCGTTCCTGGCCGACCGTCACGAGCAGCGGGCGAAGGCCCTCGCGCTGGCCGCGGCCACGGGCCGTGGAATCAGCCTGCCCATCTTCTGCTCCAGTGATATCAGCCCAACGCTTCGCGAGCTGCCCCGGGCGAATGCCGCCACGGTCGAAGCCTTCGCCGGCCCGTCGACCTTACAGGCGCTCGCCACCGTCGAGGACGACCTGCACCGCGACGGGTTCCGAGGCGCTCTCCAGGTGATGCAGTCAGCCGGCGGTCTAGCTCCAGCGCGGCATGTTCGGGCGATCGACACGGCGATGTCAGGCCCGGTGGGTGGCCTCGTGGGCACGCGATATATTGGCGAGCTCTACGGATTCAACAACCTGATATCGACGGACGTGGGGGGGACGAGTTTCGATGTCGGTCTCGTCACGGACGGGTTCATTGGCGTGGACCGCGAGCCCGTTCTGGCCGGCTTGCTCTTGTCCCTGCCGATGATGGAGGTGGCCTCGATCGGCGCCGGCGGCGGCACGATCGCTCGGATCGATCCGCTGACGCAGCGGCTCGTAGTTGGGCCCGCTTCGGCAGGGGCCGATCCTGGACCAGTCTGCTACGGAAAAGGGGGCACCGAACCAACAGTTACCGACGCCGATCTTGTGCTCGGTTACCTGAACCCGCACATGTTCATTGGCGGCAGGATCCAGCTGGACCATCGGGCCGCGGTCGAGGCGATCCGAGACCGGATCGCCCACCCGCTTGGGCTCACGGTTGAGGCCGCCGCCGCCGGCATCCGGGACGTGATCGACACACGGATGCGAGAAACTGTTGTCGGCCTAGTTGCGGTCCGTGGCTTTGAGCTCAAGGACTATGTCCTGCTCGCCTTTGGCGGAGCGGGACCGACCCACGTTTGCGGATACACCTATGGCTTGCCACTACGAGGGGTGCTCACCTTCCCGTATGCAGCGGCCTTCTCGGCGTTCGGCGCCGCCGCCGCTGACTACGAGCATCACTATCACCGCGCCGTCAATCTGGTGATCCCGCCTGCCGCGAGCGAAGGCGATAGGAAGGCGGTCGCCGGCAGCATCTCGACCGCCTGGGCCCGGCTGGAGGAACAGGCTCTCGGGCAGATGCAGACGGAAGGCGTCAGCCGTGAGCAGGTTCGTCTGCGACATCTCGCGATGGTGCGGTACGGCCGGCAGCTGAACGACTTAGTCGTGACCTCTCCGGTCGCTCGCTGTGAATCGGTGAACGATCTTCAGCAGGTCCTGAGCGCCTTCGAGGACCTGTACGCGCGCATCTACGCGAAGGGGGCCCAGTTTCCCCAGGCCGGCTTCGAGATTTTCGAGGTCGGACTGGTGGCCTCCGCAATCAAGGTCAAGCCGCGCCTAAAGCCCCAGCCGCTTGTAGATCCCGATCCGCTCGATGCGCAAATCGATGTGCGGCCGGCCTGGTTCAACGACGGTTTCGAGCAGGCCCGCCGATTCAGCTGGCGCCGCCTGCAGCCGGGTCATCGCGTCAACGGCCCAGCGGTCATTGAAGATTCCACTACCACGCTCGTACTACCCTCCGGGAAGTCGGCGCGGTTGGACCAGTACCGATCGGTGTGGATCGAAGGGTGAGCGCCAACCGCGATCTGCGAACCCGGTTGGCCGAGCAAGACCGGCGGTTCCAGGAGACCGGTTGCTACGAAGCGGACCTGCGTGTCAAGGAGGGGGACCCGATCGGATTCGAAGTCCTGTTTACGAAACTCCTCCAGGCAGTGACCAACGCACGTGAGGTTGCGCTCTCGATCTCGGCCTCGCCAGCGACCCGCGAGCAGGGCGAGATCATCTTCGGGCTTTACACCCCCGAAGGCGACTCTATCTGCCTGTCGACCGGCCTAATGATCCACGTCCACACCATGAGTCGAGCCATTAAATGGATGATCGAGAATTGCTACCAGACCACCGTCGGACTTAACGAAGGCGACTATTTCTTCAACAACGACTCCTTCATCGGCGGCGGGCACCCATCCGACCAGATGCTGATCACTCCCTTTTACGTCGATGGCCAGCTCGAGGGGTGGGTCGGCGGTCTCACCCATGTGACCGAAACGGGCGCAGTCGAGCCGGGCGCCATGGGCAGTTCCTTCACCAGCCGGTTTGCTGAAGGCCTGATTCTGCCCTGCCTAAAGGTCGGCGAGCACGACGAACTCCGGCGCGACTTCGACATTCTCGTCGAACGCAGTGTGCGTTCGCCGATTCCTTGGCTGGCGGACAACCGGGCCAAGCTGACCGGCCTGCGCATGATTCGGGAGGCGGTGAGGCAGTTGATCAAGCAGACGGGGCCAGAGGCCTATCAGAAAGTCACCCGAGAATACATCGAGGACACTTTGCAGGCGACGCGCGAAAAGATTCGTCGCTTCTTGTTTCCGGGTCGGTACCGTGAGGTGGCATGGCGTGGTGTCACGCTGCCGGGACAGGAGAGCCTGCTCCAGGCGCCCTGCGACCTGGTGGTTGGTCGCGACGGCAGCCTGCGGATCGATTTCGATGGCCTTCCATCGGCCCGCCGCCAGCCGTTTCAGGGAACGCTGCCCCTATTCGAAGGCATGCTCTTCAATGGGCTTATCCAGAACGTCTTCTATGACCTGCGCTACAACGACGGAACCTTCCTGGCGGTCAAGCTCAATGTCCCAAAGGGGACCGCCTGTAATCCGGACAATATCCTGCTGCCAACCACCCTCTGGGGGCCCGCCTACGGCGGCATGATGGCGCTCGCCCAGTGCGTCGCCCGCGCGTATTTCGCCAAGGGCTACCGCGAGGAGGTCCATGCGTCCGGGCCGCTGACGAGTGGGAACCTCGCCGGCGGGACCGACCAGTACGGGCGGCCGTTCGGAGGCCAGTGTTTCGAGTTCGCGTCATCCGGGATGTATGCCACGGCTTTCATGGACGGGCTCGATACGGCCTTCTCCGACTTCAACGCGGAGGGCGACATGGGGGATGCCGAGGTGTGGGAGCAGCAGATGCCGCAGATCTTCCTGGTCCGCGAAATCCGCAAGGATGGCGGTGGCTTCGGCAAGTTCCGCGGTGGAAGCGGCATCCATTCGCTCTATATGGTGCCGAACGGGATCGACATGGACATGGGGGCCTTTGGCTCGCCCCCGATCTTCTCGACTGCCGGGGTCATGGGCGGCTATCCAGCGGCGGCCCTGCGCGTTTGGGCCGGCCGCAACACCAACCTGCGGGACATCATCGCCCGTGGTGAGCCGCTGCCGTCGACTGAGGGCGACGATCCCTTGCAGCCCGAGTTCGTCCGGATGGTCAAGGCGGATTGGGAGTTTGCCCATGGGCAGAACTATCCAGCGCGGGCACTTCCACCTGGGTCCCTTTTTTCGGTCGTGAGCGGCGATGGGGGAGGGTACGGCGATCCGCTGGAGCGCGACCCAGCGCTGGTGGCCCGTGACGTCGAGAACGGAACCACGACCAAGCGGGCCGCGCGCGACGTCTACGGTGTTGTACTGGACGAGATCAGCTTCGCGGTTGACGCAGTCGGGACTGACCAGCGGCGGGCGAGTAAACGACGTGAGCGCCTGGCCCGCGGGATCCCCGCCAGCGTCTACAAGGGCCGGATGCGCGAGCGCGTCCTAGCGCACGACTTCCCGCGCCCCGCCTCTGCTCTCTATCGAGACGTGCTTGCGATTTCGCCCAAGTTTGCCGGGGAGTTTCGGACCTTCTGGAACCTGCCGGAGGATTACACAGTCTGAGATGGCCGAGTATTCCGACGCCACCCTTCGCGATCTGATCACCGGCCATCTCCCCCTTGATGAAGTCCAGCGGCTCCAGCGGGATAAAGATCTCGACCGGATGGAGCGCGTCCTCAAGATCGAGCAGGCGCGGGTTTCATGGAGCGACCGCATCCTCGTCTGCCTGCAAGAACACCTTTACGTTGTCGCCACAGCAGGCGGTCAACGCGTCGTGAAATGCTCATGTGGCCAAGAATTCGGGGATTACCGCACCAATTGGAAGGAGGCCGCACTCGTGTACGAGCGCGCGCCCCAGGACGGGGAGATCTTTCTGGGCACGCGCGGTGCCGACCCCGAGTGGCAGGTCCTCAGGGAGTTTTACTGCCCGGGGTGTGCCGTCCAGCTCGACGTCGAGCCGGTGCCCGTCGGCTATCCGTTCACCTTCAACTTCCTGCCGGACCTCGATGACTGAGCCAGCCCGACGACCTCGCATCGGGATCACATGCGGGTCGGCGGGCGTGCCGGTCGCCGAGGGAATCCTGTCCTCGCACTACGTGGGATTGGGGTACGCGCAGGCGGTCGACGCGGTGGGCGGCCTGCCCATCATTCTGCCCGCCGTCCCGGGACACGAGGAGCGCGACGCCGCCGAGGTGCTCGATGCCCTGGACGGCGTCCTGCTGGCCGGGGGCACCGATATCGATCCGCAGCGCTACCGGCAGCAGCCAGAGTCCGGCACTGTCCAGAAGCCCGACGCCTCCCGGGACCTCTTCGAGCTCGCATTGGTACGGGAGGCGCGCGCGCGACGACTGCCCATCCTCGGCATCTGTCGGGGGATGCAGCTCCTCAACATCGCGTATGGCGGAACGCTCGACCAGCACCGGCCGCATGACAGCGAGCGGCTGGCCAGGATCCCCGGACTGCGGGCCCAGGTGACAGAGGTCGACGTCGAAACGAACACGAACATGGAGTCGGCGCTCGCCCGTCACCGCTTCCAGGTGGTCTGCCTGCACCACCAGGCGATCGACCAGGTCGGGTCCAATTTGCGGGTGGTCGCGAAAGCCGCGGACGGTCTGATCGAGGGCCTTGAAGATCCGTCCGCTCCCTTCATCATGGGGGTCCTGTGGCACCCGGAGCAGATGCTGGAGCAGCGGGACGGCCTGGGCGTGTATCGTGCCCTGGTCGAAGCGGCCAGGTCCCGATGACTACGTCGAGCGCGGTCAGGGACGCGAAGGCGGCCCCGCCCCTACTGGGCATCCGTGTGGTCGACTTCTCGCGCCTCTTCGCCGGGCCGTACTGCACGATGATGCTGGCGGACCTGGGAGCCGAGGTCGTGAAAGTCGAGGCCCCACTCGGGGATGACGCGCGGCGATTCGGGCCACCCTTCCTCGGCGGCGAGGGGATGAATTTCATGGCCCTGAACCGCGGCAAGCGCGGCATCGTCCTCGACTTGAAGCTTGCCGATGGTCGAGAGGCGGCTCAGCGCTTGATCCGGCGTGCCGATGTGCTGGTCGAGAACTTCCGGCCCGGCGTGACCGCCAAGCTCGGCATCGACTATGAGACGACCTCACGCGCCAACCCGGGACTGGTGTATTGCTCGATTTCAGGATTCGGCCGCGAGGGAATCTTCCGGGACCGACCGGCGCTCGACATCATCCTGCAGGCGATGACCGGCGTCATGCATCGTCAAGGGCATGGTGATCATCCCGAGCTCGTCGTGATCACCGTCGCCGACACCTATGCCGCAAGCCTCGCCGTGCAGTCGATCCTGGCCGCACTAATCGCCCGCCAGCGAGACGGCGGCCTGGGGCAGTTCGTCGAAGTCACGCTGTTGGAATCGCTGGTGGCTGCCCAGGGCTACCGCATGGTGAGCGCGGTGGATGACGTGCAGTTGCCGGCCTGGGACGATACCTGTCCCTACCAGGCGTTCATGGGCTCGGACGGAAAGTGGTTCGTGATCGCCGTCGTCAGCGAGGCCAATTGGCGGGCGCTCTGCGGCGCCATCGGGCTCCCGCAGCTTGCGGATGACCCACGCTTCCGTCAAAACCCCGACCGAGTGGCGAACCGGGGAGCATTGATCCCGGAGCTGGAGCGGGCCTTCGACAGCCGGTCGACGACTGCCTGGTTGCAAATCCTCGAGACCGCGGGCGTCCCATCAGGCCCGGTGCGAATGGTCGAAGATCTCTTTACCGACGGGTTCATGCTGGAGCGCGGGACCCTCGTCGAAACCACCCATCCCCGTGCCGGTCGGATGTGGACGATGGGGTCCGCCCTGCACCTGCTGCGCACACCGGTACTGGTGCGGGGAGCTGCTCCGATTCAGGGGATGGACACTGCGGACGTGCTCGCGGAACTCGGCTTTGGCCAGAATGAGGTGAGCCGGCTGCTGCAAAGCGGGGCCGCGTCGGGTCCGGCGCTCAGCCCTGCGTCGGAGCGTAGCTGACCAGGCCCTCGCGCCGATCCAGGGTAACGACCACCCCCTGCAACACGCCCTCGGTGTAGCTGCTCCCTGGGTTGATGCAAACGGTGCGGCCCAGCTTCGTGACGCCGCGCGATTCGTGGATGTGGCCGTGGAGCGAGAGCAGTGGCTGGAACCGGAGGATTCCATCGCGTACGGCGCGGCTCCCGACTGGCACCGTCTGCCCGGCGGTCGCCCGCAGTTCGTGGTCGAGTTCCGGGCCATTGTCCAACCCGCTGTTGAAGGGCGGGACGTGGATATTGAAGATCGCCCGATCCATATCGGGCACCGCCTGCGCCAGGCGTTCGATCCGAGCCGCGAGCTCCTCTTCGGTCGCCTCCCGGTGCGTCTTCCAGGGGGTCACGTTGCTCCAGCCCATGTTGAGCATGCTGAAGCCATCGCCGAGATCGATCACCTCGTTCTCGGCAAAAATGATGTCGGGACACGCCTGGAAGATCGGGTCGACATAGCGCGGGTCATCGTTGCCGCAGGTCACGATCACCCGCGTGGCTTTGCTCTTCCGACGAGCGAGCTCGGCCAGCCACCGCTGCAAGGACTCCGTGACCGCCGCCTCGAAGGCGGCCTCATAGACGTTCGGGTCACGCTCCCAGCGCGCGAGTTCCTCGTCGTCCGCGACCACGGGGTACATGCCAAAGGTCCGGATCCTGCGCAAGAGTTCGTCAAACTCATCCCCCGGCCGCGCCTTCAGCTGTTCGCCGAGGAAGTCGGTCCAGTAGCCCTTCCCATTGGGATGGACGGCGACGAGGCCCTTTCCGACCACGTCGCCGCCCAGAACCAGCAAGCTGACGCCATAGAACTTCTCGGCAGACAGGAACTTTCTCCACATCTTGTCCGAGCCGTGAATGTCGGTACAGAAATACAGTTGCACGCTGGCAACTACTCCTCCGGGATCTCCTGGTAGATGAGGCGCATATTGACCCCCTGCCGTTGCCGGTAGGCCCGGACTCCAAAGTACAGGATCGCGGAGAGCACCATGCCGCCGCCCAGGAACGCCGCCGAAGACGGATTGTTGGTTCCGAACGTGCCGTTGAACGCGTACTCCCCGAGCAGGAACCCGAAGTAGATCAAGCTCAGGACGCCCATCACCGTGATGAGCGGCAATCCGGCGATCCGGTACTTGCCCAGCGGGGAATCGAAGTAACGCTGGCGGGTGGCCGGCAGGTATGGGAACACGGTCCCGGCGACAATGGTGACCGCGAAGCCGGCCGTCAGCAGGATCGCCTGGTCGAGGATGATGCTGGCCAGGTTGCCGAAGAAGTAGAGCCAGCCCATGATCAGCGCGATCACGACGTATACCCCGATGGCGAAGACGGGGCTGTTCCGCCCGGCGACCGAGGCCAAGCGCGCCGGCAGGATCCGGTCGAAGGCCATCGCAAAAGCGTAGCGGGTGGCGCCCACGACGTTGTTGGTCGGCCAGATCATGAACCAGCATCCGAACGCCAGGAACACCCAGATCCACCAGATTGGACTCTTACTCAGGGCGGCCAGGATCAGCGTCAGCCAGGGCGCGACCGGGATATAGCTGGAGCCGCCGCTATTCCACCAGAGGTAGCTCGCCGACGTGTAGAAGTCGTTCCCGGCCACTTTGATCATGAGCAGCGCGAGCAGGCCGCAGATCACCATGGCGCCGAGGATTGCCCCCACATAGATCCGCAAGCTGAGCCGGAACTGCCGGACGCCACCGATCTCGCCGGATAGGTTGCCGACCCAGAAGACGCCGGCGAAGATGTATGCGAGGATCGGCCCAATCAAAATGGTGTCGAGCAGGTTGGTCTGGGCCAGGGGTACGGCGGCGTAGCCGGCCTTGTGAGCGTCGGCAAGAATCTTGCCGTAGGCATTGCCACTGCCCCAGTGATATTGACCGGCGAGCAGCGAGTTGAAGTTCGCCATGAAGCTTTCCCGGCTCGTAACGAGCATTGCGATCAGCCAGGTGGCCAGACCGATCATCCCGACCAGGAAGAGCCAGCGCTGCACCCGGGCATAGAAGTGCATCCCGGAGCCAACCACGAAGGCCGCCCAGGCCAGGAAGACGACGAAGAACCAGAACTGGCCGGTGTTGGTCGCGATCCAGTCACCGAAATTCTGAAGCGCGCCAATCCCAAATTGCGTGCCCAGTAGATGGGCCAGTGGCGAGATGAACGCGACCGCGCCGGGAAGCACATTGCTCACGATGAAGATGGTCGCCCCGATTGCGAGCGGGAAGAAGACGAACCAGAATCCCCAAAAGCCCCCCAGGATTCGACTCTGCCAGACATAATCGCCGCCTGCCCGGGGCATGATCGTGGTCAGCATCGCGTAGACGACGCACCCTGGCACGAAGGCCAGGCAGGCGATGACGATACCAAGCGGAAGATTCGCCCTAGGAAAGATGTAGGTCAAGCTGAAGATCAAAGTCGCGGCGGCCACGACGCTGATGGCGTAGACGTTGTAGATCAGCCCGTCCCACCAGGTAAACGCACGGACGAGCCCGGACGACTGGCGCAGGAAGAGGCTCCTCGTCGCGCCCGGTTTGGCGACCGTCGTATCGCTCATCTCTTTACCTCCTGACCCATTTTTTGTTGATGCGATCCGCTAGATCGTCGTGAATCCGCCGTCGGCCATCACAAGGGAACCGGTCATGATCGAGGAATCCTGCGACGCGAGGAAGACGATGACGTTGGCAATGTCCTGGGGCTGGGCGTAGCGCTTGAGTGGGTGCAGCTGCGCCGCTTCTTCACGCGCTTTTGCCGGGTCGGGCTGACTGTCGAAATAGGCTCCAACCAGCGGCGTTTCGGTCCAGGTCGGACACAGGCAGTTGGCACGGATATTGTCCTTGCCGTAATCGAGCGCGATCGAGCGGGTCAGCATCATGACCCCGCCCTTAGTCGCGCAGTAGGCGGCGAGATCCGGTTCGGCGACGATCGAGTTGGTGGAGCCGAGGTTGATGATCGATCCACCGCCGCGGGATTTCATCAGGGGAATGGCCGCCCGGCAGCAGAGGAACACGCCGGTCAAATTGGTGCTGACCACCTGGTTCCAGAGCGCCAGGTCGGTATCCGCCGCGGCCGCCCAGGGCGCGATGCCGGCGGCCGCAACCAGGATGTCAACGCCGCCGAAGGCCTCGACGGCGGCCTGAAAGAGGCGTTCGACTTGGTCCGGGTCGGTGACGTCCGTGGCGATCGGCCGCATTCGAGCCTGGACGTTGGGCGGTGCTCCGGCGACGGTCTCGGCAAGCGCCGGCAGGTGCCGGCTCGCGAGTGCGACGCTGGCTCCTTCCGCCGCCAATGCGACGGAAGCTGCCCGACCAATCCCGGAGCCGGCTCCGGTCACGACAGCGACTCGGTTCTCGAGCCTCATGGTCGGCGCTTCCACAAGCAGCGACCGACAGGCGCACCGCAGGGCCCCCGTTCCGCCGCGGACCGTTGCATCGTCCCCTCCCTCCGACCACTGGATACAGTGGATACAGTGCGGTTACAATAGCCTTCGGCCGATCGGGTGTCAAGAAAAGTCCATTCTGTCGGGCGCGATCGTGGGGGGCGACCAGGATGAGGAGGGGCGCGTGGTTGCGGAGGTCGACCGGATTCATCTCTCGGCGGAGGAACGGCGGCTGGATGTCGCTCTACTCTCAGACAAGGTCTATCGCAAGCTGCGCGACGCGATCAGCAGTGGCCGCTTCGCGCCGCATGGGCGCCTGGTCCAAAACGATCTCGCCGCAAAGCTCGGGGTATCGAGGACGCCGGTTCGGGAAGCCTTGTTCCGGCTCTCGCACGAGGGACTGGTCCGCTCCGTTGGTGGGCGAGGGTTCGTCGTTGAAGACATCACCTGGCACGATGTCGAGGAGGTCTACGTCGTCCGCCGAGCGCTCGAGTTGCAGGCGGTCGCCCTGCTGCCAGACCCCTACCCGGCGCGCGACTTGCAAACCCTGCGGCGACTGCACGAGACGGCTGCCCGCCCGGGCACAGACCCCGCCGAGTACTACGAACTCAATCGCGAGTTTCATCGGGGGGTCCTCGAGCCGGCCAGGAATGACCTGCTAAAGCACATGCTCAACGAGATCTGGGACCTGCCGGTGAGCCACCGCATTTTTCGCCACTACCTGGTGAGCGGGACGAACGTACGCCGAATGATCGGGGAGCATGAGGCGATTCTCGAGGCGGCAGAGGCCAACGATCGGGTCCGACTGGCCCACCTTGTTGATCGGCATCTGCAAGAAGCGCAGGCTGAAACAAGCGCCTGGCTGTCAAAACGATGAGTCCGATGCCCGCTGAGAGGTATCCCGGTCGTCAGACCGTTTGGACGCAACGATTTTTTGCTCCCCCACCGGGGACCGGGGCGATCCTGTTGGTTGACTTCGGAAGCACGTACACGAAGGTGACCGCGGTCGAGGCCGAGTCGGGACGACTGCTCGGCACCGCCCAGCATCCGACGACCGTTGAGACCGATGTTCTCCAGGGATATGAGGCCGCTCGTGACGCGCTCCGCGGCATCCTGAGCAACGCCACGTTCGGTGCGGTCCTTGGCTGTTCGAGCGCTGGTGGCGGGCTGCGCCTGGCGGTGGTCGGCCTCGAACCTGAACTGACCGCCGATGCCGCCAGGAGAGCGGCGTTGAGCGCCGGCGCCCGGATCGTTACGGTCATCACCCGCGGTCTTACCAATGGCAGCCTCGCGCAGCTGGTCGAAGCGCGGCCCGACATCGTGCTGTTAGCGGGAGGTACGAACGGAGGCAACGGGGCCGTGCTGATTGAAAGCGCCCGAGCCCTCGCTAACAGTCGGCTGGAAATCCCGATCATTCTCGCCGGGAACGAAGAGGCGCAGCCGTCTGCGTACGAGCTGCTGCGAAAGGGCGGCAAGCACGCGGTGACGGCACCCAATCTGATGCCTGAGATCGGGGTGGTGGACGAGCGGCCGGTTCGCGAAGTGATCAGGAACCTATTTGTCCACCATGTCATTGGCGGTAAGCACCTCAGCTCACGGCCTGACTTCGGCGCCATGATTCGGATGCCGACGCCCGATGCCGTCCTGGCTGCGACCGAGTTGCTGGCCGGCGGCGTCGGTCTGGAGGCGGGGCTGGGCGACCTGATGGTCATCGACGTCGGAGGCGCCACGACCGACGTGCATTCTGTGGTCCGCGCCGAACAACCCGGTGGTTACGCCCATGACCTGGTGAACCCTCCGGTCGGTCGCACGGTCGAAGCCGATCTGGGACTGCGGTGGAACGCCCCTGGGATCCTCGAGGCGGCGGCGGCTGAGCTGCCCCGACGGGACCTCACACATCGGCGGGAGGCGGCCGAGCGCCGAGCTGGCCATCCAACCTTTGTCGCGGACTCTCCGGCCGAGATCGAGGCGGACCTCGAACTCGCGTCCTGCGCGATCGACATCGCCGTCCACCGCCACGCCGGACGCTTGTCCATCGAACTCTCTCCACAGGGGGCGGCGCTGCGGAAGTCTGGGCGAGATCTGCGGGCGGTCTCTACGGTCGTGCTCTCTGGCGGCATCGTCCGGCACGCCCCCGCCGACGCCCTGCCACAGCTGCTGCCGGCGAACGACGGCGATGATCGAATCTTGCTTCCTCGACACCCGCGCTTCGCCGTCGACCGGGCTTATCTCCTCGCCGCCGCTGGACTGCTCGCCACACGCGATCGCCAGGCGGCGTTCGCCCTGATGAGCCAAGGGCTCACTTACGTGTCGGACTCTGCGCCCGAAAGGCTTCGATGGACAGCGTCGAACTGAGCGAGCTGATCCCGTCGGACCTCCCGAGTGGTCGGGAGCTCGTCCTAGCCGGTCGACTGCGGGCTCGGCAGATCCCACTCGGCCGCTCCCGCTACACCGAAATGCGAGGTGTGCTGTCGGATCGGCAGTACAAGGAGCAATGCCGCGAAACGAAGACCATCACAACCTACCTCAACCTGGGATACAAGACCTGGGAGGCTACGGCCGCCGCCCTAAACGAGATCACCGCCCGCGGCCGGCAGCTTGGTTTTCGGCTTGACCGCGTTTCCCTGATCCCGGATCGGCGGATGGGTCTGCCGCCCGACCTGCGCGAGAAGGCCATGGAGGAGACCGGCATCATGATGCGCAGCGAAGCGGACTGGCAGGGGGCCACAAAAGACACGGAAGTTCAGCCCATCTGGAACGATCACAACCTGGGGAGTCCGGCGGCGCTCGTGAATACCGAGGCCGCGTTGCGCGCAGGTTTCGGATATATCGGAAACCTCGCGCAGCACAACTACGGCTATCCGCTGTGGGAGGATGACGCCGAGCAGATCGCGCGCACCGTCGAAGCGATCGGAATGATCGCGGAGAAGTCAAGTGATGGCGTGGTCCTCGAAGCCTATATCGAAGACGGCTTCGCTGCCTCCTTTCATGATCTCGCCACCTCGCTGGGCTGGTGCTTGTTCCATCGATACATCGCCGAGGACCTGATTGGCGCTCCGCATTCGCAAAGTTATGGCTCCACCTTCAGTGATCCTGTCCTCAAACAAGCCTTCGGCCTGGCGCTGGATGCCATCAACGTGCACCGGGTGCCACCGTCATTCACGCACGGAGACACCAACTCGTTCGGACCGGACGACAGTTTCGACCGCAATGCCGTCGTGGTCATGATGGACGTCTTCTATACGATCGCGCGCGAGCTACGCTATCCGACCGGCGGTGCGGTACACGCGACCCCAGTCTCAGAAGCACAGCGGATTCCCACGGTGGATGAGTTGGTGCAATCGCTCCTGATCATCAACGAGGCGGAACGTCGGGCGCGGATCAGCGGCCATCTAATCGATTGGCAGCCGATCATCGAAACCCGTGACCGCATTCTCGAGGGCGGACGTCGGGTGTTCGACAAGTTGCTGGGTGGCCTGACCGAACTTGGTGTTGACATCACCGACCCGCTCCACCTTCTGCTGGCGACCCGCCGGCTTGGCGGGTCCAAGATCGAGGAACTGTTCGGAGCTGGCGAACCTGACGCGAGCTATCCGCGCGGGTTCCGTCCGATCGTCGGTTCCGACACCCTTCGCCGCCTGATGGAGCGTTTCCAGCAAGAGATGAGCAGTGTGACAAAAGACGACGCTGCACCCGACCTGCGTGGCCTGCGCATCATCGCGGCGTCCGGTGATATCCACGAGTACGGGCTGTTCGTGGTCAGCCAGGTTCTCAACCGACTCGGCGCGAAGGTGATTAACCTAGGCACGAGCGTCACCAGCCAGGTCATTGCCAGGGTCGCGGTCGAGGCGGACGCCGATGCGGTCGCGCTCAGCACCTACAACGGCATGGCTCTGAGCCTCGGGCGGCAACTGCGCACGCTCCTTCAGGAACGTGGCCTTCGGACGGCCGTCTTTATGGGCGGCCGCTTGACGGAAGATCTCCCGGGTCACCCCGCAGCCGATGTCAGCAGCCAGCTTGAAGCCGATGGCGTCGCCGCCTGCCAATCGTCCGCCGACATGGTTCGGCGCCTGAAACCGACGTTGGCAGCTTCGAACCAGGTCGAGTCACGATGAAGCCTTCGATCGGGATGATGTTCCAGCGCGACGTGGCTCCGGAGCTCTTGAGACAGCGCGTGCGCCTGTTCGAAAGCCTCGGGCTCGACGATGTGTGGATCGTCGAAGACCTCTTTTTTGCGGGTGGCGTCGCATCGGCCGCCACCGCCCTCCAGGCTACCGAGCACATCACGGTTGGGATTGGCATCCTGCCCGACGTGGTGCGCAACCCGGTGTTCGCCGCGATGGAGCTGGCGGCACTGATGCGGCTTCACCCCGGACGGGTTTTGCCGGGGATCGGACACGGGATGCAGGACTGGATGAACAGCGTGGGGGCGCGGGTCGAGTCCCCGCTGCTGGCGCTGGAGGAAACCCTGACGTGCGTCGGTCGGCTGCTCGACGGCGAGACCGTCACCATGACCGGCCGCTACGTGCGCGTGGATCACGCCAGACTCTCGTTTCCGCCCGCGCGCCGGCCGCCGCTGCTGGCGGGCGTTCGAGGGCCCAGGTCTGTCGCCCTCGCCGGTCGCGTTGCCGACGGCCTGGTGCTGGCTGAACCCACGTCGGCGGATTACGTCCGGTGGGCGAGCAAGCTGTTCACGAGCGAGGCCAAGCAATCCCAAAAGACTCCCACTGTCGTCGCCTACACCTGGCTGTCCATCGCCGACGACGCCAGTGTGGCACGGGACCGAATCCGTCCTCTGCTCGCCAGCATCCCAGGCGGACTGTCCGAACCGAGTGTGCGCCCGCACGTCCGGGCTCTCGAGTTCAGCGCCGAGCTAATCCAGGTGTTAGAGCAGAACACCAATCAGGATTCACTCGGCAAGGCCCTGCGCCCGGAGTGGATTGACCAGCTGGCTGTCGTCGGTACGCCCGCGGACTGCGCCCGGGCGATCACGCGACTCGGCGACGCGGGGGCGGATCACGTTGTGCTGGTCCCCATTCCGGACCGCATCGAGGAACAGGTCACTCTGCTCGCCACGACGGTTCTTCCACTGCTGGGAGCGGCGACTACGCATCGGTTGCTGCGCTAGCCGCACTAACCCCTTTGCTCCCTCGCCAAGGGGAAGAGAAATCAAAATCCGCGAGCTTGGCGTCAGTCGTGCATGAGCTTTTGATGTTGCCGACACCATCGCCGTCAATTCGGAAGTAGGAAGCGAAAGGCATCGGGTCAGCTGAAAGCTAGCGCCTCGGCGATCACGCGGCAACTGCCCCCACCCTGCCCTCCCTCAGAGGAGGGAATGTCGGCGCTACGCCCGCTATAACGGCGTGTAGAAGGTCCGGACCGCGTCTGGAAGCGACCCGACCAGATCATCCGAAAGGTGCTGACCGGATTGCGCTCGACCCCAGGTATCGGAGACGAAGTCGTCGACCCATCGGCGAGCCAGCTGCATCACGGCGGTCAGTGGCATATGGGGCTCCCTGAAGCAGCGGCTCGCGCTCAGCGAGGAAGGCTTCGAATTCCCGGAGATAGCGGCGGCCCCGTTCCCTCATAGCCGCGAGGACGCCATCTTGCTCTTAGCTGGAGCGGGTGGCCTGTTATTCCTGGGCCCCTCGCTGGCGCGGGAGCCCGCGATGGCCTGGGTCGCCTGGGCCATGGTCGCGTTGAGGGTCGCACGCAACGCGAGGCGCCGGTGAACCTCGGCGACCAGCGCATCCGGCGTCATCTCGGCCGAAACCCTGAGGACCTGGGCCTGCTGGGCCGGGTAGGCAAAGACCGCCAGGTCGCAGAGGACGATCACATCGGGGTCGGGTACGGAGGTTCCGAGCGTCTCGACAAAGCTGTCGGCCTGTGTGACCGTGTAACCGCCGGTCGCTAGCGCGTCCGCATATTGCGCGCCGGTCTCGCGATCGTCCGCGATCACGAGGACGCGCGCCACGCCGTCGAGTGAATTCATGTCCTGACATCATCCGCTTCCGTGGCGGCTGCGGGTTAGGTCATTCGGCCTACCGCGGACGTCCGCTTGGCGCCGGCCGCACGGCGGCGGCATAAGCCAAAATCAGTACGTATGCGTGTCAGCCGATGGCTCGAGCGGATCTATGGGGCGAGCGCCACGCGCCCGCCAAGGTGGCTGATTCGGGCGGTCGGAGCCGTTCATCGCTTTGCGATCGTTCGCACTGACGGCCGCCTCGGGACCGTTCTTCTCGATCATCCGATTCTGCTTCTGAGCACGGTTGGCCGCCGAAGCGGCAAGCGGCGGACGCAGCCGCTCATGTACGTGCCGGAAGCCGACGGCTACCTCGTGGCCGCCTCCTTCGGCGGGCACGACCAGGACCCGGCATGGTTCAGAAACATCAAGGCGAATCCAGAGGCCACGATCGTGGTTGACGGCGTGAGGGTGCCGGTGTTCGCCACGATCACCACGCCCGACGAACGCGAGCGCCTATGGCCTCACTTCCTCTCGCTCTCCGCGGGCTATGAGAAATACCAGCGTTCGACGGACCGGCAAATCCCCATTGTCAGACTGCGCCCCCTGGTTCGACTACCGGACGCCGCGGATGCGGCTGACCATCACGGTTCCCAGGATGAACCACAGCGCCGCGCTGCCGAAGATGAAGCGAAAGCCCAGGTCGTGGCCGCTCGAGATTCCGAGCAGCAGATGGCCGGGCTCGTTCAAGAAGTGGAGAAAGCCGGCCAGGATCGCGGGCGCGAGGACCTGGGGGAGGGTGAAGGAGACGTGCCAGAGCGCCATGTCTCGACCGGCCGCTTCTTCGCGGTTGGGAAGCACGTCGCAGGCGAGCGCCCAGTCGACGGCGTAGTAGGCACCGTAGCCGATGCCGTAGAAGATGCCGAGCACATAGAGCAGGGCGAGCGAGCGGACGAGGCCGAAGAGCAAAACGGAAACCACCACCGCCTGCATGGCGCTCGAGATGTAGACGAAAAGTTTGCGCCGGCCGGTCCGGTCGGATAACACGCCGCCCACGATCGATGGGATGATGGCGCCGGCAATCACGGCCAGCAGCCAGAAGGCGCTGGCGGCGCCGGCATCCTTGATGCGCACGACGTCACGGAAATAGAGCTCCATGAAGGGAAGGATGGAGAAGATGCCCAACGTCACCAACGCACGGGTGGCGAACGTCCAGAAGAAGTCGTTGGAGCGGAAGGCCTGGAAGAAGGCCATCAACCCCGGGAGGCGGCGCGCGGCCAGCACGGTGACAGTGCCGGCCGCGATGAACACGGCGACCACCGGCCAGAACAACGAGCCGAGTGGTGCGAGGAGGATCGCGAACAAGCCGATGAGCGCGACGACAAAGGCTGCCGCGCAGATAGCGGGCGCGGTCTCCACGCTGACCCTGCCCCAAAGGGGGAGGGGAGGTTTGGGGTTGGGTTCCCGAGTGATCCGAGGCTCCTTAACGGCGACGACCGTGATCAGCAGCGTGATAACAAGGATGACGGCGACCACGCCGTAGCCGGCGAGTAACCCGGCGCGAGTGTCACCGTAGAGCTTGAAGGTCAGGCCCACGAGCCCCACACCAATCACGGTGCCCAGCTGGTTCATGGTGCCGAGTAAGCCCGAGGCGCGGCCACGATCTTCCGCCCGGACGACGTCGGGGATGACCCCGGTGTATGCGGCCCCGGCCGCGTTGTTGCTCAACTGCACGACAAGGTACGCGGCGATGAAGGTGAGCTGGCTTGTGGAGAGCGCCAGCAGGCCGAGCCCGATGATGTTCAGAATGGTGCCGGCCACCATCCAGGGCCGTCGCCGTCCCCAGCGGGTCACGGTTCGGTCGCTCAACCAGCCGACCAGGATGGGCGTGAGCAGGGCAAAGACGCCGCCCGCGGCGGTCACCCGGCCGATCAGGAGATCGGCGTTGGACCCAGCGATCAGCGTGGCGCCGACCGGGATCAAGGAGATGTAGATCGGCTGCCAGTGGGCGCCGCCGCCGAACCAGAAGGCGTTGATCGCCGCGAGCCGGCCGAAGCTGAGTCGCGCGGTTGGGGCTGCGCTGACCGGCTGAACTGCCATTCCTTCCTCTTGCTAACGGCTCCCGGGCGGGAATCGTAACACCGCCGACAGCTTGACTCGGAGTGACCGGGCGCGCATAGTCGTGCGGCAAGGGAGGGGAACGTGACGAGCAATTCGGCGGTCGAGTTGGCACCGCCGGCGGCACCGGCCGCAATCTCAGTTTGGGACCAGGTTGCCGAGCGGGCCAGTTCGGGCGATTATCGGCCGACGCTCCGACAGGACCTCACCTGGGCCCGCATGAAGACCCGGCATGGTCTCCCCAACATCATGCTGGCCGACCGCCCTCACAAATACATTCGGCTAAACGAGCGTGACGACGAGATGGCTCGGCTGATGGACGGCAGCCGGCGCGTTGCCGACCTGGTGGTGGAGTACTTCCGCCGTTACGGGAGCTTCGGGTTCCGGCATGTCACGGACCTGGTCGCCGTGCTCCGCCGGGAAGGCTTCCTGACCGACCCGCCGCGCGATATCTATGCAGACTTGGGCGAGCGCCTCGATCCCTCGCCTCCCGCCCCGAAACGACGCTGGGTGGAGGGGAGCGGCCTGCGCATGAAGGTTCCCGTCCGCGGCATCGATGGCGTGGTCACGCGCTACCACGATACGGTCGGCCGGTTTCTGTTTACCCCGGTGTTTCTCTGGATCAGCGCCGCGGTCACCATCCTCGGCCTTGGGGCGTTTGTCCGGCAGCTCATCAACGGGCGCGATCCGTTCGCCCCCATCGCGGGGTCAGGATTGGCGGGCATCCTGGCGCTGGTGGTCGCCTATTACGTCGTGATCCTCATCCACGAAAGCGCCCACGCCCTGACCGCCAAGCATTACGGCCGCATCGTGCCAGACGGCGGCTTCATGCTCTATTACATGATGCCCGCCTTCTACGTGGATGTGACCGATTCCTGGCTCGAGCCATGGCGACACCGGATCCTCATCTTTTGGGCAGGTCCGTACTCGGGTTTCATTCTCGCGGGGGCGAGCGCGTTGGGGTCCACTGCCCTCGGCAGCGGACTCGTCGGGACCGTGCTCTTCAAGCTTGCCGTCGCCGCGTACCTCACCAACCTGCTCAACCTGATGCCGCTTTTGCTCTGGGACGGGTACTGGATCCTGGAGCAGTGGCTCGAGATCCCCGACCTGCGTCAGCGCGCGCTGACCTTCATCAAGGGCCCACTGTGGACGCAGCTTTGGACGCAGCGGCGGCTGACGGGCCGCGAGACTTTCTTCGCCATTTTTGGCTTGCTGTCCGCGGTCTACTCCTTCGGGTCGATCGGCCTGGCGTATCTGTACTGGAGGCGCCGGTTGGGGCCGATCATCCGACCTCTCTGGCTGACGCCCGGCCTGCTCTCGAAGGTGATTGCGGTCGGCCTGGTGGCCGCCATCGGGATCCCGCTTGGCATCAAGTACGGGCGGCGCCTGTGGGGCTATCGGACCGCTGTCACCAAGGCGCCAGCAGCCGCGAAGAAGGCGATCTTCACGGTCCGGATGAGCGACCGGTTACGGCTACTCGAAGGCCTAGCGTTCCTGCGGAATCTGCCCCAGAAAAGCCTCGAGCGCCTCGCGGGCAGCGCTCGTGTCCGGGACGTCGCGGTGGGGGCGACCGTGGTGCGGCAGGGCGAGCGCGGCGACGAGTTCTTCATCATCGCGGCAGGCCAGGCCGCCGTGATGGTGCGAGAGCAAAACGAGGACCGCATCGTGGGGCAGATGACAGTGGGCGACTTCTTTGGCGAACGCGCGCTGCTGAAGAGCGGCGTGCGCGAGGCGACGATCAAAGCAGAGACCCCGCTCAAGCTGCTCGTCTTCCAATCGAAGCCCTTCTGGAATGAACTGGTGGGCCCAGTGGCTTGGGAAGCACGCGTGCGCGGTGCGCTCGAGGAGCGCGACCGGTTGCGGGCGCTGCCGATGTTCGCGGATACGCCTTCCCGCCAACTCGACCTGCTCGCGGTCAGGCTCCAGGTGCGCTCCTTCGCTCCCGGCGAGGTGATCGTCAAGCAGGGCGACCCAGGTGACGCCTTCTACATTGTCCGAGATGGGAGTCTCGAGGTGACGACTCGGCAGGGCCGGAGCCGCCGGCGGCTGCGAACCCTCAAGACCGGCGACTTCTTCGGGGAGATCGCCCTGCTGAGCGATGGTCCTCGAACCGCGACCGTCAAGGGCTTAGACGCCGGGTCGGTCTGGAGGCTCGAGCGGCAGGACTTCCGGGATCTGCTGGGTCGCTACCTCGACCTCGAGGGCCAGATCGCGGGCGTCGCTGCCTCGCGCATGCCCGATGGCCACTCCATGAGGGGTGCGGCCTGATGCAGTGCTGGATTTGCGCCTCGCCGGCGAATGGCACCTGCCGTTTCTGTGGGCGGGCGGTCTGTCGGGAGGACGCCAAGACCCACCCATTCGTCCTGGAGGTGTATCCGAGCGACGGCACCCTGTACGGGCTGGCCGTTGAGGACGCCCTGCACTGCGGCGTGTGCAAGCCACGATCGGAACCCGTGCTGATGGACTTCCTGGCATCGCCAAAAACTCCAAAGAGTGACAAATGACACAGGCCAAGTGTGACGTCCGTCGCTTGTCCCCGCCCGGCGTCAGCCCATACTCCGACCGACGATAGCTCGACAAGAAGGAGGTGAAACCATGAGCAAGGAAGTCTTAGAGCAGGTGATCTTGAAGGCATCGAGCGATGCGCGCTTCCGCGCCCAGCTCAATGACAACTTTGAGGCAGCCATCCGGCCGTACGACCTGAGCCCGCAGGAGAAGTCAGAACTCCAGAAGGGGATGGCCGGCGAACTCGCCGACGACCGCACCGCTCGGCAGACGATGGCAGCCACTGCAGCGAACACCGCAGCGAACACTGCAGCGAATACCGCAGCGAACACGGCAGCGAACACCGCAGCGAACACGGCGGCGAACACGGCGGCGAACACCGCAGCGAACACGGCGGCGAACACCGCAGCGAACACGGCGGCGACCTCAGCGTCCGAGTAGCACCACACTTCCCCCGAAGCATGCTTTGGGCAGCCCGGAGGCTGCCCCTTTTTTGTGTCTCGCGTCGGCCAGCCGCGCCCTCCTCGTAAGGGGGGACAATGAGCGCAATGCGTGGGGTCGAGGCGGTGGCGGGGCTGGCCCTGGTCCTCGCCGTCATCTACGACCTGTTCCAGTCGGTCGTACTGCCTCGCCCGGCGGTCAACAAATTCCGCCTGGTGGGCTACCTCTTTCGCGCGGTCTGGCGGACCTGGCGCTGGGTGGGGAGCCGGATCTCCCGGCTGCCACGACGCGAGGCGTGGCTCGCATCGTTTGCGCCAGTCGGCGTGGCACTGAATTTCATGGTATGGGGCCTGGCGCTGGTGCTCGGTTACGGACTGATCGTCGACGGCCTGAGCAGCGAGATGCGCCCGCCGCCGCCGGACTTCGGCACCTCGCTCTACTTCTCGGCGACCACCTTCGTCCCCCTGAGTTATGGCGACATCGTGCCGATCGGGGTGATCGCCCGCCTGGTTGCGGTCGCCGAGAGCGTGACCGGGATCATCATCGCAGCGCTGGCGATCACCCTGCTTTTTTCGCTCTATGAGTCCTTCCAGGACCGCGAGAAGCTAGTGGTGCAGCTGGACGCATTGGCGGGCGCGCCGCCCTCCGGCGTGCAGATCCTCGAGACCGCCTTCGAGCACGGCATGAAGGACGAGCTGATCAAGACCTTCGACGAATGGAGGGGTTGGGCCGCGGACGTGCTGGAGAGCCACCTCGCCTATCCGATTCTGTTCTTCTTCAGGTCGAGCCACGACAACGAAGCCTGGATCAACTCCTTCGGGGCGGTGATGGACGCGGCGACGCTCGTGCTGAGCACGGTCGACGACCAATCGGAGGGCCCAGCGAAATTGATGTTGACGGTCGGCAATCACCTGGTCGAAGACCTCTCCTGGTATTTCCGCTTTCCGCACCCAGAGGACCCGATCGTCGAGCGCAGTGAGTTCGACGAGGCGCGGGAGCGATTGAAGAAGGCCGGCTATCAGTTGCAGCCGGCCGATGCCGCGTGGGAAAAGTTTGCTCGGCTTCGAAAGAAGTACGCGACCCCGCTCAACCTGCTCGCCCGGGATTTTTCCGTCGTCCCGGCGCAGTGGATCGGGGATCGATCGTATCTGCCGCACCGCGAGCGACCGTTGCGAAGGGCTCGAGCGGGAGGCGGGCGGCGCCGGCCGCCCACCCCTTGAGCTGAACGGACGCGAAAGCATGACCTCGACGTCCATCCTTATATTGGGAATTGGGATTGGTCAACGCGTGGCTGCAGCCCGCCTACTGGCTGAGTCGTCTTGTCTTCACACGCGGGCTGGCGGCAATTTACCTGATCGCCTTTCTGGTCGCGCTCAACCAGTTCCGGCCGCTGCTGGGCGAACGCGGCCTGTTGCCGGTGCCGCGATTTATCGCTCGCGTGCCCTTTCGGCTGAGCCCGAGCCTCTTTTACTTGCGCTATTCGGATCGGCTGCTGGCGGGGGTTGCATGGCTCGGAATGTTGTTGTCGGCCGGGGTGATTTTGGGGCTGGCCGATTCGGCGCCCCTGATCGTATGGATGCTGCTCTGGCTGTTGCTCTGGGTCCTCTACCTCTCGATCGTCAATGTCGGCCAGACGTTCTACGCCTTCGGTTGGGAATCGCTGCTGCTCGAGGCAGGATTCTTCGCCATCTTCCTGGGGCCGGCGTGGATGATGCCGCCTGCGGTGGTCATCTGGATGATCCGCTGGCTGCTGTTTCGGGTCGAGTTCGGCGCCGGACTGATCAAGATCCGGGGTGATCCGTGCTGGCGCGACCTGACCTGCCTCGACTACCACCACGAAACACAGCCGATGCCGAATCCATTGAGTTGGTTCTTCCATCACCTGCCGCCGCGCCTGCACCGGGTCGAGGTCCTTGGCAATCACTTCGCCCAACTGGTGGCACCGATCGGGCTGGCCTTTCCCCAGCCAATTTCGGACCTCGCCGGGACTGTCATCATCCTGACCCAGGGCTGGCTCGTCCTGAGCGGAAACTTCGCCTGGCTGAATGCGCTGACCATCCTGTGCGCCGTGGCGGCGTTGAACAACGCCGCGCTCGGCGCGGTCTTTCCGTTCGTCCACGCGCCCGCGCTCAGTGCGCCGCCCGCCTGGTACAGCGCGGCGCTGCTGGCGCTGACGGCGCTCGTGCTGGTGCTGAGCTACGCGCCCGCCCGTAACCTGCTCTCGCGACGGCAGCTGATGAATTTCAGCTTCAATCCGGTCCACCTGGTCAACGCCTATGGCGCGTTCGGGTCGATCACTCG
>Ga0070698_100001077_pt1 | contig 29976 bp, 33 predicted proteins | sample KBSK1502metaG_FD_65477 | JGI IMG/M metagenome (GOLD analysis project Ga0070698, IMG submission 65477) | Corn, switchgrass and miscanthus rhizosphere microbial communities from Kellogg Biological Station, Michigan, USA - KBS K1-50-2 metaG | ecosystem: Host-associated > Plants > Roots >...
TGGTATGTGTGGGACGGAAAACGTTGGGCGGCCGACGAGGGGGACGTGTATCGCTACGCCTGCCGGCTCTCGGACATCGTGCGCACCGAGTCCAAGGAGTGGGCGGCGAAGGCCGCCCGGGCCGATGCAGACGGCGACGGTGCCAAGGCAAAAGAGCTCGGAGCGATCGCCAAGGCGCTCGGTGGTTGGGCGCTCAAGTGCGAGATGAAAGGCGCCATCGAGGCCGCCGTGGGGCTCTTGCGCAAGATGCTCACGATCGAGGAGGGTGCTCTCGACCGCGACCCGTGGCTGCTCAATGTCGAGAACGGGGTGGTGGACCTACGGACGGGGGTCTTGCATCGGCACGATCCCGCGCTGTACATCACCAAGCTCGTGCCGCTCGAGTATCGGGCGGATGCGCGTGCGGACGAGTGGGCGCGAGCGCTCGCACAGATCACGCGCGAAGAAGAGGAGACGAGCGCGGACGGCGGTGTCGGGGGCGAGATCGCCTCGTTCCTGCAACGCTGGGCCGGGTATTGCCTGACAGGCTCCATGCGCGAGCAGGCGCTCGTGGTGCACTGGGGGCCGGGCTCGAACGGCAAGAGCGTGATTCTCGAGATGCTGGCCGAGACGATGGGAGACTACGCCGGCACCGCGGCGCCGGGCCTCCTGCTGGCGTCACGTGGAGAGCGCCACCCCACCGAGATCGCGGATCTGATGGGCCGGCGTATGGTGACGGCGCACGAGAGCGGCGAGGGGATGGTGCTGCGTGAAGACTTCATCAAGCAGGCCACGGGGGGCGATCGGCTGACGGCGCGCTTCATGCGGGGCGACTTCTTCGAGTTCGAGCCGACGCACAAGCTGCAGCTCGTGACGAACCACAAACCCCAGGTGAAGGGGCAGGATCTCGGGATCTGGCGGCGCATGCTCTTGCTTGAGTACGGGGCACTCTTCGGCACCGCGGCGCAAGTCGAGGCAGGGACGCACACACATGTGCGGGATGACGACCTATTGGCGCGACTGCGGGGCGAGCTCGAAGGGGTCTTGGCGTGGCGCGTGCGCGGGGCCGTCGAGTGGTTCGCTCGGGGGCTGGCGCCGCCGGCCCGGGTGCTCGCGGCCACGGCGGGTTACAGAAGCCAGCAGGACCGGGTGGGGCAATTTGTCGAGGAGTGCTGCGAGGTCGGGCGCGACTTCGAGGAGGCGCTAGCCGAGGGGATGGGAGGCGGCCTCTACCCGGCCTACGTCGATTGGTGCAAGGAGGGCGGCGTGATGCCGCTGTCTAAAGTGCGGTTCAAGGATGACGTGTTGCGGGTAGTGCCGCGGGCGGTCGTGACGCCTCGGAAGTCAGCAGCAACGAAGCGCAAGCAGGTACTGATGGTGCACGGCGTCAAACTGATGCCCGAGTAAACCCGAAGAGGGTTTTTCCCAGTAACACATTTCACATTATGCCGATTGTCCACTCAGTCCACTAAGTGGACCCTTTTTACCCTTACCGTCCCTACGCGAGAGATACTACTGAGTAAGTGCTAATAGGAAAAAGGGGTGCAAGTAGTGGACTGAGTGGACTTTTCCACATTATGAGAATGCCGCTCTCAAAGCCACGCGAGAGCGACCGTGGCGACGAGGAGCGCGATCGAGGCGATCCAGCAGAGCACATCGGCGAGCTGCGCGCGGCGGCGATGGCGGACGATGGCGGCGCCAACCTCGGCCCGGTCCCAGACACGCGAGTGCGTGCGGGCGGCGAGCATCTGGCGGTCAGGCGGGAGGGTTTGCATGGTCGAACTCCAGGGTGACGGGGCAGCCGCGCGAGCGCAGGCCGCAGAACATGCCCCAGGCGCGGGCGAAGCTGTAGGTCCAGGCCAGGAGTTCGCCCGTGCTCTCGGCGCAGAGGCGGTAGCGGGTCATGCGGCCTCCTTGCGGTACAGGGCGTATGCCGCAGGGGCGCTCGGGTTCGCGTAGCCGGGGGTGCTGACGCCGATCACGGCGTGGGTGTTGAGGTCGATCCAGATGCTGTGTTCACGCTCAGCGCGCGGATGCACGTTGCGCGGCCCGACAAAGGCGAAAAACTGGTCTTTGGTGACCGGAACCAGCTCCGGCGTGTGCTGCGCGTTCATGCGAACCACCGCAGCCAGAGACGACGGACGAGACCAGGGCGGCGATGACCGCGGCCGGGAAGGGCCCAGGATGACGTTTTGGGCGCGTTTTCGAGGGCGGTGTGGGCGTTGATGTCGGAGTGATGCATATCGGGCTCCAGAGAGGTGCCCCGGGCCCTGCCCGGGGCGGGTTGAGGGTCAGAGGGCGAAGGCGAGATCCAGCGCGCGGGTCTTGAGGTCGTCGCCGGAGCCGAACAGGGCGGAGTCGAGCCGGTGGTCGGCGGTCTTGCCTTGCTTGACGTGGTCGACGTAGGCGGTCACCGCGTTCACGATGCCCCAGGCCGTGCCGCGCACCCCCGGAAGGCCTTGACCCAGCGCGGAGCCGGCGAACAAGGCGAGGATGTCGGACTCACCCTTGGGTGCGCGCTGGCCCTCTTCGATCACGGTCGGCTGCGGGATGCCGCCGACGATCTTGGTCGGACGCAACAGCTCGCGGACAAAGGCCTCGGCGGCCGCGGTCGTGATGCGCTTCTCGCTCAGTTGGCGCGCGTCCTCCATGAAGCGGGCGAAGTGTTCGGAGTTCTGCTCGAGGCGGGCCTTGATCGCCATGGCGTCGAAGACTTGACGATGACTCACGCGGGCATCGGCCTTGGCGTAGCGGGCCATGCTCAACGTGTTGTTGCACACGACGCGCACGCTCGTCTCGCGGGCCTCGGTGGCGCTGCCGCCGTCGCAACTCGTGGACAGCAGCAGGTAGGAGCCGACCTCGTCCAGAGCGGTGACGCAGGCACTGGCGACCTTGGCGAGAGCCCAGAACTTGCGGCCACCGAAGAGGGTGCCGGCGGTCTCGAGCTGGTACCCGTTGCCCTCGATCAGGTCACGGAAGAACTCGAGGACGGTCTTGGGCTGGACGACCTTGTAGGACGGGCTGACGATGCCGAGCGGGGCCTTTGTGTCGCTGCGGAACAGCACGATCTGATCGGGGAATTCGCGCTGGTCGGTGCCTTGCGCGTCGCAGAAGTAGCGGGCCTTGGACTTCTGGATCCTCCAGTCCATGCCGGCGGCGACTTGCCAAGTCTCGATGTCGGCGCCGACAGCCAGCTTCTGGCCGAGGCCGTGCCAGGGCCGTTCGCCGACGTAGGCCATTTCGGCGGTGCTGTTGGCGCGGATGGTGAGTTCGTGGGCCATGATGGTTTTCCTTTGGCGGGGTTGGGGTTCAGGCAGCAGCTTTGAGGTATTGCGAACCGATATGGACAACAACGTTCGGATCGGCGCGGTACGGCGTGATTACGAGCTTTCGACCGTTCGGCGTGTCGACCTCGCGGAGGGAGATAAGGCAACCGGCTTTGAGACCGGACGAGAAGACTTCAACGATGGTTTCGCCGTCCATTGCGTAGTGGCTGGCGGGCCCGCGTTTGATCGTGGGTTTGCGGGGCATTTGGCGGGCCTTTCAGGTTTGCTCGGCGACGATGCCGAAGGGGAGGTTCAAGCGCTGCGCGATGAGGTCACCCATCTGGCCGATCCAGACGTAGGCCACGCCGTTGGTGATCTTGACGCCGTCAGCGCGAACCATGCGCGGCGAGCATTCCCGGACGCCTTCGGCAGTCACGTGGTGCATGACGTAGGCGTACAGGTGACCGTCGATCTCGCGGCGCAGTGCAGCCGCGGGGGTGGAAGCGAAATAGTCGATCATTTGGCGGGCCTTTCGTGTTGCGAGGTAGCATTTGCTATCTCTGAGACGGATCTTAGGCTAAGACTCAGATGGAGCGCAAGAACTTTCGATAGATAGAAAGGAAATGAGAAATAACGTTCTTAGGCTTTTTGGGCACTTTTTGCTATCCTGACGCCCCATGACGCGACTTTGGAGAGCTCAAGCGCACGACTCAGACCCGACGATCGGGGGCGTGATCGTGCAATGGCCCAGCGGACACACGAGTGCAGCCTCGTGGCGCAGTGGTGCGCCCATTGCGGACACGTTGAGCGCAGCAAAGGAGTACGCGACTGCGCTCGTACAGCAGGCCATCGACCAGAAGCGCATCGACGACGTGGAGAGGACGAACATTCCCTCTCTCGTAGCGGCGATCCAGAAGCACATCGCCGATTGGAACGAGACGTTGAAAGCGGCCGTCTACGCAAGAGGACCGCAGCCCGGTGATGCCACGCCTATCCAATGATCGCCATGAGCTGCTCTGCCGACGCTACGCGGAACACGGGAACAAAGCGCTTGCGTGTGAGCAGGTTGGATACCACCCGGCGAACTCCAACGTCCTGTTCGGGAAACCGCACATAGCGGCGAGGGTCGAAGAGTTGACCTCCGCTCTGCTCAAAGCCTCCGACATCACGGCGAAGCGCGTGATGCTCGAGCTCGGCCGCGTGGCGTTCTCCGACGTGCGCAAGCTGTACCGGCCTGACGGTGCGATGGTGCCGATCCACGAGCTGGACGACGACACCGCGGCCGCGATCGCAGGCCTCGAGTTCGAGGAGCGCATGGAGAAGGAGACGCGCGAGGAGGTCGATCTCGTGACCGGCGAAGTGACCCAGGTCAAGGACTGGAAACCGGTGCGCACGGTCAAGGTCAAGCGGTTCGGCAAGGACGCTGCACTGACGACGCTCGCGAAACACTTCAAGATCATCGGCGACGAGGCCGACGGCGTGAACGCACTCGCGAACGCGCTGGCCGGCCGACTGCAGGGCGCACGGTCACGCGTGCCGCTGGTCGACGAGGTGCCGGCGGACGAGCAGCACCAGCGCGTAGGGGTAAACCCGCATGAAGCGAATAGAGGCCCGTAGAGGCGCGATCAGGGTCTGGGGCTATCCGACTACCTCCGAGCCCTCAAACGCGCCACGGCGGCCCCATTCCTGCGAAACTGACGCCATTCCTCAACCGGAGATCACCCGATGAAAGCCGATCCGACCACAACCCGACCCCTCAGCTTCTCGGACGACGCCAACGCGCAGCGCTACCGCAACCAAGCGACGGGCATCGGGCAAGCCCGCAGCGCCGCGGAGATGACTGGCGCCTGCAGGTCTCAGTGCGTGATCGACGCGGCGCCGCCCGCGCAGCTCAAGCTCGCTGACCGCAGCTATCCCTCGCCCGGGCCGAAGATGGTTGACGGCGTGCTCTGCGATGCCATCACGGGACTGCCGTGGAAGCCGGCCCTCGGCGGGCCGAATCCGATGACGGCGCAGCAGGGCGTGTACCGGCGATGAACCGAGGCAAGGCGAAGCGCGAGCGCAAGCTTGCCGCGTGGCTCGAGCGCAAGCTCGACTGGCGCAGCGCCGAGCAGCGGCGCATCCGCACACGGCCGATCGTGCTGCATCCCGAACAGGTCGTGGATTTGCTCGGCCGGGCGTACCCGCGATGAGTCGCTCGCTCTGGCTCGGCCGAGTCGCAATCAGCGCGGGCGTGCAGTCCCGCGGCTGGAACGGGGCAAACCCGACATGGCTCGGCTTCGCCTACGGCGCATGGCTCCCCCGAATTCGACGTAGCGGGTTCTCCGGGATGTTCGCCTACTGGCTGTGCTTCCACGCCTCGGTTGACGTGTGGCCCCGCTCCTGCGGTATCCGCGGCATCGGGCTGCGCTGAATGCCGCACCAGACGCTGCCCTCGGTCGTGCGCTCGCCCACCGGGCAGCGTCACCGGATCGGCGCGGTCCCGGTCAAGCTGTCCGAGATCACGAACGAGGCGATCAAGGGCACGCCGCTGGACGAGCTGTTCGACGGTCTCGCGCGCTTCGCGTACGACCCGTACGGCTTCGTCATGTGGGCATTCCCCTGGGGCGAGGTCGGCACGCCGCTGGAGCACGAGAGCGGGCCGGAGCCGTGGCAACGCGAGCACCTCGAGCGCGTCGGCGATGCCCTCCTCGCCGGAGCGCCGCTGCCGGTCGAGGAGGACACGGCATCGGGCCACGGCGTGGGCAAGTCCTCGGCCGTGGCCTGGGTCATCCTGTGGGCTATCTCGACGCACGAGGACACGCGCGGCGTGGTCACGGCCAACACCGACACGCAGCTCCGCACGAAGACGTGGGCCGAGCTCGCCAAGTGGTACCAGCTCTTCATCGGCAAGAGCCTCTTCACGCTCACGGCGACGGCCATCTTCATCGCCAACGATCCGGTACGCGAGAAGGCGTGGCGTATCGACGCTGTTCCCTGGTCGGAGAACAACACCGAGGCATTCGCCGGCCTGCACAACAAAGGCAAGCGCATCCTCGTGCTGTTCGACGAGGCGTCGACGATCGCTGACCTCGTGTGGGAGGTGACGCGCGGCGCCCTGACTGACGCGGACACACAGATCATCTGGTGCCGCTACGGCAACCCGACGCGCACCAGCGGGGAGTTCCACCGCGCCTGCACCCGACCGAACCACAACCCGTACCACCACTTCACCGAGGTCGACGCGCGTCAGGTCCGCTTCACGAACAAGATCCAGATTGCGGCCTGGATCAAGGAATACGGCGAGGACAGCGACTTTGTGCGGGTGCGTGTGCTCGGCAAGTTCCCGCGCGCCGGCTCGGCGAACTTCATCTCCCCGGGGTTGGTGACCGAGGCACGGCGCCGCCGGCTGCCGATGAACTCGTACATCGCGTCCCCCAAGATCCTCGCTTGCGACCCGGCCCGCTTCGGCGACGATGCGACCGTGATCACGCTGCGCCAGGGCAACATCGTGCACTGGCAGGAGAAGATGTCGGGCTACGACGGTCACCAAGTCGCGGGCCGGCTGTTCGAGATGCTCACGGGCGATATCAACAAGCCACGCCACGAGCGGCGCGACGCGCAGGGCTCGATCTGCATTGCCTACGATGCGAACGGCAACGGCGCGGACCTCGATACCGCGCTGCGCAACATGTCCAAGGCCGGCAGGCTCACCGTCCCGCTCGTGCCGGTCATGTGGGGCGTGCCGGCGAAGGACGACCGCCAGTACTTCAACCAGCGCTCCGAGGCCTGGGGCAAGATGCGCGACTTCCTCGAGCACGGCCAGATCCCGGACGACGACCAGCTCGCCGAGGAGCTCTCCTCGCTGGAGTACGGCTACGATGCCCTATTCCGTATCCAACTCGAAAGCAAGAAGGACGCGAAGAAGCGCGGGGTTTCCTCCCCGGACTGCGCCGACTCCATCGCGATCTCGTTCGTCCCGGAGCTGATCGACCGCAAGGTGGTCACGGCCCGCGTGCGCCCGGTCACGCAGCGTAAAGTCGTGTGGACCGGAGTGCGCGCGTGACCGCATAATCCGCCCGTCATCTCGCGGACGAAGGCGGACCCGTACCCGCCGAAGGACACGGATAGCCCATCACGGGCGATGCTGGCGAGGGTTTCACTGCCACGCGGCGAGGTGACGACTTCCGAGCGCGCGGCACGGACCACGCTCGCCACCGAGGACAACCCCGTATGGCGACATCCCTGCCCGCAGCCCAGCAGCAATCCGTGCAGCCCCAACCCCAACAGGGCCGCGGCACCAACCCCCTCGTCCGCGTCACCGGACTGCAGCAGCTCCTGCAGCGCGAGGCCGAGACGGCACCCAGCGCCACGTCGATCGACGCGTCCGGCCCGCTGTCCGCGCTGGCCGGCCATGTGCGCCACGCCTGGGGCAACAACAAGCTGGCGAAGCAGAAGGTCGAGCTCAAGCTGCTGATGTGCCTGCGCGAGCGCCGTGGCGTCTACTCGCCCGCGCAGATCGCATCCATGCAGGCCAGCCGCGGGGGCCTGAACCTCGTGAAGGCCGACCTCACCGAAACCAAATGCCGCGCGGCCTCGGCGTGGGTCCGCGAGATCGTGCTGCCGGTGGGCGAGCAGCCGTGGGGCGTGGACCCGACGCCCGTGCCCGACCTCCCGGACGCGGTCAAGAAGGGGCTCGTGCAGAAGGCGATCCAGCAGGCCAACGACGCGATGAACCAGATCGCGAAGCAGGGCGGGGGCACGCTCTCGGCTGACGAATACCGCGCGCTGATCACCCAGATCGGCACCAAGCTGCGCGACGACGCCGAGACCGCGCTCGTGCACGCCGCCGAGCAGCGCGCGAAGCGCATGGAGAAGCAGATTGCCGACCGGCTGGATGAGGGCGGCTACGCGACGGCGATGGACCAGTTTGTGGAGGACTTCGTCACCTACCCGGCGGCGATCCTCAAAGGCCCCATCTACCGGCGCCACAAGCAGCTCGAGTGGGCCACCGGCTGGAAGCCCAAAGTGTCGGACAACCCGCACCAGACGTGGGAGCGCGTCTCGCCGTTCGACGCCTACCCGGCCCCGTCCGCGCGCGACTGTCAGGTGGGCGACTTCATCGAGCGCATTCGCTTCCGGCGCGAGGAGCTTCACGGCCTCAAGGGGCTGCCCGACTACAAGGACGAGCAGATCGACAAGGCTCTCCTCGACTACTCGTCCGGGCATCTCGAGGGTTGGCTCTGGACCGAGGCCGAGCGCATCCGGCTCGAGCAGGAGTCGATGTATATGTGGCTCTCGCCGCCGGGCGTGATCGACGCGCTGAACTACTGGGGCTCGATCCCGGGGTGGAAACTGATGTCGTGGGGTGTGACCGATCGCGACGGCCTGATCCTCGAGGAGACGCGCGACTACGAGTGCAACGTGCTGCTGTGCGGCTCCTACATCCTCTACGCCGCGGTGAACCCCGACCCGCTCGACCAGCGGCCGTACCACCGGGCGTGTTACGACGAGATCCCGGGCGCGTTCTGGGGCCGCTCGATCCCCGACCTGTGCTCGACGTCCCAGCAGATGTGCGACGGCATCGCGTGCGCGCTGGCCGACAACCTCTCGCAGGCCTCCGGGCCTATGGTCTGGGTGCACGCCGACCGGTTCGCGGACGGCGAGCAGACCCTCGACATCTTCCCGTGGAAGGTGTGGCAGCTCAAGAGCGACCCAACGCAGGGCGTGAATCCCGGCATCGGCTTCTGGCAGGCCGACGACCGCTCCGAGCATCTCATGGGGGTGTACGAGAAGTGGGAGCTACGCGCCGACGACGCCTCCGGCATCCCACGCTACACCTACGGCAACGAGCGGGCCGGAGGCAGCGCCGACACCGCGACGGGCCTGTCCATGCTGATGAACAACGCGGCCAAGGGGCTGCGCCGTGCGATCTCGAACATCGACATCAACGTGACGTCGCGCACGATCGGGATGTGCTTCGTCAACGAGATGCTCTACAACCCGGACCCGAGCATCAAGGGCGACTGCGTGCCGGTGCCGCGCGGCGCCGCGGCGATCCTCATCAAGGAGAGCGCGCAGCAGCGGCGCACCACGTTCCTGACGATGGTCGCGGGCAACCCGCTGCTAGCCCAGCTCATCGGGCCGAAGTACCTCATCAACCTCGTGCGCGAGGTGGCGACGTCGATGGAGCTCCCGGTGGACGAGGTCGTGCCGAGCGAGGACGAGGTCGACCAGCAGCAGGCGCAGCAGGCCCAGGCCGCGCAGGCCCAGGCCCAGGCGCAGGCTGCGCTCGAGCAGCAGTCGCAGGCGGCGCAGGGCGAGCGCGAGCGGCAGAACATCAACGCACAGACCGTCGCCGACATCATCAAGGAGGCCGTGGCGCATGCCCTGCAGACGGGGGCCGTGCTGCCGCCGATGGCACAGGCCGCGATCGCGGCGCCGCAGATCCCGGGCGCTCCTGCGCCTGCGGCCGCCGGCCAGCAGCAACCCGCACCCGGGGAGCAACCCGCACCCGAGGAACAGCCCGCCGAGGAACAGCCCGAGCAGGGCGGGGAACAAGCCGTACCTCCGGGCGCGTCACAACCGGAAGTTATGGGTTGACGCCGGCTTAGAACGCCCTGCACAATCCGCGCCAACATGATCCGCTTGAACACCGAGCAACTACGCGTTCTGGAGGCGATAGGCAAAGCCCCGGGCAACGCTCAGTTCAGGCAGATCCTCGACGAGGCGATCGCGGACGCCAACGCGAACCTGCGGAAGCTGACCGGGGAGGCCCTCCTGCGCGAGCAGGGCAAGGCGCTTTTTCTGGACGAGCTCGCAGGCAAGCTCTGGCCCCCGATCGCCCGTCGTCCTGTGACCGAATCAAGGCCCGCCGTCCACTGGATGGAAGCCACAGGCCTCACGAACGGCTCACCTTGACAGGGATCCGCGCACGCATCCCTCGCGACCCCCGGCAACTGACCGGATCGTGGAGTTTCCATGCAGCCGAATACGGCCCGATCTGATACCCAACTTCCCCGGGCGGTGCGCCGCCAGATGGTTCGCGTGAACGCTCGGATGGACGAGCGCGCCGCGGCCAACAATCCGGCCCCAACCGATCCCGTGGAAGATCCTCCCGCAGACCCGACGCCCCAGGCGCCATCTGCCCCCGGCGCATCGCCGGCCGACGTCGACCCTCGACACAGCGACCCCAGCTACTGGCGGTCGCGCTTCGACAACACCGCGGGCGTGCTCGCGGCCGTGCGTCGGGAGCATGTGACCGAGGCGGTGCGGCTGAATGCCCGGATTGCCGAGCTGGAGCAAACCAAGGCGACCCTCGAAACCGCGCTTGCCGCAGCCCCTGCCGCACCGGACCCCGATCCGCAGTTCGACGTGAAGGAGTACTTCTCGCCGACCGAGATCGACCAGTATGGCGAGGAGCAGTGCAAGGTCATGATCCGATCCGCCATCAAGGCGTCTCTGCGCGCAACGCGTCAGAGCCAGCCGCCGGCCGCGCAACCCGCGCCGCCCGCACCGGCTGCTGCTCCGACCACGCCCCAGACGCCGCCGGCCGACCCCGCGAAGACCGCGCGGGCCGAGCTGATGGGCAAGCTCGACGAGCTGCTGCCCGAGTGGCGCGACTGGGATCTGGACCCGAGACTGCATGCGTGGCTGGCGGAAGAGGAGAACGGCGTGCCGCGGCAAGCGGTGCTCAACGTTCACATCGCCAACGCGGACGCGAAGAAGATCGCCGCGCTGTACGAGCGCTGGGACCGTCAGGCCACCGTGGCTGCACCGCAGCCCCCGGTGCAGCCCAGCGGCTCCGGTGCCAACAGCGGCGGCGATCCGCCTCCTGCTCCGAGCCGCAAGGCCATGACCGCGCCGTCTTCGGCGGAGGTCAAGGACTACTACAAGCGGCTCGCGCTCGGCAAGGTCAAGGACGAGGAACGGGCTCAGTTCGAGGAGCGTTTGAAGCTGCGCCACCCCGGCGGTTGAGCCTCGCTCGCCGCCTTGGGGTGCCCCAACGCGCAACCTCAAGGAGAGCTACCGTGAAGAAGTTCCAGTTCACTGCCATCAGTGCAGCCCTCGGTGCGTTCGTACGCGACGCATTCACCCGCGCGCACGACGCGTTCATGGCCGGCCCGGCGCATCGCCTGGGCCTCGTGGCCTATGCCGGCGTGCCGCGCGCCTCCGGCGTGCCCGACTACGGGCCGGCAGGCACGATCAACTTCGACCCCGAGGTCTACTCGGGCAAGCTGGTCGAGAAGTTCTACAAGGCCACCGTGTTCGGCGAGATCGCCTCGACCGACTACGAGGGCGACATCGCGGGCTTCGGCGCCCAGGTGAAGATCCGCACGATCCCGGACGTGACGGTCTCGGACTACGTGATCGGCGCAGGCCTGACCGCGCAGTACCCGACGAACCCCTCGGTCACCCTGGCGATCGACCAAGCCAAGTCATTCAACGTGGCTCTGTCCACGGTCGACAGCCGGCAGTCGGACCTCGACCTCGCGGACGTGTTCGCGAACGACGGCTCGATCCAGCTCAAGATCGCGGCCGACGCCGACATGCTCGAGACGATTCCCGCCGAGGTGTCCGCCGACAACAGCGGCACGACGGCCGGCGCCGACTCGCAGAACATCAACCTGGGCGACTCGACCACGCCGGTCGCGGTGGACAAGACCACCGTGGTCGACTTCATGGTCGCGTGCGGTCAGGTGCTGGACGAGCAGAACGTCAGCGACGAAGGCCGCTGGTTCGTGGCCTCGCCCGCGTTCATCGCGGCGATCAAGAAGTCGGACTTGCGCATCGCGTCGCTGGCCGGTGACGGCGTGTCGATCGCCCGCAACGGCAAGGTGGGCGAGATCGACCGGTTCACGGTCTACCAGTCGCGCAATCTGCTGCGGCAGACCTCGCCGGGCCCGGCTGAGTACATCATGTTCGGCCACAGTGCCGGCCTGACGTTCGCGAGCCAGATCGTGGAATGTCAAATGATAGATAATCCAAATGACTTTGGCTATATCATCCGCGGTTTGATGGTTTTCGGCTACCAAGTCATCGGAGCCAACTACGTCGGCACCGCAGTGGTCAAAGTGACCTGATCCCGATAGGATGGGGCCTTCACAGGCCCCTGTCCTTTGATTGCGTTTCACAGGAGCAAAACCCCATGAAGACCAGCAACCCCTACGGGATGTCGATCCCGGTCAAGGTTCCGCCCGAGACGATCCAGAAGGAGATGTCTCAGGCATCGGGCAAGGCCAAGGCCCGCTATCCCGACACCCCGATTCCCGCCAAGCAAGACAACCCCGCGCAAGGCAAGATGGGCAGGCGGGCGTATACCCCCGGCACCACGCCGAGCGGTTCCTAATTTCCCTGCAGAAACCATTTTCCGGCGCCCTCGCGGCGCCGGTTTTCTACGAGGGGAAAGCATGCGTGCGGTCAACGGTCCTTTGACGCAAAAGCGCCTCAAAGAGCTTCTGCATTACGACCCGGAGACGGGCGTACTGACGTGGCTCGAAGATCGCGGCGGGCGCGCGAAAGAAGGCACAACGGCCGGGGCCTTGAGTACCGGGTATCGGCGCCCGATGGTGGATGGTCGGCGGTATCTGGCGCAGCGCCTGATCTGGCTGTACATGACCGGCGAGTGGCCGGTATCGCAAGTCGACCACGAAGATCGCGATCGTTCAAACAACCGTTGGAAGAACCTACGCCCCGCCACCAAGAAGCAGAACGGTGAGAACCGCGGCTTGAACCGCAATTCGACGAGTGGTGTTCGCGGCGTGTCTTGGGATGAGCGGCTGCAAGGCTTCCGCGCTCGGATCTTCCACAACGGCGAGTCGGTTTTTCTCGGCATCCACAGCACGATCATCGACGCCGCCGCGGCGCGCATCAGCGCCGAGCGTCAAATGTTCACCCACGCACTCCACTAGGAGCCCGCTATGGCGAAGATGCCGATGAAGATGCCGATGAAACCCCCGATGAAGATGTCGATGAAAACCTTCGAGCGCTCGAAGTTCGACAAGGAGGCCAAGGGCGAACCCGAGGGCTCCAAGGCCGACAAGGCGCGCGACAAGAAGCAGCTCGCCGCGATCAACAAGAAGCGCGCGAAGACCAAGCACTGACCCAACCCGTTCACCCGGAGCACTGCCCATGAACAACGCCCAAGAGTCGAACCTCTCGCAAGCCCTGCGCAATCGGAAGAAGCAAGACAAGCGCTACCCACACATCGTCAACGTCGACAACGGCCGGTTGCTGCCGAACACGGAGAAGCTGCGCGCGCACCCGAAGTACCGCGTGTACGCCGGCCCAACCGGTCCCGAGGTGACGAACGAGCAGCGGCTCGCCTGGGTGCAGGGCCTCATGGAGCGCAACCCGATCAAGGTCGTCAACACGACGCCCGAGGTGTTCGACATCGCCAAGGCGTCGAGCGAGGATCTCGTCGCATTCGCGCTCGACCAGTACGGCGCCGCGCTGGACGCGACCAAGCCCGCGGCCGCGCTGCGCCGCGAGGTCGCGGCGCTCGCCGGCCTGCCGGCGCAGGAGATGCCGACCGTGAACGGCACCGGCCTGCTCGAACCGCTGGTCTGATCGGCACCCGTCGTGCTCGCCTCCGACATCCTCGACGAAGCGGCGACCCTGCTGCTCGACACCGCGCACCGCACGTGGAGCGCGGACGAGCTGCTCGGCTACTTAAACGAGGCGATGCGCGCGACGGCGGGCGCGAAGGCGGACTTCTACACGGTGCAGAACGAGAGCTTCGCGCTCGCCGCCGGGCTCCTGCAGACACTGCCCGCGGATGGCATCGTCCTCATGAACGTGATGCGCAACAGCGACGCCACGGGCGGGCGCATCATCTCCCAGGTGGACTCGTCGCTGCTCGACGAGTCGGCGCGGTTCTGGCCGGCGTCCACGCAGGAGATCCAAGTCGAGCATTTCACGGCTGATCCGCGCAACCCGCGGCGCTTCAAGGTGTTCCCGCCAGCCGCGCTCGGCGCGACCGTCGAGGTCCTCTACAGCGCGGTGCCGCCGCAGATCATGTACGCCGCCGAGGAAATGTCGGTGTCGGACGCATATCAGGCGCCGCTGCTCGAGTTCGTGCTCGGGCGCGCGTACGCGAAGAACTCGAAGCGGCAGGATCTCGCAAAGGCCAGCGGATTCATGGCCTCGTGGGGCCAGCGGCTCGGCCTCAAGGCCAGCGCACAAGCTGCCGTGGCGCCGAAGGTTGCCGTCTCACCGGGAGTCGCGTGATGGAGTTCGTCGACGTCTTCAACCAGCTCGAGAACGTCGCGCAGATCGTGCGTCGCTGCCCGACCAATACGCTGCGCCGCGCCTACGTGCGCGCACTGCGTGAGTGGTGCTCCGAGACGCTGTGGTTGCGCGAGAACCTCACCGGGCAGACCGAGGCCAACGTGCAGGCGTACGCGCTTGGCGACGACCCGTACATGGAGATCGTCAACATCGTGGCGATGCAGGGCGTGCTGACGACCGGCGTGCCCGCGCCGCAGTACTGGCCGATCGGCCCGAGCGACAGCGAGGGCTGGGATCCGAACGTGCCGGCGAGCACTCCGGGGACGTATCAGTACCTGCCGCAGGCGCAGTTCGCGCTGTTCCCGATCCCGAATCAGGTCTACGGCCTGACGATCACGATCGCGCTGCAGCCCAAGGAGGGCGCGCAGCAGATCCCGGCGCCACCGCTGGTCAAGTGGAGCAACGACATCGAGGCCGGCGCGCTCGCCTACCTGCTGTCGATCCCGGGCCAGCCGTGGAGCAACCCGCAAGAGGCTGCACGCAACAACGCGGTGTTCCGTGCGGCCATCGCCAACGGCAAGGCCGACGTGCAGCGCGGGTTCAACGTCGGTTCGCAGCGCGCTCGCCCGCGTCCTTTCGTTCAATCCAGGGGGTTCGGCTGGAGCCTTCGTTGGTGAGGTGACCCATGCCTTTCGGTATCACGCCGCTCGCCGGCTTCGCGCAACAAGCTCCGACCGAGTTCCCCCGGTTCCTGCAGTTCCAGAACCTAGGCATCGATCTCGGCGGTCCAGACGCAGAAACGCTCGACTTCGAGGGCTCACTCGTCGCCACGCGCGGTACGGGTGAAAACTCAGGCAAGGTCACGGTCACTGTCGCCGGCTTGGCTGGCGGCACAGTGACCTCGGTCAACATGTCCGTGCCAGCCGAGTTCGCGATAGCGGGCAACCCGATCACTGGCGCGGGCACGCTCGCCGTCTCCAAGGTCGTGCAGAACGCAAACGAGGTGTGGGCGGGACCCGCATCGGGGCTCGACGCACAGCCGGCGTTCCGCACGCTCGTCAACGCGGACATGCCTGCGGCGGTTGCTAATGTCGCGTTCAACAACCAAGCCAAAAATCTCGTCTACGCCGGCCCTCCATCCGGAGGTGTTGCGCCTCCTTCATTCCGCGCTCTCGTCACCGCGGATCTGCCGTTCGCGTGGAACACGCCGGGGCCGGGAAATTACACCCTCGTGCTCGCGGACTTAGGCAACGGCGTCGTGATGAACGGGGGAACGCTGACGATCCCCCCAAACAGCAGCGTAGCTTTTCCTGATGGCGCAAGCATCGTGGTGCTCGATAAAGGCTATATGGATCCGTACGCAATCGCAGGGGATGTTGGGGTCACGCTGGAACATCGCGTAGCGTTTTTGCCGGCTTCTGCGGGGCAGTTCGGCACGGTGACGCTCATTCAACAGGGCATCGACAACTGGATTCTTTGCGGTGACTTGGAGGCCGTGTGAACATCGCGTCGCTAGTCGGCGCCCGTATGCCGCACCTGCCGGCTAATGATCCGTATTTTGCGCAAACCATCCTGCTGTCGAACGCACAGTCGTTCGACGATCTGTCGCCGTTGGCGCACGGGCACGCATCGACGAACGTATCGCTGTCGTCAGCACAAAGCGTCTTCGGGGGTACGTCCTTTTTTAGCGATGGCACCCTCGGCAATATCCTGACCTACGCAGCAAGCGTTACCTTCGGCACAGGCACGTTCACGCTGGAGTTTTGGGCGTACAACACGGGAACCGGGGGAACCACGCGGTACCTTATGGCGTGGAGCGCCGCCAACTACACGGCTCGGAACAACACGACCGGGGTCTACACTTTCAGCGGGTTAACCACGGTAGCCGATTCGCCTGCAGCATCTGCAAATGCTTGGCACCATATCGTCATACAACGCAACGCAGACGGAAAAATACGAGCGGCCACGGACGGTGTGTTCTCTGTCTTAGCGAGTGAGGTTACCGCGGTGGGCGTCTCCGGGGCTTTCGGCATCGTGAACGTGCCGGCGCGCACGGACTTGCCTCCGTTCCAGGGGTATATCGGACCTTTCCGACTTACCAACGGCGTGGCTCGGTACAACATCGCCGGGTTCACTCCTCCTGTCGCCCCATTTCCGATCTCTTGATCATCATGGTTGCACGAATCGTCAACGCATTCCGCGGCGAAGTACCGCTCTTGCCGCCGCGTGCGCTCCCCGACGGCGCAGCGCAGGAGGCTGTCAACGCACGGCTCTATACGGGCGACCTCACCGCGTTCAAGCAGTTCTCGACAACGCACGGCCTCGCCAACCCCGGCACGGTACGCACGATCGCGCTGCTCAAGGACTGGTGGATGTCGTGGGAGACTGACGTCGACGTAGCGCGCGGCATCGTGCCCGGCGACACGACCTACCGCACGTACTTGACGGGTCTGGATAAGCCGCGCTTCACGAACCTCGACCTCGCGACGGGCGTGCCCAACGGCAGCGCGTCGGAGCCGTATCCGAGCGAGACAAGGCTGCTCGGCGTGCCGCCACCGGACTCGCCGCCGACCACGGTAACGGGCGTCGACTCGAACCCCACGACGTTCTCGGTCGATGTGACTGATGACTGCTCGGCGCTATCACCCAACTGGGTCACGTCGTCGAATGCCGGGCAGGATAACTACGAGTCGACGATCCAAGTCGATGCAACCTTCGGCGATCCGGCGCCGAGCTTTCGCACGCGCGTGGAGAACAACGCCGGCACGCCGGCCTACGCGATCCGGGACTTCGGCGTCGCCGGGACGACGGTCCTCAAGACGACGTTCAACGTGTCGTTCAATGAGATCGACGACGATCACATCCACGCCGGCATGCTAGTCGGCTGCACGGCGAGTGGCGGCGGGGCGCTGGTGCAGCTTGGCGGCGACATCGGCACGCCGATCATCGTGATCTGGCGGCAATCGGACTTCGTCAACGGCTCACAGGTGCAGCAAGCCAGCCTGCCGGCGCTCACCGAGAACGCGTGGTACACGGTCGAGATCACGCGCACGCTCAACAGCGACAACAGCGTGACGATCGCGGTGCGGTTCCTCGACGCGACCGCGACGACGCTGCTCGCCGAGGTGCAGGCGACAAACTTCTTCGACGCGGGCGACTACTGCGGCCCACGCGCCGCGACGGATGACGTGCCGAAGATCGCGCACTACGACAACATCCACGTGCAGGGCAGCGGCTCGACGAGCTACAACCCGACCAACATCGCGACGAACTACGTCTACACGTTCGTCAACGATTTCAGCGAAGAGAGCGCGCCGTCGCTTCCGTCGCCCACGATCCTACGGCCCGATGGCGTGAGCGTGACCATCACGACGCCGACAGGCGAGCCGACCGGCATCGATGGCGACTACCACATCACGACCAAGCGCATCTATCGCGCGGCCACCGGTAGCACCGGCACCGCGTACCGCTTCGTGGCCGAGATCCCGCTTTCCCAGGCCGACTACGTCGACACGCTGACCGACGCCGAGCTCGGCGGGGCGCTCTCGTCGGACAACTGGGCGCTGCCGCCGGATGACCTCGAAGGCATCCTCGCGCTGCCCAACGGCGTGATGGCGGGCTTCCGGCGCAACCAACTCTGTTTCAGCGTGCAGAACCGGCCGCACGCGTGGCCGGTCGAGTACCGGCTCAACACCGACACGGACATCGTCGGCATCGGCAACATCGACACGACGGTGGTGATCGGTACCAAGAGCTTTCTCTACACCGCGAGCGGCAACGACCCGGCGGCGTACAGCATGAGCAAGTTCGAGGTGCCCTACGCCGCGTCGAGCAAGCGCAGCTTCGCCTACGTGACAGGGCTCGGTGTCGTGTTCAGCGGGCCGGACGGCTTGATGGCATCGGCCGGGCCGGGGCAACCGCGCAACCTCACACAGTCGGTGTTCACGCGCCGGCAGTGGCAGGCGCTCGACCCGACCAGTATCCGCAGCGTCTCGCACAACGACATCTATTTCATGTTCTGGGAGAGCGCGAGCTCGCGTGGCTGCTACGCGGTCGACTTGCGCAGCGAAGGTTCCGGGATCGTGCAGATGGCGTTCCACGCGAGCGCAGCCTACGTCGACCCGATCGAGGACAAGATGTACCTCGTGCTCGACTACGACAACGAGCCGGATGACGAGACGCTGCCCGAACCGGCATCGCCGCCGCCCTACATCGACGGGCGCACGATCTACGAGTTCGAGGGCTCGCCTACCACGTACATGAACTATCGGTGGCGCTCCAAGATGTACCTGATGGAATACCCCGGGTTCTACCCGATCGCTCAGGTACGTCGCGCGAGTGATGTGGCTGGCACGCAAGGCAACCTCGTCGCGCGCTTCTACGGGGACGGTGTGCTGCTCGACGAGATCGTAATCGACGGAGACGTCGAGTTCACACTCACCCCGCCGGATGCGGCCTACAGCAAGTTCTTCATGGAGCTCACGGGCACCGACCCGATCAACGTGCTCCAAGCCGCCGATGACGTGACGGAGCTCAACTGATGGCGCTCGGTCGGCCAGCGATCAGCGAGGGCTCGGCCCGCGATCTGCGCTCGACGATCGCGGTGCTCGGCGCCATCCGTGCGCGCATCCAGGCGATCGAGAGCTCGGTCGGCACGGTCAGCGACACGGCGGCCGCGTCGTCGAGCTCGAATAGCACGCAACTCAACGCGCTGCGGCAACAGCTCCAGTCACTGCAATCCCAGGTCGATGCGCTCGCGACTCAGATCGGGAACGACGACGTCGTCTACGCTGCCGCGGAGACGATCGCGACCGCGCAAGGCGTCATCGCGCTCTCGCAGACGACGGTCGGAGCGGCCGATCCGAGCGACCCGCTGCGCATCTTCGGCCTGATCGGCATCGCGCTTGCGGGGGCCTCACCAGGGCAGTCGGTCACGGTGCGTCGTCGCGGGATCTACAACGTCATCGGCGCGTCGTTCGTACCGAACCGCGCGGTGTACGCGAGCGCCGCAGGCCTGACGCAGACGCCGGACTACGAGGTAACGGCACTGCCGGTGGGTGCGGCCCTCACGACGACGCAGCTCTACGTCGAGCCGGACTGGCCGGCGCTGCAGACGCCGATCTTCTCGTCCTCTGGCACGGAGGAGGTCTACGAGCGCTACATGCCGGTCACCTACCGGCTGCTGCAGGACTTCGACATCGACGCCTCCCACGTCATCGTCAACCACCTGTCGGACTCGGTGTGGCGCACGCAGGAGGACTTCAACAACGTCATGCTGTCGCCGGGCATCATCACGGGCGGCACGCTCTCGGACGCGGGCGGCGGCAACATCGACGTGGCGGCGGGCACCGCGATCCTGCGCATCGCCGATGACAACGTGTCGAACCTTGTGTTCGTCAACTTCCCGACGACTACGCTCGCGGTGCCGAACGATTCGACGATTCGGTTCGTCGGGCTGGAGTACAACGCCGGCAACCCGCAAGTGGTTCTGCGTCCCGCGCAAGACTGGGACAACGACACCGAGATTGCGATGGGCAGCACGGCCCAGAACCTCGGAACGATCTTCGTATTCAATAACCCGTTCTTGGTCGGTGATCCGATCACCAACATCATCCAGCGGTTCGACTCGTTCGCCGCCGCGAATCGCGACGTCGAGGTCGGCGGGCTAACCATCGGCGAGACCGGTACCCGCAACATCACGATGACCGCCGGCCGCGTCTGGGCCAGGCTTAACGATTACCCTGCCGCTGCACTGAATACCAGCGTGAGCGGGTCGGTGATCTCGGCCTACTACAACGGCACCAACTGGGTGTTCACGCCGGGCGTGACGCAGTGGCCGAACACGCAGTACAACGACATCACGTCAGGCCTCGTCGCGATGACGGTCGGCAGATACGTAAACCTGTGGTTCTACCTGACCATCGAAACCGGGGTGATGGCGTTCCAATATGGGCAGGCGCAATACACGTCGTTGGCCTTGGCTGCGGCGGAGAGCGAGCCCACATTCAGGCCCCCGAACGCCGGAAAGATTTCTCTGCTGCTGGGCCGGTTTATTTTCAAAAAGAACGACGCGACTACCGCGCAGATAGATCAAGCGTACAACACCACGTTTTCGCTCACCGCGGTCTCGGACCACAACAATCTCGGCGGGTTGCAGGGCGGTGCAGCCGCCGAGTATTTCCACCTGACCAGCGCCCAACATGCGGCCCTAGGGGACCTCGGTACGCTTATCGAAGCGCTGCCCTACTCCAGCGGCGTGCCGAGCGGCAGCGTTGTACCTGTCGAAGTTGGAGGCGTCGCTTATAGGGTATCCGCCACGGACATCGGGGGCTCGCAAAGTGGTACCTTCACTCAAGCATCGAGTGCGCCGGCTCCCGTAGCCTATGGGCATCGTTGGTTTGACCTGAGTACCGGAACCGAGTACACGTGGATGAATGATGGCAACTCAGACCAGTGGGTGGAGATGTGATTGACTTTCCAACTTCGCCGGTTGTCGGGCAGCAATACACGTACCTCGGCCGCACGTGGCAATGGGGTGGTAGCGGCTGGACGCGCGTAGCATGATTGACTTCCCGACATCGCCGGTCACAGGGCAGCAGTACACCTATCTCGGCCGCATTTGGCAGTGGAGTGGTGTGGGGTGGGCGCAGGTCATCAATCAAAGTCAGATCGTCTCAGTGTTCGTGCCTTTGTTTCCGATCAACTTACACGCGGCTGATGCCCTTCCTCTCCTGATCACCGTTACGTGGACGCAACTCAATTATGTCTAGCACCATCTCATGGGCCAGCAGCGGCAACGGCACGAAAACAGGCACCGCAGCCGCCAACTTCTTCGACGACCTTGATACGCTAATCACATCGAAGGCAGGCGACGCGACGTTCAAGTGGCAGAAGGCAGGCAAGAACTCCGCGGCCACGCCGTTCTGGCTCTTATTGAGCCGTAAGGATGCCAGCAACGGGCGTCTCTTAATCGTGTGCTGGACGAGCGCACCGGCCGGTAACAACGCCGCGATCTTGGATACCGCGCCGAGCACCAATAATATTTTCATTGCTTGGTTCCCGGCCGGCACCGCCAATACGGCGAGCAACCTGACGGCGTCGAGCGGCACGATCGCAGGCGACGACACCGGGGCTGTCAAATGCGCGCCTTTCAGCACGATTGCAAACGCCTACGGTGCGAACTTCGTACCTTTCTATTTCGATTCGACAGAAGGCGTGGTGTTCGGCACCGCAAACCCTGCCGCGGGAGCAACGTCCTACGTAATGGGCGCCGGATCGCTGCTGGTCGATGCGAGCGATAACGCTTATGACTGTACTTTCGGCTTCAGTTCCAACTTAGGTCCGAGTTTCGGGTCCACTACATCCCCGATACCGTGGGCCGCTGCGACTCCGAGCGCGGGGTCCACGACTGCAACTGTCAGAACGAATTACGGATCGACGAATCGAGCCTATTTTCTTGCTTGGGCTCCTTCTGCGGTGTGGGCGAACCAAGCGGTTGGTTCCGCGGACATCCTCACGGATACCTCGGTGAGCCGCGCATGGTTTGTGCCGGCTCAACTGCTCGGGCAAACGAAAGGTGAAGGCTTTGTGCTGAAGCTGCGGCAGATCGGGCTAGGCCCGGGTACGGTAGGCGCTTTTTCGGTCTACAACACGACAGGTCCTGTCGTTGCGGCTCGCCAGTTTTGCAACGCCACGGCGGGCGTCAACGGCGCTCCTTGGCTCACAAACTTCAAAATTTAAGGCTATGGTCAGCGGCACGCCATTCCAACTCGCGGACATCGAGGCCGAGTGGCCCCGAATTCGTCCGCTGGTCAGCGGCGTTGACCCCGACGATAATGACGGGGAGGTACTGCGCCGGGAATGTCGTGAAAACCGGGCGTTGTGCCTGATCTCCGGTGACGGGGTGCTGGTCGTGAACCTGCAGCCCGACAACTACGGACGCGGCGAGCTCGAACTCTTTGTGTGGCTGGCGGCCTCATGGAGTGCGCAGGGAGCCATCCAGCGAAACGAGGCGCATCTTGACGCCATCGCGAAAGAGCTGGGAGCCGTCCGCATCGTCTTCCAGAGCGTTCGCCCCGGCATGCGCAAGGTGCTCGGCCCGCAGTGGGCCGTGCGGCACACCACGTACGAACGAGCGGTGAATCATGGGTAGCAAGAACTCGGGCAAGGTGCAAGAGACCGCTGCGCAGCGGGCGCAGGCCGAGCACGCCATGAATCAGTTGAACGACTACAAGCAACGCTGGCTGCCCGTTCAGCAGAAGCTCGCCTCGACGATCCTTGAGCAGGGTGAGAAGGGCTCGGAAGCCCGCAGGTTGGCCGCCGGCAAGGCGTCGACCGACACCGCGATGAGCTTCGACAAGGCGAACTCGGCGCTCGAGAAGGGGCTGACGAACGCAGGCGCCGCGCCGGGCAGCGCCAAGGCCAACCTCGCGATGACGGGGCTCGGCGCCGATGAGGCGGCAGCCGGCGGGCTCGGCCATCTGATGAGCGAGCAGCAGATGGACGACGCCTACACGCAGAACCTCGGCGCGCTGATGTCGCTGGGCCGCGGCGAGCGGGCGACGGTCGGCACGTCGATGACGAACATGGCGCGCGCCAGTGCCGAGCAAGCCTCGGCCGATGCGCAGGCCGCGCTCCTGCAGCGCTCGGGCAACGCGCAGCTTGCGGGGCAGGTTGTCGGCTTCGGCATTCAGCAGGGCGCGAGCAAGCAAGGCTCCGACAAGATCCAGGCGATGTTCTCGCAGACCGGCGTCGGCGGCTCCGGTTTCGGCACGGGGCTCGCCTACGGCAATCAAGACTTGGCCTCGGCCTCCGGGATGGTGCCCTGACATGCCTACTTCTTGGAACCCCGCCACGAACCCGATCACGAACCCCTACGGTATCAACCGGGGTTCCGACACGTTCGCCGCAGACACGCTCGCGCAAGTCACGCGCGACCAGTGGAACAACTACGTGCAGAACTTCGTTCCGATCGAAAATCGGTTGATCCAATACGCTACTGATCCGAACGTCGTCAGCGATGCGATGGCCGACGCAAGTACCGGCATCCACCAAGCCTTCGCCGCGCAACAGGGTACGACGGATCGGCGCCTCAAGTCCCTCGGCGTGCAGCTCTCGCCGGAGGAGCAGGCGGCGCAGACCCGCGCCTCCGGCCTGCAGGAGGGGCTCGCGGACGTGCAGTCGCAGAACACGGCGCGCGACCTGACGATGCAGCGGCAGCAGAGCATCCTCGGTTCTCCCGCTCCCACCGGAGCATCTTGATATGGCGTCTTTCGGCATCGGCGCAAACCTCTCGACCTACGGTGGTCGAGGGCGCTCCAGCGCGCTTTCGTCCTACGGGCAGGACGTCGAGCAGGAGGCAACCGCGGAGCTGCGCGAGGCCGCCGCGCAAGAGTCCCAGCGCAACGCGAAGAACACCCAGATCGAAGCGCAGAACAAGCAGGGCAATCAGCAACTCGGCGCCACGATCGGTGGGCTTGCCGGCGGCGCAATCGCGGGCGCGCAATGGGGCTCTGCGGCGGGCCCGTGGGGTACTTTGATCGGCGGCGTGGTCGGGGCAATCGCAGGCGGTTTGTTCGCTTTTTTAGGGGCGGTAGCCTTGGTGGTATCCTTAGCGCTTCCATCAACCGCGGAAGCTGCTATGACGATCGCTGATTCGGTGCCCATTTCTCAGGTAGAGCTGCATCAAATCTTGGTTTACGACCCCGAAACCGGGGTTTTCACGTGGCTTGCACCCAATCGCAATACGCGGGTTGAAGCTGGAGATCGCGCCGGGTTCTTGCGCCCTCAGGGGTACCGGGTCATCAAAATCAGCCGTAAGGCTTACGCGGAGCATCGTCTTGCGTGGCTGTACATGCACGGTTCTTGGCCCTCAGACGAGATCGACCACATCAACCGCAAGAGAGATGACAACCGCTTTGCAAATCTCCGCCTAGCAACACGAAAGCAAAACTCTGAGAACCGGGATGCTCGCGCCGGTTCTGCGTCCGGGTTCCGTGGTGTTTCGTGGAGCGGGGGTAAATGGTGTGCCGTCATCATGCATTTCGGGCAGCAAAAAATGTTGGGCTCCTTTGATGACATAGAGCAGGCAAAGGCTGCGAGGCTCAAAGCTGAGCAGGAGCTTTTTACCCACTCAACGCGGGTTACCTAAATGGCACTCGGTATCGGCGGAGCAGCGGCGGCCGGCCTGGAGTCCGGCTTCAACATGGGTCTGCGCGCCGACGAGGCGGCGGAGACCCGGCGGCGCAACGCTGCGACCGAGGCGCGGCAGTCGCGGCTCGACCAGCAGCAATCCGAACAGCTCGCGCGGCAGACCTCGCAGCAGGACGAGGACCGCGCACTGGCCGCCACGAATCAGGAGATGAGCGACCAAGCGGTCTACGGTGCTGGCCTCGCGGCGCAGTACGGCGGCCCGGACAAGATCCCGGGCGAGCTCGGCCGTGCCTACGCGACCAAGGCCGGAGAGATCAGCACGCGCCGCGCGGCGCTGCTGCGCAAGCGCTACCAGCCGATGGTCGACAGTGAGCAGCAGTGGGCCAAGGACACGGCATCGCGCATCCAGACGGGCCAGATCAGCATGGACGACCTGAGCCCGGCTGACACGGTGCGCCTGATCCAGGCGACCTCGCGCCGCCCCGTGGCCGACTTCATCGCACCGCAGGACGGCAAGTCGCGCGTGCGCCAGTCGGTCGACGACGCCACGGCGGGCCTGGAGACGAAAAACCCCGGCCTGATGCTGCAGGGTGCCGGCAGCCTGATGGCGCCCGAGCTGCAGACCGGCCTCGGCCACGTCACGAGCGACGGCAGCCAGATCGTCAAGAAGGACCTCTACGCCCTGCTGCCGGCGCCCGCGCAGCAGGGCGGCATCCGGCCGGCACCTGTGCAGGGCCTCGCCGCGGCGCTCGACGCCGCCACGGCGCCCTCGGTGAACGGCCGCCCGCAACCCCAGCCGTTGCAGCCCGGCACCGACCCGGACAAGGTCATGCCGGTGCTCCAAGTGACCGCGCAGCATCCGGACGGCACCGAGGTGACCTACCACGCCCCGGTGACGCTGGGCCGCGGCACGGGCGCGGACGACAACGTCGCGCCGCCGCTGTCCATCAAGGACATGATGAACCGCATGGGGCAGCTCGGCACGCTGGAGCAGTGGGCGAACACACCCAAGGCGCGCGCCAAGATCGAGCAGGGCCTCAAGGATCTCGGCGGCGATGCAAACTCGTTCCTGGGCGCGTACTACGCGATGCACGGTGACGCCAAGGCGCTCTTGCCGCCGGGCAGCGAGGACCCGACGTCCAAGCAGATCAGTGCGATCAAGAAGCTTGCGATTGACCTGAACGTCGACTTCGCGACGGCGGCCGCGGCGCTCAAGGGTAAAGGCACCGCGGCCGGCGGCATCGGGGGCGCAATCGGGCAGAAGCTCAAAGCGATCGAGGACGACCCGGATCTGACGCCAGAGCAGAAGTCTCAGGCGAAGCGCGTCGCCTACGGTATCGAGAAAATCGCCACACCGAAACTCGGCGGCGGTGTCGACATGTCGCCCGAGGCAATTGACCAGACGGCGCAAGCCGCACTGAAAGACCGCACGGCGTTGGTCGGCATCGGGCGCGACCCGAACAAGGTGACCGCGGTCCTCAACCGCATGGCCGAGATGTCCCCCGGCGGCGACATCGCCGGCAGCCGCGCGTTGTTCGGCGCGGACAAGAAGTCGCTCGACAAGATGATCCCGCAGTACGACGCGGTGACCTCGTTCGAGAACAACACGTTGCAGCAGGGCAAGGTGCTGGTCGGACTCGCGAAGAAGGTCGACGCGACCGGCGTGCCGGTGATCGAGCGCTGGATTCGCGCCGGCCGGCAGTCCATCGCGGGCGACGCCGACGTGGCCGAGTTCAACGCGCAACTCCAGCTTTTCAGCAACGAGGCGGCGAAGATCCTCACGAATCCGAACCTCACGGGCGTGTTGAGCGACTCGGCCCGCCACGAGGTGGCTGGCTTCCTGCCGAGCAGCGCGAGTGGCGCGCAGATCGAGCGCGTCGTCGGCCGTCTGGAGAACGACTTCGAGATCCGGCGCAAGTCGATCGAGGATCAGGTCAGCACGATCACGAAGCGCATGGCCGAGCGACAGCCGGCCAAGGGCAGCGCGAGCGGCCTGACGGGCGGCGGTGGAGGCGGCGGAGGTGGCGGAGGCGACGTGACCTCCGTGACAGGCCGAGGCGCAACGGAGGACACGTTGAGTCTCCTGCGACAGGAGCTCGGCGACGCGCAGCAGAGGCTCGCCAAAGGCGACGCGCGGGCGCAAGGCGACATGGACGCGCTCAACCGCGAGATCGCCAAGGTCAGCAAAGCACCCGCCCCGACGCGCGCAGCAGCCGCGGCGCCGGCTGGCGCCCCGAAGCGCATCGCCACGGACGCCGACTACAACGCGCTGCCGTCTGGGGCCACGTTCGTCGGTCCTGACGGCAAGACCCGGCGGAAGCCCTGACCATGGGCTGGCAGGACGCCCCCGTCGTTGAGGACACCCCGCCGGCTGCCAAGCGCCCGGCGTGGATGGACGCGCCCGAGGTGAGCAGCGCCTCCGGCTTGAACGAGCCGCAGGACACGGGCGCCGACCTGATCCCCGTCAACGCGTCAGGCGAGACCGCTGGGCAGGCGCGGCGTCGCGTGGCCGCCGCTGCACCGCCCCCGCCGCCTCCGCCCACGTTCGGCGACAAGGTCACCAGCGCGATCGACGCGGGGCTCAACCTCGTGCGCCAGATGTCCCCGGTCAACGTCGTCCGGGGCGTCGTGAGCGGCAAGATGACGCCGTCAGAAGAGGTGGTGGCGCACACTGGAACCGCGCTCACGACCGGCGCGCTCGGCATGGCCGGCGGCTTCCTAGGCGGCACGGCGGGCAACATCAGCGAGGCCATACGCACGCGCGGCCGCTCGCCGGCCCCGGGCGCCGACGTCGGCGTCGAGCAGGCGGTGACCGAGGGCGGCGAGAAGCTGACCTACGCGCCGCGCAGCCCGGAGGCCCAGCGCACAGTCGAGGAGTACGTGACGCCGGTCATGCAGGCCGCGGCGCCACTGATGGGCCACATGGCAGAGGTGGGCGCCATCCACACGATGACGGGCGCCGCGAAAGCCAAGGCCGGCGGCACGGTGCCGATGCTGCGCGACACGGCGGCCGAGATCGTGCCCGGCGTGCGCGACACCGCCCAGGTGGCGGCCGACTTGGCGCGCGAGCGCAAGCTCGCGGCGCCCGAGAACCAGGGCATCGTCAACGCGATCGACGCCGGTTACAAGGTCACCCAGAAAGCGGGCCGCGGCGCGAAACCGGCGCAGATCGTCGAGACGATGGCGGGCCGCGCTCGGACGGCGCAGGAGATGGCGGCGCACAACGCCGAGAACACCGCCAAGCTCGCGCGGCAAGACATCGGCGTGCCCGATGACACGGCGCTGACGCCCGAGGTCACGGAGAACGTGCGCAAGGAGGCCGGCGCGGCGTACAACGTGCTCGACCAAGTCGGGCGCGTCGACCTTGACGATCAGTTCCGCGCCGACGTGCAGCGCGTGGCCGAGCCGTTCGTCGAGGGCGGCAAGGACTTCGAACAGCTTGCGAAGAACCCGATCATCAAGGCCTCGCAGGATCTGGCGGTCGACGCGGCCGACACGCGCTCGATGATCGAGGTCGTCAAGGATCTGCGCAACAAGGCGAGCATCGCGTTCCGGGCCGGCGACAAGCAACTCGGCAACGGCTACCGCGCGTTGGCCGAGGCGACCGACAACGCGATGAGCCGCGCACTCGATCGCGTGGAGCAGACCGACCCGAGCACGATCCCGCCGGGCGCGATGGACGCGTATCGCGCGGCGCGCGTACGCATCGCCAAGAGCTACCTGCTCGACGACGCGATGAACGGCAAGCCGGGCGAGGTCGACGCCAAGGTCTACGGCCGCGCGATCGCGAAGGGCTCGCCTCTGAGCGGACCGGGGCGCCAGATCGGCGAATTCGCAAACCAGTTCGGCGAGGAGGGTCTCGCCAAGAAGAAAGGCCGTTCCGGCGAGATCGGCCCGACGTACCACGACATCCTGCTGGCCGGGCTGCACGCAGCGCGCGGCGGGCTTGAAGCGGTGGCGACGGCCGGCGCACGCCCGGCGGCCCGCGCGATCCTCGGCAGCGAGCTCGTGCAGCGCCGCCTGCGCGCCCGTGCCGCAGGCGAGCTGCCGGCACGTGAGCCCGCGGCACCGCCCGCCGTGCCGCCCGAGCCGACCACGTCGCCCGGCGCCGCGCCAGAGCCACCCGAGGGTGGCGGGGGCGGGGGCGGCACGCCGCCGAGTCCGCTGGGCGACCTGACGCCCGACTGGGAGACAACCCCCGGCGCAGCGCCACCCGCGCCGCCGGCTGTCGAGCCGACCGGGCTGGTGCGCCCGCTCGACGAGGCGCCGCCCACGACAGGCAACCGCCGCGCGCCGCTGGAGATCCCGGCCGTGCCGGGCCGGCCCGACCTGCCCGACACGATGGTGGTCGGGCGGCCGGGAGAGGTGGCGGCGAGCGAGGCGGCCAACGCGGCGATGGGCGAGCCGGGCGCCGTCGCAGCGCGGCGCGCGCAGGAGGCGCCGCCGGCCAACCCGAAGCTCGCCGAGGTCGAGCGGCTCAAGGCGTCGACGCAGTCGCCCGCGGTGCGCAAGGCGCTCGACGAGCACGCCGCGGCGCTCAAGGCCGAGGACGCCCAGCGCGAGGCCGCGCGGCAGCGCGTGGCCGACGCGGCCGAGCTCGACCGCACCGCGAGCAACACGCTGGACCCCGAGCTGCGCAAGCGGCTGCGCGCGCAGGCCGACAAGCTGCGCGGCGAGAAGCCCGAGGCCGGCGGCAAGGCGACCGAGGGCCAGCCCGAGATCAAGACCGAGAAGCCCGGCAAGATCCCGGTCGGCAAGGCCACCGAGCTGGCGGTCGAGCGGATCGAGCCGGAGGGCGACTTGCCGGTGGGCGAGGCGACCGAGCTGCCGGTGGAGTACGTCGAGCCCAAGGGCTGGCGCGAGTCGTTCAAGCTCGGCGAGGGCGACGCGCAGCGCGCGCACCGCGTCGCGGCCGCGCTCGCCAAGGATGCCGACGCGGTCGAGGCCGCGGCCCGCCAGCACGAGAGCAGCCCGCGCGCCTTCGACCGCGCGATCGACCGGATTCTGGAGAAGACCGATGAGAATGCGAGCGAGCGCGCTGCTCAAGGCGGCGAAGGCGCTGGTGCCGGGCGGCCCGGCGCAGAAGCAGGCGCCGAACACCAGCGCGGTGCAGCAGCTCCAACCGCTGGCGAACAACCCAGGGCCGAGCGCGCTGCAGCGGCCGGAGCCGAACGCGGTGCAGCCGAGCCTGCCGGCGGACAAGCGACAGGTGTCGAGAAAGTCAATGCTGGGGTAGAGATCCGCGAGGTGTCCGGCGGCTTCGACGCCTACAAGGACGGCAAGAAGGTCGGCTACCTGCGCGACAACCTCGAGCGCGGGCAGGCCGAGCAGCTCGGCGAGAACGCGAGCGTCGACATCGTCAAGGTCGACA
>Ga0070698_100001079_pt1 | contig 29969 bp, 34 predicted proteins | sample KBSK1502metaG_FD_65477 | JGI IMG/M metagenome (GOLD analysis project Ga0070698, IMG submission 65477) | Corn, switchgrass and miscanthus rhizosphere microbial communities from Kellogg Biological Station, Michigan, USA - KBS K1-50-2 metaG | ecosystem: Host-associated > Plants > Roots >...
CGGCGCCCGGATGTTCGCAGGCGCGTGCGGCGAGATCGACCAGGTTATCGAGAAAAATGAGGCTGCGACGATTGTCGATCCCGGCGAAGGGCAGCGGCAGCCCGCTGGCGGCGAGCCGGATCAGCGCCCGAAAATTTGCTTTGACTCCGGGGCCGTAGACGAGCGGCGGACGCAAAATGACCAGCTCGATCCCGGTTTTGCACGCCGCCGCCCGCAGCGCCTGCTCGATCGCGAGCTTACCGCGCCCATAGGCGTCCTGAGGAAGCGGCGGGTCGATGCAACGAAATGGGGCTCCCGGCATGGTCGCGTCGCCCATCGCCCTGACGGAACTCATGTGGACGAACCGGCGTACTCCGGCATCGGCGGCAGCGCGCGCCAAAACTGACGCAGCCGCTGCCTCATCTCCTCCGGCCGAATACCGCACCTGACGACGCGCGCGATTCGCGAGATGAATCAATATCTCGACCCGGTCGAGATGCGCTGACCAATCAGTTTGCGGGCCGATATCGCCGATCGCGAGAAGTAGAGCACCAGCGATCGGTGGTGCCGGACCTCGCGTCCGGCCGAGCACGGTGTGGCCGCGCTCCACGAGTTCGCGGCACAGCGCGCGGCCGATGAAACCGGCCGCGCCGGTCACCATAATGCGCACCGCGCCTCGCCCTTCACTGCGATAAGGTGACCGGATTGCGCAAGCGATCTCACGGCAAATGCATTAGAGAGGTGTCGACACTCATTTCGTCCTTATCCTCCCAACGTGGCCATCCCCGATTTTTCAGCATCAGCGACCTTGCCGTCAGTTCCCGCGCCGGATCCCTTGCGGCGGCCAAAGCTGCTCTTTCTGGTTACCGAGGACTGGTATTTCTGTTCGCATCGGCTGCCTGTCGCCCGCGCCGCGCGCGGCGCCGGATTCGAGATCGTCGTCGCAACCCGCGTTCGCGCTCATGGCGATCGAATTCGAGAAGAGGGCTTTGCCGTCCGCGCGATCTCTTGGCGCCGACGCGGCGATGGGCTGGTTGGCGCCACCCGTGCCGTATCCGAAATTGCTCGGCTCTATCGAGCAGAGCAACCTGATCTTGTCCACCATATTGCGTTGAAGCCGGTGCTGTTCGGGGGGATGGCTTGGCGGCTCGCTTTCGGAGGCAGGGCGGACGCTCCCGGCGTGGTCGATGCGATCATGGGCCTGGGCTCCGGCTTTTCGCATACGGGCCTTGCGGCAAGGCTGCGCCGGCCAATGCTCGGGCTGGGACTTCGCCTCGTCACGCGAAGAGACCACAGGTGGGTGGTGGTGCAGAACCCGGAAGATCATGCTGCCCTTGCCAAGACCCGGATTGATCCCAATCGGATCGCTATGATCAGGGGCTCGGGGGTCGATTCCACGCATTTTGTCCCTCTCCCAGATCCCGGATCTTCGACCGTCACCATCGCGCTCGTGTCGCGTATGTTACGCCAAAAAGGTGTCCTAGACGCCGTGGCCGCAGTCCGCGTGCTGCAGGCGCGCGGCTTGCCGGTCGAGTTGCTGCTCGCCGGGCCGGTCGACCCCGATAATCGGGGCTCGTTGACGGCCGAATTGCTGACTTCGCTCTCTGCGGAAGCGGGAGTCGAATGGCTCGGTCCGGTCGATGATGTGCGCGAGGTGTGGCGCCGGGCAGCGATAGCCGTACTGCCGTCGACCTATGGTGAAGGGGTGCCGAAGGCATTGATCGAGGCGGCCGCTTGCGCACGTCCCATTGTAGCGACCGATATTCCCGGCTGCCGCGAGGTGGTCCGCCCCGGAGAAACCGGCACTCTCGTTCCGCCACGCGATGTCAATCAATTGGCGGCAGCGCTTGCCGCACTTGCCGCCGATCCGACGCGGCGTGCCAGCATGGGACGCGCCGGACGCGCACTGGTCGAGCGGGACTTTGCAGAGGAGATTATCGCACGCGAGACGCTCGCCGTTTATCAGGCCGCTCTTCAGGAAAGAGCGGCCCAGCGATGATCCGCATATGGGTCGCCGCCGCTGCGATCGGCGGTTTTTTCTCCGTCGCGGCGGGTGCTATTGCCGCACATCTCGCCGCCGGAGATCGGGTAGCCGCGCTGCTGCGAACCGGCGCTCTCTACGGCATGACCCACGCCGCAGCGTTGATCGCCGTGACCGCGATGGCCGAGGCGCGCATCCGTCCAAAGAATTCGCTGGTTGCCGCCGGCTGGAGCTTCGCCGCTGGCATGATCCTATTCAGTTTCAGCCTTTTTGGACTGGCCCTGACCGGGATCGAGTGGCTGGGCCTGGTGACCCCGTTCGGCGGCGCAGGTTTGCTCGTCGGCTGGGCGGCACTCGGGCTGCACGCATTCGATCGGGGCCGCTAGGGAAGCGGGCCGACCGAGTGGTGATCCGCTTTGCGACGGTGTAACACTCGATCCCGTCTTGCTGGAGGGATCCCCGATGACGACCTTGCTTTACACTCACCCGGCCTGTCTGGAGCATGATCCCGGCCGGCACCATCCCGAATCGCCGGCGCGGTTGCGCGCTGTGCTCACGGCGCTTGACGAGCCCGAATTCGCTCGGTTGGAGCGGCGTCAAGCGCCGGAGGCGACACTTGCCGACCTGATGCTTGTTCATCCTCAGCGCCATGTCGAGCGTATCTTGGGCGCGGTTCCGAGATCCGGCCATGTCGGCATCGACGCGGACACTATCCTCTCGCCCGCGTCCGGAGCAGCGGCATTGCATGCCGCCGGAGCAGTCGTTGCCGCCGTCGATGCCGTCGTCGCCAAAGAGGCCGACAACGCGTTCTGCGCGGTCCGCCCGCCCGGGCATCACGCCGAGCCAGAGCGAGCAATGGGGTTCTGTTTGTTCAACAATGCCGCAATCGGCGCGTTGCGGGCGCGCGAAGTGCACGGGCTCTCCCGAGTAGCGGTCATCGATTTCGATGTCCATCACGGCAACGGCACGCAAGCGGCGTTCGAGACCGATGGCAGCTGCTTCTATGCCTCGACGCATCAATACCCGCTCTATCCGGGTACCGGCGCGGCCAGCGAGACCGGGGTTGGCAATATCGTCAATGTGCCGCTGCGTCCGATGTCAGGGTCGGGCCAATTCCGCCTGGCCGTGAGCCAGCGCATCCTGCCTGCGCTCGACGCGTTCCGGCCCGAGTTCGTCCTGGTCTCGGCGGGCTTCGACGCCCACAAACACGATCCACTAGCCCAGCTTATGCTGGAGGAACGCGATTACAGCTGGGTAACCGAGAAACTGCTTGAGATCGCCTACCAGCACGCCAACGGGCGTCTCGTAGCAACACTCGAGGGTGGTTACGATCTGGCCGCGCTTAGCGCTTGCGTTGCTGCGCACACTCGCGTGCTGATGTCGGTGTAGTTGCGGCAGTTCTTCTCAGCTAGTGTAGCGGTTCTGCAACGGACGTCAGGTTTCACCTCCCGTTATCGGCTGGAACACGGTATGGTGTTCTCCTTTTTTGGTAAAATGTAGCCAAATGGTCAATCCAGGAGATGCTCCTGATATCGCTGCCATGAGTTTCGAGGATGCGCTTGCCGAGCTCGAACAGATCGTGCGGCGGCTCGAAGGCGGGCAAGTCAAACTCGACGAGGCGATCCTGTCTTACGAGCGCGGCGCACAGCTTAAACGACATTGTGAAAGAAAGTTGAACGAGGCGCAGCAAAGGGTCGATCGGATAGTTATCGGTCCTGATGGTGCCGTCACCGCGGAGCCGGCGAAACTTGACTGAGACCTTGTGGTCCGACCCAATTTCCTTTCCAAAGGCTCTGGAGGAGGCGGCTAAGCTAACCGACGCCACGCTCAAGCGCTTGCTGGTTGCACCCCCCGACCTCGAGGCGCGGGTCTACGACGCGATGCGCTACTCTGCTCTGGCGCCGGGAAAGCGGATGCGCCCCTTCCTTGTATTGGCGAGCGCGAGCCTCTTTGGCGTGGCTCGGCGTTGCGCCCTGCAGGTCGCGGCGGCGATCGAGATGGTCCATACCTATTCTCTAGTGCATGACGATTTACCGGCCATGGACAACAGCGATCTCCGCCGCGGGCGCGCCACCTGCCACAGGCAATTCGACGAGGCAACCGCAGTCCTCGCCGGGGACGGGTTGCTGACCAACGCCTTCGAGGTGCTCGCCCATCCCGATACGCATGGTGATCCCGGCGTGCGATGCGAACTCGTCGGCTCATTGGCAGCTGCGGCCGGTCCCGCCGGTATGGTCGGAGGCCAGATGATCGACTTGCTCGCCGAGCATCAGAAATTGGACATCGGCGCGATAACCCGCCTGCAACGGATGAAGACCGGTGCGCTGATCGCTTTCTCATGCGAAGCTGGGGCGATTCTTGCCAAGGTGCCGGGCGAACCGCGAGTTGCGCTGCGCGGATACGCTCACGATCTCGGGCTTGCCTTCCAGATCGCCGATGATCTTCTCGATATCGAAGGCTCGGCGGCGGAAACTGGAAAACCGGTCGGGGCGGACGCTGCGGCCGGAAAGGCGACATTCGTCTCGATCCTCGGCGCGGAGCGCGCGCGGGCACAAGCCGATCTTCTGGTTCGCCAGGCAGTAGCGCATCTTGATTTGTTTGAACGAAGAGCGGAACTTTTGCGAGAGGCGGCGCGATTCGTGGTCGACCGCCGTACCTGAGGAGCTCAGAATTGGACGCAAACCCAACACGCCCGACTTCCAATCGGACGCCGTTGCTCGACCAGATCGATATTCCGGCCGACCTGCGCAAGCTTCCAGAGGAAGATCTGCGGCAGCTCGCCGATGAGTTGCGCACCGAGCTCATCGACGCGGTCTCGATCACCGGGGGTCACCTCGGCGCCGGGCTCGGCGTCGTCGAGCTGACGGTGGCGATCCACTACGTCTTCAACACGCCGCACGACCGGCTGATTTGGGATGTCGGCCATCAGGCCTACCCGCACAAAATCCTGACCGGGCGGCGCAACCGCATCCGCACTTTGCGCCAGGGCGGCGGGCTCTCCGGCTTTACCAAACGCTCGGAAAGCGAATACGACCCGTTTGGCGCGGCGCACGCCTCGACCTCGATCTCCTCGGCGCTCGGCATGGCGGTAGCCCGCGACTTCCGCGGCGAACGCCGCAACATCATCGCCGTGATCGGCGACAGCGCGATGAGCGGGGGGATGGCTTATGAGGCGATGAACAATGCCGGAGCGATGGATTCGCGGCTGATCGTCATCCTCAACGACAACGACATGTCGATCGCGCCGGCGGTCGGCGCGATGAGCGCTTATCTCTCGCGCCTGCTGTCGTCGAAATCCTTTATGTCGCTACGCCATATCGCCAAGGAGGTGGTGCGCCATTTCCCAAAGCCGCTCGAGGATGCGGCACGCCGGGCGGAGGAATACGCCCGCGGCTTTGTCACGGGCGGAACGTTGTTCGAAGAGCTCGGCTTCTATTATGTCGGCCCGATCGACGGTCACAATATCGACCATCTACTGCCGGTATTGAAGAACGTCCGCGACAGCGACGAGGGCGGCCCTGTGCTGATTCACGCCGTCACCCAAAAGGGGCGCGGCTTCCTCTCGGCCGAACAGGCCGAGGACAAATACCACAGCGTCGCCAAGTTCGATGTCGTCACCGGTGCGCAGGTGAAGTCGAAATCGACCGCGCCGTCCTACACCTCGGTGTTTGCCAAATCGCTGATCAAGGAAGCCGAGGCTGACGACCGCGTCATCGCGATCACCGCGGCAATGCCGTCCGGCACCGGGCTCAATCTGTTTGGCGAGAAGTTCCCGAAGCGATGCTTCGATGTCGGCATTGCCGAGCAGCACGCCGTGACTTTTGCGGCTGGCCTTGCGGCCGAGGGCATGAAGCCGTTCGCCGCGATCTACTCGACCTTTCTGCAACGTGCCTACGACCAGGTCGTGCACGATGTCGCGATCCAGAAACTGCCGGTCCGCTTTGCGATCGACCGCGCCGGTCTCGTCGGCGCCGACGGCCAGACTCACGCCGGGTCGTTCGATGTGACCTATCTCGGCTGCCTCCCCGGATTTATCATTATGGCGGCAGGGGACGAGGCTGACCTCTTTAATATGGTCGCCACCTGTGCGGCGATCGACGATGCGCCGTCGGCGGTGCGCTATCCACGCGGCGACGGGATTGGGGTTCCGCTTCCCGAACGCGGTGTACCGCTTGAGATCGGCCGCGGCCGGATCATGCGCGAGGGCACCAAAATTGCCCTCTTGAGCTTGGGCGGCCGCCTCACCGAATGCATGAAGGCTGCGCAGGAGCTGGGCGCTTACGGCCTGTCGACGACGGTCGCCGACGCGCGCTTCGCCAAACCACTCGACATCGACCTGATCAACCGCTTGACACGCGAGCACGAGGTCATGATCACGGTCGAGGAGGGGGCGATTGGTGGTTTCGGAAGCCATGTGTTGCACCATCTCGCGATGGCAGGGACGCTCGACCACGGGCTGAAGATCCGAACGATGGTGCTGCCGGATGTTTTCCTCGACCACGATGCGCCGCAGGCACAATACGACCAGGCCGGCCTCAACGCCCGGCAAATTGTGGCAATGGCTTTGTCGGCGCTTGGCCGCGAGATCGCCCAGCAGCCTGCCCGCGCATAGACTCCTGCGACATTGGCGGAAAAGCGCCGAGCCGATCAGCTCCTTGTTGAGCAGGGACTTGCAGAGAGCCGAGCCAAGGCCCAAGCCTTGATCCTGGCCGGCCTGGTCAGCTACGCCGGGCGGCGGGTCGATAAGCCTGGCGAACAACTGGCCGTGGATGCGGCCGTGACCTTGAAGGGCCCCGACCATCCCTGGGTTTCGCGTGGCGGCCTCAAGCTCGCTCATGCCCTCGACCACTTCGGGATCTCGACCGACGGAAAGGTCGCCCTCGACATCGGCGCCTCGACCGGTGGTTTTACCGATGTCCTGCTGTCGCAGGGCGCCAAACGCGTCCACGCCGTCGATGTCGGACACGGCCAGCTCGCCTGGAAGCTGCGCCAGGACCCGCGAGTCGTTGTCCACGAGCGCTTGAACGCGCGCCACCTGACGCGCGAGGACATCCCCGAACCGGTCGACATCATCACATGCGATGCGAGCTTTATCGGCCTCGCCACGGTGCTGCCGGCGCCGCTCGCACTTGCCGCCGCAAACGCCGAGCTGATCGCGCTCGTCAAGCCGCAATTCGAGGCCGGCCGCGAGCGTGTCGGCAAAGGCGGGGTCGTGCGCGATGCCGCCGTTCAGCGCGAAGTCTGCGAGCGCGCCGCAGCCTGGGTCGCAGCGCAGCCGGGTTGGGCGGTCATCGGTATCGTCGAGAGCCCCATCCTTGGACCGGAGGGCAATCGCGAGTTCCTTCTCTATGCGCGGCTCGGGATTTGAGGGGGATCTTTCCGGCGAACACCGCATTGTCGAAAATGACCTGCGTCGAACGTCATCATGACGGGCGCCCGACATCCGGTGCCTTTCACGACGAAGGGAGTGGTGCAAATGCAGTATATATTGCTGATCTATAGCGACGAGCGGGCAAATGCGGCGTTGACGCAAGAGCAGATGACCGAGATTGTCGGCGCCCATATGGCCTATGGCGAAGCTTTGCGCGACGCTAAGGTGTTGGTCGGGTCCAATCGGTTGAGGCCGATTTCGGAAGCGAAGAGCGTGCGCATCGCCGACGGTCAGACAAAGCTGCTTGACGGGCCATTCGCCGAGACCAAGGAACAGCTCGGCGGCTATTATCTGATCGATGTCCCCGACCAAGATGCCGCGCTTTCATGGGCCGCACGCTGTCCCAGTGCGCGTTACGGCACGATCGAAGTGCGGCCGGTCTGGGTCATGTGATCATCGAGCCAGTGCACCGCGCGGCCCTCCGGTTCCCACTGCAGCGACTTCAGCCGCGCAGTATGCTGATCGCCTTGTTCCGATCATCGAGGAGCAGGCGATGACGACCACCACCGTCGAGTTCGCCGGGTTCCGGCCGGCGGCGTTCGCGTTCTTCAGCGAGCTACGCGAGAATAACGACCCGGCATGGTTCAAGCCGCGCAAGGCGATCTACCACGCTGAAGTCTTGGCCCCGTTTGGCGAGCTTATCGCGGCCGTTGGGGTGGCACTCCAAGAGGCCGGGCTGCCCCTGGTCGGCGATCCTCAGCGCAGCATCTTCCGCATCTACCGCGATGTTCGCTTCTCGCCTGACAAGCGTCTTTACAAGACCCATGCCGGCGCAGTGCTGACGCGCTCCGGCAATAAGCGGGACCCCGGTCTGCTCTACCTCCATGTGGCGCCCGACGAGTCAATGGTGGCCGCCGGGTTTTGGCATCCCGAGCCTAATCTTCTTAACCGGCTGCGCAGAGCAATATTCGCCGATCCCGACGGATTCCTCGCGATAGCCGGCCGGCTTGCCGCGGCTGGTAGTCCGTTGACCAGCGATGAGCGCCTCAGCCGTCCGCCCCGCGGCTTCGAGGCGGCCGGGGGCACCCCAGCCGCCGAATATATCTCCTCGAAATCCTTTACGACGCACGCTCCGTTGAGCGATGCCGAGATGCAGTCGCCCAAGCTAGTGGACCGCATCGTGGACTTCGCCCGCGCTGCCTTGCCGCTCCTCGAATGGGGCTGGGCGGCGGCCGGCGACGAGAGTCCTGCGCCATTGCCGATCCGCACGCCAAAGCGTCCTTTGCCGAAACCCGACTTCTGACGGGCTGCGATAGAGGGGTCGGCTCCCCAAAAATGCAGCGCGAAGCTCTCGTCGAGCTATCGGTCGAACGGATCGGCGCACACGGCGACGGCATAGCCCGCCACGAGGGTGAGCCTGTTTTCCTGCCATTTACAGCGCCGGGCGACCTCGTCCTGGCCCGGCTCGGCGCGAGACGTGGCGGGGGACATGAAGGCCGCGTAGTCGAGCGGCTTGCCGCCGGCGCCAGCCGCACCGACCCGCCATGTTCGCATTTCGCGGTCTGCGGCGGCTGTATGCTGCAACACCTGGATGCAGCCACCTATCGCGAGGTTAAGCTCGGGGCGCTGAGCGCCGCCCTCGAAAGGGTGGGGATTGATCCCTGCATCGTCCGGCCGCTGCATGTTGTGCCGCCGGCGCGGCGGCGGGCACGTCTCGGGCTCGGACGGCCCCAAAATCCGCACCTGCCCCCGCGCATCGGCTTTCGCGAGCGTTACCGGCACGACCTGGTCGATCTGAGGGAGTGCCAGGTCATGGAAGCCCCTCTTTTCGCGGTATCGCAGAAGCTGCGGCAAATAGGGCCGCACCTTCTGCCGCCGGGTGGAACCGCGGAGGTGACCCTGACCCGCACGGACAGCGGCATCGACCTGCTGTTCGAAACCAATAAGCGGCCTGAGCTCGGCGCTCTCGAAGCACTTGCCGGACTTGCCGAAGAATGCGATCTCGCGCGCATCGTCTGGCGTTCCTCAGAAGAGGAGCTTCTCGTTGTAGAGCCCCGTCCGGTGCGGGTGTTGCTGTCCGGGGTCGCCGTCACATTTCCGCCCGGGGCTTTCCTGCAGGCGAGCCAGTCGGCGGAAATGATCCTTATCGAAGAGGTCGTTTCCGCCATCGGTTCGCGCTGGCCGGCTCTCGACCTCTTTGCCGGGCTCGGCACCTTCGCTTTCGCTCTGGCACAGGCTGGCACGGTCCACGCCGTCGAGGGCGAGGCGCACGCCGCTGCAGCTCTCGCCCGCGCCGCCGCGAGGCACCCCCGGGTCACCGTCGAGCAGCGCGATCTCGCACGCAATCCGCTGCCGCCCGAATGGCTCTCCCGTTACGCTGCCGCGGTATTCGATCCGCCGCGCGCCGGCGCCGTCAGGGTGGCCGAGGCACTAGCCGCCTCTGCGCTCGACACCGTCGTTGCGATTTCCTGCAACCCCGCGACTTTCGCACGCGACGCCGCCAAACTGGTCGCCGGCGGTTATCGCCTCGAGCGAGTGACACCGGTCGATCAGTTCGTCTGGACGCCACATCTCGAACTCGCAGCGGTATTTCGCCGCTGATCGCAGGCGCGCTCTCAAAGCCGCACGCCCGACGCGAGGACCGCGACGATCGGAACAACAAAACCATCGGGACCACGGTAACCCTCGAGCTCTTGCGCGATGGCCGTTTCCATCATCGGCTCGGCTTCGGCCGGCTGAGCATCGATCAAGGCCGCGGTCCGCACCGTGCCCCGGCGAAACCCCTGGATCAAATCTCCAGCGGCGGCAAAGCGCCACTCGCGGTTCACCCGGTGTGCCTCGGCATCGGCGAAGCCGGCTGCATCCAGGACCCGCAGCAGATCCTCGGGAGTGCGCAGGCCGCCCCCGGAGGGCGGTGTCTTCGCCGCTGCAAGATCGCCATGCGCCGAGATGGCATCGAAGAGAAGCTTCCAGGCGGTGTTTTCGGCGGGCGCCGCCCAACTCGTGAACGCGACCCGGCCAGCAGGCCGCAACACTCGCCTTGCCTCCGAAAGCGCCCGAACGGGGTCGGGCATGTGGTGGATCCCGAAATTTGACACCACGACATCGAACGAGGCCGCGGCAAAGGGCGAGGCTTCTGCATCGCCTTCCTCAAAGCGTATCGTGGGGTAGGCGGCGCGGGCGAGCGCAATCATTGCGGCAGAGAAATCGAGCCCCACGGGCTCTGCGCCACGATTGCGGGATGCGTCCGCGACGAGACCGGGGCCGCAGGCTAGATCGAGCAGCCACTTTCCGGCCCCCACCCGCGCGACGTCCAGCAGGGCGTCGATGAACCCGCTCGTCGCGCGCGCAAAGGTGGCGCCATAGGCCGGCGCTGCCCTCTGCCAACCGGCATGCTCAAAGGCGCGAACAGCTTCCAGGTCGCGGCTCATAGAGCAGCGGTGCTGCTCGTTAGACAGCGGGCCTCAGAGCGCGGCGGCGGCCCGCGCGACCCGCGCAGCGCGGTCGCGTTGACGCGGTTCGGCGCGCGCAAGAACGTCCGCGAGGACGGCCGAATCGGCGCGCTCCGGAGAGCCCGACGCGAAGGGCGGCGCGGGATCGTATTCGATGCCGAGCTGGATCGCCTCGGCCACCGCTCTGCCGGCGATTTCGGCGGCGACAGTCAGCGCCACGTCGATCCCCGCGGTCACGCCCCCGCCGGTAATCACCTTACCGTCGACGACGACACGCTCGGCGACCGGCTCGGCGCCAAACGAGCGCAACATATCTCGCGACATCCAGTGAGTCGCGGCCCGGCGCCCGCGCAGTAGTCCAGCCGCGCCAAGGACCAGCGAGCCGGTGCAAACCCCGACGACATAGCGCGCGTCCGCCGCAACCCGGCGCAGAAAGCCCAGCACCTCGGCATCTTCGAGCAGGGGATTGATCCCTCCGCCGCCCGGCACCAGCACGAGATCCAGAGGCGGGCAGGCCGACAATGTCGCCATCGGCAGGAGCGTCAGCCCGTGCTCGGAGCGCACCGGATCCAGATCCTTCCACAACAACAAGGTCTCGGCGCCCGGCAGCCGCGCGAGAACCTCGTAAGGTCCGGTCAGGTCGAGCTGGGTCATGTTGGGGAACACCAGCATCCCGCTACGCATACGCGTCTGGCTCATCGACCGCCTCCTGGTGCAGCGTGCTCTTCCTATCCAAAGAGCGGCAACTGGGCAATGCGGAGAGGGTGGACTTCCCGGTTTTTCCCGTTGAGCCGGGAATTTCGCCGATTTTCCTCCTGCAGACCGTTTCGGCAGCAAAAACGGTGAGGCAAATCAAACGCTTGCGCACTAATTCCCGTAGCACAGCGAACCGGGAATTTCGCACGGCCTAATCGGGAATTAAAGTCGCGAAACCGGGAATTAAAGGCCGGAGCATCAAAGGGCGCCAGTAAAGCGAAAAATCCATTTATCTCACCGAAATACGATTGAACTTTAATTCAACTGACGAGCACAACCCATACCGCAAAACTTGGTCCTTTGTGAGGCGGATCCCTGCCGAAGGCGGAGAGCAGGAGCGTCTTGTTCAATCGGAGCGGCGATGTTGGCTGATGGCTTACTCAGCTCTCGGCGGCAGCTTGTTCGACCTGCCAGTGAACAGCGGTGACAAACGGCTCGAGGCTCACTCTGCCGATAATTTGTTCGAGCGCGGCGTCGTGACGGGTGGCCGAGACCAGCAGCGCACTTACCGAAACTTGCGGGGAGTCCTCCAGATTTTCGCTCGTCAGTCGGCGCAGGCCCAGCCCCTCGCTCGATGCTGCCTGAAGAAGCAGCGCGCGGACATGTGCCTCCTCCTGGCCGTGGCAACGCACCTCGACAGCGTAGTGAGTCTCGACCTCGACCGCCCCGAGCGGCTGCTTGTTGATAAGCTGCACAATCGGTCTCAGAAAGAGGTTTGTCGATACAACGAAGCTGGCGGCAACCGTACTCGCGACGAGCTGGCCGGCGCCGGCGAAGGTTCCGACCATTGCGGAGCACCAGAGGGTCGCCGCGGTGTTGAGGCCCCGCACATTGATGCCCTCGCGAAGGATCACCCCGGCGCCGAGAAAGCCGATGCCCGAAACAATCTGGGCAGCGACCCGCGTCGGACTGTCATTGCCTGAGACCATCATCGAGAAGACGACGAATCCAGCGGCGCCAATCGCGACGAGCGCATTCGTCCTGAGCCCCGCCATGCGCTGGCGCCACTGCCGCTCGAAGCCGATAACGCCGCCAAGGAGCAAGGCCGATCCGAGGCGCGCGGCGATCTCTAGCAGGTCCACGGCGTGTGCATCTCCCGAGTTCCGTGATCACTAGGGACCCGGAGGGACACCCCGGACAAGGGCTTCTGGCCGAACGAAAGAGCGATCAGGCTCCATTCGTGGCGAGAGTGACAATGCGTGCGAGAACGGCAACCACCGGCAGTTTTCGTCGTTTCGAGCGCTTCTCACTCGTGCTCGTCTTCTGCAGTTTGCTGGGGATGGCAAGCAACGTCCTCAGCTTGGCGACCCAGCCGGTCCGCGGTGCGACGTCGTCGTGTCGGATCGTGCCGAGCGCGCCGTTGATGTGGCCGATATGGGCTTCGTCGCGGACGGCGCTCGGGAGCGGCGACGTCGCGAATTCGGTGACGGAGGACATTCCTCCCTCCTTCATTCGCCGCACTCGGCCGCCGATGCGCGACGACCGGGTGATTTGGGCAGCTTCTCGGCGATACCGAGCTTGTCGGCACGCCAGCGCATCTCGGCCCACACCTCGTCGGGGGTGATGCCGCACTCGTGCCACAGCACGATCAATTGGTAGACGAGATCGGCGCTCTCGCGCACCACGCTGCGCGCGCGGTGGCGCACCGCCTCCAGAGCGATCTCCCCGGCCTCCTCGATCAATTTTTGCGCGATCTTGGTCCGCCCGCTGGCGAGCAGTCGCGGTGCGCGGATTGTCTTTTTCACTCACGCAGTCGAGGGCGTCGTAGAGGCGGGCAATTTCTGCCGAATCGGCCCGGATCTCTGTCTCGACGCGAGGAAACACCGCCTCTATCGCGGTGTCGTGCCTTACCAGGGCAGCCATGTTATATCCCTCCATACGCGGGTTGGTGATGTACTGACCCGGGCGGAGCGGCGGACTGCCCCTAGCGGTGCACGGTTATTGCGATCGCAACACCGGCCCGATCGAGGGACCCCGTCGTATCACCCGGGGCGGGTGACCCGAGGAGCCGGTCGCGACGAAGCGACTAGGTGGCTCCGCGGGAGCGTTGCTAGATCGAGGTTCCATCGTTCGGTGCTGTTGATTGCACATCTTTGGGCATGCCCGAAGATACCGTGCCAGGTATGCTTCTTCGGTCGGATTGTCAACGGCTAAATGTCGAGAACGAAAAGCGTCAGGGCGGCGACGCTGGCACCGTCTTCCGCTCGGGCCGAGCGCTCGCTTTGTGGCAGGAGAAGAGTTCGGCAAGCCTGCAAAGCTGCCGGTGCGGGCAGGTCGAGCACATCGGAGCCGTGCTGCCGGCGCCATGCCCTCTAGCGAAAACGGGTGCGGCGGAGGATAGACAAAGAACGATGACGAGCGCTCGTTTCACGCTCAAAACTCGGAGTGCACACGGAAACCGAAAATATTGACGGGTCCACGGACAGTATCGTAAGCGGGGTTGATTACATACTGATAGTCGAAGGTAAGGTTCAGCCCTTCGATTATCGATGCTTTGTAATAGACCTCCAAGATCCGCTCGAGCCCATAACGGGGCAGCTGGCCATCGCCAATGATCCCGCCAAGCCCGCCTGCGGCAAAATAGTTGCGAGCCTCCTTGGATATTCCGTTGGCAGCGCCTGCCAGCCCAAACGTATCGTTCGGACGATGCCAACGGTCGCCCTTCAGCGATATCCCAGCTGAAATCGACCGGTCGACGTCGGTGAACGCGTATTCCTCCTTTTGGCCGTTAGCGAGGCTCCATCGCGCAAAGACGCCTAAATCAGGGGCGATCTGCTGTTCGAGATTGATGGCAACTCCGGGACGCGAGCTGTAATGCCTGACATTGGCTACATCCGGCGTCGTGCCGGTGGCCTGCCCAAGGGCCACGGCAGCGTTGTAGTTCGCCATGTGACCGCGATTGACCCAGAACAGGAATTTGAGCTTGCCGGGCTGGCCGAAAAGGGTGTGCCGCTCTTCCGCCTCGGTGGCCACCTCGAATTGCACGAAATCTCGGTCCAAATACTTGCTGTTCGGAATCCGCGACAGATTGAAGAGCCCTTGCCGGAGCGTCCACCAGGACTGGGTCCACTCCACGGTACCGCCATAAGTATAGCCCCAAGCATCTGCCGCGTAGTCGTAAGCTGCCGCATCGATGATGGACCAATTTAGAAAATCAGACCGTGGGTCGTGCGCATAAACATTGGTATCAAAAATATCGACAGCGCTGAACTTGCCGACGGTGAAGATCAGGTTGTCCGCGCGACGCGTACCGGCAAGCTGGTTCAAACCGGGCTCGATCGCTTCCTCGGCGCCACCAAGTCCCAACGTATAACGGAAGAAAGCGCGATTTAGGCGGAGATAGGGATTGGCCGACCCAATCTTGTAAGCTTCTCCGCTGGGAAATCCGGCAACACCAAAGGTGTTGCTGAGACCAAAACCCTGATCGACCTCGGAGTTCACATACGCTTCCAGCCCGTCCCACAGGCGTAGGCCCGCGTACAATGTCACATCGCTTGTCTCGTCGCCGCGGTGTCCGGGGATGAGGCTCTGCGGCCCGTAAAATGGTGAAGTAAAGGGGGGATGATACTGAGTGACGTTGGTGAACTGGCCATGGATGCTGAAGTTCTCGGGTGCGTTCTGTTCCGGGCCCGAGGCGGTCTCTTCGCCTCCAGCGCTTGGGGATTGTGCCGCCGGCAGCGTGGTCTCCTGCGCAAATCCAGGCGATCCCGAAGCGGATAAGGCGACCGCGCATAGCACCGTGAGCCGACCAACGGAATGTCTGGCCGAAGGGTCGACGCCGCATCGAGAGCGTTTCGACGATCCAACATTGCTATAGGGTCCCTGGCTTCGTCGCCCAACACTGCAATTGTTTACCTTTTTATGGTGCGAACGCGGTCGCATCACAGAACCAAAGACTGTCGATCACCATCAATACCGTATAGGGTATATCGAGCATTGCAACCTTGTCGATCCAAATTCGACGCGGCGCCCGCGATGCATGTAACATCGGAGCGGCAGACCGCTTCCTGAAAGTTCAGAGGGGGACCATGAGCCACACACATGACGAGGGTCCGGCAACGCGTCCGCTTCGCGACAAGCGGGGTCTGGTCAATCGTGTGCGCCGGCTGCGCGGGCAGGTGGATGCGATCGAACGGGCGCTCGCTGGTGAGGCTAGTTGTTCAGACCTTCTTCAGCGGATCACCGCGGCGCGCGGTGCGATCAACGGTTTGATGGCCGAGGTTCTGGAAGAACACGTGCGGGAATATCTACTGCCGGTCGACAGCGAAACCGAGACCCGCCAGGCCGATGCCGCTGAGGAGCTGATCGAGATCATCCATTCCTACCTGACCTGACCCTCAGTGAATGTCCTCTTGCTCGTCGAAGGCTTGGCGCAGGCGGGCGACCGAGAAGCCAGGAGCCTTCGAGGCGTCGATGATCACTTTTTCGCGGCGCGCGATCAGCGCGACGGAGGCCGGGATTTCCTTGACCGCCTCGGGCGGGATCACGACGGCGCCGTGGCGGTCGGCGTGGATGACGTCGTTCGGCGATACGGTCATTCCGGCGACGCTGACCGTGCCCCCGAAATCGACGAGATGGACATGTGCATGCGACGGCATGATCGAGCCGGCGAGCACGACGAATTCGGGCGCCATTGCTTCGAGATCGCGCACCGAGCCGTCGGTGACGACGCCGGCGCAGCCGAGCCCCTTGTGGACATGGGTCTGCACCTCGCCCCAGAACGCGCCGAACCCGGTATCGGGCGCGTCGATGTCCTGGATCACGGCGATGCTCGGCAGGGGTTGGGCGGCGATGTGCCCGTAATAGCCGAGCCGCACTTCTTTCGCCTCCTCGCGACTGCGCGGATGCGGCTCGCGCGAGCGGATGATGGCGGTGCGGGCGAAGGCGACGACCGGCTTCAATTCCGGGAAGGCAGCAATCAGCGGCCGGCGCGTAAAGCCGATGGCCCGTCGCGCCGGCGCGACGAGTTCGAGGGCATTGCAGATCGTCGGCGTGTCGAACGCGCGAAGGGCTTCGAGATCGGCAGGGTCTGGCAGGCGGGGCATGGCAGGCTTCCTCGGACGATAATGATCGCCCGCCAGGCTTTATTGGCAACCCCGCTCGGCATCAAGGCTTTTTGCGTCAGACCCACTGGAGATAATTTCAAGTCGTCTTGCGCAGACTTGTTCCGCGCATCCACGTCCTTGTTTCGACCGCCGCAGGGCGTGGATGACCGGCCAAGCCCGGTCAAGACGAAATTGGGAGGCCGATTTCCGTTCTTGGTCGCTGCAAGATTTTCCCCGGACAGCCCTGCGCTTTCGCGGGAAGTGACGAATGAGCCTCTAGGTGCCGCTTATCCCGCCGCGGATCAGCAGCCCGAGTGGAATCATCAGCGCCAAAACGACCAGCACGATCGCGAAGCAGCGCTCCGCGCGGCTCCATTTCTTCCAGTCAGAAATCCAGTCCTGCATTGTATGGTCCCCCGGTCGCTCTCGTCCTCTTCGGCCGAGGTCTACATAACCGACCAGTTTGCAAAAAATTCGACGGAAGTATGGCTCTATGATGATGAAGAAAGCGTAATGTTGCCATAAGTCTTTACGAGTTTTGATGGAGAACCAAGGAATGTACGATCCCGATCGGGTGAGAAGTTTGCACCGGCCGCAGGGTCTTCCTTTCCGGATCGGCAAGCTGGGCCATGTGGTGTTGAATGTGCGCGACGTCGAACGATCGGCGCGGTTCTACACCGAGGTGCTCGGGTTTCAGATCTCGGACGTCTACCCGGAAGAGATGGTGCCCGGCGGCATGGTGTTTCTACGCTGCAACCCGGACCATCACGGCATCGCGCTCGTCGGCTCGATGACGGAGCCGGCCGCAAATGTCGACCTCAACCATATCGCGTTCGAGGTGGCGACGCTCGACGAGGTCGTGCGGGCGCACGAGCATTTACGCCGGCACGGTGTCGAGATCGATTTCGCCGGGCGACGCCGCGCCGGTTGTCAGATTGCCGTCGAGTTCCGCGATCCCGACGATCATCGGCTCGAAATCTATTGGGGGATCGATCAAATCGGCAGCGATGGGTATGTCCGTCCGCCCAGCGAGTGGAAGGGGGCGCGCAGCCTCGAGGAAGCCATTGCCGATCCGGTGCGCGGCCAGGACACAACCTTGCACGACCCGTCACTGCGCAATCGGTGAGTAAGGTCACATTCGCCCGTCTGGGCTAGCCCCTCCAAGGTATCTGTCGCCGTCTGCGATGGCTCAACCAGAGGGCGATCAGGATGGCCGCGATAACAAGGCCGTATCCGAGCGCGTGCGCCAAGGCGACGATCCCGATCAGAATCAGGACAGCCCCGATCAAAGGCAGCGCGATCACCAGGCCGATGGCCGCAGCCACTCCCAGCACCGCGATGAAAAGCGGCAGCAGGACGAGCAACGCAACCCCGACGAGCACGCCAATGACGAAGAAGAAGAAACCCATTGCGTCCTCCAATCGCCGCGGCTCGGGACGATAACACGCCCTATCCGCGAACGCATTGCAGCGAGCGGCCCGGCTCGGGCATGGTGAAGGCATGATCGAGCACTGCCCGACCGGTCGGGGTTCCCCGGCTCCGATGGAGAATGCCGGCTACACCGTCACGGTGCGCGGGCTGGTCTTGATGTGCAGCATCGGGATCCGCCGCCATGAGCGCGAGCACGCGCAGCGCGTGCGTGTCTCGGTCGATCTGGTGGCGAGCGAGGCTTTTCCCGGCGAGGAACGCCGGCGCGTCATCAATTACGAGAAAGTCGTCGCCGCGATCCGCGACATCACAAAATCAGGCCATATCGACTTGTGCGAGGGGTTTGCCGAACGGGTCTGCACGGCCTGTTTTGCCGATCCACGCGTCGAGCGCGTTCGGGTCTGGGTCGAAAAGCTCGATGTTTTCCCGGATGCCGAAGGGGTTGGCGCGATCCTGGAGCGGGTCCGACCAATGGGGGTCGGGTCCGGCTGATCCGCGGTTCAGCTCGCCGCGATCGCGCGCCACACAGCGAGCGCCTGGTGCGTCTCTGCGACATCGTGAACGCGCAAGATCTGGACGCCTTGCTGCACGGCGAACAAAGCAGCGGCGAGTGACCCCGGCAGTCGCGCCTCAGGCGGCTCGCCACGGCTCAGCCGAGCGATCGTCGATTTGCGCGACACGCCGAGGACGATGACGCAGCCGAGCGTGTGAAACGCACCGATCCCGGTGAGGAGCTCGAGATTGTGCGGCACAAGCTTGCCGAACCCAAACCCCGGGTCGACAGCGATCGCCTCGCGAGGGATGCCGCCGGCAACGCAGGCCTCGATATGCGCCTCGAGATACTCCAGAACCTCGACGAGGGGTGAGGCATACGCCGGATTGTCTTGCATCGTCCGAGGCTCGCCGCGCATGTGCATCAGCACAACCGCCGCTCGGCGCCGCGCGACAAGGGTGAGGCTGTCCGGGTCATTGGTCAGCGCCGAAACGTCATTGACGATGCATGCACCGGCATCGAGCGCCGCCTCCATCACGGCTTTGTGCCTGGTGTCGATCGATACGACGGCGCCGGACCCTGCGAGCGCCCGCACGACCGGCTCGACACGGCGGATCTCCTCGCCGGGAGGAAGGGGGGTAGCCCCAGGCCGGGTGGATTCACCGCCGACATCGACAATATCCGCACCTGCGTCGAGGAGCGCACGGCCGTGCGCGACGGCGACCTCGGGTTCGAACCATCGCCCGCCATCCGCGAAGCTGTCGGGGGTGACGTTGAGGATACCCATGATCAGAGGGTGGTCGAGGCCGAGCCCCGCCCACGGAGCACGCGGCGTCGATAGCGATGCGAGCTGTTCCCGCGCCCGTCCTGCAAAGCGGGCGCCGGCGCCCGCAATCCATGCCTCGAATTCGGCAATAGATGCCGTCACCGAGACCGGGTGTTGATCCCAGGGGAGACCTATCGCTGCGACCAGGGTGAAGCCACTGCCATCAGCCCCAAGCGCGTGGGCGTGACCCGAGGCGACCGCCTCCGTCGCCGCACGGCCGCAAACCAACCCCAGCGGCCGCAGCCACAGACGATCCGGCGGGAGGCGATCGAGCGAGGTCCAGTCCATGCGGCGCCGCGAGCCTAATGGCAACGTCGGGGCTAGGAAGGCGGCGGCAGCGGCGTCTGCTGTATCGCCGGGTTCAGCGGTTGAGGGGGGCCCGGGGCCTGAGTTTCCGGGTACGACGGCGCTGCCTGGGGTGGCGGCGGATAGGAGTAAGCGGACGAAGGGGGGTAGCTCCAGTTAAGGGGCAAAGGATATGGGTAGCCCCAAGGGTAGTAGCCGTACGGGGAATAGCATCCCGACAGCAAGCCGGCGCTCGCCAGGAGAATCAGCACGGCCCATCGGGGTCGACGAGGTTTGGTCATGGCAGGTTCATTCCCGAGAAGTTCGGAGGGCGCTTCTCGAGAAACGCTCGAACGCCCTCGACAAATTCCTCGCCGGCAGCACAAGCAGCAAAGCTTTCGGTCTCGCGCCTCAGCTGGGCATCGAAGGCGTCGCCGAGGGTCGCCTGAAGCAGCGCCTTGGTGCGGGCGTAAGCGTGGGTCGGCCAGCCGGGTCGCCAGCGCCAGCGCCGCGCCTTCGAGCGCTGCCGGCGGAACCAGCCGGTTCACAAGCCCGAGCTCGAATGCGCGCTGCGCGTCGAACCGGTCACCGAGCATCATCAATTCTGCCGCCTGCTTGAGGCCGACGACGCGCCCCAGGGTCGCGGTCAGGCCCCCGTCGGGGCTGGTGCCGAGATGGATATATCCCGAAGCAAAGATGGCATCCTCGGCGGCCAGGGCCAGATCGGCCGCGAGAACCAGGCTGAGCCCAAATCCGGCGGCCGCACCTTGCACCACTGCCACGACCGGTTTCGGCATATGACGCAAGCGGATCAGCAACGGATGCAGACCGTCGACGATCTGGTAGAGCGAGCGGCGCCGGTCGGCCGGCGGCAGTTTGATCAGCTCGCCAAACATCGTGATGTCGCCGCCGGCGCAGAAATGCGTCCCGGCGCCGCGCAGCAAGACGACACGAGCGCTGCGGTCCTCCGCGGCTTCGGCGGTGGCGTCGGCGAGTTCGGCGATCAGCTCGCGGTTGGCCGCGTTCAGCACTTCCGGGCGGTTCAGGATGATTTCGAGAACAGCCCCATTCCTTTGCAGAACAACACTGGGCATTCGCTCGGCTCCTCGCGCAACCCGATCTATGATAGGGCGCCTTTGAGGAGACCATACCATGGCCTATACGATCCTGCGCGGCGGCCGCGTCCTCGACATTGCCGCGGGAACGGCGGATTTCGCCGATATCCTGATCGAGAACGACACGATCCGCGAGATCGGCCCGCCCGGTTGCCCAGCCCCGGCCGGTGCGGCCGAAATCTCGGCCAACCGCCGGCTGCTCCATCCGGGTCTCGTCAACGCGCATACCCACGGCCACGGCAACCTCGCCAAGGGGATGGGCGACCGTTGGACGCTCGAATTGCTGCTGACCGCAGCGCCATGGATCACCGGAAATCGCAACGCCGAGGATAAGTACCTATCGACCCAGCTCGGCGCGGTGGAGATGGTCTTAAAGGGCTGCACCGCCTGTTACGATCTCTCGTTCGACTGGCCGGAACCGAGTTCCGAAGGACTTGCGCTGGTCGGCGAAGCCTATGCCGATGTCGGGATGCGGGCGGTCGTGGCACCGATGATCGCCGACCGCAGCTTTTACGAAGCGATCCCAGGCCTGCACGACGCGCTACCGCCGCAGCTCCAAGAAAGGGTCGCCCAGTTGCGCCTGCCGCCGGCCGAGACGACCCTGGCGGCGGTCCGCGCGGCGCTGCGCGACTGGCCCCTCGACCGCGAGCAGGTGCGGCCAGCGATTGCGCCGACGATCCCCCACCACTGCTCAGATGGCTTCATCCTAGGCTGCGCGGGGTTGGCTCGCGAATTCGATGTTGGGCTGCACAGCCACGTCGCCGAATCAAAGGTGCAAGCGGTTACAGGAATCCGGCTCTACGGCCGCACATCGACCGCATATCTCGATAGCCTTGGTGTGCTCGGGTCGCATTTTACCGTTGCGCATGGCGTCTGGCTCGACGAGGAGGACATGACGCGCCTCGGCGATCACGGCGCCTCGGTCGCCCACAACCCGGGCAGCAACATGCGGCTCGGCAGCGGTCTCGCCGATACCCGGGCGATGCTAGAGCGGCGGGTCAATCTTGGGATCGGCACTGATGGGGCGAACTGCGCCGACAATCAGAACATGTACGAAGCGATGCGGCTGGCATCCTTTGTCTCCAAGGTGCAGGGGCCCGACTGGCAGCGCTGGCTGACGACGCGCGAGGCGGCGCTGGCAGCGACCGCGGGCAGCGCCCGCGCCCTCGGTTTTGGTGATCGAATCGGGAAATTGGCGCCCGGCTACAAGGCCGACATCGTCATGCTAGACCTGGACCATCCAAACTGGCTGCCGTTCAACGATCCGGTCAACCAGCTGGTCCATACCGAAGACGGCACCGCCGTCGCCAGCGTCATGATCGGCGGCCGGCTCGTGGTCGACAACGGGCGGCCGCTGATGGTGGATCTCGACCGGCTGCGCGACCACGTCGCAGCAGCACACGAGCGGCTCCTCGCCGCCAATGCCGATAACCGGCGGCTCTATGAAGCCCTCGAACCGGTGGTTGGCAGCTACTGCCCGGGTCTCGCCCGCACCCCCTACCATGTGCATCGCTACGGGGCGCGCGCCGAGTAGCGGCGTAGGGTTGGTCAGCGGAGGAGGATTCTTCCGAGCGCCAATACGCCTCCGATTACGGTGGCTACATTGACGACGGCCGCAACGCCGGCCGCGCCGATCACCCATTTGAGGATGTCCGCCTTGGTTTCCGCGAGACCTCGCATCACGTCGGCCTTGGTTTGGGCGAGGTCGGCCCTGGCGTCGACGATGTCGCGCAGGAGGTCGGCTCTGGTTTCGGCGATATCAGACTTGATCGCCAGCGCGCCCCGCTCGCGGTCCCAGGACTGTCTCAATAGGGCGATGACCGCAAGCGCCTGCGCCTCAGGCATGCCGGCGGCGGTCAGGGTCCTGACCCAATCGATGTCAGAACTCCCCGCGGTCACGCGGCGGCCTCGGCATCGGCGCCCTTAAGCAACGGGCGCCGCCGGCTCGAACAACTCGGTCAGGTGTCGACGGAGCACCGTCCAACGCCGCCGCGCGATGAACCAAGCAGTTGGTGATAGGCTATTGTTGCCTAATGCGGCCCGACCGCGAAAACGCCGATGTGCGCCCTGGAAACGAAGAGTTTTTCTACTCGGCGGCGGCACGTTCCATCGGCGTGGTTGCCGCGGTCTGCGCCGACCCCTGCCTCGGCTGCCGCAATGCACTGCCCCGCTCGCGCGCCGCTTCACCGAGCCGCTGCGCTGCGTTCCGCGTCATGACGGCGGCATCGTTGCCGACCGCTCGGATTTCCGAGGCGGTCCATTCGAGGCAATCCGACACCCATTCATTTTGAGCCTGGGCCAAGTCGAGGATATTGCGACAGTCGTATAGTTTTCGGACCGAACGGGATGAGACGTCGAATGCCTCGCGCTGCCGCCGAAGCCAATCGGTCATTATGCTTTCCACTTTGGTCAGGAAATCGCTGTGCGCGCCCATCCACAACTCGGCCTCCCCAATCAAGGCTGAGCCCATCGGCATGCCAATCGAATCGGTGGTTGCTGTCGTTTCCTGCGTGCGCTTGACCTCGATCATCTTCGCCTCCTCGAGACAAATTTCGGGTCTAGTCACCAAAGACCACGGGATCATGCGCGCTCTTTACGCGCGAGTTTCTTTAATATGCGGAAAGCATATCGTGGCTGATGCGGCAGGAATGAGGCAACATTGTAAGTATGGTTAACGAGGCTCCCGGAGCGCCGGAAAGCCCGCGACCACTCAGCCCGCGGCGCGGCGGCCGATCAAGGAGAGCCCACGCAGAACATCGATCGCCTGGGTCAGTTGCTCGTCGGTCGCCTTGCCGATGTCTCCAGTGGCGACAGAGGGCGCGTCTTCGGACGCAGGCGTCGCGGTGGCTTCCGGGGGAGCATCGGCCGGCGGTTTACCCGGCGTCGCCGGCTGGTCGGGGTTCTTGAGCGCTCCCGGCAAATCAGCTTCGTGCCGCCCTTCGCCATGCCCGAGTTTCGCGAGCTTGAGCGACCCGACCCCGAGATCGGGTTCGATGCCCTTGCCCTGAATTTCTCGGCCGTTCGGCGTCGTGAAACGAGCGGTCGTCAAGCGGATCGCACCGCCGCTGCCCAACGGGATCACATTCTCGATCGAACTCTCACCAAAGCTCTTGGTGCCGAGCAGCACTGCCCGATGATTGTCCTGCAACGCGCCGACGACGAGCTCGGCTTCTCGGGCCGTGCCGCCATTGATCAGGGCGACAAGCGGCAGGCCTTTGGCAAGATCGCCCGGTGTCGCGCTGATCCGTCTGGTATTGGCCGATTTGCGTCCCTTGACGACGGCGATGTCCCCCTTGTCGAGCAGAGCGTCGGCGGCAGCGACCGCCGCGTCGAAGCTACCCCCGGGATTATTCCGCAAATCGAGCACGAAGCCGATCAGCTTGTTGCTGCCCCGCTGCGTCAACTCCTGGATTGCGCCGGCGAGCGCCGCCTGGGTGCCGCTGTCAAACCCGGCGATTCGAACATAGCCGACGTTGCCGGCTTCGACATGAGCCGCCACCGTCTGAAGCTTGTAGGGCTCACGCTTGATTTTTACGTCGAGCGGGCTCTCGTTGCCGCGCCTCAACGTCAGCAGGATCTCACTCCCGGTGGGGCCGCGCAGCCTCTGTTGGGCCTCAGCCAAACTCAGGTCGTAAGTCGGCTCTTTGTCGATCGAAAAAATCACGTCTCCAGGCCTTACCCCCGCCTGCGCCGCGGGCGAGCCGTCCTGCGGTGAGATTACCTTCAGCTGCCCGTTCTCGATCGTCACAACTAGGCCGAGCCCGGCCTCGTTGTCGTTCGCCGGCTTCTGCAGTGCCTTGAAGGCTTCTTCGTCGAGGAAGGCCGAGTGAGGATCCAAACCGGATAACATGCCGGAGATCGCCGCGCCGATCAGCTTCGTGTCGGTCACCGGATCGACGGCATCTTGACGAACGCGCTCGAAGGCTTCGTCGAAAAAATTTAGCTCCTCATAAACGCCATCTTTTCCGGATTTTTGCTGAGCAAAACCGTCGCTGGCGACAAGCAGCACCGCCAACAGGGTCGCGACTGTCAACTTACGCATCAACAACTTCCTTCGTCGCAACAGCGATGAACCGGCGAACCGACGGGCGCGGACCGTAACCGGACAATAATGGCATTACCATGACTGCCGCCCGCGCCTCTTTTCAAGACCGACCTGACCTTGCGCTCGACCGGTGGCGGGTGTTTCTCTTCGTAAGATCAAAGGCCGCAAGCCAGACAAGGAAGACGCGGATGGATACGCTCGCGAAGATCAACGAAACGAAACTGCCGTTTGCCGAGTTGCTGGGCATCGAGGTCGTCAGCGCCTCGCCGGACAAAATCGTCGCCGAGATGACGGTGCGCCAGGATCTCTGCACGCGTCCCGCCGTCTTGCACGGCGGCGCGATCATGGCCTTCGCCGATACGCTCGGGGCCATGGGGACGATCGTAAACTTGCCGCAAGGCGCCGGGACCACGACGATCGAGAGCAAGACCAATTTTGTCGCGCCGGCGCCGCTTGGAACCCGAGTGGTTGGCGAGGCGACGCCGCTCCATCGCGGCAGACGGACAATGATCTGGCAGACGCGTGTCTCGGCGCCGGAGGGCCGGCTTGTCGCGCTCGTGACGCAAACCCAGCTGGTTCTCTAAGCCTCGACTAGAGAAAATCGCGCACCCGTTCGAGCTCGTTGAGCGCGCCGGCCGGGGAGACAACCAGCACCTCGTCGAAGCCGATTTGCTCAATGCGCTTCAGGCGCTGACGCGCCTCGTCGGGCGGGCAGACGAGCGAGACTTTCGCCCGCTCGGCGAGGCTCCCGGGTGCGGGGCGGTTGCGAAGGTCGACGACCACATTAGCGAGGACGGCATTAGTGCCGCCCGCCTCGCGATAAAGGCGCATGCCGTTTTCGAGATCCTCCCAACTGCTGTAGAGGCCGGAAGCGATCCAGCCTTGGCATTGTTTTGCGGCATAAGCGATCCAGCGGGGGTTGCGCCAAGCGCCGAGCAACACCGGTGGTCCGCCTTCGCATCCCGGCCACGGCGACAGCACGCCGCCATTCACCGGCTCACCTCGCCAAGCCCGCCGCATGATGTCGAGCGAGCTCATCAAGGTACGGAAACGTTTATCGTAATCTGCGCCCAACAGGTCAAAATCGGCGCGCGTCGAGCCGCTGCCGGCACCAAGACGCAGACGGCCGCCGGACAGCGCTTGAACCGACTGCACGCGATGCGCGAGCTCGATCGGATTACGTAAGGAGACCTGCAGTACAGCCGTGCCGAGCTCGACGCGCTGTGTCGCGGCAGACAACACCCCCAGCGCTACCAGCGGGTCAAGGGTGGGGCGCCCGCGCCCGAGCGAGTCGGTCACCCAGATGCCGGGAAACCCGCTTTTTTCGATCCGGCGGGCGTAATCGACCGTACGGCCGAGCGGCCGGTCGCGCGGCTCGGTGCCGGGGCTCATAAAGGTCACGACACTCAGCCTCATGACCACCCGCCGATCGAAAGCCTCACCGACACGCTTTCCTCCTCGCGCAACTGTACATGCCGGGTAACAATGCAATAGATCCGCCGGGCTCGCCAACAGCCGAGTTGTTCAGACCGGCGTGTCGCGGAACAGGATCGTGCCTCCGACGGAGGACGGACGCGCCACAACTACAGCATCCCGAACCGAAAGACCGACGAGACCGGTGGAATCGAGAAGCTCGACCAATCGCGGGAGACTGGTGACGACGACCTCGTAGGCCGCCAGATAGGGGAGCGAGGGTCCGGGCTCGATGCCGAACTCGCGTTCGAGATATTCGGGTGTGGTGACCCGCACGGTCCCGCGCTCCAGCGGGATCATCGTGACCTCGCCCTCTCGGAGGGTCGGGCGGCCGGTGAACTGCGCAAAGCGTTGAGCCGGCTCCGCCGGGTCCGCAGCGGCAACCCACAGTGCGGCGAGCAAGCGCGCGCCGTTCGGGTGATCGAGAAACGGGTTCCGCCAAACCAGCTCTTCGGTGTGATGGGTCAGAAACTGCACGCGCCCTTCCGGCATGATGCCGGGCGCAATGCGTGCGATCGTAAAACGTGCCCAATCCTCTCCACTATCCAGTGCGACCGGCCGGCGCATATCGACGAGCGGCAACACCGGGAAGCCGGAGGTGGCCAATCGCCGATGCTCGCTCGCCACGTCTGCCGCACTGAAGGCGGCAAGATGGAGCCCGACATGGCGGGTCAACCGCTCGGTCAGTTGCCGTGCCAGAGGCGTATCGCTGGTGGCGGTGAGGATCTCGACATAGCCGTTGCGGAACATCGCGCACCGGTTCCCGGTGCCGGAGGAAACATATTTGCCCTCCACCAGGTTGGTCTGGAGGGTGAACGGGGTAAGCTGGAACCCGCAATGCGACAACGCCTCGGCGGCGGCTTCCATTGCGGGTATGAAATGGGCGACATGGTCGAGAAATATCTGCCCTGACTCCGGCAACTGGCCCGTCATGAGGTCATCCTCGGTCTAGAAAACGGGGTTATACAGCTGCAGCTCGCCGCGCGATGCCGTTAAATGCACCAAAGTCGTCTGTCCATGGCGAGATTTTCCGCGCTTGCCACCTATATACCCCTCCGACGGCAAAAATAGCGGCGTCCGGTCCGACCATGGAACTTGCCTTTAACCCGGTCTCGATTTCCACGCGCAGAAAGCTCATTTCAATTCTGCTGTCGGTTACGATTTTTGCATTCCTCGCCGGATTAACGACTCTCGCAATTGGTCGTCCCGTAATATTCGGTATCATTCACGCGATATTCGTCGGCAGCGGTGTAGGATTTTTTGAACAATTTTATGTTCAAAGTCCGCGGGGCCGGTGGCTGCGCAGCATGCACCCAGTTCGATCGATCTTGCTTTACTCGGTCATGGTGGTAGTACTGTATATTATTTCCTTTCACCTGTCCCACGTCATTCTGTGGCGATTTGAAGATCTACCGATGGCTTATCGTAAGCTGCCGATAGCGATCCCACTGGTCCTCATATTTTCAGTGATTGGCATCGTCGTTATGCGAGCCGTTCATTTTATTGGTATAGAAACCTTGTTTCATCTGATGCTCGGCACCTATCATCGTCCGGTAATCCAAAAGAAAGTGCTGTTGTTTCTCGATATCAACAATTCGACAGATTTGGCGGAACGTTTAGGTCCAGTCCGCACGCAATCTCTTCTCGGCAAATTTCTGTTCGACGTGTCAAGGCCGATCACCGACTACGGTGGAGATATCTACCTTTATAAAGGGGACGGTTTGATTGCATTGTGGTCATGGGGTGAAGCGATCAGGGCAGACAAGATATTGAGCGCGGTTGACGCGATTTTCGTCGCAGTTAGGGACGAGCAGGCAAATTACCGACAGGAGTTCGGGGTCGTCCCCGACTTTCGGATAGGTGTCCATGGCGGCGATGTGGTTGTGAGCGAACAGGGTGATACGAAGCGGGCAATTGGTATCTATGGAAGCACGATCAATATTTCGGCGAGAATGGAAGAAGCCGCAAAAGCACATGGCGTCGCCTGTGTGGTGTCCGGCGACATCGCAAAAGCCCTTTCCCGCCGTAACGATGGACTGCTTCCGATTGGTTACGAAAAAATTAGGGGAATTTCTGAAGAAATCCCGATCTTCGAATATCGTGCGGCGGGCACTGCTGCCCCGGTACCGAGCGACGACGAGTGGGCGTCGGAAGTCCCCCGGAGGATTTGGCGCCGAGCGGCAGGCTAGCGAGCCCTACGGGCCTTTGCGAGTCCCCTGTACCTCGTTCTCTGCAAGACGCCGGTAGCGCGTCTGGCTATTTGCGAGATGCCGACGCATGGCTCGACGCGCGACCGCCGCGTCGCCGGTGTCGATCGCTGCAAAAATCGCGCGATGCTCCCGCTGGATCATTTCAAGATAAGCGCGTTGGCCTTCGCCCTGATGGGCGGCGACCCGGATGCTCTGGCGCGGAATGATAAAGCGGCCGAGATAGTCGAGAAACCACCAAAATTGCAGGTTGTTGGTTGCCGCAGCGATAGCGCGGTGGAATGCGAAGTCCTCATCGACTGCGCTTTCTCCGCGCTCGATCGCAACGTCGATCGCTGCGAGCGCTTGCCGGACTTCCCGCTTTGCCGAGGGTAAGGCGCGCGCGGCGGCAAGCCCGGCGGCCTCCACCTCGATGCCCTGGCGGAGCTCCATTACGTCGATGACTTCTGTGACCGAGGGCAGGCCCTGGACGGAGAGCCGAAACGGGCGCCGCCCGATCTCGGTCGCGACAAAGGCCCCAGCCCCCTGCCGGGTGGTCACCAGTCCGTCCGCTCGCAACGCCGCCACCGCCTCGCGCACCACGGCGCGGCTGACACCCATCGCTGTTGCCATCTGTTGTTCAGTCGGAAGGCGAGCACCCGGCAGAAGCCTTGCGCTGATAATTTCGGCGGTGATCCGCTCGGCGATCTCGTGGAACAACCTCCGGGCCGGTCGGACCGGACGCAAGATCGAGGGCTTGTCAGCGCGATTGGCCAATGTTATTGTCGCTGCACTTGTCTGATAACCTGACAAAATACCCGAGCGTAAACAATCAAGCAAGGGAGGCCCATTTGATCGACAGACGCCGTGCGGTGCAGCTCGTCATTACCGCATCGCTGTTTCCTCTCGTCGGCGGCGCGAGAGCGGAGCAAAAAATCGTACTCAAAGCATCGGACGTGCACCCGGAAGGCTATCCGACGGTTCAAGCGGTCGAGAATATGGGCAAGAAGCTCGAAGAGGCGACGGGCGGGCGGCTCAGCATCCAGATGTATGCGTCAATGCAGCTCGGTGGCGAGAAGGAGGCGATCGAGCAGGCGCAAGTCGGCGCGTTGCAGCTCGCCCGGGTCAGCGTCGGCGCTTTGGGGCCGGTGGTGGATGACCTGAATGTATTCAATCTACCTTTCCTGTTTCGCGACACGGCGCATATGGAGAAGGTCATAGACGGCCCGATTGGTCAGGAGCTGCTGGACAAGGTCAGCAACAATCCCAATACGCGCCTCATCGGCATCGCCTGGATGGATGCAGGCGCCCGCAGCCTCTACGACACCAAGAAGCCGATCAAGAGCATCGACGATCTGAAGGGGCTCAAAGTGCGGGTCATGGGCAACCCGATGTTTGTCGACATGATGAATGCGCTTGGCGGCAATGGCGTTGCAATGGGGTATGATCAGGTATTCAGCGCATTGCAGACTGGTGTTGTCGACGGTGCCGAAAACAACCCGCCGAGCTTTGTTTTCGACAATCATTATCAGGT